>Ga0209068_10000254_pt1 | contig 31154 bp, 30 predicted proteins | sample ColStrG_CSR_2012_FD_187200 | JGI IMG/M metagenome (GOLD analysis project Ga0209068, IMG submission 187200) | Freshwater sediment microbial communities in response to fracking from Pennsylvania, USA - Cold Stream Run_MetaG_CSR_2012 (SPAdes)... | ecosystem: Environmental > Aquatic > Freshwater >...
GTCCTGGATCTCCTCGGAGACTCGTTGATAAGACGGCAGACCCTACGTGGCACGAACAGGATTGTGTTTCGCTGCAAAGGGATGCAGAGTAATTTCTTATGTCGCATCCTGACCCGCACGTGCTGCCGGACCGTACAGCGATCCAAATCGGCGAGGTCTGGGAAAACCCCGTCCCTCGGGAGCGCGCCACGATTTTTGAGCTTCCCCACCAGAACCCCGAGCGCCGCGCGGTCGCCGAACTGCGCGCGTGTGTCGGAGGGCGTGTCGTGGGCGAACACCCCCACCCGACACCGGCTTTTGGTATGGACCATCTGGACCATCAGGCCGAGCGCCTCCTGGACTATAAGATCGGCACCACAGGTCCGGCAGTTGAGGCGAGCGGGAGGAGTCGTTGAGTTCACTTCCCAAGTTCTTGTCCAGGTCTTTCAGCTGGCTGATCGCAGTATTCTGGTTTCTGTGCCGAGCCTTGCTCCTCGCGTGGGCCACCCTTGCCATCTACTATTCGAATCTGCCCTTGGCCGGGCTGCGTCTGGGGTTGGCGGGCACCTTCGCAGCGTTCGCGATTTGGGCTCTCTGGTTTTCGCGTCAACGGCGTATGTCCGTGATCGTGATCATGCTGTTTCTGGCCGTGGTCGCGGGGTGGATCTCCATCCGTCCCTCGCAAGATCGTAACTGGCGACCAGAAGTCGCGGTAGTGCCGCGAGCGGTCATCGACAGCGACCGCGTGCGCCTCACCGGTGTCCGCAACTTCGACTACCGTACCCGGGATGATTTTACGGTGCGCTATGAGGAGCGCGAGGTGCTGCTGTCGCACTTGACAGCCCTCGATTTCTACGTGTCCTACTTTATGAGGGGGCCGGTCGGACACACGTTCCTGAGTTTCATCTTCGACAACGCGCCACCGCTGAGTATCTCCATCGAGACGCGGCCGGAGGTCGGTCAGGTCTTTGCGCCCATCGCCTCCCTCTTCAAGCAATTCGAGTTGATCTATGTGGTGGGTGACGAGCGCGACCTCGTGCGCGTGCGCACCAACTACAGACGGGAGGTGGTGTACCTCTATCGTCTCAACACCTCGGCTGATGATGCGCGCCGGCTGTTCCTGGTCTACCTGGCGCGGATCAACGAACTCGCCGATCGGCCGGAGTTCTATCACCTGCTGACTAACAGTTGCACCATTAACATCGTGCGTTACGCGAACGCCGCTGGCCGGGTTGGCCAGTTCGACATTCGCCATCTCCTCAACGGTCTGGTCGATAGCTACCTCTACCACTCGGGCCGGATGGATACGACGCTCCCGTTTGACGAACTGCGGCGACGCTCGCTGATTAACGAGGCGGCGCAGGCGGCCGATGGCGCGCCCGATTTCTCACAGCGCATTCGGGCATCCCTGCCGACGATCCCTCGCTGATACCACCCGCCGACCGCTCGTGTTGATACGGCTTAGCACCGGGGACGCCCGACGCGTCTGGGGCTTTTTTGTGCCAAGGAGATCAGACTCAATGTCCGAGTTGGGTCAAAGGACTAAACCGCTCGCGCGGTAGGGCGCAGCGGCGTGCGGCCCGGTCTGCGGGGTAACGGATGGGAGCGTCCTGTCTGAAGATGGGGAGTTGCAAACCTCATCTGAGACAGGAGCCCCCCATGACCAACGAGGCCATGAGCCCGTTGCGCCGGCGCATGATCGAGGACATGACGGTCCGCAATTTCTCCGCCGGCAGCGATGTTGAGATCGGCTGCCCGCAGCATCCACGCCCTACCAGGGCTCCGGAGTCGGTGCGCGAAAGTGCCAGCCTTGTCCATGCATTGGCGCAAGGTCGATAAACGGCCGGTCTCCACAACATTCCGGCTTGAAAAAATTCAAGCCGAGATCCTGGTCATTTGTTCGTGCGCTTGACCCGGTTGCGCAAATCAGGCTATTCGGGAAATTGAAACTCATGGATTGCGCCAATTTGCGCCCGGGTGGGAAACCACGCCGGGCTTTTGTTTGATTGATCCCGCGCGATTCGAAGTTGTGCGCTGCCTGTGTAGGGCGCCCCTCGTGAGAGCCCGCTGTGAGAACAGCAGTAGGGCGGCCACGAGGGCCGCCCAACGGCAGGGTGTCCCGGCCGTTGTCCTCTGCATTGATGTTCATTGTTGTTTGCGGTCATTCGCGGCGCATCTCGCTGTCTTTGCACGCAAAATTTCTCAGGCGTTGTAAATTCATTGTATTTGCAATGAGCCGTCTTGATTCTGCAGGCGAATTTCAGGCGCGAGCGATCAAGAGCAATGGTGATCCGCAAATCGCGCAAACGAATCTGCTTTGGCCCCGCTACTGAAATCAACGAGCGTGCGAGCGGTGGCCGGCGCCAAGCCCGTAAGCATTTCGGCAGAGCGAATGTGCGCCAATTCGCCATCAGCGCGACGCGAATTGAGTAGCGAATGGCGAATGGGGGAATTGAGGGGCCGCAGCATCCTTCAACCATTCGATATTCGCCACCCACTACTCGCATACCTCCATTTTGGCAGAACGAACTCGAATTTCTCGAATGAAAACAACGTACCCGAACCACCACCGCAGATCTCGCAAGCGGCCAACGCGCCGGCGCGGCCTTCCTTGTGCCGGAAGATGGTTCCGACTAGTGTGCCGAAGCCGCCGCGTTCTGCCGTCCGGCCTGGCTGGGAATGCCAGTTAAATCAAAGGGTTATTGTGCCGCTCGGTCGCCAGACGGGATCGGGCGCAATAGTGCTGCGATCAGCCGAAAGAGAGCCAGGAAGTCCAATCGTGCGCTATGTCTCAACCCGGGGTGAAGCCCCGCCGCTCGGCTTCGACGAGGCCATGCTGGCCGGCCTTGCCCGCGACGGCGGCCTCTATGTGCCGGAGGCTTGGCCGCGGCTCGAACCCGACGTGATCGCAGGCTTTGCGGGCCGTCCCTATGCGGAGGTTGCGGTCGAGGTCATGCGTCCCTTCGTGGGCGACGCCATCGCGGAACACGATCTCGCCCGCATGGCGCGGGAAGCCTATGGCGGTTTCCGCCACCCCGCGGTTGTCCCCCTGGTGCAGCTGGGGCCAAGCGATTTCGTGCTCGAGCTGTTTCATGGACCGACGCTCGCCTTCAAGGATCTGGCCATGCAACTCCTCGGCCGGCTCATGGATCATGGCCTGGCCGTGCGCGGCGAGCGCACCACCATCATCGTGGCGACCTCGGGCGATACCGGCGGCGCGGCCATCGAGGCGTTCCGCGGCCGTGCGCGCGCCGATCTCTTTGTCCTGTTTCCGCAGGGGCGGGTTTCGGACGTGCAGCGGCGCATGATGACGACCGCCAAGGACGACAATGTCCATGCGCTCGCCATCGAGGGAACCTTCGACGATTGCCAGGCGATCGCGAAGGCGATGTTCAACCATCACGCCTTCCGCGATCAGGTCGGCCTCTCGGGCGTCAATTCCATCAACTGGGCGCGTATCGCGGCGCAGGTCGTCTACTATTTCACGGCCGCGGTCGCGCTCGGCGCCCCGCATCGCAAGGTCGCGTTCACGGTGCCGACCGGGAATTTCGGCGACGTCTATGCGGGCTACGTCGCGCTCCGGATGGGCTTGCCGATCGATCGGCTGGTGATCGCCACCAACGTCAACGACATCCTCACGCGCACGCTCGCGACCGGCACCTACGAGCTGCGCGAGGTGACGCCGACCACGTCGCCGTCCATGGACATCCAGGTGGCGTCCAATTTCGAGCGCATCCTGTTCGACGTCTATGAGCGGGATGCAAGGCCGGTGCGCGCCCTGATGGCCTCGCTCGCCCAGTCGGGGCGGTTCGTGCTCTCAGGCCCCGCCTTGGCGAGCCTGCGGGCGATCTTCTCCGCCGATCGCGCCGACGGCGACGAGACCGCCGCCACCATCCGGACCGTGCTGCGCGAGAGCGGATACTTCATCGATCCCCATACCGCCGTGGGTGTGGCGGTGGCCGAGAAGGAAACGCGCGATCCCACGATCCCGATGGTCGTGCTGGGCACCGCGCACGCGGCCAAGTTTCCGGACGCCATGGAAGCGGCGTGCGGCATCCGGCCGCCGCTTCCCGATTGGCTTGCCGATCTGCACGAACGGCCGGAACGCGTCACTATGCTGCCCGCCGATCAAATGCAGGTCGAGCGCCATATCCTCACCACCAGTCGGGCGACCCGCGAAGGAGCTGCCGCATGAGCGTTGAAGTGACCCGTCTATCCTCCGGTCTTCGTGTCGTCACCGACGCGATGCCGCATCTGCAGACCGCCTCGCTCGGAGTCTGGGCCGGTGCCGGCAGCCGTGACGAGCATCCGGATGAGCACGGCATCTCGCATCTGCTCGAGCACATGGCGTTCAAGGGGACGTCGCGGCGCACCGCGCGACAAATCGCCGAGGAGATCGAGGCGGTCGGCGGCGATCTCAATGCCGCGACCGGCGTCGAGGCCACCGCCTACTACGCGCGCATGCTCAAAGCCGACGTGCCGCTCGCGCTCGACGTGCTGTCCGACATTCTTTCCGATCCGTCGTTCGATCCCGAGGAGCTGCAGCGCGAGCAGAACGTCATCGTGCAGGAGATCGGCGCGTCGGAGGACACGCCCGACGACATGGTGTTCGAAAGGCTGCAGGAGACCGCGTTTCCGGACCAGCCGATCGGCCGCTCGATCCTCGGCAAGCGCGAGACGGTGCGCGCGTTCGACCGCAAGCGGCTCGCGGTCTATCTCAAGCGCAACTACCGCGCGCCCGACATGCTGGTCGTCGCCGCGGGCGCGGTCGATCATCGGGCGGTCGTCGCCGAGGTCGAAGAGCGGTTCGCGAGCTTCGTCGGGCCGGCGGCGCCCGCGCCGGAGCCGGCCCGATTCGTCGGCGGCTCGCACATCGAAACCCGCGATCTCGAGCAAGTCCATGTGGCGCTCGCGATGCAGGGGCTGCCGCAGCGCGATCCCGAGCTTTTCAGCCTGCAGATTTTCTCGAGCGCGCTCGGCGGCGGGATGTCGTCGCGGCTGTTCCAGGAGGTGCGCGAAATTCGCGGCCTCTGCTATTCCATCTACGCGTTTCACTCGCCCTATTCGGATACCGGCATGTTCGGCCTCTATGCCGGCACCGACGCCGCCGATGTTCCCGAGCTGATGCGCGTCGTGGTCGGTGAAATCGAGAATGCCGCCCTGAACATCACCGAAGCGGAGGTCGGGCGCGCCAAGGTGCAGATGAAGGCGAGCTTGCTGATGGCGCTCGAAAGCTCCGGTGCGCGTGCCGAGCAGATCGCGCGCCAGATGTTCGCCTGGGGACGACCGGTGCCGCTCGAGGAGCTGGTGGCCCGGATCGAAGCCGTAACGGTCGAAAGTGCGCGGGCTGCCGGGTGTGCCCTGATCGCGCGCGGCCGGCCGGCCATCTCCGTGCTCGGGCCCGGGCCCGGCCTTGAAAGTGCCGCCACGATCGCGGAAAGTCTTGTTCGCAAGGCGGCATGATATCGGACAACAGGAGACAGAGGACAGACGAAGCCAAGCCGTCGCAGTTCTGGTTGTTCTGTGGTCTCCGTCCTCCGTCGTCATCTGCGAGCCGGTCGCCCATGGCGTTCTTTCGAACCGTCACCTTGTCCGAGCAGCTGCCGGCGATCGTCGGTGACGGCGTCGTGCTGCGGGCGCCGCAGATGTCCGACCATGCGGAATGGGCGGAGCTGCGCGAGGCAAGCCGTGACTTTCTCACCCCCTGGGAGCCGACCTGGCCGCCGGACGACCTCCTGCGCGGGTCATATCGCCGCCGAATCAAGCGCTACACCGAAGACCAGCGTTGCGATCTCGCCTATCCGTTTTTTGTATTTCGCAAGCACGACAACGTTCTGGTCGGCGGATTGACGCTCGCTAATATCCGGCGCGGCTGCGCCCAGACCGGCAATCTCGGCTATTGGACGGGCGCGGCCCACGCGCGCCAAGGATACATGACGGCGGCGGTGCGCAGCTTTCTTCCGTTTGCCTTCCAGCAGTTGAGGCTGCATCGCGTCGAGGCCGCCTGCATTCCCGCCAACGTGGCCTCGATCCGCCTCCTGGAGAAGACCGGATTCCGGCGCGAAGGTTTTGCTCGCGAATACCTGTGCATCGACGGGGTTTGGCAGGACCATCTCCTCTATGCTCGTCTCAAGCACGACCCGGCGCCGTGACAGAGGCACAGGCGTAACGGCGGCTCGCGGCGGTCTGGCTTGGGCCTCGCCTATGGGGCTGTGCTTATGGGGCTGTCGATATGGAACTTGGCCGGCACGGCGCGGCTGGTATAAGGGTGGTCGGAAGTGCCGTTGGCAGTGTCTCGGATGTTTTCAGAATGGTCCGAGTGATTTCAATGCGGCGTGCAGGGCTTGACCCTCGATGGCAAGGCGAAAGGTGCGCGGCCTTGCTGGCCGCGGCCCTCATTCTGTCGGCCTGCTCATCCGCATCGACCCCGACCGACACAGGCGACACGGCCTCGGCCAGCCGCTTCGCCAGCCTGTTCGCCGGGTCCGCAAGTCCTGCCGCGCAAATGGCGACTGGCGGTCCGGCATTCAACGCCGACGATTGCCCCACCGTCGACATTCGTACCGGTGCCGGGACCTTCACGGTGGCGGGCAAGCCCCCCGAGGCGGCGGCGACCGATGTGCGCTATCAGCTCACCTTGACTCAACTCGCCCGTCAATGCACGGCGGGAGGAGGCAATCTGGTGATGAAGATTGGGGTGCAGGGCCGGATAATTGTCGGTCCGGCCGGTGGTCCTGGCCAAATCGATATCCCGCTGCGCTACGCGGTGGTGCGGGAAGGCGCCGCGCCCAAGACGATCGCGACCAAATTCAAGCGCGTTCCCGCTGATGTCCCGGCCGGCCAACCCAATGTGGTGTTTTCCGACGTCGAGGAGAGCCTGAGCTTCCCGATGCCCTCGCGCGCGGAGCTTGGCGCCTATATGGTCTATGTCGGCTTCGATGAGATCGGCGAGGGAACCGAAAAAAAGCCGGCGGCGAAGCAGCCGGCAGCGAAGCAGCCTATGACGAAGCGCCAATAGTGCGTTCCCTGCGAATGGATTGATTGTTCCAGACTGATTGCGCGGAGATCAAAGAACGGAAAAACAAAGTAGGCACAGGTGGCCGATCCAGCGCGACGCCACCCCGGGGAGGCAATCATGATAGCAATTATCGCAATCGGGTGGCTTTTGGCCATTTGGGTGACGGTGATCGCGTTTTCCGTCTTCTTCAGCCAGAACATGAAATAAGCCGCTGCGACGCAGCAACGTCAGCCGGACGGGGCGGCAACTCTCGGCGCTCTTTCCCGGACCGACCTTACCAGCCGCGCAGGGCCACGATCGTGCTCTTGAGCTGGCGCATGTCGGCGACGATCGTTCGTGCGCCCGCCGCCAGCAATTGTTGGCCGAGTCCCGCGTCCGCATGGCTGCCGCCGACGAAGCCGATCGGGACCATGCCGGCCGCCGTTGCGGCCAAGACACCCGCCGGCGAATCCTCAACCACAACGCAGTCTTGCGGTGCAACCTTCATGCGCGACGCGACCCGCAGGAACAGGTCCGGCGCGGGCTTGCCGTTGGGAACGTCGCTCGCCGAGAACAGATTTCGCTCGAAGAAGCGTGTCAAACCGGTGAGGTCGAGGCTCACCCGGACGCGCTCGAGCGGCGAGGAGGAAGCGACGCATTTTGGCCCGCGCAGCCAGGAGAGCGCATGGGAAACGTGCGCAGTGGCGCGCAGCTCCGCGCGCAGACTTTTCAGCGTCTCGGCGGCGACGGTCGAGGCAAAATCGGGGGGAAGCTTTCGGCGCACAGCGGCCTCGATGGTGGCAAACATGTCCGCGGGCCGGCGCCCGAAGAAATGATGCGCGACGACTTCGGGCGTGAGCGCTATGCCGACGCGAGCGAATTCTCGTGCCGCCACGGCTGCGGCGATCGGTTCGCTGTCTACCAGGACACCATTGCAATCGAAGATGACCACAAAAGCTCCCACCGGTGCGCCCGCGCCGCGATGGCGCCGTCGCGGCGAATCAGCCGATCATCAGCATAGAAATCGGCGAAGCTCGGCAACAGGCGGTGGCCGCGCCTCGCCGGCTTGTGCACAACTTATTGAAGTTGCGAAGAAAATGACTGCCGGACGATGGACGAGGCCCGAACGGGCAACAAGACGATCAGTTCAGCTTGGTCTTCAGGTCGTCGACTCCCTTGACGATGAGGCGGTCGGCAACTTCGCCTTTGACGACTTGGGTGAGGATCCTTTCGGCTGCGGCGACCGCCGCTTCGGCCGCGGCGGCACGCACGTCGGCCAGCGCCTGGGCCTCGGCCTGCGCGATCTTGGTTTCCGCCATCTTGCTGCGGCGGGCGATGAATTCTTCCATCTTGGTCTTGGCTTCGGCCATCATGCGCCCGGCTTCGGCGGTGGCGCCGGCGATGATCCCGGCGGCCTCCTGCTCCGCCGCCCGCTGCTTGCGCTGATACTGCGCGAGCAGCGCCTGCGCCTCCTCCTTGAGCCGGAGCGCTTCATCGAGCTCAGCTTTGATGCGGTCGCGGCGTTGGTCGATATGCTTGACCAACATCTCGTGCACGCCCAGATAGATCAGCCCGCCGATGAAGGCGACGAAGGCCACGGCCACCCAGAATTCGGCGTCGAGCTCGAACATCTTGTTCCTCAGCGCTTGAGAGCTTCGGCGACGGCGGCCGCCACGACATCGGGGCTGGCCGGCGCACCACCGATGAGCCGCTCCACGATCGCGGCGGCGGCCTCGGTCGCAATGCCGCGCACGTTGACCATCGCGGCCGATTTGGTTTTCGCGATGGCGCTCTCGGCCTGCGCAATGCGGGTATTCAGCGTCGCATCGAGCGCTTTGCGTCCGGCTTCCGCCTCGGCGGTCTGTCGCTGGCGGGAATCGTTGACCAGGGCCTGAGCGCGGCCGCGCGCGTCGGCGAGCGCCTTTTCGTAAGCCGCGATCGCCGCGTCCGATTCGCCCTTGAGACGCTGCGCTTCCGCGAGATCGCCGGAGATGCGCGAACGACGCTGCTCCAGGATCGAGCCGATGCGCGGCAGCGCGATCCGCGACATCAGCAGATAGAGCGCCACAAAGGTCAGCGCCAGCCAAAGCAGCTGCGACGGATAGGTCTGCTTGTCGAACGGCGGGAACGTACGAGCGTGCCCGCCTGCGGGAACCTCGACCGATGTGCCGGTATGCGCGGTCTCGTTGGCCATCATAGACTCCGACGGCTATGCGCCCCTGCAGCGGTCAGACTGCGTACAGCAGCAAGAATGCGATCACCAGCGAAAAGATGCCGAGTGCTTCGGTCACCGCGAAGCCGAAGATGAGGTTACCGAACTGGCTCTGCGCAGCCGACGGGTTGCGCAGCGCGGCCGCGAGATAATGACCGAAGATGGTGCCGACGCCGACGCCAGCGCCGCCCATGCCGATACAAGCGATGCCAGCGCCGATGAGTTTTGCTGCGGCCGGTTCCATGGAAGTCTCCCTTTTCGTGTCCGTGAGATGATCGAGCGTCAGTGCCCGGGGTGGATAGCGTCGTTGAGATAGATGCAGGTGAGAATGGTGAAGACATAGGCCTGCAGGAAAGCCACCAGCAATTCAAGGGCGGTGAGCGCGACCGTCATGCCGAGCGGCAGGAGCGCGCCGACCCAGCCGAAGAAGCCGAACGCGCCCAGCATGGTGACAAAGCCGGCGAATACTTTCAGCGTGATGTGGCCGGCGAGGATATTGCCGAACAAGCGAAGGCTGTGCGAGATCGGACGCGACAGGAAGGAAAGCACCTCGATGGGGACCACCAGGAGGAGGATGTAAAAAGGAACTCCGCTCGGTACGAACAGTTTGAAGAAGTGGAGCCCGTGCTTCCAGAAGCCGTAGACCAGCACCGTCACGAACACCAGCAAGGCGAGCGACACCGTGATGATGATCTGGGCCGTCACCGCGAACGTGTAGGGGACTAATCCGATGACGTTCACGGTCAAGATGAACATGAACAGCGAGAACACCAGCGGAAAGAACCTCATCCCTTCCGATCCCGCGGTGCTTTGCAGGGTGGAGGCGACGAAATCATAGGACATCTCGGCGACGCCTTGCACCCGACCCGGGACTATCGCCCGGGCGCTGGTGCCGCCGATCATCAGCAGCGCGATGGCGGCGAGCGAGATCATCATGAACAGCGCCGATTTCGTGAACGCGATCTCGACGCCCCCGATTTTCCCGAAGACGAAAAAATTGGTGATCTCGAATTGGTGAATGGGGTCCATGAAAGGGTAGGTCCTCGACGGCTCGGTCCTGGTCGCCGCGCCGCCTTCATGCCGGCGCGGTCATCTCACTTCTTCGTCTGGGGCGGATCCAAGGTGTTTTCCGCGACCACGCCCGCGGCCCGCATCATATTGAGAACACCCGCCCCAAAGCCCAACAGCAGCAACACGATCATTCCCCAGGGCGAGGTCCCGAGCCACCGATCCAGCAACCAGCCAATCCCGGCGCCGACCAGTATCCCGGCCACGAACTCGGCCGACAACCGCAAGCCGCGGGCGAGCGCCGAAGCATCGGCATTCGCACCAGGACCAGGGTCATTTTCGGAAGGACGGTCGGAATGATGGTGGCCGAGCCGTTCGCCGAGTCGCCGCAACCTTGCGGACAGTTCTGCCTCGTCGGCCGGCGGCTCGTCGCGATCATCGTCTCCGCGCGCTTGTGCCATCATGCATTCGATGCATTGGACTGAAAAACGATGCATTCGACATGCATCGCAAGCAACGCTTCCAGCAAGATCGCGGCCGATCCGCCGCCCCCGAAGCCGCGCGGACCATACTGAGTGGGTCCGGCCAAGTCAAGAATCGGCGTGAGGCAGTTAAGTTATTGAAAATGAGATGAAATCTTCTGGTTGCGAGAGCCCCCGACTGGGGCCATGAAGGGCTTTTCGGTGCGTCGCAATATCAGCGCGGTTCTGCGGCGCCAGGTACAGTGGTAATTTGCCTGCCGGCGGAACGCGGCGACAGGGTGAGGCGAGGAGATAACCATGATCCGATTGGGCCCGTTGCTGTTCGCGATCGCCGGCTATGCGCTGTCGTGCAATTCAGCCTTTCCGCAAGGCACGCAGCCGGAAAACGAGGACAGTCGGTTCAGCTTCTACCGCGCCGATGACGGCTACCTGCGGCTCGACGGCCGCACCGGGCAAGTGTCGCTCTGTACGCGCCGCCAGCCGGGCTGGCTCTGCCAGGCCTTGCCCGAAGAGCGGGCGGCTCTTGAGGCCGAGATCGCGCGACTGCAAAGTGACAACGCCGCCCTCAAGAAAGAGGTGCTCGCGCACGAGCTGCCGCTGCCGGGCGGGGTCCGGCCCGATCCTCCGCCGGCGGAGATTGTCGGTCCGCGGCCGCCGGCGCCAACCGATCGCGAGGTCAATCAGATCATGAGCGTCATTGAAAACGCGTGGCGGCGGTTTGTCGCGATTATCGCGAGCGTGCAGAGGGATCTGCTCAAGGGGTCGTGACGATCCATCGTGACGACGCGCCGCACCAGCTGTCCGAATTGACCGGCGCGACGGTAGAGATCGTCACCACCGCCACCCTCGTCGTCAAGACGAGCGGGCAGGGCTTCACCGAGATCACGGACGACGCGGGGCGTTTTATCGCGGCCGCCGGCGCCAAGGACGGCGCACTGCTGCTCTTTGTGCGGCATACCTCGGCCTCCCTGGTCATCCAGGAGAATGCCGATCCCGACGTGCGGGCCGATCTCGCGACCACGTTGAACCGCCTGGCGCCGACTGATCAGCACTGGCTCCATGACACCGAAGGGCCGGACGACATGCCCTCCCACGTCAAGACCATGCTGACCGGAGTGTCTCTGCATGTTCCGGTGGCCGACGGCGCGCTGCTGCTCGGCCATTGGCAGGGCATCTACCTGGCCGAGCACCGGACGCCGCGTCGCCGGCGCGAAGTCGTGCTGCAGTTCATCGGAACGCGCCGCTGACCGGCTTCGTGCCATGAAGCTGCGCGATGCGTGCTCTGCGCCACCCTCATTTGACGACGTCGCGCGGACGCGGCATTGACTACGAAACGATGCTGCCTGACCCACCCACCCGCCAGGAATTTCTGCAGGTCGCCGAGACGCTTCTGATCGCGGCTGCCGGCGGCATCGCCTTCAGCCTCATCGGGGTGCCGGCGGGCCTCGTTTCCGGGTCGGTGCTCGCGGTCGCGAGCGCCGCCCTCGCCGGGCGGCCCACCAAGGTTCCGTTGTGGCTCGCGCGGGTGTGCTTCGTGCTGATCGGCATGCTGCTCGGCGCCGTGGTGACGCCGGAAACCCTGACCGGGATCACGACCTGGCCGTTCAGCGTTGCGCTCCTCACCGTGTCGACGGTCTGCACGATGATCGCAACGACGTGCTACCTGCGCTTTGTTCATGGCTGGGACCCGCTCTCGGCGCTGCTCGGGGCCAGCCCCGGCGCAATGGCCCAGGTGGTCGCGCTGGCGGCGGAGTTCGGCGCCGATATGCGCGGTGTCGCCATCGTGCAGACGATGCGGGTTCTGGTCATCACGATCGGATTGCCGGCTGGTCTGGCGCTGTTCGGCTTGGCGGCGGGTAGCGTGATCGTGGTGCCCGGGCCGGCCTCCGGCTCCTCGCTGGTGGAATTGGCGATGATCGCGGTCGCGTCGTCCCTGATGGCGTTTGTCATGGCGTGGCTGCGCTTTCCCGGCGGCTTGTTGTTCGGTGCCATGGCGGGTTCTGCGGTCCTGCACGGCACCGGCTACGTCCACGCGGTGTTGCCTTGGTGGGTCGGCAGCAGCGCTGTCGTCATGCTCGGGGCCGTGGTGGGATCGCGATTTGCCAATGCTACGCCGAGAATGCTGTTGGACTATATCGGGGCGGCGTTCGGCTCGACCGCGGTCGCGATCACGGTGACCTCGCTCTTCGTGCTGATCGTGACCCACTTTCTGCCGTTCCGCACCGCCGACGTGGTCATTGCATTTGCGCCCGGCGCCCAGGATACGATGATGGTTCTCGCGTTGGCGCTCCGGCTGGATCCGGTCTATGTCGGCGCGCATCAGCTGGCGCGCTGGCTGGTCGTCACCTTCCTGGTCGCGCTGTCGGCGCGGCGGTTGGCCAAACGCAAGATCGCGCCGCAGGAAGGCGGGCGCTGGAAGCGGCCAGGGCAGGGGACGCTCGACGATTGATGGCAGCTTTCCGGCCTGGTCGACCGCGGCGCGCCGGCCGTGCTCGATCGGACAATCGCCCTCGCCTTATTCGGCAGCGAGGGCGCGGTCCTTGAGCGGAAGTCGAAGCCGTTCCCACACATCGACCAGAGCCTCGGCCAGGGTGTCGATCAAGGCGTCCTCATGGAAGGGCGACGGCGTGATGCGTAGCCGCTCCGTCCCCTTGGGCACGGTCGGATAGTTGATGGGCTGGATATAGATTCCGTGATCGAAAAGCAGGAGATCGGTCGCCTCTTTGCACTTTTCCGCATTGCCCACGAAGACCGGCACGATGTGGGTGTCGTTCGGCATCACCGGTAGCCCGGCCGCGCCGAGCACCGCCTTGACGCGGCCGGCGCGATCCTGATGACGTTGGCGCTCGAAGCTCGAGGTCTTGAGATGGCGGATCGCGGCAGTGGCCGCGGCACAGATCGCAGGCGGCAGCGCGGTGGTGAAGATGAAACCCGGCGCATAGGAGCGCACCGCATCGATCAGCGCCCCGCGCGCCGCGATATAGCCGCCGAGGCATCCGAACGCCTTGGCGAGCGTTCCCTCGATCACGTCGACGCGCCCCATCACGCCCTGCAGCTCGGCCATGCCGCCGCCGCGCGGGCCGTACATGCCGACCGCATGCACCTCATCCAGATAGGTCATCGCACCATATTGCCGGGCGAGGTCGCAAATGTGCTTGATCGGCGCAACGTCGCCGTCCATCGAATAGAGGCTCTCGAACACGATCAGCTTGGGCTGCGACGGACCGGCGGCCTTGAGAAGCTCCTCCAGGTGCCCCATGTCGTTGTGTCGGAAGATCTGCTTTTGACATCCCGATTGGCGCACACCCTCGATCATGGAATTGTGGTTGAAGGCGTCGGACAGGATCAGGCAGTTGGGTAGCAGCCGGGCGATGGTCGAGATGCCGGTTTCGTTCGACACGTAGCCGGAGGTGAAGACGAGGGCTCCCTCCTTGCCGTGAAGGTCGGCGAGCTCCTGCTCGAGCGCCACCAAGGGGTGATTGGTGCCGGCGATATTGCGGGTGCCACCGGAGCCGGTGCCCATCCGGGTGGCGGTCTCCACCATCGCCCCGATCACCTTGGGATGCTGGCCCATGCCCAGGTAGTCGTTGGAGCACCATACGATGACGTCGCGGGGGCCGTTCGGGGAATGCCAAATGGCGCGCGGAAAGCGTCCAGCCAAGCGTTCCAGGTCGGCAAAAACACGATAGCGCCGCTCGTCCTTGAGCCGGGCGAGAGCATCCGCAAAGAACACATCGTAATCCATGGAAACCTTCCCGGCGACTTCAATTGGAACCCTTCCAGGGTGTTTTTAGAGGGGTTCCAGGCGGTTTGTCGAGCCGATAATGGGGCGGTCAATTGCCGCGCAGGCCGGTGCGGTAACGGGCTGCCCGGGACCGCTTCGCTCGGTCGAGAGCGGGCGGATCGATTCGGGGGAGCCTTTCACGCGGCTTTGACGGTCCCGCTCAGCCGCCCCGGCGCGAGCCACGGGCTCCAGGGTTCCGGCGGTACCAGCCCCTCGGTGGCCCAAACAGGAAGAATGAGCCCGTCCTTGCTGATGCGGCCGATCATGGCCGGCTTGTAGAGGTGGTGGGTCTTGCCATCCATCTTCAGCGTGAAGCCGCTCGGTGCGGCGATCTGGCGGCCGCCAAGCGCGCTCCGCACCTTGTCGATCTCGGTCGAGCCGGCGGCTTCGACCGCTTCGGTCCAAAGGTGAAAGCCGATCCAGGTGGCTTCCATCGAATCGTTGGTCATGGCCTTCGATTGTCCGGTAAAGCGCCGCCAATCGGCGATGAAAGCGCGATTTTCCTTGCGATCGATGGCATGAAAGTAGTTCCACGCCACCAGATGTCCCGCCACGTTCGAGCGCATGAGCGCCGGCAGCTCCGCCTCGTTGATCGAGAGCGACATCACCGGGATCGTGTCGGCGGTCACGCGCTGACGGGCAAGCTCGCGGAAGAAATGCAGGTTGGCGTCCCCGGTAATGGTCGCGATGATCGCCGCGTGCTTGCTCTTGGCAAAGCGGCGAATGTCCTCGACCAGCGCTCGCCAGTCGGTGAATTCGGCCGGCACGTAGCGCTCCGCGATCATATCGCCGGCGATGCCGAGCGACGCCAGGTAACCCTTGAGCACCGCATTGGTGGTACGCGAATAGATGTGGTCGGATCCGACCAGGAAGAAACGGCGGAGACCCTGTGTGCGCAGGAAATTGACGGCCGGCACGGCCTGCTGATGCGGTGTTGCCCCGGTATAGAAGATGTTCGGTGAGGATTCCTGGCCTTCGTATTGACTCGGATAGAACAAGAGGCTGCGTTCGCCTTCGACGATCGGCAGCACTTCCTTGCGCGAGGCCGAAGTCCAGCAGCCGAAGATCGCCGCAACTTTGTGCTCCACGATGAGCTTGCGCGCCTGCTGGGCGTAGAGCTTCGGATCCGAGCCCGGATTCATGATGATCGGCTCGATCGGACGGCCGAGCAATCCGCCGCGTGCGTTTCTTTGTTCGATCAGCATGACGAGCAATTCCTGCAACGGCCGCTCGCTCGCCGTCATGGTGCCGGACAACGAATGCAGGACGCCGATTTTGATGGAGCCGCCTTCGAGATCGGAAAAATAGCGCGACACGGCGTCCACCAGCCATTGCGAGCGGCCGATCAGGTCTTCCGCGGTCCCCAGCACGGCATGGCCGGTGTCCTCGACCTGCGCAACGGCGGTGCAGATTTCCGGCAGGACATTGGCGACGGTGCCGGCGACGCTCTCGGCGCGGTTGCCGATGCGATCGATCTCGATCGCCTGATGATCGAGAATGCCGGTAAGCTGGCGGTTGGCGTTGCTCATGGTAGTCACGCTCGAGGATACCGCCGCGATGGCGGTGACGGTCTGCTCCACGGCCTGCTGGATGTCGCGAATCTGCGCCCCGATATCGCCCGTCGCCTTGGCGGTCTGCTGCGCCAACGACTTCACCTCGCCCGCCACCACGGCGAAGCCTTTGCCGGCGGCGCCGGCTCGGGCGGCTTCGATGGTGGCATTGAGAGCCAGCAACGAGGTCTGGGCGGCAATCGACTCGATCAGCTTCACCACCATGCCGATGCGTTCGGCGGCGGCGGCGAGGCTGCGGACGGTGCGGTCGGTGAGCGCCAGGTCGCCGACCGTCCGGTCGGTGGCGTCCTTGGCGGCAGCCACCTCTTCGCCGGAGCGCGCGATCAGCGCCAAGAGGTCGCGCGCGGCGACCCCGACGGCCTCCACGTTGCGGGCGGCGTCGGCCGCCGCGTCGGCCGCGGATGTGGTGCGCAACCGCATATCCTTGCTGCGCGCGCCGAGGTCCGCGGCCGTCACGCGAATCTCTTCGCCTGACTTGTCGAATGCGGAGATCATCTCGTTGATCGCAGATCGGAATTGCTGCGTGATGAAGGTGTGGCCGGCAAGGTGGAGCTTGGATTCCGATTCGCGGCTGCGGTGAGCGACCGCCAGCGCATCGGCGTCGATCAAGGACTGGCGCATCCGCTCCGCGGCGGCCGCGATCGCGGCCACGGGCCCGCCGCCGATCCGCTCCGGGAGGGCGGCATAGCGGTCGCCGGAGGCGATCTGCGCGATGGGTTCGATGATCAAGCGCAGGCGGCGCTCCGCCCACCATGCCGCGGGCAGGCCCGCCGACAGCGCCACGGCGGCGGCCAGCGGCAGGCTCTCCGTGGCCCATCCGGCCATGGCCGATACCCCGGACGCGGCCAGAACGGGGAGCAAGACCCACCCCGCTGGCGCTTTGCTTCGAATTTCGGAGATCATTTCGAAATGTTATCGGACATTGCAGAAGCTTTGACGAAACTGCGTGTTATCGATTACCAAATCCTTTCCCTTTGTTGCACCGCAAGGGATAATTTGTCGGCATCCGCACAAAAACTGTGCTCTTGCCCGCTGGTGCCGAGGAACAGATCCATGACCGAACGGACGGTGGGCTTCGCCAATGGCCTGACCAATTACGGCGACCGCGACTTCTCGCTCTATCTGCGCCGCTCCTTTGTGCAATCCATGGGCTATTCGCGCGCGATGCTGGCCAAGCCCGTGGTCGGCATCGCCCATACGGCTTCGGGATTCAACAATTGTCACCGCCACTTCCCCGAGCTGCTCGAGGCGGTCAAACGCGGTGTCTTGGCCGCCGGTGCGTTGCCGATCGAGTTTCCCACCATTTCGCTGGGCGAGGTCTTTCTCGAGCCCACCAGCCTCAAGTATCGCAACCTCATGTCGATGGACACCGAGGAGATGATCCGCGCGCAGCCCATGGACGCGGTGGTGCTCATGGGCGGTTGCGACAAGACCGTGCCGGCGCAGCTGATGGGAGCGGTTTCGGCCGGCCGGCCCGCCATCATGCTGGTGGCAGGGCCGATGATGACTGGCCGCCATCGCGGCGAGCGGCTCGGCGCCTGTACGGACTGCCGACGCTTTTGGGCACGCTACCGCGCCGGCGAGGTCGCGGAGAGCGAGATCACGGAGGTCGAGGGCCGGCTCGCGGTCACGGCCGGGACCTGCGCCGTGATGGGCACCGCCTCCACCATGGCCTGCGTGGCCGAGGCCCTCGGCATGATCCTGCCGGGTACTGCCGCGATCCCGGCCGTGCATGCGGACCGACTGCGTGCCGCAGAGGCGACCGGTGCGGCGGCCGTCAGGCTCATCGGCTCGAATCTCACGCCCGATCGGATGATCAACGCCAAGTCGGTTGAAAATGCGCTGCGCGTCGTCTTGGCGATCGGCGGCTCGACCAATGCGGTCATCCATCTCACCGCGATCGCCGGACGCGCCGGCGTGAGCCCATCGCTGGCGCGCTTCAATGAGCTGTCGGATTCCACCCCGCTCCTGGTCGACCTCAAGCCGATCGGCAACGGCTACATGGAGGATTTCTTTGCGGCTGGCGGAATGGGCGCATTGTTGCGCGAGCTCAAGCCGCTCCTCCATCTCGATTGCATGACCATCACCGGAGAGACACTGGGGGAGCGGCTCGCCTCCGACGGCGACCCTTGGATCGATCGTTCGATCATCGCGGCACGTGAGCAGCCGATCGAGGCGAGCGGCGGCGTCATCGCGCTGTTCGGCAATCTGGCGCCCAAGGGCGCCATCTTCAAGCGCTCGGCGGCCGACGCCAAGCTGTTCGAGCATGAGGGCCGGGCGGTGGTTTTCACCTCCCTCGCCGATCTCGCGGCGCGCATCGATGATCCCGCGCTCGACGTCATGCCGCAAGACATCTTGGTGTTGCAGAATGCCGGTCCCAAATCGTCCGCCGCGATGCCGGAAGCCGGCTATCTGCCGATCCCCAAGAAGCTCGCCAAGAGCGGCGTCAAGGATATGATCCGGGTTTCCGATGCCCGCATGAGCGGCACGGCCTTCGGGGCGATCGTGCTGCACGTGACCCCGGATTGCGCCTCCGGCGGGCCGCTCGGCCTGGTGCGAAACGGCGACCGCATCCGTCTCTCGGTCAAGGAGCGGCGCATCGATCTCCTGGTCGATGACGCCGAGCTGAAACGACGCGCCGCCGCTACTGGTCCCGCACCGCAACAGCCTGAGCGCGGTTATGCGAAACTCTACGCTCAGGAAATTCTCGGCGCTGACGAAGGCTGCGACTTCGCATTTCTCAAGCCCCGGTAACGGCTCGGGAAAATGCGCGACCAACGGCCTTCGGGGTATACCCTGACTGCAAGCCGGCGTGGGGCGCTTGCGGAGCGGTCATCGGCCCGCCGTATACGCGCTGCAACAAAGCGCATAAAAATATCATAACGACAATCCACCCTAATAGGTACCGAAGTGAAATCGGTCTCTGACCCGAATTGACCGCGGTTCCGCTCAAGAAATAGATCATAAGGCATTATAATCTATAACGTTTTCCAGAGATTGCGTCGGTCTCGAAGTCTACCGCAGGCTTCTCCCGGAACCTTACAACTCCGTATAAATTAATCTCCGAAGTATGTTCCACTTATGTGATTTTTATCGTAGCGTTTCCCCTGACACGCTCCGTGTCGGGAACCCCAGGGAGAAAAGACCATGCGTTCCACCATCGCTCTCGCCGCCTCAGTCGCGCTTGTTCTCAGCACCTCGCTCGCCTTCGCCGGCGGCAAGAAAACGCCTGCTGATCCGCGCACCAACAACACGGTATCTGTCGCGCACAAAGGCGGAGGGTTTACGACTTCGTGCGACGTTGATCCGAACTGCAACGGCTGGGCGGCTTGGCTGGCGCAGCAGAAGAAGGGCTAAGGCAAGCACGCGATCGACGTCGGCCAAGCCGACGCCGCATCACGCGATCGCAGTCCCGGGGCGTGTCCACGCCTCGGGACTTTTGTTTCTGCCGAGATGCCGAACTGTAGTATCCAAATTGGGGAGCAGCAGATCGGATCGCAGCCATGATCAGAACCGTGACCGGAGATATCGCGGCCGTTCCCGGCCGGGTTCTCGCCCATGAGCACCTGCAGATCGATCTTTCCACCCAGAAGGGGCCGGCCAATCGCATCGGGCAAGCCGAGGAGCCGGCGGTCGTTGATGATCTTCGCCATGCCAAGCAATTCGGCTTGGCGGCGATCACCGACCTGAGCGCGCCCGATTGGGGACGCGATCCGATCGCGCTGCGGCGGATCAGCGAGCAGGCCGGCGTTGCGGTCGTTTGTGCGACGGGATTTTACTGGGATCCCTTCCCCGGCATTGCGGTCAACGGAACGCTCGAGCAACTGCGCGACATCATGATTTCGGAAATTGAAGCCGGCGTCGGCGGCACCGATATCCGCTGCGGTGTCATCAAGGTGGGAACCAACCGCGGCGAACCCGATGCGCTCGCCGAGCGACTGTTCCGGGCGGCGGTCGGCGCCGCCTCTGCGACCGGCGCGCCGGTCATCACCCATACGTCGAGCCCCGATCAGGCGGCCTGGCACGTGCGCGTCTTCGAGCGTGCCGGAATGGATATGTCGCGCGTGGTGATCAGTCACTTGGGGGCGGCGCCGGACGTGGCGGCGCTGGTCGAGGTCGCGCGCTCCGGCGTGTTCATGGGGGTAGACAAGGTCAGCTTTCCGAAGGGGCCGACCAATGATCAACTCGCCGATCTGGTGCGGGACGCCTGCGCTCGGGGACTCGAGCGCCAGATCATCCTGTCTTCGGACATCGCACGCCGGACCTTGCTGCGGCGCTATGGCGGGCGAGGCTACAGCACGGTGTTCGCCGATTTCGTGCCGATGTTGCTCGCTCGTGGGATCTCGCCGCGCCAGATCGACACCATGCTGCAGGACAATCCGGTGCGGCTGCTGACCTTGTCGAACGCGGCGCCGGCCGGCTGATGCTTGCAACACGCGTGGGTCAGCTGATGACTAAGCAAGGCATGATAACCGGTACCTTCCGCATCGTCGCCGCCGGTGCTGCATGGATAATGGTCCTGAACTGTTCGGCGCCGGCGCAAAGCAGCCGGAGCGCTGAAGTCGCCGCCTATGTGGGCGCGGATCGCGAGCAGCGTCTGATCGAAGCCGGCAAGCGCGAACGTGCTCTCACGATGTATTCCAACGCGCCGACCGACGACAACGCGGCTTTGGTCGGCGCCTTCGAGAAGAAATACGGGATCAAAGTCAATCTCTATCGGGCGAGCTCGGAAGACATTCGGCAGCGCGCGCTGGCCGAGGCCGGGGCCAAGCGCTTCGATGTGGATTTCATCCTCAACAATGGGCCTGCCATGGAAGCCATGGCGGGCGAGAAGCTGTTGACGGAGGTGAAATCGCCCTACCTCGCAGACGTGATGGTGCGCGCGATCCCGCCGCACCGGGAATGGGTCGGTTTCTGCCTCAATGTTTTGGTGCAGGCCTACAATTCCGACTTGGTCAACAAGGCCGAATTGCCCAAGAGCTATCGGGATTTGCTCGATCCCCGCTGGAAGGGCAGGATCGCCATCGAGGCCGATGATTCCGACTGGTTTGGGGGGCTGATGGGGCAGCTTGGCGAGGAAGCCGGGGTGAAGCTGTTTCGGGAAATCGCCGCCGGCAACGGGTTTTCGGCCCGCAAAGGCCACACGCTCTTGACCAACCTGGTTGCCGCCGGCGAGGCGCCATTGGCGCTGACGGTCTTCAACTACACGGCCGAGCAGCTGAAGAAGCGCGGCGCGCCGATCGATTGGTTCGTCATCGAGCCGCTCATCTCCATGCCCAACAGCATCGCGGTCGCCCGCATGGCGCCGCATCCGGCGGCGGCGGTGCTGATGTTCGACTTCATGCTGTCCGATGCGCAGAAAATCCTGGCCGATCGCGACTATGTGGCGACCAGCCGCAAGGTAGGCTCGCCGCTCGACCGCGACAGATTGACGGTGATGGATTCCGCGGCCGCGCTGGCGGAGGGCGACAAATGGGAGCCGCTTTATCGCCAAATCATTTCATCGCACCATTAGGGCATTTTTCGGCTAGGTTGACTCTCCCGCTTTGTCATGGCCGCACTTGTTCCGGCCAGCCCGACGAGGATCACGCGGTGCCTTCTTTGTCGAGATCGCCGGAACAAGTCCGGCGATGACACGGGGGATGCCGGTAGCGGAGTCCGAGAAGCTATGCACAAGGTCGTCATTCCCAAATCCGTCATCGATCGCGTCATCGAGCGCCGCGGCCGGGAGCATGTTTACGACGATCTCGATCCCGCGAAATCCGCCCTGGTCGTCGTCGACATGCAGAATGCTTTCATGTTGCCGGGCGTCGCCCATTCGCTCTGCCCGATGGCGGAAAAGATCGTTCCCAATATCAACCGGCTCGCCAAGGCGGTGCGCGAGACCGGCGGGACGGTGTACTGGATCAAGACCACGTTCACGCAAGAGGCGCTGCGGAGCTGGTCGACCTACTTCGCGATGGTGAGCCCGGCGCGCGTGGCCAAGCGCATAGAAGCGCTCACCGCCGACAGCTTGGGGCACCAGCTCTGGGGCGGGCTCGATGTGCGACCGCAAGATCCGATCGTGGAGAAGAATCGCTTCAGTGCCTTCATCCAGGGTTCCTCGGACCTGGCCGGCGCTTTGCGCGCGCGCGGCCTCGACACCATCCTGGTAACCGGCACCGTGACCAATGTGTGTTGCGAGTCGACGGCGCGCGACGCCATGATGCTCGACTTCAAGACCATCATGGTGACCGACGGCAATGCCGCCGCCACCGACGAGGATCACAATGCGTCGCTGATCGCGTTTTATTTGACCTTCGGCGACATCATGTCGACCGATGTGCTGATCGATTGCCTCCGGCGCAATGCCGGCAAGGGCGTCGCGGCGGCTTCATGAGCCCACGCGCACCTTCTCCTTCGCCGTCGCGATCGCCCGCCGGCACGCGGCTTCACGGTCAAGGCGCGCGGGCCTCGCCGAAAGATCGAAACGTGGGCGCGCGAGAGCGCAGCCGGCCTGGATTGACCCATCATCGGGGAATTGCGCTAAGCTGGGCAACTTTTGCTCGACTCCAGGAGGCGTCCAATGGTCCGGGAATTTCGATCGCGCTTGCAGTGTGCGGCAGGCGGCCTGCGTTCAGTGGTGCCCGCGCGCGTCTGGCCCGTTCCGGTGCTGGTGATCGCCGCGGCTGCGCTCCTGGCCGCGGCGCATGCGCAGCCGGCACCGGCTCCGTCTCTTGCCAAAGGTACGTGGACCAAGCTCGCCCCCATGCTGCACACGCAGAACGAGGCCGCAACGGTCGTCATCGGCAGCCGCATCTATGTCATGGGCGGCTTCACGACCGGCACTGCCGGGCCGATCGACCGGGTGCAGATTTACGACACCGCCAAGAACGAGTGGAGCGAAGGCACGCCGCTGCCCGATCCGGTCCATCACCATGGCGCCGCCCTGGTCGGCGGCAAGATTTACGTGGTGGGCGGATTCCATGAACCCTTTCCGAAGCGCGCTCCGATCGACTCGACGTGGGTCTTTGACCCGGCCACCAACCATTGGGACAAGCGCGCGCCGCTGCCGTCGCCGCGGGGCGCGATGGTGGTGGCCGCCATCGGCAATCTCATCTACGCGGCCGGCGGCGAGCATCTGCGGCCGGCCGGCACGCCGGTGCCGCAAGGCGCGCCGGCTGGCTATGAACCGATCACCGATTTCTCAGTCTACAATCCGCAGGCGGATCGTTGGGCCACCCTCCCGGCCATGAAGGTTGCGCGCGACCACGCCTATGTGGGAGTCGTCAACGGTCGCCTCTATGTGGTGGGCGGGCGCGATCGGCCCAAATACGACATCGTCACGGTGGAAGAATTCGATCCGGGCACCGGAGCCTGGACCGAACGGGCCCCGATGCCGACCGGCCGATCGGGCGGCAATGCCGCGGTGCTTGGCGGCCGGCTCTACGTGTTCGGAGGCGAAGGCAACAACGCAAGCCCCATCGGTCTCTTCAACGAGGTCGAGGCCTTCGATCCGGCGGCGAACAACTGGACGAGGTTCGAGCCCATGCCGTTGCCACGGCACTCGCTGATCACGGCGACGCTCGGCAATCGCATCTATTTGCCGGGCGGCGCCACCACGCGCGGCGGAACCGACATCACCGCCTATGTGGATGCCTTCGAGCCTTCCAAATAAAGCGCAGGATGGGCGCAGATGGCCGTGAGCGAGCCGAGCCCAGTTGCCGGAACCCAAGACGCTCCGCGCAAGCGTGAGGTCGTTTACCGGCATGCCGTCGTGGTGCGGGTGACCCATTGGATCAACGTGCTGTGCCTCACGTTGTTGCTGATGAGCGGGCTGCAGATATTCAACTATCATCCGGCGCTCTATTGGGGGAATTACGGCTATCGCGGCGTTCCCTCCGTGGTTTCCATCGGCTCGGAGATCGATCCCGAAAACGGCGCGCCGGTCGGGGTGACCCGCATCGCCGGCATGAGCTTCGTCACCACCGGCATGCTCGGGGTCTCCTACGATTCCGAGCGCGGCATGGTGCGGCGCGCCTTTCCGGCCTGGCTGACGCTGCCGGGGGAGCCTGCTCTTGCGCTCGCGCGCGACTGGCATTTCCTGATGGCCTGGTTGTTCGTCGCCAACGGAGCGATCTACCTTTTGTTCGGCGTGATCAGCGGCCATTTCCGCCGGGACTTGGCGCCCGCGGCCGACCAGCTTCGCGTGCGTCACGTCCTGGCTGATATTTGGGACCATGTTCGGCTGCGGGCGCCGCGCGGCGAGGCCGCCCGCCGCTACAATGTGCTGCAGAAGCTCGCTTATCTGGTGGTGGTTTTCCTGCTGTTGCCGATCATGGTGCTGAGCGGTTTGACGATGTCGCCGGCCGTCACCGCGGCAGTGCCGAGCCTGCTCGACCTGTTCGGCGGCCGCCAATCGGCGCGCACCATTCATTTCCTGGTGGCCAACCTGCTGGTCTTGTTCGTGCTGGTTCATGTGGTCGAGGTGTTTCTGGCGGGGGTCGTCAATGGAATGCGTTCCATGATCACCGGGCGCTACGTGATCAGACCGCAGGCCCAATCATGAGCCGCCGCATCTCCCGCCGCAGTCTGCTGCGCGCCGGCTCTGTGGCGGGGGCAAGCCTGTTGCTGTCGGGTTGCGACGGCGTGGTCGAATTACCGTCCACACGCAGCGCGCTCGATTTCGGCCAATTGCTGTCGCTGCGCGTTCAGCGTTTGCTGCTGTCGGGACAGCCGCTGGCGCGGGAGTTCGCGGTCGCGGATATTTCGCCGGAATTTCCGCTCAACGGCACCTCCATGCCGAACGGCTTCCCCTATTTTCAGATGATGGTGTCACAGTTCGCGAGCTGGCGGCTGACGGTCGATGGTCTGGTGCGCCGCCCGCTGTCGCTGTCGCTCGCCGAGATCAAGGCACTTCCCGCGCGCACCCAGATCACGCTGCACAGTTGCGACGAAGGCTGGAGCGCGATCGGGCAATGGACCGGCGTGCAGCTCAGTCATCTCCTGCAGACGGCGGAGCTGATGCCCGACGTCCGTTACATCGTTTTTCATTGCCTCGACGAGCTGGAAAGAACGCCCGACCGCAGCGGGCTTTATTACGAGAGCCTCGATCTTTTCGATGCCCTCCATCCCCAGACCATTCTGGCCTATGGGATGAACGGCCAGTCCTTGCCGGTCGCCCACGGCGCGCCGCTGCGGCTGCGGGTCGAGCGCCAGATCGGATACAAGAACGCCAAATACGTCACCCGCATCGAGGCGGTCGACCGGCTCGATCATCTGGGCCGCGGCAAGGGCGGCTTTTGGGAAGACCGCGGCTACCAATGGTATGCGGGATTGTGAATTGGCGCCTTCAGGATTCGAAGCATATCGGCGCGTTGCCGGGTTCCGTCTTAATTGATCACGTCATAAGCGGAGAGGTTTGTTCGCGGCGGGAGCGCTACGCCCAGTTGCTGCGCGGTTTTGCGATTGATCACGAGATCGAACAGCGACAGTTGCTCGACCGGCAGATCGCCGGGTCTCGCCCCCTTGAAAATCCTGTCCACGAAGGAGGCGGCATGCCGGTAGAAATCCTTGAGGCTCTCGTCGAGGCTCATCAGTCCGCCGGCCTCCACATAAGCGCGCTCGGCAAAGATCGATGGCAGGCGATATTTGAGCGCGAGATCGGCAAGCTGTTGCTGCTGGGTCAGCAAGAATCGGTCCGATGATACTTTGAGCGCTCCGACCCGCTCCCGGGCCAGGACTTGAAACGCCTGGTCGATGTCCTGCGGCACGCGCGCGTCCACCGGCACGAGATCAAGGCCGGCCTTTTGGGCGGCCTCTCGCGTCCTCTCGAGGATGGATTCGGAGTTGGAATTCTCCGGGTTCTGCAGCAGCCCGACGCGCGACAGGTTGGGCACGACCGCGGCCAGCAGTTCCAATTGCTTTGCAGACGTATCCTCGCCGGCGCTCGCGAGCCCGGTGATATTGCCTCCGGGATGCGACAGGTTCGGGACGAAGCCGTTTCCGACCGGATCGACGGAATAGCCCATGACGATCGGAATGGTGCGCGTCGCTTGCCGCACCGGATAGATCATCGCGGGACTGCCCAGGAAAATGAGGTCGATATTCAGCTTCTCGAAGTTGCCGACCAGCTCCAGGATGCGCAGGTATCGTCCGTCGGCAAACCGCCACTCGATCAGATAATTCTTGCCCGCCACGTAACCGAGCTCGTCCATGCCCTGCAGGAAACCGTCATAGGCGGTGGATCGCATGCCTTCGACCACGATGCCGACACGCCAGACCTTGGCCGGCTGCTGGGCACGCGCGGCGCGCGGCCAAGCGGCTGCCGCGCCGCCCAGGCTGCTGCCCAACAGGCTGATGAATTCCCGCCGCCTCATCATGCGCCAATCCTCAGCCATCCGACCGGCTTCCGCTGCGCCAAGGTATCACACTCTCTGTGCATTTCCGGACAAAAGCCGGCCCGCAAAGGTCTTGATCCACGGGGTCACCCGCAGTTACGCTCTAGCAGCTACGCTCTATATGATTGCCTGCCGCGCCATGCCAGAGTGGGTGCGCAAGATCTTGATGCATATAGAATTGGCCCGAGCGGCCGGGGAATACCCCGGACCGCCCGCGGACGATCAGGGAGGTCCTTCCATGTCGCAATCCCCTTCGCAACACCCTGAAATCACATCGCGGGTCGGCGCCATCCTGCGTTCGACGGGCGGTAATTTCCTCGAAATGTTCGATTTCTTCCTGTTCGGGTTCTATGCGACCTACATCGCCAAGGCGTTTTTCCCGGCCGAGGATGAAGTCACCTCTTTACTGTATACTTTCACGACGTTTTGGCTCGGCGCTTTGATGCGGCCGGTCGGAGCGATCGTACTCGGCGCCTACATCGACCGGATCGGCCGCCGCAAGGGATTGATCGTGACACTGGCGATCATGGCCATGGGCACGGTCTTCATCGCGGTTTCGCCGACCTACGCGAGCATCGGCATCGCGGCGCCGATCATCGTGTTGTTCGGCCGTCTGCTGCAGGGCTTTTCCGCCGGGGTCGAGCTCGGCGGCGTGTCGATCTATCTGTTCGAGATCGCAACGCCGGGAAACAAGGGATTTTACACGTCGTTCCAGTCCGCGAGCCAGCAGGTTGCGATCATCGTCGCGGCGATCATCGGTTTCGTCATGAGCGCGAACCTGACGTCGCAACAAATCGCCGACGGCGGCTGGCGCATCCCCTTTTTCATCGGCTGCATGATCGTGCCGTTCATTTTCGTGCTGCGCCGCTCGCTGCAGGAAACGCCTGAGTTCCTTTCGCAAAAGAAGCATCCGACCACGGCCGAGATTTTCAGCTCGATGGCGGCGAATTGGCCGATCGTGCTGCTCGGCATGCTGCTGGTCGTGCTCACGACGGTGACGTTCTATCTCATCACCGTCTACACGCCGACTTTCGGCAAGAGCGTGCTCAAGCTCACGGAATCGGAGAGTCTCCTGGTCACGCTGTGCGTGGCGGCTACGAATTTCTTCTGGCTACCGGTGGGCGGCGCGATCTCCGACCGGATCGGCCGCAAGGCCGTGCTCCTGACGATTGCCATTTTGGCCTTCATCACCGCCTATCCGGCATTGTCGTGGCTGGTCTCCTCGCCGACCTTCGCCAAAATGCTCGCGGTCGAGCTTTTGTTCTCGTTCTACTTCGGTGTCTACAACGGGGCGATGGTGGCCGCGCTGTCGGAGCTGGTGCCGAAACACGTGCGGGCGACTTGCTTCTCGCTCGCCTTCAGCCTGGCGGCGGCGCTTTTCGGCACCGCCACTCCGCTGGTATCGACTTGGTTGATCAAGACGACCGGGGACAAGGCGTCGCCGGGATTCTGGCTGATGGCGGCGGGCCTATGCGGGATCGTTTCGACGCTGGCGCTCTATCGCGGCGGCGCCGCCATGCAGGTGCGGGTCGCGGCCAGCGCGTAGTGCCTTCTCAATTCGCATTCACCGCCGCCTTGTAGTGGGCGATCACGGCGGGCGAGGTCTGGGCGATACGGATCATGAGCTTCTGCATCTCGTCGCCCGCCACCGGACTGACGTCGAGCTGCATCTCCCTGGCTTCGCGCAGGTAGGCCGGATCCCGGTGCGCCAGCATGAAGGCCCGCGTGAGAATCGCCGCCTGTGCCGGCGGAATCTCGGGCGGCGCCATGAAGGGGCGCGACATCAGAAACGGCATTTCGGCGAGCTCGAGCAGCGCCTTGTCTTCCGGTCTTTTCGCCAGCTCGCGTGCGGTGGGCACGTCGGGCAAGCCCTTCCAGCGGGTCTCGTGGCCGAACTGCATGAGGTAGCGCAGCATCCCGCGCTCCAGCCAATCTCCCATGCTCTTCTGCAACGTCGACGTGGTGATCGCGCGTCCTTCGATCTCTCCGCGCCGGAGCGCCAGAAGCGTGTCCGTGCTGCTGCGATAACCGCGGATGAACTGGATGTTGAGCTTGAACACGTCGCGGGCGATCAGCACGATGTCGGTTTCCGAGCCGCCGGCGGCCTGTCCGCCGAAGATTCGCGGCCGCCCCGGCTTCTGCAGGTCTTCGATGCCGGCGACCGACGTGTCGGTCCGGATGACCAGGCAGAAGGCATCGTCGTCATAGCGCGACGAGGTGCCGAGCCAGGTGAAGCTTTCGGGTCTGAACTTGGCAGCGGTATTTCCGAGCAGCGGCTCGAGCGGATTGTCGCGCGCCATCATGCCGATGGTGAGACCGTCGCGCGGGATCGTCGCATACATGGCATTGGCCATCGCCATGCCGCCGGCGGCGGGCTGGTTCTTGACCACGATGCCGGGCTCGCCCGCGATGTACCTTCCCATGTGACGGGCGAGCAGACGGGCATACTGATCGTAGCCGCCGCCCTCCGCCGAGCCGACCAGTAGGGTGATGGTCTTGCCTTTGTAGAAGTCCTCGGCGACGGCCGGATGGATCGTCGACACGACAAGGCATGCAAGACCGAGCAGCAGGCGCATGGGCCCCGGCGGCATTAAGCCGGGCTCCCGCCCATGCGCCCGTAGCGGCGCCCCTACGGGCGGCCGAGCTTCCCGATCCAACGCACCAGCACGTAGAATACCGGGGTGAACATCAAGCCGAACAATGTCACGCCCAGCATGCCGGAGAACACCGCGGTGCCGAGCGCCTGGCGCATCTCGGCGCCGGCGCCGGTCGCCAGGACCAGCGGCACGACGCCCAGGATGAAGGCGAGCGACGTCATCAGGATCGGACGAAGCCGCGTACGGGCCGCCTGCACGGCCGCCGCCTGACGATCGGCACCCTGCTCCTCGGCTTGTCTCGCAAACTCGACGATCAGGATCGCGTTCTTGGCCGCCAGACCGATCAGGACCACAAAGCCGATCTGGGTGAGAATGTTGTTGTCCATGCCGCGCAGCAGCACGCCGGTGATGCCGGCGAGCAGGCACATGGGCACGATCAGGATCACGGCAAGCGGCAGCAGCACGCTCTCGTACTGCGCCGCCAGCAGCAGGAACACGAACACGACCGCAAGGCTGAACGCCACCACGGCGGTATTGCCGGCGATCTTTTCTTGCAGCGCGATCTCGGTCCATTCGAAGCCGAAGCCGGCCGGCAGGTTGGTGGCGATCAGGCTCTCCATGGCGGCGATCGCTTGGCCGGTGGAGAAGCCGGGGAGGGTGGCGCCCTGCACCTCGGCGGCCGGGAAAAGATTGTAGCGCGGCACGCGGTACGGACCGGTGATGTCACGGAAGGCCGCGACCGATCCGAGCGGGACCATGTCGCCCGAAACGGATCGCGTCCGCAGATTCTGCACGTCGCGCACCGACAGCCGGAACGGATTGTCGGCTTGGGCCGTGACCCGATAGGTCCGCCCCAGGATGTTGAAGTCGTTGACGAAGGTCGAGCCCATATAGGTCGACAGCGTGTCGAAGAAGCGCGTGATCGGCACGCCCAGCATTTCCGCCTTGGTGCGGTCGATGTCGGCATAGACCTGCGGCGTCTTGGTGTTGAAGAGCGTGAAGACCTGGACCAGGCCGGGCGTCCGGTTGGCCGGACCGATGATGGTTCCGAGCGCCTGCTCGAGCGCCTGCGGACCGCGGCCGGCGCGGTCCTGCACATACAGCTTGAACCCGCCGCCGGTCCCGATTCCGGGGACCGACGGAGGCGGGATGACCAGCACGAACGCCTCGCGCAGCGCCTGCATCTGGCCGCGCAGATCATTCAAGATGTTCGTCGTGGCAAGTCCCGCCGCCACCCGCTCCTCGAACGGCTTCAAGGTGACGAAAATCACCCCCGCATTGGGGGCGTTGGTGAAAGTCGCGCCGTCGAAGCCGGCGAACGCGACCGCGTGGCCGACGCCCGGCCGCTTCAAGAGCAGGTCGGCCGTCTTGCGCACCACCTCATCGGTTCGCTCGAGCGTGGCGCCCGGCGGCAGCGAGATCGCCGCGATGAAGTAGGCGCGGTCGAGCGGCGGGATGAAGCCCGACGGCGCGCGGCCGAATTGAAAATAGGTGAGCCCGATGAGGCAGCCGTAGACCACCAGCATCAGCGCGGACAGGCGCAGCACCCGCCGCGTCAGCCCGGCATAACCCGACGACAGCCGCTCGAACAGCTTGTTGAAGCCGGCGAAGAAGGCATTGAGCGGGAGACCCAATGTCCGCCAGATGCCCGGCGGCGATTCCTGGCCGTGCGGCTTGAGCAGCAGCGCCGCCAACGCGGGCGACAGCGTCAACGACACCGTCGCCGAGATGATGGTCGAGGCCGTGATGGTGAGCGCGAACTGCCGGTAGAACGCGCCCGATATGCCGGCAATGAACGCGCTCGGGATGAATACCGCGCACAGCACCAGCGCGATCGCGATCAGCGCGCCGCCGACCTCGTCCATGGTCTTGTGGGCGGCCTCGCGTGGGCTCAAGCCCAGACGCAACTCCCGCTCCACGTTCTCCACCACCACGATGGCGTCGTCCACCACGATGCCGATCGCCAGGACCAGGCCGAACAGCGTCAGATTGTTCAGTGAGAAGCCGAACGCGGTCATCACGAAGAACGTTCCGATCAACGACACCGGGATGGCGACGATCGGAATGATCGCGGCGCGCCAAGTCTGCAGGAACAAGAGGATCACGAGCACCACCAGCACGACCGCTTCGAACAGCGTCTTGATC
>Ga0209068_10000255_pt1 | contig 30964 bp, 28 predicted proteins | sample ColStrG_CSR_2012_FD_187200 | JGI IMG/M metagenome (GOLD analysis project Ga0209068, IMG submission 187200) | Freshwater sediment microbial communities in response to fracking from Pennsylvania, USA - Cold Stream Run_MetaG_CSR_2012 (SPAdes)... | ecosystem: Environmental > Aquatic > Freshwater >...
CGATGCCCCCTGTTGATCCGCCCGACCCTCGCACACCGCAACGCATCGCGCCACTCTCGGACCGAAAGCCGAGCGTGCGCCACGAACGCTGTTGCGGTTCCCCCGCTTCCGGGATCGTCGCTGCGTTGCTCCATCACGCGGTTGACGAGATCGCCGATGCTAGATCGCCGCAATAGGGCACCTGGCGGATTGGGTTACTCCACAAGCACGGAAGTCGTTGAGGGCCCTTCCCCGACTTTGTGCACTTGAGGCTGAAGTTGCCAGGCACCTGCTGGGAGTGTCGGGACTTTCAGCCCTGCCCGAGTGGTGCTGGGTAGTCGAAGACTCCCCCCGAAAGGCACCGCCAGGCAATTTGCCCCTTCGCGCCGGTCAGCCGGTACGGTCACGCAGCAAAGAGAGTGAGACCGCGCTATGAGGATCAAGATCATCACTGTCGCGCTGCTGGGACTCGTGGGCCTGTTCGTGGCTGGGGTGAGCCCCGCGACCGCCGTCTCGCGGACATCCACACCGCCTGCTGGGATGCCAATCCAGCACGTTGTGGTCATCTTTCAGGAGAACCACACCTTCGACAACCTGTTCGGCGCCATGTGCGTGCAGCAGGGCAACCGCTGCAACGGAGTCACAACTGGCCAGGTGGGCACCACCACCGTCCCGCTGGCGCCCACGACTGACATCGTGCCTGCCATCGACCACTCGGTGGCTGGGCAGGTCAAGGCGACTGATAGCGGCAGGATGGATGGCTTCTACAAGCTCCAGGGATGTACCGCTCCCACGTACTCCTGCTACACCCAGGCTGGCCCGACCTCGGTACCGAACCTTTGGGCTCTGGCCACTAAGTACGCGATCAGCGACAACACCTACAGCCAGACCCCGGTGATGTCCTGGGCCCAGCACATGCAGCTGGGCTCGATGACCCTGGACGGCTTCTACGGTGACAACCCCGTCCCCGTCGCTGGGTTGAGCGGCGGAACCGGATGGGGCTGCATCTCCAACGATCACGCTCTTTGGGGGCCGCTGAAGATTTGGGTGGCTCCCTGCGTCCCCGACGCTGCTGGCGGCGGTCCTCGCATTGCTGGCTCTCCGGTGCCCTACGTGCCCGACTTCTACGACAACGTGCTGGCAGCCAATGGGATCTCGTACGGCATGTATGGCGCCTACTACGACGCCGGAACCGGAGAGAACATCTGGTGCCCGGGATGCATGTTCTCTACCTGGGAGCACTCGAGCCAGAAAACAACCACCGCTAAGCACCCCAAGGACATCCTGACTGACATCTCGTCTGGCCAGCTCCCCCAGGTGTCTTACGTGACACCGCTGCCTAAGAACAGCCAGCACAACACTGACTCGCTCATCACGGGCGACAACTGGATCGGCTCCATCGTCTCCGCCGTGCAGGCAAGCCAGTACTGGGCGTCCACCGCCATCGTGATCGCCTACGACGACTGTGGTTGCTTCTACGACCATGTGGTGCCCCCCGCTGGGCTCGGTATGCGTACTCCGCTGGTCATCGTCAGCCCGTACGCCAAGAGCGGCTACGTGGACCATACGCAGGCTGCCTTCTCAGTCTCCGTCCAGGCCATGATCGAGTGGATCTTCGGGCTGCCGACCCTGACTGCCACAACCCCGGACAACGGTGCCTACCCGTGGGCGAACGCTTTCGACTTCACCCAAGTGCCGCTGTCGGCGACTTCGCTCAAGACAACCGAGGTACCGCAAAGTTCTCTGCGCTATCTCTCCAGTCATCCAGCCAGCCAGCTCGCCAGTGCCGACAGCTGAACACGCAGTCACCTCGGACCCTGGGTAAAGTGTGGATCACCCACATAGATGCACGTCGAAGCGTGTGGCCACTCGGCTCCGGTTCTTGAATTACCTCGACGTCACGAGCCGCGGCGTTGGTCGGCGTCGCGTAGCGCTTCCAGGGCTGTTCCACAATCCCGAGGGTCTGCTCGACTTCAGGGAAATGCCGGCCGAACGCCGTGAAGCCCGTTAGCTGGCGGCGCCTGCCCGATTTCGGAAGCGTGCGGCTCTACAGGGCCCTTGTTGCACACCAGTCGCCGCCTCGGGGGTGACTTGGAGGCCTCCGCAGCCACTGACAGCGACTGGCTGGATTGACGCACTCGACCCACGCCCCCCACGACGGGGCGCACCAAACTGGCGACATATACGGCCTCGGTCCGCGCCTTGCCCGGGTCTGGCGGCCCGCACCCAGCTCGGCGCCACGTATACACCGCAGCGGAGCAGCGTGCAATCCTCCAGGCCCACCCGCCGCAGGAGCCCGACCTGGCCCGTGCGGCTGGCCCATGGGTTGTGCCCGTCGTCAGGGTCGACCGGCCGGCTCCGGCTCGCCGCCGTTCCACCCAGACCCTAAGTCACCGGGCCTCGATGGGGCTGGTTGTCTCGCGGTCCGTTTCGGGCCTTCTGCCTGTCACCGGTGAGCCGGCGTAGACAGTGAGGTGCCGCTGGGCGCTTGCAGCCCAGGTGAAGGTGGACGCCACCCGCCGGCCGTTGTGAATGAGTCCGTCACGAAGCCGACCGGGACGCATCGCCACCGACAGTGAGCGCGCCAGAGCCTCCACGTTGCCGACCGGGACCAGCAGGGCATCGGTCCCGTCGACGAGGTATTCACGGAACACCGGCAAGTCGCTGGTCACCACTGGAGTGCCGGCGCTCATTGACTCAAGGACGGCCAGGCCGAAGCCTTCCTTGACTGAGGGGAACGCCAGGACGTCAGCGGCCGCGTACCACGAGGGCATGTCCCGGTCTTCGACCGTCCCCACCATAAGCACGTCGACGCCTAGCTCAAGTCCCAGGCCGGGCAACTCGGCCAGGACTGCGTCTCGATACCAGCGGTGGTCCTGGAACGAGTGACCGCCCACGACCGCCAGCACCGGCCGCTCACCCGGGCCACGTGCGAGCTGCGACAGGGCGCGGACGAGTGCGTCGCTCCCCTTGCGCGGCTCGATCCCTCCGACGGACAGCAGCAGCGGCCGGCGCCCGACCCCGTAACGCAGGCGGAGTGCATCTGAGGCGGCCGCGGGCACCGACGAGAACCGCTCCACGTCCACTCCGTTTGGGACCACCTGGGCCAAGACTCCGTAGTCCGCCGCCAGCTGCCGACGCCAGACCTCGCTCACCGTAAGGATCACGTCGGGCTCGAGGATCGCGCGCCGCTGGCAGTCCATGAGCACCTGGCTGGAGAAGTCGTCGACGTGGTGCACGGTGCGCAGGACCCGGACGGCGGTCGAACCGGTCCCTGCGTCGCGCACGCGCGCTGCTGCCCGCGCGGAGATGCAGTCCTGGGTGTGCAGCAGCGACGACCCTGACCGCGCAAGAAGGTCCGTCAGGCGATCGATGCTCTCGGCGACTCGGTCCTCCAAGGTCCCGGCGGCCGACGGCCCGGGGACAATCGTCACCGGTGCCCGAACGGGCCGGAAGAACCCCTGCGACGGATCACCCAGCGCGAAGACGCGGACGTCCGCCCCGAGGTCCTGCAACGCCTCGGCCACGGCCAGCGCGTGGACGACCCCCCCACGCGGCTTGGTGGAGTAGGTCACGATCGACACTGACAGGCTCACGGCGTCAAACCCTGCGCGCAGACATCGGGTTGCCCGGAGGCGAGCGCGGCGGCGACGTACGCCGCGCGTGCGTTCGTCTCGGTCACCAGACAGCCAGCCCCCTCGAGCGCGGAGCGTTGACCGGCGTAGCCCTGCGGGTCCCGGTCGGTGCCGAGCAGGTACGCGACGACCTGCGGCCCACCTGCGTCCATGACCTCTGCGGCGACCGGAGCGAGCACTCCGGCCGGGTCCGCGTGGCTGCCGTAGCCCAGGACCACGTCGACCAGGACGACGGCGACATCGGGCTCGCGGGCCACGGCGCGCATCATCTCCAGACGCCTGCTGGGATCGATCATGGGATGTGGGCGCCCGCGCGTGTACTCCTCGGCCCCCAGGTCGAGCAGCACGTGCGAGTGCGCTGGTGCGGGCAGCGCCCGCTGCGGGTCGAGAGGCTCGTTGGAGAAGACAGGCCCGAGAAGGTCACCGAGGATCAGCTGGGCCTCGTAGCACAAGGTACCGCCGGAGAAGAGCCCGCGAACGGTACTGCGGCCGGGAGCCAGCCGGCTGCACGCTGCCGCGACGCGTTCGCGGAGTCCGCTGGAAGGGTCCGGTGTTACGACCCCGGCCAGCCGCGCGGCCACCCGCGCACCAGTCTCGAGGGTCCGGGCAAGCTCCACCCCCGGCGGAGCGGCGAGCTCCGCGAGCCCGAGGAACACCGCGACGGCAGGGGTGCCCACGCATTCGGCCAGCACGCGGTCGGCGACCGCGGGCCACGGCGGCTTCGAGACGAGCAGGATGGCGTCGGTTCCCGGGTCGCGGTCAAGGGTCCGCACAGCGGCACGAGCCATCCTCCCGTCGACGGCCTGGGACAGGTCGCGACCGCCGACGCCGATGACCTGCGAGACCCCAACCCCCCAGCGGGTGAGCAAGCTGGCCACCTCCTGCGCACCCGTCCCCGCGGCCGCTACGACACCCACCCGGCCGGGGGACACCCCGTTTGCGAACCCCAGCCCGGTACCTGCCAGGACCGCGGTACCGGCGCCAGGGCCCATGACGAACAGCCCGAGCTGCTCGCCCCGGGCCTTGAGCTCGATCTCCTCCTGGACGCTGACGCCGTCGCTGAACAACAACACGTGTAGGCCCGCGGTCAGCGCGTGGTGCGCCTCGAGCGCGGCGTACTCCCCCGGGACCGACACGATGGCGACGTTCGCACCGGGGTTGCGTCGTGCGGCCTCGGCCAGGCTGCCGGGTGCCTGGTCGCGTTCGTCCTGGGAGGACTCGGCGGCGAGCTCGGAGAAGACCGCCCGGCGCCCCTGGTCCAGCGCGGCGTCGACGGCCGCCTGGTCAGATCCCACAACGGCGAGCACCAGATCGTTGGCCCCCAGGGAAGTCACCTGGTCATCACCGAACCCGTGGCTGCGCAGCTCCCCCAAGCCGCGCGGGGTGGCCATGACTGCTCCGGCCCACTCGACTCCCTTCGCCTCTGCCATCTCGGTCGAGGCGACCATGAGCAGCAGGGAGTCGAGGTACGTGCTCGGATGAACCTGGATGCCGAGGACGCTCATGTCCGGCGCCCGGCTCCGACAGCAGTGGCCCGGATCGTCGTGCCCACCCCCGATTCGCCCATCGCGGCCCGCGCCAGCAATGCCGCCGAGGTGATCACCACGCTGGCGCCGCCCGCACCGAGGAAGCGTAGGGCTGCCTCCAGTTTGGGGCCCATGCTGCCGGCCGGGAACTGGCCGTCGGCCATATGCCGTTGGACCTGCGCGATCGTCAGGTCATGCGCAGCACGCTCGTCGGGTGTGCCGTAGTCGATGAGGACGCTGTCGACGCCGGTCACCAAGAAGAGCTCCTGGGCACCGAGCTCGGTCGCCAAGTAGGCCGCGGCGTGGTCCTTGTCGATGACGGCGTCGACCCCGGCCAGAGCGCCGTCCGCGCCGATGCACACGGCGACACCACCGCCCCCGGCCGCCACGACGACGTAGCCCGCGTCCAGCAGCGTGCGCACGGCACGCACCTCCACGAAGAAGGCCGGCAGAGGCGACGGCACAACCCGCCGGTAGCCACGGCCAGAGTCCTCCACCACCTGCCAGCCTCGGGCCGCCGCCAGCGCGGTCGCCTGATCCTGGCTGAAGAACGGCCCGATCGGCTTGGTGGGGTCGGCGAAGGCAGGGTCGTCCGGGTCCACGCCGACATGGCTGACGACAGCCACCGCGGAACCGACGCCATGGACCCGGTCGATCTCGCGGACCAGGACGCTGCCCACCTGACCCTGGGTCATGGCGCACAGTTGGTGCAGGGGCTGCGGCGGCACCAGATCGCTGGCCTCGTCCTGCTGGATTGCCAGGTTGCCGACCTGAGGACCGTTCCCATGAACCACGGCCACCCGGCGGCGGACCCGGATCATCTGAGCCAGACAGCCAGCCATCACGGCGGCGTTGGCCTCGATCTGGGCCCACGTTCCGGCCTCACCGGCCGGGGTGAGAGCGTTGCCCCCGAGGGCTACGACAGTGGTCCCGGTCATGAATCTGCATCCGCGCATCGGATAGCAGATATCATGTGCATCATAGTGAACTCCTGTGGACAGGAGTGCAATGACAACCTCAACGGGGCCGGTGCCACCGGCGGTAGCAGCCGCGTGGCGGGCGAGCGAAGCCCAGCTGTACGGCTCCCTGGTCTGGGACCCCGACCTCTACCAGCGGGTCGTGACCCTGGTTGGCCAGGTCGTTGAGCGCCTGCGCCGGCTCGGGCCGTCGTCGGAGGAGCTGCGCCGCGCTGCACGGTCTCCCGGCGAGCTGGTTGTCCAGGTGGCAGCCGAGCTGCGAACCGAGCCCCCGCCGCTCGACCCGCTGCTCATCGGGCAGGCAGCCCTGTCCATGCGGCTGCGTGAGGTCGTCGACGAGCAGGCCAGGGTCCACCGGCTGGAAAGAATCACCGAAGCCGCCGACAGGCACGACCTCTGGGTGGTGCTCGAAGAATCCGGCGAGCTGCAGGGTGACCTTCTCAACCCCTACCGAAGGCTCGAGGTCGAGGTGGCGACCGGCCGGGCCCTGTGCGTCACGACCGTCGCCGATGACAGCTTCACCGCGATGGTGCACGAGGTCTCTGGCTTACAGGTGAACCTCGCCGACGGTCGGTTCTGCGACGTTGCCGCGGACGACGTGCAGGCCGGCGCCGCGCCTTCCCGGCACGAGGACTGGGTAGCACGCGAACGACAGGCGGACCGGCTGCGGGGCGGTGCCAGGCCCCGCTAGATCACCACTAGACCGCCTGGGAGACCTCTTGAAAACGACCGGATTTTTCCTATAGTGAACGGGTACGGCTCCACGCCCCGCGGCCCCCGGAGTGAAGGAGATCGGATGACGTCAGCGCCCCTGCCCGCCCAAACCCTTACCGTTGGCGAGCTGGCAGAGCTAATCACCGCTCTGCAGAGCGAGGGCCTGAGGGTCGATGTCCCGATGGAGTCGCGGTCGGGCGGCGCCGGTCCGGCCGATGCAGGGATGATCTACCTCGAGGGTGTGCCGGTGACAGTCCCGACCACCGCCGCCTACGTCCAGGCGTCGCCGTTCCGGCTGCGCGCCGAGGACGACGGTGGCTGGGGGGTCTACCGGGGGCCGGTCCGGCTGGCCAGCGCGACCGTCGCACCACGACCGCGGTACTACGACCTGGTCACCGCCGACGGAATTCCCTACTGGCAGATCGCCCTGATGCACCTGGACTCCGTGGCCAGCACCGTTGTTCAGACCTGCGCCTACTGGGGCAACAGCGACCAGTGCACCTTCTGCGGGATCGGGGTCACGCTGGCCGCGGGCCGGACCATCGCCAAGAAGACGCCGGCGATGCTGGCCGAAGTCGCTGTCGCCGCGCGCGACCTTGACGGCGCGGTTGACGCCACGCTCACCACCGGGAGCACCGCGACTCCTGACCGAGGCGCCCTTTACGTCGCGGCCTGCGGTGCGGCTGTGCGGGAGGCGGCGGGGCTACCCGTCCAGGTGCAGTTCGAGCCCCCCTCCGACCTCGACGTGATCGACCGGGTCGCGGGCATGGGGATCGACTCGGTCGGCATCCACGTCGAGTCGTTCGACCCTCGGGTCCTCGCCGCAGTGGCGCCCGGCAAGGCTCGGACTGGGATCGAAGCCTACTTCGCGGCCTGGGAACGCGCGGTGGCGGCGTTCGGCCCGGGGCAGGTCTCGACATATGTGATTCTCGGCATGGGCGAGGACGAGACAGTCACCATCGAGGGCTGCAAGCGGGCCATCGACATGGGCGTCTACCCGTTCATCGTGCCGCTGCGACCGGTCCCCGGCAGCTTGTTGGAGAATGCGCTTCCACCGCCTCGCAGCGCGGTCGAGTCGGTGTACCGCCAGGTCGTCCCCTACCTGGCCCAGCGTGGGATGTCCTCCGCCGGCGTCACCGCGGGCTGTGCACGATGCCAGGCCTGCTCAGGCATAGGAGCGTTCGAGAAGGCAGGTGAACACGATGACCGACGTCGATCACTTCCCCTCCTGGTCTGATCCGCGCGCGCTCCTCGCCGCACCCACGCCAGCCCACGGTAGGCACGCCCTGGAGTGCCGGGCGGTCAGCGGACCTGAAGAGCTAGCCACCCACCACGTGCTGCGCAGACAGGTGTTCGTCGACGAGCAAGGTCTCTTCCAAGACGACCGCGACGCCCACGACGACGACCCCGCAACCGTGCACGTGCTCGGCTTCATCGACGGGATGCCGGCCGGAACGGTGCGGCTTTACCCGATCGACCGGGCGCTGTGGAAGGGCGACCGCCTGGCCGTGCAGCCAGCTGCCCGACGAGCCGGTCTGGGAGCGCCGCTGGTCCGTTACGCGGTGTCGACCGCTGCCTGCCTCGGCGGACGACGGATGGACGCCCACGTGCAGCTGGACAACGTCTCCTTCTTCCGACGCCTCGGCTGGACGATAGTCGGAGACCCCGCCTTGTACGTCGGCCGGCCGCACCAGGCCATGACGATAGCCCTGGCGTGACGACGACCTCGCGCTCACCCGCGCAGGTTGGTGATGCTTTCGGCGCGCAGGTCGAACACCGTGACCTGCCTGCCGTCGACAGCGAGCCGAACCTGGCCGCTAGGGTCCAGCACCCCTATCTGTTCAGCCGTGAGGCCGCGGGAGCGGAAGGCGCCCACGCAGTCGTCGACTCGGCCGGGCGCGGTCGTGAGCAGGAACGCGTAGCAGGGGAAGCACCCAAGCCAGTCGAGCAACGTGACCCCGTCAGGGATGGGGAGCCGGCCCAGGTCCACGCAGGTGCCCAGGATTCCCGGCTCGAGCAACATGGCCAGCGAGCCGACAAGCCCGGCCATGCTCACGTCCTTCGCCGCGACCGCCACGCCCGACGCGGCGAGCTCTGCCAGCAGCCGCACGTCGCCGGCGAGCAGGGCCCCGCGCTCGTCGAAGGAGGGGAAGAACGGGAAGTCCTCGCGCATCCCTCCCTGCAGGCAGCACCCCAGGACCAGGGCCTGGCCCGCCGCCGCATGTGTGGCCGAAAGGACTCGGTCCGCCCGCCCGATGCCGAACGCCGAGACTGCCATCGCTGCTCCCGGCCCGCGGGTGCGAGTCAGATGGCCGCCCACAACGGGAACCTGGTACAGCTCGGAGGCCCAGCGCATGCCCCTGAGCACCTCGCGCGCGGTCGACTCTGGACCCACGACGGTGTCGACGATGGCCAGCGGACGGGCTCCCATCGCGGCCAGGTCGTTCACATTCGTCAGGACCGCGGCGACGCCAGCCGCGTACGGGTCCGCGACCACGAACGCCGGCAAGATCGCCTCCCCGCCGACCACGAGCGTGCCGGGACCTGCGGGCAGCACCGCGCCGTCGTCGCCCGGGCCGGCGTACCAGTCGCCGCCACCGAACACCTCCGCGACCAGGCCGATGTCGGCCTTCGAGGTCACGCCGGGCAGCTGTCGCAGCTGCGCGGCCAGCTCGCTCAGGTCGAGCGCACTCATGTCGGTCCGGGTCATGTCTGTCCTCTCGGCGGTTGTCCAGCGGCAGATCGTGGGGCGACTGCCGCGACCACCGGATATTTACCATGGTGAACGGGCCGCCGTCGTTCCTCACTTTGCCGGAGCGGGCCCACAAACCCCGCAGCCGCGGGATCACCCACATTCTGGACAAGGGCATGCCCGTCGACGACGTCGAGCGCATGCTGGCTGTAGCCGGTCGCTACATCGACGTCTGGAAGCTCGGCTGGGGGACGGCCTACCTGGACCCCGGTCTGCAGGCCAAGTTGTCGCTGCTCGCTGAGCACGCGGTCATGGCGTGCACCGGCGGTACGCTACTGGAGGTCGCCTGGCAGCAGGGTGCAGTGGATGCGTACCTCGATTGGGCCTGCTCGCAGCACTTCCCGAGCGTTGAGGTGTCCTGCGGAGTGGCCGCGATGAGACCAGGGGACAAACAGCGGTTGATCTCCAAGGCGGCCCAGCGCTTCGTGGTGCTGGCAGAAGTCGGCACCAAAGACCCACAGGCCACCGTCACCGCCGAAGCGTGGGCGGCTGAGGCAGTCGCCGACCTCGAGGCCGGCGCCCGCTGGGTGGTCACCGAAGGCCGGGAGAGCGGGACCGTGGGCCTGTACGACCCTGACGGAACGGTCCGGGCCGGGGTTGTCTCGGCCGTGGTCGAGGCTGCGGGCCTGGACCGGATCATCTTCGAGGCGCCCCGCAAGGACCAGCAGGCCTGGCTGATCCGGCGTCTGGGGCCCGACGTCGGGCTCGGGAACATCGCCGCGTCCGAGGTCCTCGGGATGGAAGCGCTCCGCCTAGGCCTGCGGGCCGACACCTTTGACGCCACGCCCTCGCCGGTGCGGCACCCATGACGACTTTCCCGGAGCGCTACCGCCAGGTCTCGCTGGCCGACGTCGACGTCGCACTCGACGAGGCTAGCCTGCGGTCGCTGTTCTTGAGCCGGCGGGTCTACCGCCGAACCCGATACATCGTGTGCCGCTCGGGTGGGCGTACTGCACTGGTCGAGGTGACCAAGACCAGTGAGGTACCACTGTTCTGCGACGTTCGCACAGTCGAACTGCTCGCGGGGCCTGATGACACCGCCTACCTCGAGCGCCCCGACGTCGACACTGCGGTGCCCAGCGCCGTGACCCGCGTGGCGATGAAGGAAGCCCACGGCGTCCGCTGCGTCGTCGTCGAGGGTAGGTACGGCCACGTCAGCTTCGTGCTGGACGCGGAGGTGCGGCGGGTACATGTGCTCGACGTTGCCCCGCCATGGCCGGCCAAGCTGGTCGACCAGGTCGAGCGCGTGCTCGAGACGGCGGACGAGCTGCCGCCGGTCGAGATCCTCCCCCGCGTCATCGTGCTCACCGATCTGCTGCCCAAGGATGCGACCGGGCCGTTCCTGCTGCAGTGCCGCGGCGGCGGAGTCGAGATACCGAATGCACAGGTCGACTACCTCGACGAGGTCCCGGCCTTCCGGCCCGGCTGGACTCTGCTGGGTTGTGCGAGGTCCCGCCAGATCCACGACACATTCTTCGACGCACCGGTTGTCCAAGTCGATACCTGCCCGCGCGTCCTGGCGGCCTGCGTCGAGCTGGCGCCCGGTGACGTCCTGGTGACCAAGTGCTGCCTGCTCGAGGAACACCTCGACAGCGACGACCGCCGCGTGGTCGTGCCCTGGGGCGCCTCGTTCGCACACCTGCGAGACGGGCTGGCGAGGGCGGTGGCGATGACCGAAGCGACCGACCGTGTGTCTTCGAACTCGTGACCAGTCGGATCACCGACTCGGCCATGTACGGCCACCTGTGGGGAACGTCCGAGAGTCGGGCGGTCTTTACCGAGACGGCGCGCCTGCAGGGCTGGCTGGACGTCCTTGCGGCTCTGGCCAGAGCCCAGGCGGCGGAGGGTATCGTCCCGGCCGACGCGGCGGACACGATCACCCGCTGCGCGCGCGTAGAGCTGCTCGATCTGGACGAGGTAGCCGAGCAGACCCGGATCAGTGGGCACTCCACCCTGGGGCTCATCCGCGGTCTGCGCCAGGTGGTGCCCGACTACGCGTTCCAGTTCGTCTACGTCGGCGCGACGGTGCAGGACGTCACGGACACATGGACCTCGCTCGCGTCCCGGTCGATCGGCGCGCTCGTCTGGCGCGACCTGCGCCGGGTCGAGGAGCTGCTCGTGGAACTCGCCGAGCGACACCGGGACACCTTGTTGGCGGGCCGCACGCACGGCCAGCCGGGGGCTCCGGTCACGTTCGGCTGGAAGGCAGCCTCGTGGGCCGACGAGATCCGGCGCCATATCGACCGGCTCACCGAGGGCGCACCGCGCTGGCTAGTCGGCCAGCTTGGCGGCGGAGTGGGGACGCTGGCTTTCCACGGCCCGGCCGGGCTGGCCGTACGCCGTCGTTTCTGCGCCGACCTGGGCCTGGCCGATCCGGTGATCTCGTGGCTGGCGGCACGTGACCGCGTCGCCGAGCTGGGAGGTGTGCTGGCGATGGTCTGCGGCACGCTCGCGCGGGTGGGCGGCGAGGTCTACGAACTGCAGCGGCCCGAGATCGGCGAGTTGAGGGAGCCGGCCCGAGCCGGCGTCGTCGGCAGCATCACGATGCCGCACAAGCGCAACCCGGAAGGCAGCGAGCACCTGGACACTCTGGCCCGGCTGGTCCGCGCCAACGCCGGCGTGCTGCTTGAGGGGATGGTCGGACAGCACGAGCGCGACGGACGCAGCTGGAAAGCCGAGTGGGTCGCGCTGCCCGAGGTGTGTCTGCTCACGACGACCGCACTGCACACGGCGATCTACCTGCTCGACGGTCTCGAGGTCGACGCGGAGGCGATGCGCGCGAACCTGGACGGGTACACGGGCAGCGAGCACGCCCTGGCCGTGCTCAGCGAGGGGATGGGCGCTCGCGAAGCCCAGCATGCGCTGCATCTGGCGCTGTCGCAGGGTCGCGGCGCTGGTCGCTCCATGAACCAAGCGCTGCACGACGCCGGCCTGGTCGAGGCAGGAGTCGGCACTGCGGACGCGGCCCCGGACACGGGATCGGCGGGCGCGATGGTCGACCTGGTGGTCGCGCGCGCCCACGCCGCCCGGGCGGCCGACCGGCCGTCATGGCCGTGACGACCCCGGCGCAGCTGCCGCGGACGCGGCTGGCTCTGTTGCCCACCCCCCTGGTCGAGGCGCCAGCTCTTGCCGAAGCGCTGGGGCTGGCCGGGCCGCTGTTTGTCAAGCGCGACGACCTCACCGGGTTCGCCATGGCCGGCAACAAGGCGCGTCAGCTCGAGATGCTCATCGCCGAGGCCGTCGACCGGGGCGCCGACGTGTTCCTGACCGGCGGCAGTGTGGGGTCCAACTTCGTCGCAGCAGCGTCGGCCGCGGCGGCGTACGCAGGGCTGGGCTGCGTGCTGGTGATCGCGGGGCCACCGCGGTCCCGGTCGGCGCATCCCAACCTCGCCGCCGCCATGGCCTGGGGAGCGCAGGTCCGCTTCACCGGGGAGCAGGACAGGGGCTCGGTCGACACACTGCTGCCCACTGTGGCCCGTGAGCTCGCAGATGCGGGTGCGACCGTCCACCTCGCGCCTCGGGGCGGGGCCGACGCCACCGGCGCGAGCGGTTTCCGGCTAGCCGCCGACGAGCTGGCCGACCAGCTCGAGGGTCTCTGTGCGAGCCCGCCCGTGGTCGTGGTGGCGACGGGGTCCGGCGGGACACAGGCCGGCCTGGTCGTCGGCGCCGTTGCCCACGGGCGGCGGTTCAGGGTCGCCGGCGCTTCGGTGAGCCGGCCCCCGGCGGAGGCGACCGCGCGCGTCCGAGAGCTTGCCGGCAAAGTGGCTGACCGTTGCGGCGAGCCACGGCCGGTAGACGATGACATTCAGGTGGTCGACGCCCGTGGGCCGGGCCACGGGGTTCCCAGCACGCAAGGTGCCGCAGCGGCGCGGATCGCCCTGTGCGCCGCTGGACTGGTCCTCGATCCCGTCTACGGCGCGAAGGCCTTGGCGGCGCTACCGAGTCTGGTCGGCGCCGGGCCGGCCGTGTTCTGGGTCACCGGCGGGCTCGCCGACGCGGTCGCCGGGATGCAGGCGCAGGGGTCGCCATGAGCGCCAGCCACCACCGGCTCGGGCCGCCGGTCGACGGGCCGGCGCCTGAGCTGATCGACTCCGGGTTCGCCCTGGAGAACGCCGACGCGCCTTTGCTGCACGCCGGGCTAAACCTCGCGGACTTGGCGCACGTCCTGGACCTTCGGGCCCGCGGGGTGGTCCCCGAGGAGCCCGCCCGGCGGCTGCTGTCCGTGTTGTTGCAGTCCGTCGCCACCCGGCCGGAGGACTTCCCTTACGACCCAGCTTTCGGCGAGCCCTACAACAGCCGCGAGCGGCATTTCGTCGGGCAGATCGGCGACGACGCGGGTTGGCTGCACGCGGGTCGTCCCCGCCGCGAGGCAGTCCGGATCGCGCTGCGCCTGCACTTGCGCGGGCAGCTCGCGGATCTCATCGGCAGCGCCGCCTCGCTCGCCGGGACCATCGCTGGCGTGGCAGCCGAGCACAGTCGCACCTGGCTCCCCGACCAGACATATCTGCAGCACGCACAGCCGTCGACGTTCGGCCACTACGTGCTCTCCTTCGCCTACCCACTGCTGCGCGACGCCGACCGGCTGGCCGATGGGCTGGCGTGGACGAACACAAGCCCCGGCGGCGCCGGCTGCGTCAACGGCAGCCGGCTGCTTGGCGACCGCGGGCCAGTTGCTTCGATGCTCGGCTTCGACGGAGTCATCGAGCACACCCGGGACGCCATGTGGCAGACCGACGGTTTGGTCGAGATGCTCGCGTCCACAGCCAGCCTGGTGGGTACCCAGAGCAAGCTCGCCGAAGACCTGGAGATCTGGGCGAGCAGCGAGTTCGACTATGTGACGATCGCCGACGGGTTCAGCCGGTCGAGCGTGCTGATGCCACAAAAGCGCAACCCGTACGCCCTGTCGATCATCCGAGGGGCGTCCGGCACCCTGATCGGGCGCCTGACCGGCTTCCTCGCGGTGATCAAGAGCCCGTCGGCGCGCAGCGACAACCTCATCTACGCCTATGGCGAGGTGCCGCGAGCGCTGGACCTGGCACTGCGCACCACCCGGTTGACCGACGGTGTTGTCCGAACGCTGGAGGTCAACGCCCCCAGGATGTGGGACGCGCTGCAGTCGGGTTTCTGCCAGGCGACAGATCTGGCCGAGTACGTCATGCTCACCTGCGGACTGAACTACCGCACGGCCTACCAGGTGGTCGGCGTCGCGGTGCGGACCGCACACAGCAGGGGCCTGCGAGGCGTCGACCTGGACGGGTCGATGCTCGACGCAGCCGCGGTGGAGTACCAGGGCCATGAGATCGGACTGACGGGCGCCGACCTCACCGACGTGCTCGACCCCAGGCGCATCGTGGAGACTCGGACCGCGGTCGGCGGCGCCGCACCCGAGGTCGTCGAGCAGATGGCCGTCTCGTGCATGGCCAGGGCGAACGAGCTGGCGTCGGCCGCGCAGCGAAACCGCGCCGCCTTCCGAGCGGCCGAGGACGCCCTGGTCGCGCGGGCGCGCGCGGCGGCCGACCACGACGCACCCGGACCCGGGGCAGGGCTGTTGTGACCGGCCCGGTTTTCGAGCTACCACGCGACGTCAGCGCCATCAACATCGGCCTGTCGTTGTTCGCCGACGCCCTCGCTGAGCAGGGCGTCGCCGTAGCCGGTGTCGACTGGAGGATCCCCGCCGGCGGTGACCCGGAGCTGGTCGCGGCTTTGCGCCGGCTGTGCGGGCCCCACTGCGCGGCGATCGACATCGCCAACGCTGAGGTGCTGCGCCGGCTGGATTCCGCAGTCCCGATGGTGACCGCGATCCACAGAGCCGGCGACGTGATCCCTGCCCTGTCGGGTCGAGTTCTGCTGCACCCCGGCCCCCCGCTGGAGCTGGCCCGGGCCTGCGACCCACTGCGCCGGTCGATGCGGGCCGCCGTCGTCGCCGAGGGCTGGGCCGACGACGCCGGCGCAGCCGAGGCGCTGCTCGTCTCGGGCGGGGTCGCTCTGCTGGCCGCCAACGACCATGGGACGGTCCTGCCGATGGCAACGGTGATCGGCCCGGGCAGCCCGGTCTGGACTGTCGAGCTCGAAGTTGGCGCCCTCACCGCGTACGCCCCGCTCGGCCAGGGTCCCGGTGAGGTGGCGTGGTTCGGGCGCGACACCAGGGCCGCCTGCGACCGCCTGCTGTTCCTGCGCAGCTGCGTCGCACCCGTGCTCAGCGAAGCGCTCGCCCTGTCCGGCCCCCTTGACATCTTCTCCTTCGCCGCCCAGGCGGTGGCAATGGGAGACGACGTGCACGTACGCACTCAGGCGGCGACGAACCTCTTGCTCCGGCACCTGCTGCCCTACCTCGTCGCGGGCACCCACCCACGCCGGGTCGACGTCGCCCGCTTCCTGTCGGAGAACTACCTACTGTTCTTGACCCTTGCGATGGCCGCTGGCCGCGCGGCCAGCACCTGGGCGGGCGAGGTGGAGGGCTCCTCGGTGGTGACCACGATGGCCCGCAACGGCACCGAGTTCGGGGTGCGGCTTTCAGGCACACAGCAATGGTGGCTCGCTCCCGCGCCCATGGTCGGCCGGGCGCTGTTCCACCCCGGACGCGGCCCGGCCGACTGCGCCCCCGACATCGGGGACAGCGCCGTGCTCGAACTGGTCGGCCTTGGCGGCGCGGCTGCGGCGGGCTCGCCGGCGGTCGGGCAGATCGTCGGGGGCATGGCGCAGGCTGCGGAGCTCACGGCCGAGCTCGACCTTGTGTGCGTGGGCCGCTCGACGCGCTTCACCCTGCCGACTCAAGGCGGTCGAGGAACACCCCTGGGTGTGGACGTACGCCGAGTCGTGGAGCTGGGAATAACCCCCAAGGTCACCACCGGGATCCTGCACGTCAGCGACGGCAGCGGGCAGGTCGGCGCGGGCGTCGCTGAAGCACCACTGGCGTGCTTCAACGCGGCACTGCTCGACCTCGACGCCCGGCTCGCTCGCAGCCGCTGACTGCCCAGATCACGCCGCCGGTGGCGCCACCCGCACCGAGACGGCGGCGCCGTGCGCGATCGTGTTGGAGACGTAGCAGACCCGTTTTGCGGGCTCAATCAACGGCGCGAGCTGGTCATCGGGCAAGCTGGTCGTCACGCTCAGCACCAGCTCGACAAAGCGCGGCCCGTCGTAAGTACCGGTCGCCTCCACGCTCAGGTCGGGCAGCGTGAGCCCCCGCTTGCGCGCAGCCCAAGCCAGAGCGAGCGCGTAGCACGACGCAGTCGCGGCCAACAAAAGGTCGGTCGGTGCCGGTCCGGCCCCCTGCCCGCCCTCTCGCACGGGCTCGTCGACGACCATCTCGAAGTCCCCGGACCGCACGTCACACCGCCAGCCGCCGACCCACCGGGCGACGGCAGTCCTGGTGCCGTCGCCGTCACCCACGGGGCGGCTACCTACAGGGTCCAGGTCTGCAGGACCAGGGCGCCCTGACGTCTGGCGGTAAGCGTCGCGTCCAAGACGTCGAGGGGGTTGATCGGCTTGACCCCCTCCATCATGTCGATCTCGCGCATCCCGTACAGGGCGGCTGCGGAGAACCGGCACGCGTAGACGTGGCCACCCTCGTCCATGAAGGTCTGCAGCTGCTTGTTGTACGACAGCGCCCCCGGGAACGGTTCGTCCCCGACCCTGGGGTACCCACGGGTCGCCGCCGCCATCAGGGATCCGGGGCCGTACAGCACCAGGCTGGTGTCGAAGCCCTTCCGGCGGATCCTCGTCATCGTCAGCATGTTTACCAGGCCGACCGAGCCCTCGAAAGGAACGGTGTGCATGAAGATCCACGCCTTCTCGCCCGGCTCCGCCTGGATGTCCTCGAAGACCTTGTCCTCGAAGTCGACGATCGCGTCGCCCTTGCTTACCCGTGTACCCACGATCTGTGCCATATACCCACTCCCTCTCGTGTCCCGCCTTGTGCTACCGGGACCGGCCGTTCGGACGGCCCGGGAACTCGGATCGGCTCAGTCGCTCGACGATTCGGCCGCATGATCCGGCGCGCCCAACTCCTTCAACAGGCTCGCCGCCGGCCCGGACGCCTGGGCCGGCTGGTGCCACGTTCGCCGATGGCTTCCGGGCATCGACGCCGCGACCTTGTCCCGCAGCCTGCCGGGCAGCGCATGGAACACCGGCGCATACACCTTCTGCCATACCACGTCCACGCCGGTCGGGTGCGGCGGCGCCGGAAGGCCATAGCGTCGGGCGATTTCGGTCTGCGCGGCGGTCATGAGCTGCTGCTCGGAGACCTTGCGGACCCAGCGCGCGAAGGCCATGTCAGATGCCGAGCTTCGACAAGGCGTTCTGGGCCGCGAGCGCGATCGGCTCGTTCAGGGCGCCGATGGGCGGGGAATAGACGTTCTCCATGGTGGCCAGGTCGCGCAACGTGATACCGGTGCGGGCCGCCATCGCCAGGAAGTCGGCCCTCTCCTTGATCCCTTCGCCGCCCACCATCTGCGCGCCGATGATCTTCAGGGTGCCGGGCTCTGCGAGCAGCTTGACGATGATCGGCTTCATGTCTGGGTAGTAGCGCGCCCGTGAGATGCCCTGGGCGACGCCGAGCACGAACGGGATACCCAGCGCGGTGGCCAAGGTCTCGCTGAACGAAACCCCGCCGACCATCCAACGGCCCGCGACCAGGCCCCACGGAACGAACACCGGTTGGTAAGTGCGTCTGCCGCCTGCGGCGTTGACTCCCGCCACCTTGCCTTGGGCGTAGGCGTGGCTGCCGGACAGGCCCTGCAGGGGGACGTTGCTGACCCCGTGCGGCACCTCGATGCAGTCTCCGGCAGCCCAGATGCCGGGCACCGACGTGGCCATGGACTCGTCGACGACGAATCCGCCGGCGGATCCCACCTCGAGGCCGGCCCCGGCGCCCAGTCGGGTGTCGGGCACCTTCTTGGTGGCGTTGACCAGCAGGTCGCAGGCGATCTGGCCGCTGGAGGTCCGGACGGCGGTCACTGCGCCATCGCCGTTGCCGAGGATCGACTCGAGGTTGGTGTTGAAATGCAGGTTGACGCCCATCTCCACCCAGGAGTCTTCGATGGGCTTGGCGATGTCGGGGTCGGTCGCGGCGGAAAGTGCCCACGGGGTCGGGTCGACGAGATGCACCTCGATGCCGCGATGCGCCAGCGCGGTGGTGATCTCGAGCCCTAGCGGACCGGCCTCCAGGACCACGGCCTTCTTCACCGAGTCGAAGACCTTGTCCCACTCCATCGCTCGGCGGATGTTCTTCATCTCGTAGATTCCCGACAGGCTGGCTCCCGGGACCTGGGGCCTGGCGTAGTCCCACCCGGTGGCGACGACGAGCCGGTCGTAGCGTTCCGCGCGCCCGCCCACGGTCACCGTCTTGGCCTTGGGGTCGATGGCGGTGACGGCAGTCTCGTAGCGGATGTCGATTCCCTGGTCGACGTACATCTGTTTCGTCGCCATGAACAGACGCTCGAAGTCGGGAATCTCCTTGCCGTGGACATAGGGAATGCCGCACGGGCTGTACGCGGCGTCCTCGTACTCGGTGAAGACCACGACGTCAGCGTTCGGGTCGGTACCCTTGGCAGCGCCAGCAGCGCCCATCCCACCAGCCCCGCCTCCGACAACGATGATCCGCTGTACCACGGGACCTCCTTCGCTGCGTGGGGTCCTGCAGGGCATTGAACATCAGCAATATGGCGTTCACTATGTTGAACACTGCGGAGAGTCGGAGTCAAGGGTGGACGCGAAAGTCGCAGACGAGAGGCCGGCAAACATGTCCGAGGATCTGACCCGAATCGTGGGGGGCATCGGACCCAAAGTCCGCGCCCTGCGCAAACAGGCCGGCCTGTCGCTGTCACAGCTGGCCGCCCAGTCAGACGTCTCCGCGGCCGCCATTCACAAGATCGAGATGAACGGCATGGTGCCCACGATCACTACGCTGCTCAAGGTCGCCAGTGCGCTCGACCGGCCGGTCGCCTACTTCGTCGAGGAGGAGCAGGTCACCTCCGACCCCACCGTCTTGACACTGAAGTCCGAGCACCGGCCGATCTACACCTCGCACGTGGGCATCGACCTGGCCGCGATCACGGGGTCGTACAGCCGGTTCAACCTCGCAGGGGCGCGCGCGACGGTGGTTCCAGGCGCGAGCAGCGGCGAGAAGTTCCTCGAGCACCCGGGCGAGGAACTCATCTACGTGCTTGCGGGCGAGCTCGAGTTCGTCGTCAACGGACGTGACCACACCCTGGGGCCGGGTGACGCGCTGCACTTTCGATCGGTCCAGCCACACTCCTGGCACAACCCAGGCAAAGTCGACGCCACAGCGCTCTGGATGGCCCTGCGGCCGCAGTAGTCCGCAGACGCCAGACTGGGCGGCATCTCCTATACGAAACGAATGTCTTGCATCCGATACGTCGCGGGACTAGCGTCGGCGGCGTGACGACACAGCTGATCAATGACGCGCACCGCCACTTGGGCGTGATGCCCGCCTTCGCCTTCTACGGCGGACCACCGGCGAACCCGGACATCCTGGCGCGCGGCACCGTGGCCGAGCTGATCGCCGACCTCGACGCGGAGGGAACCGAGCGGGCCGTCGTCCTGCCCAACTACGGCGTGCCTTCGGCCGACGTCTCGTTCGCCTTCAACGATCTCGTCCTTTCGGCGGCCGCGACGGACGACCGCATTCGCTGCGGCTTGTGGGTCTCGCCGCGACCCCAGGACGCCGAGCTCACGGCAGCCGCGCTCGCCCTGGCCGGCGAGACCGGCGTCGTGGCTCTGAAGACCAGTTTCCTGCTGGGCGGGCGACCCGACGACCCGGAGTGCGAGCCGCAGATCGACTCGATCTTCCAGACCGCACGGACACACGGACTCGTCGTGCACGTGCACACCTCCGCCGGCGCCGCGTCGGACATCGACCAGATCGGCCTTCTGGTCGACAGGTACGGCGATGACGTCAAGATCCACCTGGTCCACATGGGTGGCGGCGTGAGTGGACACATCAAGCTCATCAACCAGCGGTTCTTCGACTGGATCGAGGCGGGCAAGCAGGTCTACACGGACACCAGCTGGGCCGTGGGCTTCGCGCCACGCTGGCTTGCCCGCGAGATCGAACGTCGCGGGGTCGGCGCGGACCGAGTGCTGTTCGCCAGTGACGAGCCGTGGGGCGACTTCGCGGGCGAGCTGGCCCGGATGCAGGCCGCCGCCGGTGATGGGGAGCTCGGGAACATGATGCTCAGGGACAACTTCGCGACTTTGTACGGATAGGCGCCGGCGTCGCGCGGGTCGGCTCAAGGCAGCAATATCGACGGGACGGACTGGTAGGCGACCGGCCGCAAGAAGCGCAGCACGGCCGCGGTGCCGACCGAGGTGTGTAAAGAGCTTGTGGTCGATGGGTGGGGGCCGCCGTGCTGCTGCCCCGCAGAAACGGCAACCCCGGTCGGCCACCCGTTCCAGACGACGCGGCCGGCAATGCGCGCGAGCCGGCGGACGAGGGTTCCCGCTAGTGCTTCGGACGCCAGACCGTGAACCGTCGCGACCAGGCAGCCGTCCAGCAGCGCAAGCAGGGTGATCAGCTCGTCTGCCGAGCGGTACTCCACCACGATCCCCGCAGGTCCGAAGCACTCTGTGCGCAGCAGTTCTGGGTGCGACATCGTGGTCGCGGCGTCGGCCGCGAGAATCACCGGACCGCTTCGGGCGCCAGGCAGGTCCAGGTCGGAGTGGTCGACCAGGGTCTTGACTCCAGGGACCGCAGCAAGCCGCGTCACGGTGTCCCGGAACAGCGACGCAACGCCCCCGTGCAGGAGCACCCCCGGTGCCCGCTGCGCCGCCTCGGCAGCGATCAGCTCGACCAGGCCCGACCCCGCGGGGACCAGAAGCAGACCCGGGTTGGTGCAGAACTGCCCGGTTCCCAGGGTGAGTGAGTCGACGTACTCGGTCGCCAGTGCGCTACCCCGCTGGGCCGCACCCGCCGTGACCACAACGGGGTTGACGCTGCCCAGCTCACCGTAGAAGGGGATGGGGTCGGACCGTCCCACCGCGAGGTCGAACAGTGCGCGGCCTCCACCGTACGAACCGGTGAAGGCTGCAGCCCGGACGAGCGGATGCTCGACGAGCAGGCGGCCCGCCTCGAACCCGTGCACGATCCCCAGCGTGCCGACCGGTGCTCCTGTACTCAGCAGGGCGTCGACCACGACGCCTGCGGCGCGGGCGCTGGTCTGGGGGTGCCCCGGGTGGGCCTTGACCACGACGGGGCAGCCAGCCGCCAGTGCCGACGCCGTGTCTCCACCGGGCACGCTGAAGGCGAAGGGGAAGTTGCTGGCTCCGTACACAGCCACCGGCCCGATCGGGACCAGCACCCTGAGCAGCTCGGGGTGGCCGGCGGGCGGCGGACCAGGAACTTCAGGATCGCGAACCTTGCGCGCCGCGTCTCCCGACTCCACCAGGCTGGCAAACATACGTATTTGAAAGGTGGTGCGCGCCAGCTCGCCGCTGAGCCGCGCCTCCCCCAGGCCGGTCTCACGGTCGGCCAGGCTCACCAGCTCGGCACCGTCGTTGTCGAGGGCGTCGGCTACCGCAGACAGCGCCAGCGCTCGGCCCGACGGCACCAGGTCTGCCCACGCATCGGCCGCTGCCGCGGCCGCGGTCACAACACGATCGAGCTCGACCGGGGAGGTGTCGGGGAACACCGGACCGAATGACTCGCCCGTACGCGGGTCTACCGACTGGGTGGGCACATCTACCTCGCTGCCTGAGTGTGGGTCGACTGAGCGTGGGTCGACTGAGTGTGGGTCGACTGAGTGTGGGTCGACTGAGTGTGGGTCGACTGAGTGTGGGTCGACTGAGTGTGGGTCGACTGAGTGTGGGTCGACTGAGTGTGGGTCGACTGAGAGCGGGTCGAATGGGTGTCGGTCGACGGGGTGTCGTCCAACAGCGTGTCATCTAACCGGCTGCCAGAAGACCACGTGTCCGTCGCCGAAGTTCCGGCCGGTGGGCCGTCCAGAGACTGGCCCTGCGCCGGATACGTCCGGCCCTGGTCCACCACATCGCCCAGCAGCGCGGTGAGCCGGTCTGCCTCGCTCGCGGTCTGCGCGTCGAGCTCATACCCGTACGGGTGCCGCCGCCGTGCGTCGGTGAACACCCCTTGCCGCACGAGCAGGTACTTCTCGACGGCGATGAAGGAGTCCAGGCTGGTCTGCAGCGACACCAGTGCCGCCAGTGGGACGTGGATGGCCGCCACGCGTTCGGCGTCTCCGCGCTCCAGTGCGCGCCACAGCGCCACCAGCGCCCAGGGCACTTCGGGGCCGGGCATCGTTCCGACGATGCCTCGGCGATGGCTGTCTACCAAGGCGAGTCCTCCGGTCCCCTCGAAGACCCGGGCCCCACCGCCGGTCGCCTCGTGCAGAGCGGACAGCCGCGGGCCGATCGGGGCCGCCTCCGGCTTGAACAGCACCCGGTCCGGCCCGTACTCATCCAGCAGCCAGGAGCACATCACCAACGACAGTGGTCGTCCGAGATATCCCGAGGCGTCTTGGACGACAACGGGCAGGTCCACAGCGCCCAGGAGCGCCTGGTAGTAGGCGTGGATCTCAGAGTCCGGAAGGGCGACCGTGAACGGCGGGATGGCCATCACCGCAGCGGCGCCGACTGACTGCGCGTGTTCGGCGAGCCGTAGCGCGGCTTTCGTGCTCTCCGCCCCGACGCTCACCACGACGGGCAGGCGCCCGTCGACCGCTTCGGTAACCACAGCCGCGAGCTGACGGCGTTCGCCGGGGGCCAGCCGGACCACTTCGGAGACCATCGCGGTGGCCAGGCCGTCGACGCCGCAGTCGATCAGCCACTGCACCTCGGTGTTCAGCACCTGCGTGTCGATCTCGTCCATGCCATCGAAGGGGGTGGACACGATCGGTATGACCCCGGACAGGACCGCATCGGTGGTCATCGCGGACCACCGTGGAAGCGCATCGAGGGCAGCCCGCAGGCCGGGACGCGCCGTGCCAGCAGGTGCCCCGCCCAGGGCTGAGCCGCTCGCTGGCCGGCGTCCAGTCCTTCCCATGCGGTGCACACCACGAGCACATCGCGGTGGGTGCCGGCCAGCACCGGACATGTCGGTGAGTCGACGGGCACGCGGTAGGCAGCGAGCGTGGCGCCGTCGGGTGAGTAGCGCAGGATGGACCCGCCCCCCCACATGGCGACCCAGACGGCGCCGTCTGCGTCGACAATCAGCCCGTCCGGGAAGCCCGCGCCATCATCGAGCACGGCGAGGTCGCTGCGCCGCCCGCGCAGGTCACCTGTCTGCGGGTCGTAGCCGTACCGCCGGACGACCGGTTCGCCGGAATCCACGTAGTAGAAGGTCCGGCCGTCGAGTGACCAGCCCAGGCCGTTGGACTCGGTGACTCCCTCGAGCAGGGTGCTCACCACCCCTGACGGCGCTAGCGAGAAGAGCACCCCGTCCGTGCCTGGCGCACCTGTCGATGTGGTTCCCGCGAGGAATCGTCCTGCCGGGTCGCAGGCTCCGTCGTTGAACCGGTGGCCGGCCGGCAGGTCCACGGCGATCGGGTCGGCGTCGGCCCGCCGGTGCCGGTCAAGAAGCGCGAACGCTGCGTCGGCGGCCACCACCAGGCCACCGTCCGAGCGCAGGCCCGCCGCACCGAGCAGCTCCCCCACCGGGACCGAGTCGTCGGCCCATGCCTCGAGCGTCACGAGGTCGCCCGCCGGTGGCACTGCCCGGTGCAGGTCCCCAGCAAGGCAGTCGACCCAGACGACGCTGCTCGATCGGTCGTCCCACACCGGCCGTTCCGCGAGCTCACAACCGCCCGCCACCACCACTGTCCAGCCGCCCGCAGCATCACCGCCGTCAACCCCGTCAGCTCCGCTCACTTGCCCACGCCGGCGGTCAGTCCGCTGATCAGATGACGCTGGAACACCAGGTAGACCACGACCGCTGGGACGGCGCTGGCCAGTGAGCCGGCCATGAGCACCGGGATGTCGGTGACCCGCCCGGCCGACAGGGCGCCCAGGCCGACGGTGATGGTGCGCTCGTCCGGGTTCTGCAGGAACAGCAGGCCGATCAGAAGGTCGTCCCAGATCTGGATGAACTGGAGCACGGTGACGGTCACGATGGCTGGAGTGGCGAGCGGGACCGCGATCCGCCAGAAAACCCTTCCGTACCCAAGGCCGTCGACGATGGCCGCCTCGATGAGCTCGTCCGGCAGGCCTCTGAAGTACGCAGTCATCAAGAAGGTGGCGAAAGGGGTCCCCAGCGCCGCGTAGACCAGGACGGCGCCAAAGTAGCTGGTGAGCAGGTTGAGCTTGGAGATGTTCACGTAGGCCGGAATGATGATCGACTGCATGGGGATGAGCAGTGCGGCGATGATCGCCAGGAAGACCGGGGTCGCGCCGGTGAAGCGCAGCTTGGCGAAGGCGAACCCGGCGCTGGTGCTCACCAGCAAGATCACCAGGATCGACAGCGCGCACACGATCATGGAGTTCGTCAGCTGCTGTCCGACCGGCAGCACCGAGGTCAGTTGCGCCCAGCTCGACAGCGAGTGCCCGTGGCCGGACTGGTACTGGTCCTGGGTCTTGAAGGATGTGTCGATCATGAAATAGAACGGGTAGATCATCACGGCGGCGATGGCGAGCATCACCAACAGGAGCAGGACCCGGCGTGCGGTGACCGGGCGCCGCCGGCGTAACGCAGCCTCGGGGGCCGCGCGGTTGGTTTGCGGCGCCGCCGCCGGGTCCGTTGTCGCAGTCACAGTCATCGGCGTGGCCTCAGTCGTCCGAACGGAGCAGCTTGAGCTGCGCCGCCCCGATGGCGGCCATGATCACGAAGAGGATGACCCCCAGAAGGGCCCCGGTGCCGAACTCGCCCTTGGCGAAAGCAGTCTGGTAGACGAAGAACTCCAATGTCGTGGTCCCGTAGCCGGGGCCGCCACCGGTCATCACGAAGATCAGGCTGAACAGCGCGGTGAACGCACTGATGACAGTCATGACGAACGAGAACTGCACGAAACGCTTCAGCTGGGGAAAAGTGATGTACCAGAACAGGCGCAGGGGGCCCGCGCCGTCAACCTTGGCTGCCTCGTGCAGCGCCGGGTCCAGCGTGGCCAGGCCGGTGAGGAAGATGATGGTGTTGGTGCCGACCATCGACCAGACGAAGGTGATGGCCACGGCGAGCAGCGCCGTTCGCTCGCCTGCGAGGAAGTCGGTCTGCACCGAGCCCAGGCCGACCGCGGCGAGCATGTGGTTGAGAGTTCCATCCTGGGCGAAGAAGCGCGCCGAGACCATCCCGATCACCACCCAGGAAACGGCGGTGGGAAGGAAGTAGATGGACCGGAAGAACCGCCAGCCGTAGACACGCTCGTGCAGGACCGCGGCGATGCCGAGCGGGATCACGATCGCGACAGGCACGGCGAGCAGCAACAGTGCGTTGTTCTCCAGTACCCGCCAGAACGTCGGGTCGGTCAGCTGGTCGTAGTAGGTCGACGGTCCGATCCAGACCGACACCAGACCATCCCAGCGGGTCATCGAGTAGTACACGGCCTGCAGGATCGGGATGCCCAGCAGCAGGGCCACCAGTGCGAAGGCAGGCAGGCTGAGCAGCATCCCGGTCCGCCCGCGGTTGCGGGCCAGCGCCGACCGTGGCTGTCGCCGAGGCTGCCCGCGTCGTGAGGGCCGTCCCCGAGCCGGCGACTCGACGGTCGTGGCAGTCATCGGTGTCTCCTTGCTGGGTCGGCGCGGGGCTACGACCTACCCGAAGGTAGGCCGTAGCCCCTGGCGGTGTGTGGGAACACCTACGAGTAGTTGTTCCCGCGTTGGTCTGCCGACAGGTGCGACCACACCGAGTTGAGCTGGCCCAACCCGTCGGCTGGCGAGGTCTTCCCCGCCAGCACCGAGGGCAGGACCTTGCTCCCGGAGTCGACGACGTCGCCCTGGACGACGTTGTCCAACATCGGGTACGCCGTGAAGCCCTGGTTCGCGACGAACCCGAGCATCTGCTGGTTGACCGGGTTAGTCGTCGTGGTACCGGTCAGGTCCGGGATCAGACCTGCATCGTTGATGATCTTCGCAGCGGCGTCGCTCGCCACGAAGGCGAGGAAGTCGGCGGCCGCAGCCTGGTGCTGGGAGTACGTGGTGATGCTGAACCCGTCCCCTGGGAACTGGACCACGCCCTTGATGGGGGTGTCGGAGAACGGCAGGGCAAAGGCCGCGACGTCGGTCTTCATCGCGTCGGTGAACTTCTGCGTGTCCCAGGTCCCGTCGACGATCATCGCGGCCTTCCCGCCGGTGAAGTCGTCAAGGTTGTTGGTCTTGGTCAGGACGTCGGAGTTGGTGCAGCCCTTGGACTGCAGGGCCGCCCACTTGGTGGTCTGGGCCATGTTGACCGGAGAGTTCCACGGGATCGACCCGTTGTACAGGCCCTTCCAGTCGGCCACCGAGTGCGTCATCATCATGTAGCTCATGTCGTACCACGGGTAGAACTCCGCACCCAGGCTCTGCCCGCCGTTGCCGTACACCAGTGGCGTGTAGCCAGCGGCCCTGAGCTGTCCGCAGGCAGCGTAGAGCTGGTCCCAGGTGGTGGGCACCGAGGTGACCCCGGCCTTGGCGAACGCGCTCTTGCTGTAGAAGCCGATGTAGAACTGCGTCTCCAGCGGCATGACGTACGGGCCGTTGCTGGCGTCGAAGCCGTCCGACATCCACTGCAGACCGGCCACCCGCGACAGCGTCGCGGCCGGGATCTTGTCCTTGAGGTTGACCAGGAAGTTCTTGTACTTCAGGGTGAACAGGCCGGTCCACATCACAGCCAGGTCTGGACCTGTCTTTGACACCGCCGATGCCTGGAGAAGCGAGAAGTACGTGTCGCCCGGCTGGCTGACCACCTTGAACGTCACATTCGGGTGCAGCGCATGGTAGGCGTCCGTCAGCTTCTGGGTGGCCACCGTGTTCTGCTCGGTGCCGTAGTTGTGCCACAGGGTGAGCGTGATCGGGCTGGTTCCCGGGCCGCTCGAGCCGGCGGCGGTCGGGCTGGAACCGCCCGAGCAGGCGGCCAAGACCGCGGCGGTAGCCACAGCGGTCGCAATGAGTGCTGTTCTTCGCACGTGTCCTCCTTGTCGTGCCGCAGCGTGTCCGCTGTGGGGTCGCGGGACTGCCCCCCTGTCCGGACGGTTCCTGGTCATCAGGACCGCCCGACGATGGGGGGCACAAACCTGCGGTGCGCCGGGGTAGGCGCCTGCAGGAAGTCGAAGTCGCACCCGGTGTCGGCCTGGGTGACGTGGGCCTGGTAGAGCGCGGGCCAGCCGCGCAGGTGCTCCGACGCGGGACGGGTCCAGGCTGCCCGGCGTCTGGCCAGCTCACCGGGGGCGACGTCCAGGTCCAGCCGTCCGGCCGCCACGTCCACCAACACCAGGTCTCCGTCCTCGACCAGTGCGAGCGGGCCGCCCACCGCAGCCTCCGGGGCGACGTGCAGGAAGCAGGTGCCGAAAGACGTGCCGCTCATCCGCGCATCGGTGACTCTGACCATGTCGGTCACCCCCGCGGCCGCGAGCTTGGCGGGGATCGGGATCATCCCCCACTCAGGCATCCCGGGGGTGCCGACCGGACCGGCGCCGGCCAGCACCAGCACGGTGTCGGCGGTGACCTCCAGCGCCGGGTCGTCGATCCGGGCCCGCATCTCGCGGTATGACCTGAAGACCAGTGCGGGCCCTTGATGGGCCATCAGCCGCGGGGTGGCCGCTGACGTCTTCAGGACGGCGCCGTCGGGTGCCAGGCTCCCGGAAACCACCGCGAACGCGCCGACGTGCGCGGCCTTCGACGGCTCCCGCAGGGCGCCGGTCGTGGCCACATGCGCGGGAAGCTCATCCCGCCAGGGGTGCCCGGACCCGGTGAGACAGTCGAGCTCGACGAGGTCCCCGAGCAGCCTCAGCAGGGCCGGCACCCCGCCGGCCGCATGGAAGTCCTGGATGAGCAGCCGCCCGGACGGCTCGACGTCAGCCAGGACTTGAACGTCGAGACCGAGCCGGCCCACGTCGTGCAGAACCAGGGATGCGCCCGTGCGTCCGGCGATCGCCAGCAGGTGGATGACGACGTTGGTGGAACCGCCGACCGCGTGCAGCGCCCGGACCGCGTTCGCGAAGGCCGCGTCGGTCAGGACCGCTGAGGGGACCAGCTGCTCAGCGACCATGGCGACGACGCGGGCACCCGAGGCACGCGCGGACTCAGCGCGCGCGGGATCGCCGGCGGGTATCACCGAAGTGCCGGGCAGTGACAGCCCGAGCACTTCGGTCACGATCGCCATCGACGAGGCCGTCCCCATCGTGTTGCACGATCCCTGGCCGCAGGCCAGGCAGCGCTCGAACTCGGCCCACTCCTTGTCGTCCAGCCGACCGGCCCGGTGGTCCTGCCAGGCTCGCCACAGGTCAGTCCCGGTGCCGATTCGGCGCCCCCGGAACTCGGCGGTCGCCGGCCGTGCCCCCGCCGTGACCACCAGGAACGGCAGGTCCGCGCTGACGGCGCCCATCACGGCCCCAGGCACCGACTTGTCGCAGTTGGCCAGCAGCACGACGCCGTCGATCGGGTACGTCCGCAGGTACTCCTCGACCTCCATCGCGAGCAGGTTGCGGTAGAGCATCGCAGTCGGCTTCATGAGGTCCTCGCCGAGCGACATCACCGGCAGCTCGACCGCGATGCCGCCGGCCTCGGCCACCCCGGCCTTGACGTCCTCGGCCAGCGCCCGCAGCGGAAGGTTGCACGGGTTGAGGTCGCCGGCCGAGTTGAGCACGCCGATGACCGGCCGGGCGTCGCCGGGGGTTACGTCGAAGCCGGCGTTGCGCATGGCGACGCGGCCGATCACGGCGACCTCGTCGTCACCGTCGAACCATTCCCGGCTGCGAAGCGACATGCTCACCTCCTCGGCTGGCTACTCGGATCGATCCGTGCCGGCCTACCGGCTGTCGGTTGCCCGCTCAGGGCCTGGGAATCGCCAGGCCGGCTGCGCCCGGTTTGGACTGGCTCAGATCCATCCCGCTGCGGTCCAGCCACTCAAGGCTGATCTGCGCGCGCCGTACCTTCTCCCGACCGATCAGCTCGGCGTCAGCCTGTAGGTGGAGACCTGACGGGTACAGGGGCCTGGAGTTACGCAGGCCGAACTTGACGTAGAGGGGGGCCGCCACGGTCACCAGGTCGGCCACCTGCTCACCGCGCACCACCCCACCCATCGCGTCGGGTGCCTCGACGTAGAGGTCCAGGGGCAACGACGTGGCCGAGCGCATCTCGGCGAGCTCGGCCAGCGTCAGGTCGGTCGGCAGGTTGACCGTGCCGGCACCCAGCCGCTCGAGAACGGCCAGGGAGGCGGGGTTCGACGGCGCCGCCAGCACCGACACCTTCCAGACGACCTCCGCCGGCAGCGCGCCGTCGCCTTGGGCCGCGACCAGCACGTGCAACAGACCCAGGTCGGCGACCAGAAAGCCGCGGATGCCGCAGTCGACGGCCCGCAGGACGTCCTCAACCGAGTACCGCAGCTGGCGCATCCCCCGCACGCCACCGGCCACGGACCCGCCGTCCGCGGCGCGCGACATGGCCGCGATTCCCCACTCCTCGCGGGGTCCGACGAACAAGGAGACCTCGAGCCCGGCATCGGCTCCGATCCGCGCCATCTCGCAGAGCTCCGCGCGGGTGTGCAGCATCGCTCCGCTGCCCTGGGAGACCCGGTTGACCACCACGTCACGGGCGGCCGCCTCGTCCAGGACCGCTGCCAGAACCCCTGGCCCTTCCACCGACGGGATCTCGATCCGGAAGGCAGCGCCGTCGGGGAACCGGTGCTGGCTGGTCACCGGCGCGACCTCGGGGGCTACACCCGCGGCGGCCAGAAGGTCGTCTGCACGCATGAGCGTCCTTTCAGAGTCCTGCGCCGAGGCCGGAGCTGGCGACGAGCACCGCGGGGCGGGGCGGCACCAGGTCATCGGCGAGCGGCCAGTCGGGGGTGACGGTGACGGCTTCGGGCACAGGGTCGACGAGCAGGTAGGTGTCTTCGTCTTTGGCCCCGCCGGGCAGGCTGGGGTTCCAGGCCACCGCACCGCCGGCTGGCAGCACGGTGGACCACCACCGGCTCTGGGTCTGCGACGGCGCGATCTCGAACTCACGCTGCGCGTAGCCGATCGGGCCGCCTTGGTAGTGGCCCTGCCACCCGTGCGCGGCGCCCTCGTCCGCGTAGGCCTGGGCCAGCTCGGTCAGCACCACTGCGGCCGTCACCCCGGGGCGCCCGGCACCCAGTACCCGCCGGTGAATGCGGCGTACTGCGGACAGCCCGGCGGACAACGTGTCCGCGGCAGCGGCAGTGGCGGCGTAACGGGTCAGTGCCACGTGCTGGCCGCCACGGGCGGCGACCAGCACAGCCATCACGACGTCGCGCACTGGCGCCCC
>Ga0209068_10000256_pt1 | contig 30949 bp, 34 predicted proteins | sample ColStrG_CSR_2012_FD_187200 | JGI IMG/M metagenome (GOLD analysis project Ga0209068, IMG submission 187200) | Freshwater sediment microbial communities in response to fracking from Pennsylvania, USA - Cold Stream Run_MetaG_CSR_2012 (SPAdes)... | ecosystem: Environmental > Aquatic > Freshwater >...
GGAGAATCCGCATGACCGTGACCGACACTCCCCCGAGCGCCCCCGAGGGCACGCCCGCTCTGAAGGACGGCCGCGTCGTGGCGATCGCCGGCCCGGTGGTCGACGTCGAGTTCCCGCGAGGCTCGCTGCCCGAGATCAACTTTGCCGTGCAGTGGACGATCAACCTTGACGGCAACGAGGTGCTCGTCACCGGCGAGGTGGCTCAGCAGATCGGCGACAGCCGCGTGCGGGTCGTGGCTCTGAAGCCGACCGACGGCCTCACCCGAGGCACACCCGTGCACAACACCGGTCGCGGCATCAGCGTGCCAGTGGGGGACGTGACGCTGGGCAAGGTGTGGAACGTCATCGGTGAGCCGCTGAACGCCCCGGACTCGGTGCTCGACGAGGTCACCGAGCGGTGGGACATCCATCGTGAGGCTCCGGCGTTCGACACCCTGGAGCCCAAGGCCTTGGTGTTCCCGACCGGTCTCAAGGTCATCGACCTGCTCACCCCCTACGTACAGGGGGGCAAGATCGGCCTGTTCGGCGGCGCCGGCGTGGGCAAGACCGTGGTCATCCAGGAGATGATCAACCGGGTCGCCACCCAGCACGGTGGTGTGTCGGTGTTCGCAGGCGTGGGGGAGCGTACCCGTGAGGGAACCGACCTGCTGCTCGAAATGGAAGAGACCGGCGTGCTCGAGAAGGCCGCCCTCGTGTTCGGCCAGATGGACGAGCCGCCTGGGGTGCGCCTGCGCGTCGCCCTGTCGGCGCTGACTATGGCCGAGTACTTCCGCGACGTTCAGGGCCAGGACGTGCTGTTGTTCGTGGACAACATCTTCCGCTTCGTGCAGGCCGGATCCGAGGTCTCGACGCTCCTCGGCCGCATGCCGTCGGCCGTGGGCTACCAGCCCACCCTGGCTGACGAGATGGGCGAGTTGCAGGAGCGCATCACCTCGACCCGGGGCCGCTCGATCACCTCGCTGCAAGCCGTGTACGTGCCCGCCGACGACTACACCGACCCGGCGCCGTTCACCACCTTCACCCACCTCGACGCCACCACCGAGCTCTCCCGGGAGATCGCCTCGTTGGGTATCTATCCCGCGGTCGACCCGCTGGCCTCCACCTCCACCATCCTCGCTCCCGAGGTCGTGGGTCAGCGCCACTACGACGTGGCCCGACGGGTGCAGGAGGTCCTCCAGCGTTACAAGGAGTTGCAGGACATCATCGCCATCCTCGGCCTCGACGAGCTCTCCGAGGAGGACCGCATCGTGGTGGACCGGGCCCGCAAGGTGCAGCGCTTCTTGTCGCAGCCGTTCAACGTGGCCAAGGTGTTCACCGGTCTCGAGGGTGTCACCGTGTCGATCGAGGACACCATCGACTCGTTCGAGCAACTGGTCAACGGCGATCTCGATGATCTGCCCGAGCAGGCGTTCCTCAACGTCGGTGATGCCGACTCGGTGCGGGCCAAGGCCCGCGAGCTCGAGAAGAACGCCTGATGCCCCTCCAGGTGGAGCTCGTCTCCCCGGAGCGCATCCTGCTTTCGGTCGAAGCCATCATGGTGCGGGCCCGCACCATCGGAGGCGGCGATATCGCGTTCTTGCCCGGCCACTCGTCGCTCATCGGCGCGCTGGACACGTGGACGGTGGACATCAGGCCCGTCGAGGGCGCGCCGATCCTCGCCGCAGTCCACGGTGGGTTCATCTCCATCAATCACGACAACGTGAAGATCCTGTCGAACCTGGCTGAGCTGTCGGATCAGATTGATGTGACCCGGGCCCAGGCGGCGGCCGATCAGGCCGAGGCCACCATCCAGGCCCACGATGACGCCGAGGCCGAGGCCGCCCTGGCCCGCGCTCACGCCCGGCTCCGCGCCGCCGGCATCCTCGTCTGACCCACCCCAGACCTGAAGCCCCACCCCCGAACCGGCGTAGGAAGTGGTTGCCAGGGCGACCACTTCCTACGCCGGTTCGGCGTTTTCGGGGTGTGTAGGTGCGTGTCAGCCGTCGATGGTGATCTGGTCGAGGCCGGCCGCCGGTTCGGGGTAGCTCAGCTCCAGCCCCTGGAGAGTCTCGACCAGGATCGTCGAGATGAGCAGGTTGCGGTACCACTTGCGGTCCGACGGGATGACGTACCAGGGCGCGCCCTTGGTCGAGGTCTCGCTCAGTGCGTCGCCGTAGGCCTCGGTGTACGCGTCCCAGTGCTTGCGCTCCGCGATGTCGCCGTGCTCGAACTTCCAGTGCTTCGCTGGGTTGTCCAGTCGCTCCTGGAGGCGTTCACGCTGCGTCTCTTTGGAGATGTGGAGGAAGAACTTGCGGATCACGGTGCCCTCGTCCGCCAACATCTGCTCGAAGTTGCGGATGTGGTTGTAGCGCTTGGACCACACCCGCTTCGGTACCAGGTCGTGGACCCGCACGATCAGCACATCCTCGTAGTGGCTGCGGTTGAAGATGGTGATGTCGCCGTTGGCGGGAGCATTGTGATGCACACGCCACAGGTAGTCATGGGCCAACTCGACGTCATTGGGTCTTTTGAAGTTGGCGACTTTCACACCCAAGGGATTGACCATCTTGAAGACGTGTTTGATGGTGCCGTCCTTGCCGGACGTGTCCATGCCCTGCAACACGATGAGCACCTTGCGGGAGTTGTCGGCGAAGAGCACCTGTTGGAGGTCGAACAACTTCTCGGACATCTCGGTGGTCCGTTGGACAGCCTCCGCTTTGTTGCCGTCGAACCCGTCGGTGTCATCGGAGGCGATGTCGGGGAGGACGACGGTGGTGCCGGGCTTGACTCGGTAGGCATCGGTCTTCATCGGCCCATGGTGGCTCATGACGGGCGGAGGGGCGTGGCTCGCTAGCCTCGGGCGGTGCCCCGAGTGCGATTCGGCGTAGTCCTCTTGCTCGCTCCGCCCGCGGCCGACGAGGTCGACGGCCTTCGCCGCGCCTGTGGCGACCCCGCGCTCCACCAGGTCACCCCCCACATCACGCTGGTGCCGCCCGTCAACGTCCGCGAGGCCGATGTGGTCCTTGGGCTGGCCGCGCTGCGCCGGGCCGCGGCTCGGTTTGGCCCGCTTGACCTGCAGCTCGGCCCAGTGATGACGTTCCCGACCGACGAGCACGTCGCTTACCTCGCCGTCGAAGGCGGGGGACGCAATCCCGAGAGCCAACGCCGAGCTCTCGACGAACTGCGGGCCGCCGTCTTCGTTCCCCCTTTCGAGCGGGCCCTCGATCACGACTTCGTCCCCCACGTGACCGTGAGTCAAGGACTTGAGCCCGACCGCTTGGCCGCCGTGCTGGCGGCCACGGCGGACTATCGGGATCGTGCCGTGCGGTTCGGGGCGATCCATCTCCTCGAGCAACGACACACCGAGCTCGGGCGACGATGGGAGCCTGTGGCGGATGTCGCGCTCGGTCCCGCGGTGATCGTTGGGCGGGGGGGCTTGCCCATCGAGTTGACGTCGAGCGAGCTGGTGGACCCCGAGGCCCGGGCGTGGTTGGCCGAGCAGCGCGTCGGCGAACGTGACCTAGTGGCTCACGGGTGCCGTCCGCTGGTGACGGTGGCCCGGAGAGAAGCAGGCGTCGTCGGGGTGGCGCAAGGGTGGACGGCCGGGCCCACCGCCGAACTGGCCGACGTCACGGTCGGTGATGCCCACGATGGCACGGCTGATCACCTCGCTGCCGCTTGGTGGTCGGCCGTCGCGGACCGTCAGCACAACGACGGCGGGTGACGGCCTGATCAGAACTGGTACTGGACCGCGGCCCGTTCGGCCAGGATCGGTCGGATGCGTTCGGCGATGACGTGCTGGTGGGTGTCGTCCGCGGTGTAGGTCCGCCAGTCCTCGGCCGAATCGAAGTCGGCCACGATGACGAAATCCCAATTTCCCTCGACCTCGCCGGCGTCGGGTCCCGTCACGTACTGGCGAATCTGGGGGATGGCGGCGGGCAGCGTGGACAAGCCATTGACCATCGCTTGGCGTTGCTCCTCGGTGGCCTCAGGACTGAAGCGAAACATGGCGACATGGCGGAACACAAGGACCTCCAGGGGTGCGGGGCGAACGACTCAGAGCAGGGCGCGGTAGGCGCCACCCTCGACCGGGATGGCGGCCCCCGTGATGAAACGGGCATGGGCGCTGCACAAGAACGCGGCCACGGCCCCGAAATCGTCGGGCTGGCCCAGGTGCCCGGTGGGGATGTCGGCGGCGGCACCGGCGGCGTCACCGCCGTACAGACTCCGGAGACGATCGGTGTCGTGGGACCCGGGGAGGATCGAGTTCACGGTGACGCCGGCGCCCGCCACCTCGAGAGCCAGTGTCTTGAGAAACCCTGTCACCCCGGCTCGGGCCGTGTTGGAGAGGATCAAATGGGGGATGGGCTGGCGCACCGACACTGAGGTGATGGCGAGAACGCGACCCCAGCCCTGGGCCACCATGGCCGGCACTGCCGCCTGGCACATGGCGACGACGGAGAGGAGATTGAGATCCAGCGCGGTCTGATAGGCCTCGTACGCCGTGCTGGCGAAGGTGCCCGACGGTGGTCCGCCCGCGTTGGCTACCAGGATGTCGATGCCCCCCATCGCCGCGGCAGCGTCTTCGACGAAGGCCACGGCACCCTCGCGGGTGGAGACGTCGGCCACGACGGTGGTGACGTCGCCGTCGATCGTGGCCGCGGCGGCGTCGAGGCGACTGGCGTCACGCCCGCAGATGGCCACCCGAACCCCCTCGCCGGCGAGCGTCCGGGCCGTGGCCAGACCCAAGCCACTCGAAGCACCGGCGATGGCGGCTCGGCGATCGCTGATTCCCAGGTCCATGAGCGCCCAACGTAACCGAGCAGTACGGTGACGCCTCCATGGAACTGGCCCAGATCGGCACGGACGCCTATGCCTGCCTGCAGCCCGACACCGGGCTGGGCGCGTCGAATTCCGGATTCGTGAATCGAGGCGGAGGCATGGTGATCGACACCATGTGGGATCTGCCGCGGACCCGCCGCATGATCGACCTCTACGCCACCGTCGCCCGCGCGCCCTCGCAGCGGCTGGTCAACACCCACCACAACGGGGATCACTGCTGGGGCAACCAATTGTTCGCCGAGACGGGTACGGAGATCATCGGGCACCGCCTCTGCGCCGAGTATTTCCGTCGGGAGGCGTCGCCCGAGTTCTTCGTCGCGCTGTGCGAGGCCGAGAACGTCGAGCCACCTTTCGACGGGTTTGCCCGGTCACTCCGAGCCTTCGACTTCCACGACATCGTGTTGACCCCGCCCACCACCCTGATCGAGACGGATACGGTGCTCGACCTCGACGGCCTCGAGGCCCATCTCCTCTACGTCGGCCCCGCCCACACGCCGGGTGACGTGGTCGTGCATCTCCCGGCCGAGGGCATCGTCTTCACGGGCGACATCTTGTTTCACCAGTGCACCCCCATTGGGTGGGAGGGCACCTTCGCCAACTGGATCGCCGCCCTAGCCCGCATCGAGGCGCTGGAACCGGCGACGGTCGTCCCCGGGCACGGCCCGCTGGCCGACACCGATGGAATCCGGGCGTTGCGGGAATACCTCGAATACGTCTACGCCGATGCTCGGGAGAGCTTCAAGATCGGTCGCTCCACGTTGCAGGCCGCCCAGCACGTCGACCTGGGCCCCTATGCGCTGTGGACCGAGCCTGAGCGGCTCGCCTTCCAGATCGATCGTGCCTACCGGGAGTTCGAGGGCGTGGCGTGGGACGTAAAGGTCGACACGGCTCGTGTCTTCGGTGAGGTCGCTCAGCTACGCGCCCGCTACGACGCGTCGGGCTGAGGCTGGGAGGTTCGAGCCTCCTCGGCGGCCAAGGTGGCTCGGTCGACCTTTTGCATGGGGGTGAGCGGGAGCCCGTCGACGACGCGGATGGCCTCGGGCAACTTGTGGGCCGAGAGCCGCTCGGCGCCGAATTGGCGCAGCTCGTCGAGCGTCGGGGCGACACTCCCGGCCCGGGGCACCACGATGGCGACCCCGATCTCGCCCATGACCGCGTCGGGCCGGGGAGTGATCACGACTTCGGCCACGGCCGGATGCGACGCCAGGACGGCCTCGACCTCGAGCGGGTACACGTTGTACCCGCCGCGAATGAACATCTCCTTGGCCCGACCGGCGAGATGCACGCAGCCGACATCGTCGAGATAGGCGAGATCGCCGGTGTGCACCCAACCGTCGCGCAGCGTCGCCGCCGTGGCCTCCGGGTCGCGCCAGTAACCCCGGAATTGGGTGGGCGAGCGCAGGCAGAGCTCGCCGACCTCACCCGTCAGTTGTTCTGCCCCGTCGGCTCCGCGCACCACCACGTCGACTCCGGGTCGGGGCCGGCCCACGGTGAAGAGGGCTTCGTCGTCGTCGGCGTCGAACCCGGTGGCGGTGCCTACGCCCCCCGACTCGGTGGACGAGTAGCGAATCGAATAGGCCGCTCCGATCCGTCGGCGGGCCTCGCGCACGAGAGCGGGCGGGGAGAGGGCACCGCCCATCACGATCGTCTTGACCGCGCTGAGGTCGTAGTCGTCGAAATCGGGCCGGCGGAGCATCAACGCCAACTGGGGCGCCACGCCACCGATGGTGGCCATGCGGTGATCGGCGATGAGTCGGAGGACATCAGCCGCCCTCCACCGATCGAGGAGGTGCAGCGTCGAGCCGACACGGAGGTACCACGGGAACTTGGTCATGAAGCCGACGTGGGCGAGCTGAGTTCCCGACAGCATCGGTCCGCCGCCATCGGTGCGGTCACCGACGTCGGCGGCGGTGACCGCGGCCAACTCTCGCTCACCGAACATCGCTCCCCGCGGCGTGCCGGTGGTGCCCGAGGTGAAGACGATGGCGACGAGCCGCTCGGGATCAGACGGCAGCACCGGTGGGGCCTCGTCGTGGTGCTCCCGACGGAGATCGATGAGGATCGTTTCGGGACGATCGGCGGGCTCGATGACCACCCGGCGCAGACCCGACGGGATGCCCGCGGCCAGATCGGGCGTGGCGACGACGAGGTCGGGGGTTGCCACCTCGACCACGGCGGCGCGCTCGGCCGTCGTAGAGCGGGGATTCACGCCGGCCGTGATCGCTCCGAGCTTGGCCAACGCCGCATAGATCACGGCGTAGTCGGGGGTCGACGGCAGCGCCAGGGCCACCACATGGCCGTGGTCGACCCCGAGGTGGTGGAGGCCGACGGCTGCCTCGTCGCTCCATCGATCGAGATCGCGGTAGCTGAGCACCCACCCGGCGTCGGCGACGAAGGCGGCTCGGTCGCCGAAGCGACCAGCGCTGTCACGGACGGCTTCAGCGAGCACGGTGGGGTCGGTTCCCGCTATCGGCGGCGGCGACGGCGACCTTGCTGTTCACGCCTGGAGGGCGGCGGCGCCCGCCGGGTCGAGATACTCGTGCATCCGGGTGATGCGCCCATCAGCCACCCTGGCGATGATGCAGGCCGGAATGGCCATGGCGGAACCGTCGGGGGCGGTGCCGCGCAGGATGTGCTCCTGAAGAAATCCTCCCGGGATGACGTCGCGGCGTACGACCTCGTAGCGGCGGTCGGCCAGACGTGAGCACAACCATCCCAGGACGCGCAGCGAGCGGGTCATGTCCTGGTCCCGCCCGTCCACGTTGGTCCAGACCACGATGGCCGGGTCGTAGCACTCGGCGACGGCATCGAGGTCTCCGGCTTCGATGGCCGCGAACAGGCGGTCGGCCAGGTGCAGGGTCGCTTCGTCGGTCATGGCATCATCCTGGCAGGTGACCTGATGCATCGTCAGAACGACGAGGAAGGCTGGACCATGGCGCAGACGGAGTTTGACGGGCTCGACCAGGTGCGAGACGGCGTGGGCCGTGATCTGGGCACCAGCAGTTGGTTGGAGATCACCCAGGAGCGGGTGAACCAGTTCGCCGAGGCCACGGGCGACCATCAGTGGATTCACGTCGATCCGGTACGGGCGGCGGCTGGTCCCTTCGGCGGACCGATCGCCCACGGCTACCTGACGCTGTCGCTGTCCAACGCCCTACTCCCCGAGATCGTCGAGGTCCGGGGCGTGTCCTTGGGGGTCAACTACGGAGCCAACAAGGTTCGCTTTCCCGCCCCGGTTCCCGTCGGTTCGCGGATCAGGGCGCAGGTGACGCTGGCCGCGGTGGAGGACGTTCCCGGCGGGGTGCAGACCACGATGGTCATCACCATCGAGATCGAGGGAGGCACCAAGCCGGCCTGCGTGATCGAGTCCATCAGCCGCTATCTCGCCTGACCAGGATCGGGCCGCGGGCTTCGTTCCTGACGGGTCGTCAGGTGTACGCTCGCCCACGCCATGGACCTGCGCTTCACACCCGAAGAGGATGCTTTCCGCAAGGAGATCCGGGCGTATCTCGATGAGTTGTTGCACACGGAATTTGCCGAGATCCGAGGGCGCGGAGGGCCCGGTGACGAGCACGTGTTCTTCGACGAGCGGCTGGCGTGGGAGCGGCGGCTGGGCGCCGACGGATGGACGTGCGTGGGCTGGCCGACCGAATTCGGTGGCAGGGGGCTTCCGCTCAACCAGCAGGTGATCTATTTCGAGGAGTACGCCCGGGCTGGTGGGCCGGGACGTCTCGGCCACATCGGCGAGGGGCTGATCGGTCCCACCCTCATCCATTTCGGTAGCGCCGATCAACAGGCCCGGTTCCTGCCCGCCATCCGACGGGGCGAGGAACTGTGGTGCCAGGGGTACTCCGAACCGAACGCCGGATCAGACCTGGCCAACGTCCAGACCCGAGCAGAACTCGACGGTGATGAATGGGTACTCGACGGGCAGAAGGTGTGGACGTCGTTGGCGCATTGGAGCGATTGGTGCTTCGTGCTGGCTCGCACCAACCGGGACGCGCCCAAGCACCGCGGCATCTCGTTTCTTCTCATCCGCATGGACACCCCGGGGGTGGAGATCCGCCCGATCGTGCAGATCACCGGCACATCAGAATTCAACGAGGTCTTCTTCGACGGCGCTCGCACGCCCGCCGATCTGGTGGTGGGTGGGGTCGACAACGGGTGGAAGGTGGCGATGGGCCTGCTCGCCTACGAGCGAGGGGCGTCGACGCTCGGTCAGCAGTTCGGGTTCGAGCGCGAACTGCGGGAGATCACCGACCTGGCCCAAGCCAACGGCCGCTCGAGCGACCCCCGGTTCCGTCAGCGCCTAGCCGACGCCTGGAGCCGGATCGAGATCATGCGCTGGAACAGCCTGCGCATGCTCACCGACGCCGGCAACCCTGAGCTCACCGGACCCGCCTACCTGTCGAAGCTCTACTGGGCGCGCCTGCATCGGGATCTGGGGGAGCTGTTCGTCGATGTCGTCGGCCCCGATGCCCTCGTCGGCGACGGGTTCCCCTACGAGTTGACCCCGGCGCAACGGCTGTTCCTCTACACCCGGGCTGACACCATCTACGGCGGGTCGAACGAGATCCAACGCAACATCATCGGCGAGCGAGGCCTGGGCCTTCCCCCGGAACCGCGCCCGTCGCCCTGACGGCACTGCCCGCCCGCCTACCGTTACCCGAAACCCCGCCTCCGAGGAGTCGCCGTGCCTTCCCCAGTCCCGCCCTATGTCGATGGCCATCACCTGCTCGAGGGGCGCACCGTAGTGGTTACCGCCGCGGCGGGAACGGGGATCGGCTCGGCCGTGGCCCGACGTTGCATCGAGGAGGGGGCGACGGTACTGATCAGCGATGCCCACGAACGACGCCTCGCCGAGGCGGCCATCGAACTGGCGGAGGTGGCAGGGGCTCCGGTGGCCTCGGCGGTCTGCAACGTCACCGTGCAGGACGATATCGATCGGCTGTTCGCCACCGCGATCGACGAGTTGGGCCACATCGATGTGCTCATCAACAATGCCGGCCTCGGGGGAACGGCCGATCTCGTGGACATGACGGATGAGCAGTGGAGTCTCGTGCTGGACGTGACCCTCACGGGGACGTTCCGAGCTACCCGCGCCGCGCTTCAGCACATGATGCCGCGAGGTACAGGGGTCATCGTCAACAATGCCTCGGTGCTCGGGTGGCGGGCCCAGGCCGGCCAAGCGCACTACGCCGCGGCCAAGGCCGGAGTCATGGCGCTCACCCGATGCGCGGCCATCGAGGCGGCCGGCGCCAACGTCCGGGTGAACGCGGTGGCACCCAGCCTGGCCATGCACCCGTTCCTGGCCAAGGTCACGTCTGACGATCTGCTCGAGGAGCTCACCGCTCGTGAGGCGTTCGGTCGGGGAGCCGAGCCCTGGGAGGTGGCCAACACGATGGTCTTTCTGGCCAGCGACTACGCCTCGTACCTCACCGGCGAAGTGATCTCGGTCAGCAGTCAGCACCCCTGAATCGTGAGCTAGTCGGGGTTCAGGGTTTGCGGGCCTTGCGTTGGGTGGCGCCGATGGCCCGACCGAGCGCCCGGGCCTTCTTTTCCAGCTCGATCCCGATGACCGGACGATCGGCGTCGGGCACCGGATCGGCCTGGGGCTTGGGCTTCGAGGCGGGCTCGGCCCTTCCGGCTGGTCGTTCGGCTGAACGCCAGCCTTCGCCGAAGCCGCGCACGGTGCCGGCCAGCACGCCGATCAGGGCGAACACGATGAGGATGGTCAGGACGACATCGGCCACGAACAGGACCCAGGCCAGCGGGGTGTTCAGATCGGCCCACGCGTTCTGGGCGGCCAGCGCAGCCACCGTCGTCAGGACCGCGAGCCAGAGGACGCCATCGCGGAGGATCGGTCGCCGATAGCCGTGCCACAACTGACCCTTCTTCGATCCCCGGACGCGCCTCACCATTTCTTCACGCTAGTTCCCGGCTCTCCGCGCCCCGGCTCAGCCGAGCCCGGGTCAGCCGAGCCCGGGTCAGCCGAGCCCGGGTCAGCCGAGCCCGGGTCAGCGAGTCCCAACCGGTCGTTCCTGCATTTCGCGCCCTGTCGTGGGGCTGGTGGCAGGAACGAGGTCGGGAATCAGGGAGCGAAGCACGCAATGACGTCCGTGAGGAACGCCACGATGGCGTCACGCTGCGTAGAGACGCTGACGCCCGACCGGACGACGACGAGATCGAGGGCGGGTACGACCATGAGGTACTGGCCCTGGTGGCCGCTGGCGAAGAAGAGGCCATCGTGGCGGCCGGGGAGCATCCACCAATGGGCGCCGTACCCCCAGCCCTCGTCGTCGACATCGGCCTGCGGGGTCCGGGCATGATCGACCCAGCCGCGCGGCAGGAGCGGGCGGTCCTCCCACACGCCGTCGCGGAGGTAGAGCAGGCCGAAGCGGGCGAAGTCGCGCGCTGTGGCGAAGCAGTACGACGACGCAATCCAGGTACCGGTGGCATCGAACTTGGGTATGGCCGTGGTCATGCCCAGCGGATCGAACAGCGACGATCGCAGGAAGGCCCCGTAGGCCGTCGCGTCGCCCGTCACCACCCGCCGGGTGACGGCACTGATGAGGTTGGAGGTGCCGCTCGAGTAGTAGTACCGGCTGCCGGCCGGAGCCCCGAGCGGCTGAGCGGCGGCGTAGGCGGCGACGTCGGGTCGACCCGAGCCGAACAGCATCTCGATGACATTGGAGTGCTCATCGTCGACGTAGTCCTCCAGCCAATCGAGGCCGGAGCGCATGTGGAGGAGGTGATCGAGCGTGATCTCGTGGCGGAGGTCCTCGGGTGCTGACCACTCGGGGAACCCGGCCGGCTCGGCCGGATCGAGGTCGCCGCGACCGACCAGGATGCCGACCACGGCGTGAAGGATGCTCTTGGCCATCGACCACGACGGCAACGTGGTTCCGGCGTCGACGCCCTCCCCGTAGGCCTCCGCCACCAGCTGACCGCGGTGGACCACAACAACCGCTCGGGTGTCACCCAGGTCATCGGTGCGCGCCGCCCCGGTCGCCTCGGCGAGCAGCGCCGTGAGCCGATCCTCATCTACCCCATCGACCGGCCGACTCTCGGGCCATTCGTGCGTCGGCCACGGCACCCCTGCCGGCTGGGAGGGCAAGCGGGGGAGGCTCACCGGCGGAGGATCACCGGCGAACGATGACCGATGACCCGTGGCCAAAGAGTCCCTGATTCACGGTGAGACCGACCCGTGCTCCTTCGACCTGGCGACCGGCGGCCTGTCCCCGAATCTGCCAGGTCAGCTCGCACACCTGGGCGATGGCCTGCGCGGGTATGGCCTCGCCGAAGCAGGCCAGACCGCCGCTGGGATTGACGGGGATGCGCCCGCCGATCTCGGTGTCGCCGTCGCGCAACATGCGCTCGGCCTCGCCCTCGGCGCACAGCCCGATGTTCTCGTACCAATCGAGCTCGAGGGCCGACGACAGGTCGTAGACCTCGGCTAGGTCGAGGTCCTCGGGTCCGAGCCCGGCCTCCTCGTAGGCGGCATGGGCGATGGCGTCACGGAACGGACGCTCCGGGACAGGAAGTCCCACCGATGCGTCGGTAGCGAAGCCCGGAAGCTCCAACACGGTTTGCGGGTAAGTGGGTGTGATCGTGGAGACGGCCGCCACCCGGACCGGATCCGTGGTGTGTTTCCGGGCGAAGTCCATGCTGGTCAACACGATGGCGGCGGCGCCGTCGGAGGTTGCGCAGATCTCCAGCAGCGTCAGGGGGTCGGCGACGACGGGCGAGGCCAGCACATCGGCCTCGCTGAACTCCTTCGGATACCGAGCGTTCGGGTTGGTCGCCCCGTGGCGGCTGTTCTTGGCCCGCACCCGGGCGAAGTCGTCGGCGGTGGCGCCGTACGCCTCCATCCGGCGCCGGGCGTAGAGGCCGAAATACGTCGGGTTGGTGGCGCCCAGTAGGCGGAAGCGGAGCCAGTCCGGGTCATCGGGGCGATCGCCGCCGACGGGTGCGAAGAACCCCTTCGGGGTGGTGTCCGCACCGATGACGAGGGCGACGTCGCAGAACCCGGCGAGGATCTGGGCCCGGGCGATGTTGAGCGCCTGGGCACCCGAGGCGCACGCCGCGTAGCAACTGGCGACACGGTTGCCTTTCCATCCCAGCGCTTGACTGAACGTGGCCCCGGCGATGTGACCGGGATAACCGTTGCGGATGGTGTCGGCACCAGCCACGAATTCGATGTCGTCCCAGCTCAGGCCGGCATCGCCGAGGGCCTGTTGGGCGGCGACGATGCCGTACTCCACGAAGTTGCGCCCCCACTTGCCCCAGGGGTGCATTCCGACGCCGAGAATTGCGACCTCATGCTCGGCGCTCATTCGCTGACCTCCTCGACGGTACGGGTGGATGCCTCGGCCCCGTGCTGGTCAGCCACGGGTCGCCAACGCCAGACCAGGTATTCGTGCTCGTCGTCTTCGTACAGGGGCCCGAGGACGAGCTCGACGGTCATCCCCGCGTGCAGGTCGGCGAGCTCGACACCGGGCTCGACCTGGCCGAGCACGACCATCTGCTCGGCCGCCAGCTCCACCGCGGCGATCGTGTAGGGGACGAACGGATCGGAGGAGATGTACGGCGCAGGGGGCTGGTAGCGGTTGTCGGTGAACGACCAGAGGGTGCCGGTGCGGCTCAGTTCAATCTCAGTGAACTCACGACTCTGGCAGGACGGATTCCGACAAAACGAGGTCTCGCGGGGGAAGAAGATGGCCGCACATCTCTCGCACTGGCTGCCCAGCAGGGCGGGGCGGTCGGGGTCCATGGTGAACCAGCCCTCGATGGCAGGTAGCTGGGTCTTGATGGCCATGTCTCTCCTTGCCCGTACGGTGAATCCCGTACCCTGAATCAGGGGTGATTCCGTCACGGTAGTCGACCCGGAGATCGGATCTGACGGGTCGTCAGTTCAGTGGTGGCGGCGGATAAGGGAGCGGGAGGCCCAGCGCGGCGAAGGCCTGCTGGGCCCGTTCGATCTGGGGCTGGGCCGACGAGTGCAGCCCGCGCGCCACCGCCAGATTCGCGTCCTCCCACTGGGCCAAGGCGGCCGCCGGCGCGCAACCGAGCGTCTGGAAGAGGCGGTGGGCCTCACCTAGGGGTGCCTCGGCCCCGAGCAGGTCGCCGCCTCGCCAGGCCACCACGCCGCGGGCCAGGGCCAATTGTCCCCGGTCCAGGCTGCGGCCGGTCTGTCCGCTGACCTGCTCGGCGCCATAGAGGAGCCGCTGTGCCGTCATGAGATCGCCGGCCTCGGCAGCGCGGCGGGCGACGGTGGTGCCGACCGTAAGGGCCTGAGCCGCGGCCCAGGCCCCGTGTGGTCCGGGGGCGGGTCGGGCCAGGTCGCCCAGCACGGCATCGGCGAAGCTGGTGGCCTCGAGCACACGGCCCTGCTGGGCCAAGACGATGGCCCGGTCGCCCACGACCATGGCGCTCTGCGGTCGGTTGTGGAGTCGGTCGGCGAGGCCGACGGCGGTGTTGAGGAGTTGATAGGCGGTCTCGAATTCTCCGAACGCGGCGTGCACGCCGACCTGCGCCCGGGTCGCCCCGAGGCGGGTCTCCAGCTTCTGGCCCGGCTCGATGAGCCGCTGGATGAGCGGCCAGGCCGCGCGGTAGCGACCGACCAGTAGGTCGAGCTGCACCAGCAACAGGGAATAGGGATCGGCTGTGCCCACCTCGCGGGTGGCGAGCGAACCCGGAAGCTGCGCCAGACCGCGCTCCAGATAGGCGATGGCGTCAGTCAGTCGCTCGGCGCGGGCCAGATGGGCTCCGATCATGAGCAGTACCGCGGGGCTCATCGATTGGAGCCCGTCAGATTCAACAGCCAGTGCGTCCAAGACGTGCTGCCCGGTCCCCAGCACGGTGTCGGTGTCGCCCCTGCGGTACGCCTCGCGGAACTGGCGGTACACCGGCGGAGGAATCACCCGACCGTTACCTCAACCCTCGGCGGCGTCGATGAAGGCAGGGCGTTCGCCGCCGCCGTGGATCAACAGGTTGGCACCACTGATGTAGCTGGCCATCGGGGAGGCGAGAAAGAGACAGGCATCGGCGATGTCGCGAGGGGTGGCCAACCGTCCCAGCGGAACGGTGGCGGCGACCCGGGCGATGCCCTCCTCGTCGCCGTAGAACAAGTGGGATTGTTCGGTGCGGATCAGCCCCCCGGTGATGATGTTCAGACGGACCTTCGGGGCCCATTCCACGGCCAACGTCTGCGTCAGGCTGGCCAGACCGGCCTTGGCCGCGCCGTAGGCCGCGGCGCCGGGCGAGGGCCGCACGCCGCTGACGCTGCCGATGTTCACGATGGATCCGCCGTCGCGTTGCGCCTGCATGATGACGTTGGCCGCTTGCGCCACGTGCAGGGCGGCCATCAAGTTGAGCTTGATGATGGACTCCGAGAACCGGGGTGACGCGGTGGCGGCGTCGGCTGGTGGTGCCCCACCAGCGTTGTTGATGACCGTGTCGAGGCGGTCGCCACCGGAAGCGGCGGCGACGTGGACGGCGGCCGCGGCTTGGTCGGGGTCACGCAAATCGGCGGCCACGAAGATGGCTTCTTGATCGCCAAGTCGGACGGGCTCATCCGGCTCGGACCGCGCGGAGACGATCACAATGGCACCCGCTTGCAAAAACCGCAGGGCGATGCCGCGCCCAACTCCTTTGGTCCCCCCGGTGACGAGCACGGTGCGACCGCTGAAGTCGAGGGGGTCGGGGGTGCTGCTGGGTTCCGCCAGCTCCGTCGGATTTTCCACCGGGCCACGCTACCTGACCCCTTGTCAGGCTCTGGGGGCGGCGGTCGGTGGTCGCGTAAAGGCAAACGCTTACCCAACATTCACGCAACGTTCGGAAAAGTCGGGGGCAACCGCCGGGCTTGACCGATACCGTCGGCGGGGTCGGCTCATCCGGAGTCGTCGAACACGCAGGAGACGTCATGGCTTTCGCCCTCGATCAGACCGACACGGACTTCGCCAGTTGGCTGGCTTCGGTTCCCACCGAGGACGAGCTTCGTGACGCCTACGTGCGGCTCGAGACGAAGCGGTCCCAGTTGTGGACCCCAGGCGCGCTCGACAGCTTCCGCCGCGACCGCTACGAACTCGACGCTCGTTGTGTTCATCGGCTCGTCCGCATCAAGTGGGCCTTGGCGACGCGTTGGGAAGCCAGCGGTCAGTTCGACGGGCTGAGCCGCTCAGGAACTTCCGTCTGACGCGTTCGGGACGGTGTCGATCCCAGCCGGATCGGCACCGATCCCGCGGCGTCGGATGATCGGCCATCCCGGGCGGTGCAGTAAGATCTGACGCCTCATCAGATCTGGGAACGGGGAGTTGGATGCCGATCACGCACACCATCAGCGATGGCATCGCCGAGGTGGTGATGGACAACCCTCCGGTCAACGCCTTGACCGTGGCTGGATGGTTCGAACTGGCGTCGATAGTGCGTGCGTTGGGCGAGGACCCCAAGGTGCGGGTGCTCGTCCTGCGGGCCGAGGGTCGTGGCTTCAACGCCGGCGTCGACATCAAGGAGATGCAGGCCACCGAGGGCTACACCGCCCTCATTGGTGCCAATCGGGGCTGCTATGCGGCTTTCGCCGCGGTGTACGAGTGCGCCGTTCCGGTGATCGCCGCCGTCAACGGCTTCTGCCTGGGCGGCGGCATCGGCTTGGTCGGCAACGCCGACATCATCGTGGCGGCCACCGACGCCACATTCGGCCTGCCCGAGGTGGACCGGGGTGCCTTGGGTGCCGCTACCCACCTGGCTCGACTCGTGCCCCAGCACCGCATGCGAGCCATGGTCTATACGTCGGCCACCGCCACCGCTGCCGAGCTTCACCAGTTCGGCTCGGTGCTCGAAGTGGTGGAACCGGAGGACTTGCGTGATGCCGCGCTGCGGGTTGCCGCCAAGATCGCCGAGAAGAGCCCCACCGTCATCCGTGCCGCCAAGGAATCGCTGAACGGCATCGACCCGGTTGACGTGAAGCGCAGCTACCGCTTCGAGCAGGGCTTCACCTTCGAGTTGAACCTGTCGGGAGTCAGCGACGAGGCCCGCGACGCGTTCGTCGACAAGCGTGATGCGGAGTTCGACCAATGATCCCTGACAAGCGCCTCACCGAGGACGACGTGGTCGGCGAGCTGCGCGACGGCATGACCATCGGCATCGGAGGCTGGGCGTCGAGACGCAAGCCCATGTCCATGGTGAGAGCCATCCTGCGTTCACCGCTGAAGGACCTCACGATCGTGAGCTACGGCGGCCCCGACATCGGGCTGCTGTGCGCGGCGGGGAAGGTACGCAAGGCGGTCTACGGCTTCGTCTCGCTCGACACCATCCCGCTCGAGCCCCATTTCCGGATCGCCCGCCAGACCGGGACCGTCGAAGCCATGGAGCTCGACGAGGGCATGATGCTGCTGGGCCTCCAGGCGGCGGCGTGGCGGGTCCCGTTCCTTCCCACCCGGGCCGGCCTGGGCTCGGACCTCCTGCGGGTCATGCCTGAGATCGTGACGGTGCGGTCGCCCTATCCGGGCCCCGATGGCGGTGAAGGTGAGGAGTTGGTGGCCATGCCCGCGCTCGAACTCGACGCCGCCCTGATCCACATGAACGTGGCCGACCAAGGAGGCAACGCCCAGTTCCTCGGTCCGGATCTTTACATGGACGATCTCATGGCCATGGCCGCTGACAAGACGTTCCTGTCCGCGGAGCGGGTGGTCCCCACCGAGGATCTGGCCAGCACGGGGTCGTTCCACACCCAGCGCGTCAGCCGGCTCATGGTGACTGGCGTGGTGACGGCTCCGAATGGCGCCCACTTCACCGAATGCCCGCCTGACTACGGTCGGGACGAGGCCTTCCAGAAGGAATACGCGGCGACCGCCTCGTCGCCCGAGTTGTGGGGCGCCTTCCGCACCAAATACCTCGAAGGCACCGAATCTGACTATCAACGAGCTGTGGGAGTAGAGCTATGAACGCTGCGCAGGCGCCAGCCGGAGCAGCCGATGACATGACACCCGGATCGGCGAAGCCGGAAGCAACGCAGGAGCTTCCAGCAAGTCGTGCGGAAATTTGTGTGGTGGCGGTGGCCGAGTGTTTTCGCGGTGACGGCGAGTTGCTGTGCAACCCGATCGGCACCATCCCCATGATCGGCGGGCGGCTGGCCCGGGAGACCTTCGAGCCGTACCTGGTGATGACCGATGGCTACGCCATGTTCGCCGGCAACGCCATGCCCGTCGGCGTGGCCGATGCCGAGGTCTTGGTCGAGGCGTGGAACCCCTACCCGCAGATGTTCAGCGTGCTCTGGAACGGCAAGCGCCACGTGATGATGGGTGGCAGCCAGATGGACCCCTTCGGCAATCAGAACTTCGCCTGCATCGGGGACTGGCACAAGCCGAAAGCTCAGCTGCTCGGATTTCGCGGCGCCCCGGGCAACACCATCAACCACACGACCTCGTATTTCATCCCCAACCACTCACCGAAGGTCTTCGTGGACCACGTCGATGTGGTGTGTGGCATTGGCTACGACCGGGCCGCCGAGCTGGGTCCGGTGGGGTCGCGGTTCCACGACATCCGCCGCGTGGTGACCAACATGGCCACGATGGATTTCGACACCCCTGACCACCGGATGCGGCTGCGGACGGTGCACCCCGGGGTGACACTCGCTGACGTGGTCGAGGCCACCGGGTTCGAGCTCGTCATCGACGACCGCCTGGACGAGACCCGTCAGCCGACTGCCGAGGAGCTGCGGCTCATCCGTGAGGTGCTCGACCCCAATGAGCTACGGGCCACTGAGGTGCGCGGGTGACCCACCCGGCGCTGCGGACGCGCCTGTGCGAGCTGTTCGGCGTGGAGTACCCCGTGGTGCAAACCGGCATGGGGTGGGTGGCAGGGGCGAGGTTGACCTCGGCCACCAGCGCGGCGGGCGGTCTGGGAATTCTGGCCTCGGCCACCATGACCTTCGACGAACTGCGCGTGGCGATCGGCGAGGTGAAGGACCGCACCGACAAGAACTTCGGCGTGAACCTGCGCACCGATCAGCCCGACATCGGCGACCGGATCGGCCTCCTCATCCGCGAGCAGGTCAAGGTCGCGTCCTTTGCCCAGGCGCCGAGTCGCGACATCGTGGCTCGGCTAAAGGATGCCGGCATCGTCACCATGCCTACCGTCGGCGCTCGACGGCACGCCGAGAAGGTGGCCGAGTGGGGTGTCGACGCCATCATCGCCCAGGGTGCGGAGGGCGGCGGCCACACCGGCAACGTGCCCACATCGCTGTTGCTGCCCCAGGTGGTGGATGCCGTTGACATCCCGGTGCTGGGCGCGGGGGGCTTCACCGACGGTCGCGGCCTCGTCGCCGCCTTGGCCTGGGGCGCGAGCGGTGTGGCCATGGGCACGCGCTTCTTGTTGACGAAGGAGTCCACGGTTCCCGATGCGGTGAAGGAGATCTATCTGGAGACACCCGTCACCGGCACGGTCGTCACCACCGCCCTCGACGGGTTCCCCCAGCGGGTGATTCGCACCGATGTCGTCGACGAGATCGAGAAGGCATCGATCGCCACCCGCCTGCCCAAGGCCCTGATGCGAGCGCTGCAGTTCCGCAAGCTGACCGGTACCTCGTATCGCGATCTGTTGACCGAGGGCCTGGCCATGCGGCGCAGCCAGGACCTCACGTGGAGCCAACTAGCGATGGCCGCCAACGCGCCCATGCTGATCAAAGCATCCATGGTGGACGGCAAGCCCCAGGTCGGCATCTTGCCCACCGGTCAAGGCCTGGGCGTCATCGACGAGTTGCCCACCGTGGCCGAGCTCATCGACCGCATCATGGCTGAGGCCGAAACCACCCTGGCTCGCCTTAGCTAGCTTTGCGGGGCGGCCACGGTACGAACGTGCTGGTGCGGCCTCGGTACTCGTCGTAGCCGGTGCGCCGTTTGCGTAGCGAGTACTCGAGCATGGGCACCCCCGAGACCTTCACCAGCAGCACGGTCATGAGCACGGGACTGAGGATGGTTAGCGCCCCGACACCGGTGGCGGCGGCGATGAGGTATAGGCCCCACCACACGCAGACGTCGCCGAAATAGTTGGGATGGCGGGTATAGCGCCACAGGCCGGAGTCCAACACCGTGCCCGCGTTAGCGGGATCGGTGCGGAAGCGGGTGAGCTGCCAGTCGCCGACGGTCTCGAAGAGGAGACCCACGGCCCACACGGCGATCCCGAGGTAGCCAGCCAACCCCAGCCCGGGCGGATGGTCGGGGACCTGACCCACCTGCACCGGCATCGACACCAGGAACATCATCACGGCCTGGAAGCCGAAGACGGTGACGAGGCTCACGCGGCCAAATCGTTCACCGTGCTTCTTGCGCATGCGCTTGTAGCGAAAGTCCTCGCCTTGACCGCGGTGGCGTAGAGCCAAGTGGGCGAAGAGCCGGAGGCCCCACACGGTGGTCAGGGCGACGAGCACATTCTGGCGCAGGGCGACTCCGTCGCCGCCCGAGGCGAAGCGGGCCACCCAAGCCACGACCACGAATCCGAGACCCCACACCGGATCGATGATTGAGGCGTCAGCCAGGCGGAGGCTGATCAGCCACGTGGTGGTCAGCAGGATCACGATGGCCAGGGCACACCAGGCGAACACCTCGACGTAGTCCACGGCACCAGGCTGTCACTTCCGCTGGGGTCATGAACGCGGAGAGGACCCGGAGCCGAAGCTCCGGGTCCTCCCTGGCGGCACCGCGGGGGAGTCCTCAGCTGGGCATGAGGACGGTGTCGATGATCTGCACGGTGCCGTTGGCCGTTTGCACGTTTCCGCAGACAACGGCGGTCTGACCGTTGATGTTGATGGTGTCTCCGGCCTTGGTGATCTTCACCGAGTCACCCTCGACGGTCTTGACCGAGCCGGCGTCGGCCAGTTGCTGGGCGTTCATCTTCTGCCCGGCGATGACGTGGTAGGTGAGGATCTTGGTGAGCGTCGCTTTGTCGGCCAGCACCTTGGCCAGCGTGGCCTTGTCGATCTTGGCGAAGGCATCGTTCGTCGGGGCGAAGATGGTGAAGGGGCCGGCGCCGTTCAGGGTGTCGACCAGGCCGGCGGCCTTGACGGCCGCCACGAGGGTGGACAGCGCGGGGTTGTTCGACGCGGCGGTAGCGGCGGGATCTTGGGCCATGCCCGAGAAGCTGCCCTTGCCGTCGGTGGGGACCGCGGCGCAGCCGGGGCCGAAGTTGGTGGCGGTGAGGCCGGCTGCCTTGGCCGCGTCTTGGGTGGTGGCCGACGATTTGGCCGTGGTGGCCGTGGTGGCCGTCTTCGAGTCGCTGCTGCAGGCAGCGGCGGTGAGCGAGAGGGCGACGACGACGCCGAGGGCGGCGAGACGGAACTGAGAGGCACGCATGAGGGGAGTTCTCCTGGGGGAGGTGAGGGTAGGTGGACACCTCCACTCCGCGACCGAGCGCCCGCCTGGATCACGCGACGAGCAATTTTCCTCGAACGCGGCTAAAAAAGAGACGGCGATGCGTTCGGAGTTCTGGATAGGTACGGACGATGGAACGTTTCCGAATTGAATGGCGGCAGGGCCCGAGTCTCATTGCCCGCGAGGCGTGGGTGATCGACCTTGACCTGACCGTGTCGCGCAAAGGTGGACCGTTCCTGCTGGCGAAGCGCCTCCAGGTGGTCATCCCGCTTGACGATCTGGCGCTGCATAACGTGCGTGATCCCGGCTGGGCGTTCTGGCGCGCCGCCGTCGCCGTGGCGTCGGGCCTCGTCATTCGGCGGGTCCACGGCGAGCGGTACTTCGATCATCCGTCGCAACCGTTCCAGCTCGTGCCCGATGTCGGCGAGGCCGCTCGTCGGGCGGCCGAGATGGAGGACGCCGCCGTTGAGGACGAGGAACTCGTCCTCGAGTTCGCCGGCTAGGAGAGGGTGCCGACGGCAACGGGGTTCGACGTCGGCCCCGTGCTACCCCCGGCGGGCTCCGCCGTGATGGCCAGCTGATCGGGATTGCCACTGGCCCCCACCACCGCGACGGCGGGGTCGGCGCCGAGCAGTCCGAGCGACACGGGCTTGCCGTTGTCAACGGACCAGATCTGGTAGGTCTCGTCACTGCTCAGCGGGGCCAGCCCGGATGGCAGGACGAAACCCCTGCCCTCCGCATCGATGACGACCCGCACGCTGATGCCGTCGGCGCCGGTCAGGGTGCCCGAACGGCTTCCGGGCTGGTCGGCGATCTGGTTGGCTTCGGCCTCGAGCCGGGCGGCCACCGACGAAGCCGGCTGGTCGGTGCGGCGCACGGCGGCGACGCCGAGGAGGGCAACGAGGACCACGGCGGCGGCGGACATGATGGCGATGGCCATCCGCCCGGGACGGCGGCGGGCCCGGCGGTGGGCCAGTTCATCCGCGGGGGTGGCAACCGGTGAGCTGCTGTTCGGGAGGCGCTCGGTGCGTGGGGGCAGCGAGGTGGCGATGCGGTCCCACAGGTCCACCGAGGGGCGGCTGGACTCGTCATCGGACGCGGCGACCTCGTCGATAGCGAGACCTAGTCGGTCCGCCTCCGAGCGGGCGTCGGGATGGGTGGCGAGGTACCCCTCGACCCGGGCGCGCTCCTTGGCGTCGAGGGCGTCGAGCGCGTAGGCGCCGATCAGGTCCTCGATCTCCTCGTCGATCTGCTCATCGATCGGGTCATGGATGGGGCGGTCGTCGGGGTCGGTCATGATCGGGCTCCCAGTCCGGTGGCCTCGAGCTTGTCAGCCAATTTGTTGAGCCCGAGGCGAATCCGGCTCTTCACGGTGCCTTCCGGGAGGTCGAGCAGGGCCGCGACCTCACGGTAGGTGTGGCCGCCGAAGTAGGCCAGGCTGATCGCTTCTCGCTCGGCCTCGGAGAGCTCAGCCATGGCTTCCTTGACGAGCTCTGACCGGATCACCGCCCAGGCTTCCCGTTCGACGTCGTAGTCGGGCTCGATGCGCTCACGGTCGTGGCGCTGCTCGCGTCGACGACGAGCCTCCTCAGAACGAACCCGCTCGACGGCACGGCTGTGAGCCTGACGGAACAAGTAGGACCGTAGGGCGCCCCGGGTCGGATCGAAGCGTTCCGGTTCGTTCCAGAGCCGGAGGAAGACTTCCTGAACCACTTCCTCGGCCCGGTCGAAATCGACGAGGACCTTTCGAGCCAGGTTGAACAGCGCGTCGCCATGTCGTCGGTAGAGCTCCTTGAGTGCGAGCTCGTTCGACTGGCCGACGGCGGCGACGAGCGTCGCATCGTCGAGGTCGCGGAGTTCGTGGTTCATGTACTCCCAGTTCGCTGCCGTCACCGATCTGGATGACGGGATGGGCGATGTGACGATCGTGGCAGGTCGGTTCTGAGCCTGCGTGGTTCTGGGGACGCATCGGCTCGTGGTCATGTCACGAGGACCACGATCGAGTGCCACCCCGATGCTCCGCCGGGAAGGGGAGGAGTGCGTTCCTCGGTTTGCCGCTCGCCGTGGCCGTCGGTCGAGCGAGCCGTGATGGTGTGGCTCCCGGAGGTGGCATCCCAATCCAATACCCACTGCCGCCAGGTGTCATCGTTGGCGGTGGCGCCCAGCCGGGCCGGTTGCCAGGGCCCGTCGTCGATCTGCACCTCGACCTGGCCGATTCCCCGATGGATGGCCCAGGCCACACCGCCGATGGCCAGTCTTCCGGCGGGCACTCGGGCGAGGCCCCGGGGGGTGTCGATGCGGGTCAGGGTCTTGAGGGGGCCCTCCTTGGCGTAGCCCCGCGAGGCCCAATACGCGTCGTAGGCGCCGAACGTGGTGAGCTCCAGTTCGGTGACCCACTTGGTGGCCGAGTTGTAGCCGTACACCCCTGGGACCACGAGACGGGCGGGGAAGCCATGGTTGACGGGAAGCGGCTCACCGTTCATGCCGATGGCCACCAGCGCGTCCCGACCGTCACGGACCACCGCTGTGGGCGTGCCCGCGGTCCAGCCGTCTACCGAACGACTGACCAGTTGGTCGGCCTCGGGGTGCACGCCGGCTTCGTCGAGCAGTTCGGCCAGCGGCACCCCCAGCCAGCGGGCGTTGCCGGCGTAAGGGCCGCCCACCTCATTGGAGATGCACACGAGCGTGATGTCCCGCTCGACGAGGTCGCGCCTCAGGAGGTCCTGGTAGCTGAAGCGAAGCTCGTGGTCGACCATGCCCGTGATGGTGAGCGCCCAGTCGTCGGGGGCCACCTGGGGTGCCACTAGCGCGGTGTCGACGCGGTAGAAGTCATCGTTGCTGGTCATGAAGGGCGAGATGCCGACCACCCCGAGGGCGGCGCCGGCGGGGGTTGCGGCGGCCGGCGAGGTCGGGGCGGGCAATGTGATGGCTTCGCGGGCTGCATTCACATTGAACCGGCGCTGGAGGGCCCGGCCCGCCCCTCCGGCGATGGCCGCGGCGGCCGTGACCACAGCGGCGCCCACCAGGAACCGTCGGCGGTCGAGGCCCGGTGGCATCGGGCTGTCCGACGGGGTGGTGGCCGGGGAGCGTCGGAGGGTGCCCCGCATGAGGAACAGGAACACGCAGAGGGCGAACACGGTCCCCAGCAGGCTCGGGAGGACAGCGCGGAGTTCGGCATTCGGTCGCCCGGCGGCGGTGGCCATGCCGATCAGCCCGAATCCGATGATGCCGGCCACGCCGATCCACAGGCGGCGGGCCGCGAGGAATCCGATGATGAGGGCGAACACTAACAGCAGGACGAAGGTGCCCAGGATCAAGATGGGCTTGTCGTTCGTCCCGAACTCCCGGATGGCGAACTCTTTGACGGCGACCGGGGTGTGGTCGATGACGTACTCGCCGACCGAGATGATCGGTGGGGTGGTGTTCTTGATAAGACCGCTGACCAGTTCGGCGATGGCCAACGCCGTCACCGCGGCCAGCAGCGCGGCCACCATCCCTCGCCACCGAGCGACCGGTGGGGGGACCGGGATGACCCCCGAGCGGTCGACGATGACGGGGGACGAGGGGTTGGTGGCCACGCCCTACGTCCGCCACCGATCCCCCGTCTGGATCACAGCAACTTCCCGAACCGGCCCCGCAACTACGCCGATTGGATCACGAGGAGGCTGGTCGCCGGACGCTGACGGTTAGCCGTTGAGGGCGGTGAGCCGGTCGACGGCTCCGATGTAGCCCTCCACCAGATCCTGCATCACGTCACGGGTCTTGCGTTCCTGGTTGAGCTGGCCCACCACCTGACCGCACGGATTGAAGGCGATCGACTGGGCCTTGTCGGCGTAGCGCGTGCCGCGCACGACCGCTTCGCCGGAGACCATGTACTGCAGGGGCATGGGCAGGGGATCAGGAGTATCGGGACGCTCCCAGGCCTCGGTCCATTCGCTGCGCAGCATCCGGCACGGCTTGCCCGTGAACGACCGGGAGCGCACGGTGTCGCGGCTGGTGGCGTCGAGCAGGGACTTCTTCTGGGCCGGGGGCAGATCGGCTTCCTCGACGGTCAGCCAGAGCGTGCCGCTCCACACGCCGGCGCAGCCGAGAGCCAGCGCGGCCGCTACCTGTTCGCCGGTGCCGATGCCGCCGGCGGCCAGCACGGGGGTAGGGGCCACGGCGGCGACCACCTGGGGCCACAGCACGAGCGAGCCAACCTCGCCGGTGTGACCGCCGCCCTCGCCGCCCTGGGCGATGATGATGTCGATACCCGCTTCCTTGTGCTTCAGGGCCTGATACGGCGAGCCGCACAGCGCCGCCACCAGGCGGCCCTCGCGCTTGATCTCGGCGATGATGTCGTCGGGCGGGGTGCCCAGCGCGTTGGCGATCATCCGCATCTTGGGATGGTTGAGGGCCACGTCGACCTGGGGTGTGGCCGTGGCGGCCGTCCAGCCCAGGAGCGTGCCCTGCGCCGTCTCACCTTCGGGCAGTTCGGGAACGCCCTGTTGGGCCAGGATGTCTTTGGCGAACTGGAGGTGTCCGGCGGGGACCATGGCCCGCAGTTCGTCACCCAGCTTCTCGGGATCCATCTCGCCCATGCCCTCGTACTTGCCGGGGATGACGATGTCCACGCCGTAGGGCTTGTCGCCGATGTGTTCGTCGATCCAGTTGAGTTCGATCTCGAGTTGTTCGGGGGTGAAGCCCACCGCCCCGAGCACGCCGAACCCGCCGGCCTTGCTGACGGCGACGACGACATCGCGGCAATGGGTGAAAGCGAAGATCGGGAACTCGATGTCGAGCAGGTCACAGACGTCGGTGTGCATTGGTGGTCTCCTGGGGATGAAGGTCGAGATGGAGCCGGGCGGGGCGCTCGGCGGAAGTGGTCAGGAACGTCGGGCCGTCGGGGTGAACCGTACGGGCATCGTCTTGATGCCGTTGATGAAATCGCTGCGGAGGCGGCGGACAGGCCCATCCAGTTCGAGATCGGGCATGCGCTCGACCACCTCGCGCATCGTGGCGCGGATCTCCGAGCGAGCGAGGTTGGCGCCGAGGCAGAAGTGGACACCCCCGCCGCCGAACGCGACGTGGTCGTTGGGGGTACGGGTGAGGTCGAAGCGATGGGGATCGTCGAAAACGTCGGGATCGCGGTTGGCGGCCATGTAGTAGATGACCACTTTGTCTCCCGCTTTGATCGTCTTGTCCCCGAGTTGGGCGTCACGGGTGGCCGTGCGTCGGAAGTTGTGGATCGAGGTGCCCCAGCGGAGCATCTCCTCAACCGCAACGGGGTAGATCTCGGGCTCGGCCCGCAGGAGCTTGGCCTGATCGGGGTGCTCGATGAGGGCGAGGGCGGCGTGATTGATGAGGTTGCGGGTCGTCTCATTGCCCGCCACGACCAGCGTGACGAAGAACAGGTTCAGCTCGAGATCGTCGAGCCGGTCGCCGTCGATCTCGGCCTGGACGAGCGCCGTCATGAGGTCGTCTTGGGGGTTGGCCCGGCGATCGTTGGCGATGGCGTCGCAATAGCCGTAGATCTCGGCGGCGGCGGCCGCGCCGTCCTCCGGTGTGGCCTGCATGTCCGGGTCGTCGAAGCCCACCAACTTGTTGCTGAGGTGGAACATCCGGTCCCAGTCGGCTTCGGGAAGGCCGATCATCTGGCAGATCATCTGCAGGGGAACCTGGGCGGCGACCTCCTCGACGAACTCGCATTCGCCCCGCTCGCAGACGGCGTCCACTACGGCCTCGGCCCGCTCCACGATCTGCTCCTCGAGGCGGGAGATGACCCGGGGAGTGAAGCCCTTGCTGACGAGCCGGCGGTACCGGTTGTGCTTGGAGCCGTCCATGTTGAGGATGGACAAACGCATCTGGGCCAGCGACTCCTCCGTCTGACTGGGGATGAACACCGAGCCCACCTCAGTCGAATAGGTCTCGGGGTCACGGCTGACGGCCGCCACATCGGCGTGGCGGGTGACGGCCCAGAAGCCGGGACCATCGGGCTCCGGGTGCCAGTGGACCGGGTCCTCCCGCCGGAGTTCGTCGAATGCCTCGTGCGGTACCGACTTGACCCAGGCGTCGGCGAGGAGGTCGAGGTGGTCGGCATGGTCGAGCGTCATCGGGAGGTCTTCTTCCTGGAAGGAGGACGGGGGGTGGTGGCGCCGAGACCGGTGATGGCCCGAAGGCCCAGCGCCGCGGTCTCGTCGGGTACGGCATCGGGATCGAGGCGGTGCTGCATCTCCAAGCCGACGAGCATGGCCAGCACCAGAGGAGCGACTTCTTCGGGTGTGCCGGGCAGATCGGCCTGCCCCTCTTGTTCGAAGGACCGCATGCTCTCGGTGACGAGGCGGCGGGCTTCGGCGAACCGGGTGGCCAGGTGGGCCCGAGCCGGCTCGTGGCGGTTGGCGTAGAGCCAGAGCTCGTGTTCGAGGAGCATCCACCCGCGACCGGGACCGGGGGGAGGGTCGGCGAAGGTGCGCCAGAGGGCGATCAGTTGATCGTCACGGTCGCCGTCGACGGACAGCTCGGCCTCCATCACCGCAGCCGTCTCGTTGACCAGGCTTTCGAGCAGGGCGTTGAGGAGGCCTTCCTTGTTCCCGAAGTGGGCGTACACGGCGCCCGACGTGCGGTCGGCCGCTTCGGCCACGGTGTCGATCGAGACGGCCTCGATTCCTCGCTCGGCAAAGAGCAGCGCTGCCGCGTCCAGTAGGCGCTGACGAGTCTCCGCCTTGCGCTCCTCCTGGCTGGCCATGGCCGGAAGAATAGAGGAGATCCGATATATATGGAAGACCCAATCTGATGAATCGTCAGATTGGGTCTTCCGGTGGGGCGGATCGGACGGGGAGCAGCACCAGGCGCCAGCGCAACTGCACCGTCGGGTTGAGCAGCGGGGGGCCGCCGAGTCCGAAGGCGCCGGCGGGACGATCGGCTCGGCCCACCAGCACCGTTTCGCCATCGGGGCCGGTGCTTACCTCGGCGGGGATGCTGGACAGATCGATCGATGCCGTGGGCCCACCGCCTCCGTCAAGGGTGACGGTCAATGACCCCCCGACGACGGCGTCCCCGTCGAGCTCCACTGTTCCCGCCACCGAGTGCACCGACGCGCCGGGACCGTCGGTGAGGCGGGGTCGGGCTACGGCGGTGACGCTCGAGCGGTCGGAATCGATGGTGAAGGAGGCCACAGATGTGCGAGTCTTTCACCCGTGCCGCGCATAGTTCCGAACCTCTGGTTCGACACGCAGAGCGAGGAGGCCGCCGAGTTCTACTGCTCGGTGTTCCCCAACTCGAAGATCACCAACGTGACCCGCTACACCGAGGCCGGCCCCGGCCCAACCGGGAGCGTGCTCACGGTGGACTTCGTGCTCGACGGTCAGGAGTACACCGCCATCAACGGTGGCCCTATGTTCACCTTCAGCGAGGCCATCTCGTTGATGGTCGCCTGCGCCGACCAGGACGAGGTCGACTACTACTGGACCAAGCTCACCGACGGCGGTGAGGAGAGCCAGTGCGGGTGGTTGAAGGATCGCTACGGCCTGTCGTGGCAGGTCGTGCCAGCCGGGTGGGCCGAACTGCTCGACGACCCGGACCCGGCCCGGGCCAACCGGGCCATGCAAGCGATGTTGGCCATGAGGAAGATCGACATCGCCGCCATCGAAGCCGCCGCCGACGGGACCTAGCGCCTCGTTGGCTCGGCTCGAGTCGATGGAGACGCAAATGGCCGCCGGAACCCGACGGCCGAGACGACAACCAGCGACCTCAAGCCCACACCAGAAATATCATTAAATGCCTTGAAACAGCTTGACTCGAACTGGTGTTCGTGATTGAGTTGCGGCATGGGAACGGCGGTTCTCGAGGCGAGACCTCGTGGCGATCTGACGACAGCGGAGGCAGGGCTCCGGGCGTTCTGCGCCGAGTTCGATCCCGATCGGCAGACGCCCACCGAAGCGGCTGACACGTTGGCTCGCCTGACGGTGATGGAACGTCAGATCACCGCAGCTCGGGCGCGGGCGGCACGGCGCGTTGAGGTGTCGTCCACCTGGAAGCACGCCGGGTATCGGACGATGGCCGACTGGATGTCGGCCGAGACCGGCGAGCCGGTGGCGTCGTCGTCGGGGCTGCTCGACACGGCCCGCAAGCTCGAGACGATACCGACCACCGCTGATGCGCTGGCCGCCGGGTCGGTGTCGCTGGCCGCGGCCCGCGAGATCGCCGCCGCCGTGGCCGCAGACCCCACCGCCGAGGCCCAGTTGCTGGCCGTGGCCGCCAAAGGCGACCACCGCGACCTGGTGGATCGCGCCGTCCAGGTGCGCCGGGCCGCTCGCTCGGCCGAGGACGAGACCGCACGCCATGCCCGGTTGCGGCGCAAGCGCTTCGTGCGCACCCGCACCGACGCCGACGGGCTGGTGATCTTGCACGGCGGGTTCGCTCCGCAGGATTGGGCGCCATTCGCCGTGGCGCTGCAACGCGGCACCGACGCCCAATTCAGCGCGGCGCGCCGTGAGGGTCGCCGCGAACCGGTCGAGGCCTACGCGTCCGACGCGCTGTTGGCCCTGCTCGCCTCCGGCACCGCACCACCGGCCTCCACACCCACCGAGCCACCGGCCGCCACCAATTCCACGATCACCAAGCCGGCGACGAAGTATCAGGTCGTGGTGCTGGTCGACGCCATCGCCTTGAAACGGGGCTTTGTCTCCACCGGCGAGCGCTGCGAGATCGCCGGTGTCGGCCCCGTCTCGGTCGAGTGGGTCCGCCAACTGGTGCCCGACGCGATCGTCGACGCCTTGGTCCACGACGGCGTCGACATCACCGCCTACGCCTCAGCCACTCGGTCGATCCGCAAGGCAGTCAAGCTCGCCGTCAAAACCCGTGACTGGCGATGCGTGGTCCGTGGCTGCGGCCGGGCGCGGCGCACCCAAGCCGACCACCGCCGCGAGTTCGCCCACGGCGGCAAAGGCTCGACAGCCAACCTCAACCTCCTCTGCGAGTTTCATCATCGTCAGAAGACCCATGACGGCGGCCGGTTGGAACGCCGCCACGACGAATGGTGGTGGTACCCGCCCAACGGCACCGAACCCTGGGTCTCGCCCGTCGGCGCCAGCCTCACCCTGTGGAACCTCAATGAACTAGACACCAGCTGAGCCAGCCCGAGCCATGGCAGCCGCCCTCGATCGAATGGAGCAATCGTGACCGACCAGATCGACCTGGTGCAGCGCCTCGCCAACATCGAGGCCATCAAGCAGCTCAAGGCCCGCTACTTCCGCTTCCTGGACACCAAGCAATGGGAGGACTGGGGCCTGGTGTTCGCCACCGACGTGGTGATGGAGATACCCGAGGCGGACATGGTCAGCAACGGGCGGGCCGAGGTCGTGCAGACCGTCAGCGCAGCCCTCGAAGGGGCGCGGACCGTGCACCACGGACACATGCCCGAGATCGAGATAACCGGCGCCGAAACCGCCCACGGCACCTGGGCGATGTTCGACTACGTCGAATGGCCGGCCGGCGCCGACGGTACCCGAATGGGATTGACCGGCTACGGCCACTACATCGAGGACTACGTCCGCGAGGACGGCGAGTGGCGCATCGCCCGGATCCGCCTCGAACGGCTCCGGGTCGACCCGATTTCGCCGGTCTAACGGGACGTCAGGTTCCAGGCGTGGGGACAGATAGCCCGCCGTGGTCACCCGGCCTTGACCGCCGCCCAGCACCGGGAGGTTGGCGAGCGCTCATGCCCCCTCGCCAAATCTGCAAGTGAAACCACTCCTGCGGTGGCTGCGCTTGCAGATTTCGGG
>Ga0209068_10000258_pt1 | contig 30776 bp, 28 predicted proteins | sample ColStrG_CSR_2012_FD_187200 | JGI IMG/M metagenome (GOLD analysis project Ga0209068, IMG submission 187200) | Freshwater sediment microbial communities in response to fracking from Pennsylvania, USA - Cold Stream Run_MetaG_CSR_2012 (SPAdes)... | ecosystem: Environmental > Aquatic > Freshwater >...
CCCTTGAACCTTGCCCCTTCGCCCCTTCAGACCACACCGCGCGGCCAGGTCTGGCGTCAGGCATCCGACCTCTATGCGCTCTTTTTTTGTCTGTGCTCTTTACTTCCCGTTTCTGATTCCTGACTACCGGCTCCTGACTTCTGACATCGGTCTTTTCGGACGCTTCTCTCAGCCCTTGAACCTCAACAGGCGTCAGATAGCGGTAGGAACCTTCCGGGAGATCGCCGAGCACAAGATTGCCGGTCTTGATCCTCTTGAGCTTTATCACCGAGTGTCCTACGCGGTCGAACATGCGCCTGACCTGGCGTTTCCTGCCTTCATGGATCGTGATCTCGAGCCAGGAGTTAGCCTCTTCCTTGCGTATTTTTTTGATTTTCGCAGGCGCGGTTTTGCCGTCATCAAGATAAATGCCTTGTTCGAGATTGGCTATCTGGCCATCCTCAACGACGCCCTTGACCTTCGCCAAATAAGTCTTCGGAAACTCATGTTTCGGGTGCGTGACCAGGTGGGCAAAGTCTCCGTCATTCGTCATGAGCAAAAGGCCTTCTGTATTATAGTCAAGCCTTCCCACGGGATAGACGCGCACCTTGATGCCTTTCAAAAGATCCTGCACCGTGGGCCGCCCTTCGGGGTCGGACATGGTCGTGACGAAACCCGCGGGTTTGTTCAGCATGATATAGGTTGGAGGTTGCTTGGGGTTGATGAGCTTGCCGTCTACCTTGATGTGGTCTTTGGATGCATCTGCCTTGCTGCCGAGTTCGGTCACCACCGTGCCGTTCACACGCACCCTGCCTTCTGCAATAAGTTCCTCAGCAGCACGACGCGACGTGATGCCCGCGGCGGATATAATTTTTTGAATACGTTCTAACATGAATCTCCTTTTCTATACATTATGGTAGCAAGATTATTATACAGTCAAACCAAGGGAAAAGCAATCAAACCGAAATGCGGTCAATAAACCTCTGTCTGATCGCGGGATCGCGCAAGCGCTCTTCGTCTTCAACGGGCAGCGCGGGGAAGCGGTCCATCACTGCTTTTGCGAACAATCCCGCTCTCGCGCCGATGGATTCACCCTTCGCCGAGAAGAGCTCGGCATCGCGGATGCCGCAGCTTGGGGATCGTGCCTTCAAAATAAACCCACGTATATTTTCCTGCTTCAGGAGATTTAGTTTATTTTCGGTCCAGCGAACAATGGGATCCGTCCGGTCTTGTTGCGTTTTGATGGTGATCAGGCGCGTCCGACTGTTGTCAGAAACAAGCTGCATCGGCTCACGCGGAACAGACAGCCCGGCTTCGACCTCGGGACAGATCGGAACCCACTCGACAAATCGGCCAAACGTGTCAATGACGTATTGGTCCAGCTTGTTATCGCCTGCATAGCGGACGTTATTCCCAAGGAGACAGGAGCTGATACCGAGTTTTATTATTTCACTCATCATGAATCCAAATAAGAACGCCCCGAGTGCCTACAGAACTCAGGGCGTACAATTGTCGTCTATCAAGGCAAACAGTACAGCTCGAATCTATCACCTTTTCTTCTTAGCCGTCCACTCTTTAAGCCGGGGACATTTTCTCTTCGCTCGATTGTCCTCGCAGTCCCCGCAGATGGTCATGTCCTGACTGCAAGGGATGAAACCTTTATGGTTGTGAACAGTGGAAGCCTTTGGCTGTGCTTTGCGTTTTCTCGATGCAGCCTTCATTCTGCAATCCGAATTCGTTAATCCATCCGGTAGTTCGGCGCTTCCTTAGTGATCACCACGTCATGCACGTGCGACTCGCGCAGGCCCGCGCTCGTGATTTTGATGAACTGCGCGCGGGTTTTCAGCGCCTTGAGATCTTCACAGCCGCTGTAGCCCATGCCGGCCTTCACGCCGCCGATAAGCTGGTGCACGCTCGCCGCGAGGGTGCCTTTGTACGGAACGCGGCCTTCAATGCCCTCGGGTACAAGCTTGGCCTTTTCCTCTTCATGAGACTGGAAGTAGCGGTCCTTGCTGCCGCGTTCCATGGCACCGATCGAACCCATGCCGCGGTAGACCTTATAACTCCGGCCCTGAAACAATACGCTCTCCCCAGGGCTTTCTTCCGTGCCGGCAAAAAGTCCGCCGATCATGACGCAGGACGCGCCTGCCGCGAGCGCCTTGGTGATGTCGCCCGAGAACTTGACTCCGCCGTCTGCGATGACAGGGATGCCGGCCTTGTCCGCTTCTTTGGAGCAGTCCATAACAGCCGTGATCTGCGGCACGCCCGCGCCGGACACCACTCGCGTGGTGCAGATGGAGCCGGGCCCGATGCCGACCTTCACCGCATCCGCGCCTGCCCTGATGAGGTCTTTTGCTGCTTCGGCTGTCGCAATATTTCCCGCTACAATATCAAGCTCGGGATATTTTTTCTTGATGGCCTTGACCGCGTCGATCACACCCTGTGAATGGCCGTGCGCCGTGTCCACAACCACGATGTCCGCGCCTGCCTTCAGGAGTTCCGGCACGCGTTCGGAATAGTCTCCCACACCGACTGCCGCGCCCACACGCAACCTGCCGAGCTTGTCCTTGCAGGCGTTCGGATATTTTATCTTTTTCTCGATGTCCTTGATGGTGATAAGCCCGCGCAGGCTGAAATCCTTGTCCACGATCAACAGCTTCTCTATCTTGTACTTCTGGAGAATCTTCATGGCCTTGTCGAGCGTGGTCCCGAGCGGCGCCGTAACAAGTTTGTCCTGTGTCATGACCTCGGACACCTTCAGGCTCAGGCGGGTCTCGAAGCGAAGGTCTCGGTTCGTAAGAATGCCGACGAGTTTGTGGCCTTTGGTCACGGGCACGCCCGATATGCGGTACCTCTTCATGACATCCAATGCATCCGAGATCTTGGCATCCGGCGAGATCGTAATGGGATCGATGATCATGCCGCTCTCGGACTTCTTGACCTTATCAACTTCCTCGGCCTGCTGTGCGATGGGCAGGGCTTTATGGATGAAGCCAAGCCCCCCCTCCTGCGCAAGCGCGATGGCGAGCTTGGCCTCGGTCACCGTGTCCATGGCCGCGCTCACGAGCGGAATATTAAGAGTGATTCTCTTCGTGAGCTGGGTGCGGACATCCACGTCCTTGGGCAGCACATCGGATTTTGCGGGCAGCAGCAGCACATCGTCAAAGGTAAGACCTTCTCGAATCGGACCAACAACCATTGCATTTCTCCTTCATTTATTTTTTTAGCGCGAATCCCCGACGGAATCCCCTCGATTTAACCGTTCAAGGGCAAGATTCGAGGACAAGTTCACACGATTCATGATAATTCGTGGATGAAATGTAATGCTTACTTTACCACACTAGGGGGAAAACCTCAAGGAAAACCAGCTTATTCAAACCCGGATTCTTTGTTCAGGAAGGGGTTCTCGCGGCGCTCATCGCCGATCGTCGAGGCCGGGCCGTGGCCGGGGAAGACCTTGGTGTCGTCCGGCAGCGTCATAAGGTTCGTCTTGATCGATCGGAGCAGCGTCATAAGGTCGCCGCCCGCAAGGTCCGACCTGCCGATGGAGCCGGCAAAGAGCGCGTCTCCCGTGAACACCATTCCCTGCTCCAGCAGGCTTATGCCGCCTGGTGAATGGCCGGGCGTGTGCAGGACCTTGAGCGATACCTCTCCGGCATTAATGACATCGCCATGCTTCACATAACGGTCAGCAGGCGGAGACGAAACGGGTTTCATTCCAAAAGCCGCGGATTGCCGCGGCGCAGCTGCGAGCATCGGCGCATCCGCTTCATGCATGAGAAGTTCGGCGCCCGTGGCTTCCTTGATCGCCTGGTTCGCTCCCACATGGTCAAAGTGCGCATGGGTGCTCACCAAATATTTGACCGTGAGGCCCTTGTCTTTGATCACTTTCAAAATATTCTGCGCGTCATCACCGGGATCGATGATCACGGCTTCCTTGGTTTTCTCATCCGCAAGGATAAAACAGTTCACCTGGAGCGGACCGACGCTGAGACGAATGAGTATCATAGTTTTATCTACCTCGCACCCTTCCGCGACTCTAACTCCAGCAGCCGCTGCTTCATCAAGAGCCCGCCCGCGTAACCTCCCAGCGTTCCTGCGGAACTGATAACGCGATGACAGGGAATGATGATGGGGATGGGATTCGCGCCGAGCGCCTGGCCCACAGCCCGTACAGCCCGCGGGTTCTTAATCTTCTTTGCGATCCACGCATAGGAACGAGTTTCACCGGAAGGAATCTCCGCTGCTGCTTGCCATACCGCCTGCTGGAAAGGCGTATAAGAACGCGTGTCGAGCAAAAGGTCGAATGAAACGCGCTTGCCGGAGAAATACTTCTGGAGAAGCCTGACTGCCTTACTCAACGCATGGGTTTGCGATCCTTTTTCATTTTGTGAGGAGAACACTTTGAGCTCACGCTCGACTGCCTTTTTATCTTTCTTCGGCAGAGTCAACCTGCATATCCCCTGCTCAGACGCGGCTACACCTGCCCAACCGAGGGGTGTCTCGAAGACGAATTGATTTCTATGTTTATCCATTTTCCCCTGCCCCTTGACTCTGGCCCCCGGACCCTGATGTTTTCCTCTTCACCATCCCCCACATGAATTTCAGTTCTTCACTCCGCAAAAGCCACATTGCGATAATATAGAAGATCGCGCTCACAGCCATACCGCCGACAAGCACTCCAGCCTTATATAAGGTATGCCCGCCCAGTTCCCATACCGGCATCCTGCTGATCCACCAGCCGATCAAACCCATGGCAACGGACGTGGGAACGATTTTAAGGAGCGATGTCAGAATTCTTCCGCCGTCCATACGGCCGATCTTCTTCCTCAGAAACACGGTAAGCAAGCCGATATTTACCGTAGCGGCAATCGACGCGGCAAGTGCCAAACCGCCATGCTGGAGCGGCGTCCAGGCAATGAAGGCCGCGCTTAACAGAATATTCGTCAAAAATGCCGCAATTGATATCTTAACCGGGGTCTTGGTATCTTGGAGCGCGTAGAATGCCTGCACGACAATCCGCACCCCGGCAAAGGCCCAGAGCCCTACCGCGTAATAGAGCAACGCGGACGCGGTCCCTTGCGTAGAAAGGCGATCGAACTGGCCGTGTTCGAGCAGAAGATTCACGATCGGCACGCGCAGCGTAATGAGACCCGCCATGGCGGGAAACATGATGAAGAATACCAGCCGCAGGCCGAGCGACAAGGTATCACGGAAGGCCTCGGTCTCGCGTTGTGCGGCCTGCGTTGACATGGTCGGGAGCACTGCCGTGGCGATCGCGATCCCGAAGATGCCGAGCGGGAAATGGATGAAGCGCATGCCGTAGAACAGGTAGGTGATGCTTCCCGTTGCAAGGAATGACGCGAAGATGGTGCCGATTAAAATATTAATCTGGTTCACCGAGGAACTGAGGATGACCGGCAAAGCCAGTGATCCGATCTTTTTCACGCCCGGATGAGATGGCTCGAACTGCGGCCGCAACATCATCCCCTGCTTCCGGAGCCCCGGCACCTGGATCAGAAACTGGCAAAGCCCTCCGAGCACGACACCGACGGCAACGCCGAGGATCGGTTGGGAAAGAAACTGGATGCTCAAGATCACGGCGGTGATGGTCATCACGTTCAGCATAACGGGCGAGAGCGCGGGAGTAAGGAACGAGCGGAGTGAATTGAGCATTCCCATGGCGAGCGCCGCCAGGCCGATGAACAGAAGATACGGGAACATGATGCGCGTGAGGGTGACGCCGAGGAGATACTTGTCGTGATATTCGGCCCGATGCTCCCACCCTGCCGCAATGAGTTTAACCACATAGGGCGCAAAAATAATTCCGAGGCAGGTAAGGACGACAAGGATGACCAGAAGCCTGGCGAATACGGCGTTCGCCAGCCGGTGAGCGCTCTCTTTGGATTCCTTCGTGAGCGTCTCCGTGAAAACCGGGATAAACGCGGCGGACATGGAGCCCTCGGCAAGCAGTTCGCGCAGCAGGTTCGGGATACGGTAGGCCACGTAGAATGCGTCGGCGGCAATGCTCGTGCCGAAGGCCCAGGACATGACCATGTCGCGCATATATCCCATCACGCGGGAAGCAAGCGTGGCAGCGCCGACGACCCCGGCTGCTTGAGCGACTTTTATCTTTTCAGACATACTTACGCACCTCGAAAAACGCGAAAAGAGGACCACATTACCAGAAAACAATCGTTAAGAAAAGGTTTTTTTTCTTGACACCCGTCGGCTCTTTATGTTAAAAGATCATCTGTTTTTAAAACCCAAGGAGGCAAGCAGTGGCGACGCACAAATCAGCGATCAAAAGGCAGAAACAAGCCGAAAAGAAGCACGTTATCAACAAATCAGCAAAGTCCGCGCTCAAGACCCTGGCAAAGAAGGTCGAGCTGGCTGTGGAGGCCAAGAACGTTGCCGAGGCAAAGGACGCACTCGTCAAGGCCATGAAGGCGTATGACAAGGCCGGCTCCAAAGGCATCCTGCACAAGAGCACCGCTTCCCGCAAGATCTCCCGCTTGTCGACCAAGGTCGGTAAGATTCCCGCAGCGTAGTTGATAAATCAGAGGGTAAGAGGTTAGGAAGGTGAGAAGGTAGGTGTAGTACTTCTTAACTTCCCAACTTCCTAACTTCTTACATTCTCACCCTCTCGCCTTCATCTTTTATCTTACACCCCGCACAACTTCAGGATCATCCGTTCCAAAACCAGCCTACCGGAAAGACCGCTCGACTTGAGCGCCCGGTCCGCACCGAGCATGACGCCGAAGGCATTACGCAGTTCTTCCATGCTGAAGCGTCGCATCTGCTCTTGAAACGATGCCGATTGATGGAAGATGACGCTAAGTTTCCGCTTGATCTCCTCATACCCGACGCCGACCGATTCCATGGCCTTCGCGCGTAAAAGCCTCCTGAAATTCCATGCAATAGATCCGAGCAGGCCCACGGGCTGTTCCCCCTCCTGCATCAGCCGCGCAAGGATCAGTAATGCTTTCTCTTTGTCTTTCCGGCCAAGGGCTGCTGCAAGGTCGAAGGAGGTATATTCCCGAAACTCGCCCACCACGGTCTTCACGTCATCAAACGTGACGGTCTTTTTCTCCTTGATATAAATCTCCACCTTCTGGAGTTCGTTGCCGATCTTCTGGAGATCGTTCCCGATGGTTTGGCGGAGATACTCGGCCGCATCGCGTTGAAGAGACAGGCCCCTCGTCCTGGCCCACCCTTCGATCCAGGCAACGACGTCGCGGTCCAGGAGCGGAAAAAATCTCGTCACGGCTCCGTGGGCTTCGACGGCGCTCGTCACTGATTTTTTGTCGTATCGTCCCTGGCCCGAGACCATCACGAGACAGGTGGAGGGCGAAGGGTCGTTGAGATACAGAACCAGTTCAGCGAGATCAGCGGCCTTGAGCGCATCGAAATCCTTTGCGATCACCAGCCGTTTCTCGGACATAAACGGAAGGGTCTGCGCCAGGTTCACGAGCTCGGAGACTGAGGTGTCGCGGCAGTACACTATATTGAAATTGAAATCCCTGGATCCCGGATCGACGACCTTCTTTATAATCAGGTCGAGGGCCTCCTGGATCAGGAACTCTTCCTCACCGTAGAACAGGTAGAGGGGAAGGAGCTTGCCCTGGTTGAGACTTCGTATGAGATCAGCGTATTTGGTCATGGCAGATTACCCAAATCAATGTCAAAGTTAAAAATCCAAAGGTCAAACCAAGCCCAAATAAAAAAATTTCAAATGACTTTTAACATTGGTTTTTCATTTGAACTTTGAGCTTTGTCATTTGAACTTTCCATCAGAACCCTTCCAGCACCCTGCTTCGGATTGTCGAAGCGAGATCCTGACTTGCGCTCTTTATGGCAGTTTCTTTCCCGGTCTTCGTCGCCGAGATATCTCCGAGCGTCACGGAATAAGAAGCGTAGAAGATCGATCCGAGCCCCTTATCCTGAAACAGTATCTTCCCTGTTTTTGTTTCTTCGAGACTCACGCTCACACCGATACCGACATTGTACGACTGGACATGAGTATCAGCCGTATAGGCTGTCGGCGTCATGTCAAATTTCGTTATTTTGCAACGCAGGATGAGGTCCGCAGCTTCAAGGTTGACGACCTTCAGCCTGCCGTCCGTAAGAAACTCCTCGACAACGGCCTTGGTCAGCTCAACATCAACAAAAGGTTCATTTGTGCCGTTGAGGAATACCGGAACAGCAATGGTTTTCGCACCTTCAGGCACTATGCCGCCCGTTCCGGAAAAATGGTAGCCGCAGGAGGAGAGCCCGAAGAGCAGCATCAGCGCAATCGGCATCAATATATGTAAAATATGTAAAAACTTGTTTTGCATAAGGCCCCCCGTCAATTCCAAATCACACGACGATATTCACCAATTTACCCTGTACGACGATAATTTTCTTCAATGGTTTGTTGTTCGTAAATTCCTTCACCTTGGCATCTGCAAGCGCCGCTGCTTCGATGGACTTATCAGAGGCCCCCGCGGGCAGGGTAAGTTTGGTTCTCACCTTGCCGTTCACCTGCACCACAACGGTTATCTCGGATGCGATAATCGCCTCGGGATCATACTGCGGCCAGGTAGCATTCGCAATGCCGGCTGTATTTCCGATCGAGGCCCAGAGCTCCTCGGCAAAGTGCGGAGCAAAAGGCGCAAGCAGCAGCGTCAGTGCGTCTATGGCCGAGCGGAGTACCGGCAGCTGTGTGTTCACGCTCAACTTTCCAGCCGACGTGTAATCGTACATCTCGTTCACCAGTTCCATCAGCGCAGAAATCGCGGTATTGAAGTGGAACTCCCGCTCGATGTCTTCAGTCACCTTTTTAATGGTCAGGTGCGTCTTGCGATACAATTTGTCGCCCCGCGCTTCAAGCCCCGCGGGTTTCACGCCCTTGACCACGTCACTGTGCTTGTATACGATGGTCCAGACACGGTGCAGGAAGCGCGAGGCCCCCTCCACGCCCTGGTCGCTCCACTCAAGATCTCGCTCCGGCGGCGCGGCAAAAAGCGAGAACAGCCTGGCCGTGTCCGCCCCGTACTTCGTAAGAATGTGGTCCGGATCAACGACGTTGCCCTTGGACTTGCTCATCTTGGCCCCGTCTTTGATAACCATACCCTGGGTCAGGAGATTCAAGAACGGCTCATCGCCGTCGAACAGGCCGAGATCACGGATCACCTTGGTGAAAAATCTGGCGTACAGAAGATGCAGCACGGCATGTTCGATGCCTCCGATATACTGGTCCACGCTCATCCAGTATGCGGCTGTCTTTTTGTCGAAGGGCGCCTTGTCCTCCTGGGGCGAGCAGTAGCGCAGGAAATACCACGACGAGTCCACGAAGGTGTCCATGGTGTCTGTCTCGCGCCGGGCCTTCTGGCCGCATTTCGGGCACGTGGTCTCGCGGAACGACTGGGACTCGGCAAGCGGCGACCGTCCCTTGCCCGTCAATTCCACGTCCATAGGCAGCCGCACCGGAAGGTCTTTTTCCGGAACCGGCACGACGCCGCAGGCATCACAGTAGATGATCGGTATCGGCGTGCCCCAGTACCGCTGGCGCGAAATGCCCCAGTCGCGCAGCCGCCAATTTACCGTGCGTTTGCCGAGCTTGGTCTGTTCGATATGGTCGGCGATCTTGTCTTTTGCGACGCTATTCGTGAGGCCGTCGAATGTTCCGGAGCCAGCCATGACGCCGTCTTCAATGTAAGCCTGCTTCATGGTTCCGACTTCAAGTTTCTTTTCGGGATTCTGGATCACAACACGGATGGGGAGGCCGTACTTTTTTGCGAAATCAAAATCTCGCTGATCGTGCGCAGGCACGGACATGATCGCCCCGGTGCCGTACTCCATGAGCACGAAGTTCCCGACCCAGACCGGGACTTTCTCGTTATTCAGAGGATTCACGGCATAGGCGCCGGTAAAGACGCCCTCCTTCTCCTGGTTCTCGTCGGTGCGGGCCGCCTTGTCTTCGCGCATCACGCGCTGGACAAAGGCGCGAACTGCGTCGGCCTCTTTCCTGCCTTTGATAAGGGATTCGAGCATGGGGTGCTCAGGCGCGATGCTCATAAAGGTAACGCCAAAGAGCGTGTCTTGGCGCGTGGTGAAGATCGCGAGCTTCTGGCCGGTCCCTTCGACCGTGAAGTCCACTTCCACACCCACGGATTTTCCGATCCAGTTGCGCTGCATGGTAAGCACGCGTTCAGGCCAGCCTGTAAGCTTGTCGCAGTACGCAAGAAGTTCCTCGGCGTACGCAGTGATCTTGAAGAACCATTGGTCCAGTTCCTTATGCGCCACCACGGAACTGCACCGCCAGCAAAGACCGTCCTCTACTTGTTCGTTCGCGAGCACCGTGCTGCACGAGGGGCACCAGTTGACGTAGGATAATTTCTTGTACGCAAGGCCTTGCTCGTACATTTTGATGAAGATCCACTGGTTCCAGCGGTAGTAGTTCTCAAGGCAGGTCGTAACCTCGCGGTCCCAGTCATAAGACAGGCCGAGCCGTTTCAGCTGCTTATCGCGCATAGAGGCGATGTTTTCGAGGGTCCATTTCGAGGGATGGATGCCGTGCTTGATGGCCGCGTTTTCCGCCGGCAGGCCGAACGAGTCCCAGCCCATGGGATGGAGCACGTTGAAGCCGCGCATCCGCTTATAGCGAGAGACAACATCGCCGATGGCGTAATTCCTGACATGACCCATATGGATCCTGCCGGATGGGTACGGGAACATTTCGAGACAATAGTACTTCTGCTTCGAAAGGTCCTCCGTCACCTTGAAAGTCTTCTGCTCCTGCCAAGAGCGTTGCCAGCGCTCTTCAACGTTCTTAAAATCGTACCGTTCTTCCAAACAAATCCTCCAGAAATACTGAAATTACAATGCCGTGGTCTTTAGTGCCTGATCCCCCCTCGAACAAGCTGATCGATGAGAATGAGGGATCTCGTGTCAAGAGCCCTGAATTTAAGTCCGTACCGAAACTTGCCGGATTCCAACTTCTGCGCCCGCATAATAATGCCCTCGACCGTTATGGTGCGGCCGGCGATGTCGATTGCGCAGGCGACCCGGTCGCCTTCCTTGAGAGCTTGTTCAGTTTCCAGAAGTATGCCGGATATGCTGATATTCTCGGACACGCCGAGAAAGGAGTGGTTCCCCTTCTGACCGTTCACGGAAACATGCAGAAACGCCCGCAAGTCCTGCCGACGCGGGACCATGAGCAATTCGGAAACCTTTGAAAAAAGCTGGACCGGATCCACCGGCTTCGTGATCACAACATTGGCTTGCGCTTCCCGGCATTGGCCCAGCGATGCTTCGGTATTGTCGCAGACCATGATGATCGAAACATGCTTCAGTTCTTCATCGCCACGTATCGCGGAACAAAGCTTCGCGCCGCCCATAAGCGGCAACAGAAGCTCCGTGATAATAATATCCGCCCTGTGGACCTCGTGGAGATTCAGTATTTCTTCAGAGGTGCGGGCGGTGAACACCTTTATATTCCCCCGCCCGATCAACGTATCGCGACCGCCGATGGCATCCATGATGCCCCATGCGATTATGATCTTTTTCACCTGAAAAGGCCTTTCACCAAAGCACCTCCCCAAAGCCTGTCCTCGCATAAAGTAAGCGGGGAATGGGGGAGGAATCGAAGGTGGGGGTGATGATCGAGAAGCCGACAAATGTCGATTTTCATCCCCTTTTGTGAACGTCAGTTCATGGACGATTCATTCCGTGAAAACCCCGATGCGACAGGGGATCGCTTTTACCCTCGATCGTCCTATTTTGTACTCCGCATGTTCCACTACTCTCGTATCCACCCCGGATAGGCATCGGCCCTGCGGGCCTCCTCGGGAAGATATACCTCGAGCTTGCGTCTCGTCTTCGCCATGTCCTTTTCAATTTTCTGTTTCTTCTTGATCAGGCCTGCACGGGATTTTTTTTTGCCGTTGATCGTCTTCTGATCCGGATCATCAAGCTGCTTCAATACCAGGTCATAGTCATCTTGCTGGTCACGGAGCTTCATACGCAGTTTGTCCGCGCGACCACGCCAGTACCTCTCGCCCCTGCCATATTTATCCTTGTGCTCCTTCACGGTTCCCGTGGATTTTCCCGGGGCCGCAGGCTTATCTCCGACACTCACTCGGCCGTCATCCGTCTTGAGCGGCGTCGCACTGCTTCGGTATTGGGGTGGTATCTGCTTTACATCGTTGGTGAAAAATTCTTTGCCGTCCCCGTCCACATAGCGGTAGAAATCGGCGCGGACAGGAGATGCGGAAAACATCAGGATGCACGCTGCTGAAACGACAATTCTTCGCATAGAGGCCTCCACGGGTGATGTACGGTAATAAATAACATAATTATCAAGGGTTCGCAAGGTTTTTTCTTGAACTCCGGCGCGCAAGCATGTATAGTACGACTCGTAAGCATAGGGCATAGGGCAAGGCGCATGGAGGAAAACTCTCCCCCTGCATGTTTTGCACTTTCCCCTATGCCCTCTGCGCTATGCACCGCCCTCAACCATGCCTAAACCAGTCATTGCCATAGTGGGCCGGCCGAACGTCGGCAAATCCACGCTGTTCAACCGGATCATCGGCAGAAACTTCGCCATCGTCGAGGACATGCCCGGCGTTACGCGCGACAGGAATTACACCGAGGCCGAATGGGAGGGGAAATCTTTTCTCCTCGTCGACACCGGCGGATTCGAGCCTGACTCTGCGGACCCCATGTACATGAAGATGCGCGAACAGACCACGCTTGCCGTTGAAGAAGCGGACATCATCATCTTCCTTATGGACGGCAAGCAAGGGCTGCTCCCGCCGGACATCGAGGTCTCGCAACGGCTCAGGGCCTCCGGCAAACCCGTGATCTATGCCGTGAACAAGGTGGACGGTGAACGGCATGAAGGGTTCATCCCGGATTTTTACCGTCTCGGCATTAGCACCCTTTTCCCTCTGTCCGCGCAACACGGGCAGGGATTCTCCGACCTTATGGATGAGCTTGTCCGCCTGCTGCCGGAAGCGACGTCAGGAGACGCGGGACCGGATGCGAGCGTCGTGGCGAGAATCGCGATCATCGGCAAGCCAAACGTAGGAAAATCGTCCTTTGTAAACGCGCTGATGGGCGAGGACCGGATGATCGTAAGCCCTGTGGCGGGCACGACCAGGGATTCCGTGGACAGCGTGTACCGGTATTACGGCAAATCCTACATCCTCGTGGACACGGCGGGCATCCGGAGCCGCGGCAAGATCAGCCAGGGCGTGGAAAAATACAGCGTGATGCGCGCCATGAAAAGCATTTCCCGCGCGGACGTCGCACTCGTGCTTATCGACGCATCTGAGGGAATCACCGAGCAGGACGAGCGGATCGTCGGCCTGGCGCATGAGGCAGGCAAGGGGATCATTATCGTCCTGAACAAATGGGACCTGGTGCCTGACAAGGAAGAGCGCTACAAGCAGTTCATGGCCGACGTGCAACAACGGCTCAAGTTCGTGGATTATGCTTCGGTGCTCACGATCTCGGCGGTTACCCGTCAGCGCATTACCAAGGTTTTTGAGGAAATCGATAAGGTAATGGTGGAATGTCAGCGCCGCGTGTCTACGGCGGAAATCAACAGGGTTTTTGAACAGCTTGCTTCGAGGCACGAACCACCGCTCTACCGGGGCAAGCGGGTCAAGTATTATTACGCCACCCAGGTAGGGATCCAGCCGCCCACGTTCATCGTATTCGTCAATTACCCGGCGGGCGTGCACTTCTCCTATATCCGCTACATTGAAAACAACCTGCGCCAGGCCTTTGGGTTTCAGGGCACGCCGGTGCGCATATTCGCCAAGCAGCGCCGCGAAGAAAAACCCCGTGAATACCGCAAGAAAAACAAAAAAAAGTAGTTGACTTTCCTACTCAACAGAGAGTATTATTTGCTTATTATAGTAACAGTTTTTGTTATTTGCGGGCTGCAAAAACTACCATAGTTTTTAGCGGTCTTTTTTTTGGCGTAATCAGGGCAACCACTTAAGGAGGAGCAGATGTCGAACGGATCGGTAAAATGGTTTAACGATGCAAAGGGGTATGGGTTCATCACGACCGATGAGGGAAAAGATGTGTTTGTTCACTTCTCGGCAATACAAGGTGACGGTTTCAGGTCGCTGGCGGAAGGCGATGCGGTCAGCTTCGATGTTGAAACCGGCGCAAAGGGTCTCCAGGCAATCAATGTGGTAAAGCAGTAACGGGCGGTCTGAACGATTACCTGCATCACTCACACTCACGGAGGAAATGAAATGGCTAAGAAGCTCTATGTCGGCAATCTGTCGTATAATATCACGGAAGACGGGATCAGGGACGTCTTTGCTCCCCTGGGAGAGGTGCTGTCGGTCAAGATCATCACGGATGCGGCAACCGGCAGGTCCAAGGGATTTGGTTTTGTGGAAATGGCCAACGACGAAGAAGCTGACAAGGCCATCACAAGCCTGAACGGCACAACGGTCATGGATCGGGCCATCAATGTGAGCGAGGCACGACCGCAGACTGACCGAGGCGGGCGGGGCGGCGGCAGGCCCGGCGGCGGTGGCGGTGGTGGACGAGGCGGTGCACGGGGAGGATTCGACCGGGGAGGCGACCGAGGAGGAAGGGACAAAGGTTCTTGGAGATAAGGGTTGATGATAACAATATCGAGAAAGCCATCAGGCTGCTTAAACGGAAGATGCAGAACGATGGCCTTTTTCGCGAACTCAAAAACCGGCGTTTTTACGAAAAACCATCGATAAAGAAAAAGCGGAAGCGGATCGAAGCGAAGAAAAGAAGGCAGAAGAGCCTGAGGATGAGCAAACAACGGCCGGCCTAACCTTCGGTATCGATACCACGCAGTTCAGAGAGATCATCTCCTTACCATAACGCGAAAACACGTAACGAGCGGCAAAGAACACCATGCCTCTCGTTATTTTTTTTCCTCCTGTCTCTGTATCTTTTTCCTTTTTTTCTCCATTTTCACATCGATCATCGTGAGGGCCCGGAGGCTTTTCTCGAGTTTCGCCTTTGTCTGAATAAGATTTTTCTTTTCTTTCTCCAGTGTGCTGATTTTCTTTTCCAGCGCCGCGTTCTCCCTGCTCAGCCCTTCAGTGCTCTTCACCAGCGCTGTATTTTTGGCGATCAACGCGTCTTTCTCGTTCAGTAGATCGTCCACTTTCTTTGTAAGGCCGATCTTTTCCGTCAGGAGCGAGTCCCGTTCCTTCATGAGGGCTTCTTTCTCCGTTTGGGTCTTTTGCAATTCCTTCGCTATGCTCTCGATCCGCATGCTGAGTGACGCTACCTCTTTCACGAGCGCGCCCGTCTTTGTTTGCTCGAACATTTTCAACATGGCAAGCCACGTGGTTGCGTCCTCGGCGCGCGCGCTCTCGGGATACCGCGCCAGAAACTCACCGAACTCCTGTGCAGCAGCTGCAAAGTTCTTTTCGGGGTTCTTATAATAGACCAGGACATATGCCGCATCGAATTTCGACTGCTCGGCCCAGGAGGACCTGCTGTCCGCAATCGCCCGATAGGCATCGTGCGCTTCCTTGTATTTCCCCTGCTCAAAAGCCGCTTGCGCCGCGTGATATGTTCTCGTATCTTCCGAGATAAGAAACGGCGGCGTCAGAATAGCGCAGCCCGTCATCAAAAAGAGCACGAGTGCTCCGATACCTCTTTTCATGGTTCCCTCTCCGCTATGACCGCCTCTTGTCCACCACATAGATGCTTGACGGTATCGTCTTTGCGTAATCCTTGAGTTCTGCGGCAATTTCCGACGCCTCAAGCGTATTGACAAATGTTCGCTGATCATTCGTCACGACGGCGATGGAGATCGTCATGAGTGGAAAGCGCATCTCCAGGCCCTGTCTGTTCTTGCCGAAAATATATCCGATTGCCCGGTCCTGCTCGGCATAAAACTGCGGCACGCGCTCGTCGAATTGCAGAACGATTTCCGCGCAGACCTCACGCATGTACGTCGGGGTTGTGATCACCACAAAATCATCGCCGCCGACATGGCCCACGAAATCATCAGGAGAGCCCTTCGTCCTTGTTGCGGCTTCAATAATTTTTGCAGTCTCTTTGATGACATCGTTCCCATGACCGTAACCATAGTGGTCGTTGAACGATTTGAAGTTGTCCAAGTCTATCACGCATAAGGCGATCGGAAGCCCCGATTCCAACCGGTGTTTCAAGACATTTTCAATCGCAAGTCCGCCGGGCAACCGTGTGAGGGGGCTGGCATCCAGGTACATCTCCTCAAGCTTGACCAGCCTCTTCCCCATGGAGAGGAAGGCGTGGGCCAGTGCGCCGATCTCGTCTTCTGTGTTGATCTCCGGATCATAATGAAAATTCCCCTCGGCAAAATGCGCGGTAGCCTCTCTCAGTTTCCGTATCGAAGAAAAGGTATGGTGCGTTACAATCGCGCTGGACAGCACCCCCAGCACGAGGCTCAGCATGCACAACACCGCGGTGGTCGCAAATGCCGGCCCCCCGATTTCGCTGATTTGCTTCATCTTGCCGTCCCGGGACAGTTTTTCTTTTATCGATATCGCACGAAGGATCTCCACCAGTTTCTCGAACATGCTCTTGAGCGAGGAATTGGAAACTGTTGTCGCGCCGGCAAAGTCTCCCGCCTTTATAAGCTTTATCTCTCGTACGAATCCGTCATTGTATCGGGTATGCAGTTTCCCGATCGTTTTGAGCGGAAGCTGATCAGGACCGGGCAGTTCCTTGAGATTGGCCAGCAACGTTTTGAACTCATCAGCGCGTTTCCAGAATAAGGTGCGCATTTCTTTTTCGTTAAGAAGAAGGTAGCGTTTCTCATACGTGTCCTGGGCAACGAGCGCATCGAGCATCTGGTCGGCGGTCTGCTGAATGGGAATAGCAACCTTGACGATCTCGTTGTTGAGCGTGTTCAGCCGTTGAAGAGTCACCAGCACATAGACCACAACTACCACGGACAACGCGACCAGCGTCATATACCCCAAGAGCATTTTGCTGGCGATGTTCAGCTTCGCAAAAAGCGTATGGGGCGTCAAGAGTTCCAGTATGGCCTGCGTCCGGGAAAGTTTCATGCATTCGTTATGGCGACCATGCAGGCGATGAATAGTTTGCATCGTTCGGCGTGATGCGTTCGACATTCGTGCCGTCTGCATTCATAATATAGATACTGGATTTCCCTCCGCGATTCGAGCTGAATACAATCTGTCTGCCGGAAGGAGACCACGATGGATTTTCATCGCTCCCTCGCCCGTTCGTGAGCAACCGAAAATCCGAGCCGTCGGTGTTCACCGTCGCAATTTTAAATACGCCGTTAACCTGCGAGACAAACACAATCCGGTCCCCCCGCGGCGACCATTGGGGCGAGGCATTATAAGAACCTTCGAAGGTGATCCGTCGCACATCGGTGCCGTCTGCGCCCATGATGTATACCTGCGGCGTCCCGGCCCTGCCCGAGGTAAAGACAATCTCCCGGTTGTTGGGAGACCATGAGGGAGAAACATTATCAAAAGCGCCAAACGTGATCCGCTCCAGGTCATTGCCGTTTTTGCTCATCGTATAGATCTCCGCGGTGCCGTCTTTGGAGAGCGCCAGTGCGAGGCGCTGTCCCTTCGGCGACCACGCGGGTGAAATGTTCAACCCCTCGTTTGCGGATAATTTCCAGCGTTTGCCCGTCTCCATGTCCAGCGCGTAGAGATCGGGGTTTTTGTCACGGTACGATACATACACCAGCACGTTCCCGTCCGGGCTCCAGGCCGGGGAGAGACAGATGGAATGGTCGGCCGTGATCTTGCGTTCGTTCCGGCCGTCGTAGTCCATCACGTACAATTCCTTCGCGCGGGTCTTATCCGAGACATAAGCGATGCGGGTTCGCGCGATGCCTTTCTCGCCGGTGTACCGGGATACGATCTCGTCGGCAAAGGTGTGGACCATGCGCCGGAAGGTATCATCGTTGCCGAAGTAATTTTTGTCGGCAATGCGCATTCCCGACGCCGCATCGTATAACTTGCCCGCCAGCGCGAGGTCCTTGCTTTTCTGCGTGATCGAGGCCCACACCACGCCGGCAAGCCCGAAAGTCCCCCCGCGTTTGATGACCTCCCCGGTCGGTTCCGTTTTTGCGGAATAGGAAAGATCCAGCTTCTTCGTGTCCATAATCTCGAAGATCTGGGACCGGCGCAGATCGGCCTGCAGGACGTCGAGGGCCAGAGCGCGAAGCTTCGGGTTTCCCGTGTCGTCATAAATATCGAGAACCCCGATGGGGATCTTCTTGGCCTCTCCCTGGACGACGCCGAGGTAGTACTGGGAGTGTACGGCAGCGGGAACCGTTGTCAGCACACAGAGCGTTATGATTGTCAGAATGCTTTTCATGATCATCAATTCAGGATGCAGGGTTCGGAATCGGAAAGGTTTATCCTTGACCCTGGCTACTGGACCCCGGCCCCGGTCTTTTCGTTATTCCTCCATCAAATCCACACTGAATTCTAAAGACTGTTTTGAAAACTCTTCAGGCAAGGGAGGAAACGGGTTCGAGGACCGTATCGCCCGTATCGCCGCCTGCTGAAACCCGAACGTGCCGCTCGAGTGTCCGGTATCGACATTGACTTCCCCTACCCATCCCGATCTATTCACCGCAAAAACGACCCTGGCCTTCGCGCCCTTGGCATCCGGCGGAGGCCTCCAGTTTTGTCCTATCTTGTCCCGGACCAGCGCGAGGTACCAGCCGAATTTAAAATCCTGCTGAGGCGTTGATACGGCAACGTTCTCGGTCTTACCTGTTGAGGGCGTTGTCGGCGCGGCCTCCGGCGCGGGATGTTCAGGCGCTGTTGGCTTCTGCTTCTGTTGAGAAAGTTCAGGGAGAGCGCCTTTTTTCGGCGCGGCCTTTGCCGCCTTCAACGTTGCTTTTTTCGCCTTGGGTACTGCCTTTGCCTTCTTCGGCAATGGTTCTTTCTTCGGAGGAGCAGGAACGGCCTCTCCCGGAAGCGTCTGGGATAAATCCGCGGGCTGCCCGACGAGCTTTACCTGATAAACCGGCGGTATATATTTTTTCGGGGCCGATGTTATACGCAGAAAGACTGCCGCCAGAATAACGAGCACGTGGAGAATCAAAGAAAAGGAGACCGCCAGCGTCAGCTCAGGGCCCGACTGTCCGATCCTCTTCCCGGAGCGCAGCCTCATTTACCGGTCTCGCCCCCCGGCGCGGACTCGGTCACCATGCCGAGCCGGTCGATTCCGGCGCGTTTCACAACGTCCATCACCTGCACAACCGCGCCATACGGCGCGTCTTTGTCGGCACGGAGATACACGTTGATTTGCGGTTTCGTATGACGAATGGAATCGAGCACTGACTTCAGTTTCGAAATATTTACCCGCTCTTTTTCCACGAAGATCTCCTGCGCGCGCGTAACGGTCAGCACAATGCGGTCTTCGGGCTTGACGGTGTTGGACTCGGACTTGGGCAGGTTCACGTCGAGCCCCCTGCTCATCATGGGCGACACAATCATGTAAAAGAAGAGTATCGTGAGCAGCACGTCGATGAGCGGCACGAGATTGATCTCACGGATAATGTTCCTCTCCCTCCGCGTGAAGCTCATAATTTCCCCCTCAGGAGGTGCCGTTCGATGAAGCTCAAAAATTCCATTGAGAACGAATCGCACCTGATCGCGATGTCTCTGATCTTGTCCGAGAAGTAGTTATAGGCGATAACCGCGGGAATGGCCACGAACAGCCCCGAAATGGTACAGATAAGCGCGGCCGCAAGCCCCGGCGCAAGCGCCCCGATGTCCCCCGCGCCCTTCAGACCGATGCCGTAGAAGGCGTCCATGATGCCCCAGACCGTGCCGAACAGTCCCAGGAGCGGACCCACCGTGCCGCTCGTGCCGAGAAACGCAAGATAACGTTCCATATACGAAATCTCGTCCTGCGTGGTGATTTTAAGCAACCGCTCGATTTCCTGCGAGATGAGCGGCCGCTCTTCTTCGGTCACTTTCCCCTCCGGGAGGGATTTGACGATCGAATCGGCCTCCCGGTATCCTTCGACAAAGAGCGTGGCAAGCGGGCTGAATTTCTTCGAGTCCGCATGGAATAAGAGCTCTTGGACTTTTTTGGTCTTCCGGAATGCGGTTAGGAATTCATGGGACTCCAGTTCCGACTTCCGCAGGAACTGATATTTGAGCAGGATCATGGCCCAGGAAACGATGGAGAATCCCATCAGAATGAAAAAAATGATTTTTCCGGCCCATCCAACCTCAGAGAAAAGACCGAGTACGCCTATGTCCATACCGGGCACTATACCGACTGCAAGCATGCTATAACCTCCGTAAAAGAATATTTAAAATTTAACATTCAAAATTCAAAAGAGGGTCCCATCGTTTTGAACCTTGAATTTTGAATGTTGAATTCATATCATCAAAGTTCTGTAATGACGCGACCCATCTCAGAGACATCGTACCCGCCCATCCCGATGATCTGCTCGCGAAAATCCTTGTCCTCGCGAATGATGCCGAGCAGCGCCTGCAACATGGGCAGATCGTAAAACTCCCGCGGGATTGCCAGGTCGTACCGTTCTTTCCCAACCGGAATAAAGTCCAGGCCCAACGCCCGGGCCGCCGAGAGAACGGCAAGCCCCACGTCGGCGACTCCCGAGAGCACGGCTGCGGCCACGGCCATATGAGTATATTCCTCGCGATCATACCCCTTTACGCTTTCGGGGTCAATCTTCAATTTCTTTAAGTGCATATCGGTAAGCAAGCGAGTGCCTGCCCCTGCCTGACGGTTCACGAATACCACATCTTCACGCGCAAGATCCGCAAAACCTTTGATCCCCTTGGGATTCCCCTTCAGGACAAGAAGGCCTTGTTCACGGTAGACGAGGTTCACCAATGCAATACGTTTATCCGGAATGAGTTTCTTGATATAGCTTACATTATACTCGTACGTTTCTTCATCCAGAAGATGCGTGCCCGCGCAATGCGCTTCCCCGCGCTTAAGCGCAAGGAGACCGCCCATGCTCCCCACGTGTGCGGAAGAGAGCGACAATTCCGGATGCTTCTTCTTCAGAAAATTACCGAGCACGTCCAAGGCATTGTCATGAGAGCCGATACAGACGATGGTATTTTCGATATCGCGGCTGAGCCGCAGAAGTTCAACCGAAACCTCCTGCCCGGCAGCCAAACCTTCAATCGAGGACGGGACGCGGATGACCCCGTCGGCGCGCACGAGCGACATGAGCGCTCCCGCGCCCCTGGTCACCGGCGTAGCGATCAGTTTCCCGGACACGCTCCCGAGCTTCACGCGGATGAACTCCTCCTGCCCAAGCGTGGACGCCACCTGCCTGCTGAGTTTTGCCTTCAGCGTGTCCGGTTCAGGAGACTGAAGTCCCTGCAGAGCATGAATCAGCGGTTTTACAAAGAGGCTGAACGTAAGCGCGGCCGAGACAGGATACCCGGGAATACCGATCACCGGTTTTCCTTTCACGATCCCGAGAATAACGGGCTTGCCTGGTTTGATCGAGACGCCGTGAACGAAAACTTTACCGAGTCCGGCGATCACGTCTACGGTAAAATCTTCCCTGCCTGCCGACGAGCCGGCGTTGATGACCACGATGTCCGATTTTGAAAGCGCATCCATGATCGCGTTTCCGAGCTGCGCCGCGTCGTCTTTAATAATGCTTCTTCGATTCGCCTCGGCCCCACATTCAGCGGCCATGGCCGAGAGCATGGTCGAATTGAAGTCGATAATGTCACCCTTGGTAAGTTCTGTACCCGGCGCCACAAGCTCGGTCCCGGTGGGGATGATTGAAACAACGGGCCTCCGTCGGACAGAGACCTCCGTATGGCCGCTCGCGATCATGGCCGCCATATCAACAGGCCGGATCACATGGTTCTCGGAAATGATCATCTCCGTGGCGACAATGTCCTCTCCGACCAGACGCACGTGCTGCCACGGGGTGGCAGGCTTCAAAATCTCGATTTCTGTTTCTGAAATTTTTTCCACGTCCTCGATCATGATCACCGCATCAGAATCATCAGGCATGGGATCGCCGGTATCGACGTATCGCGCCTGCACGGGAACGCGGAGCCGTTTGGGCTTGGTTTCCGTAGCGCCGAGCGTATCTATGAACCTTACGGTAATGCCGTCCATGGCAGCGGAGTGGTAGAAAGGCGACGATATCTTCGCAATCACTGCCTCTGACGTAACGCGGCCCAAAGCCTCGGTAATGGGGATACGCTCCCCTGCAAGCGGCCCGTTGATGCCTGCGCCCTTCAATGCGTCGCGATATTTTTGAATCGCGTCACCAAGCGGCAGGTTGTCGAGATATTTTTTTTGTTTGAATGCCATGTCGAAAGTTCCTCTATTAGAACAATCTCACTTCCACTTCCTCACCCGTCTCGATCCCGATCTTGTTGATCGGCACCACCACCGTGCCCACGGCTTTTACGAGCGTACTGATGAGCCCCGACGCGCCGAACACAGGCCTTGCCCAAAGCCCGTCGTCCCTTTTTTCGAGCATGACACGCACATGGTCTTCGCGGCCGGGGCTGGATGCAATGCTGCGCGCAAGCCTAGCTTTCACCGTGCGATACGGAGAGAGTCCTTCAAGCGCGTGATGAGGCACTTCGCCTGTCAATCGAATGAGCACCGGTTTTACAAAGACCTCAAAGCAGATGTTGACCGCCGCCGGATGTCCCGGCAAGCCGAACACCGGGATGAGCGTCGAAGTATTTTTGTTTTTGACCAGACCGATGACGAGCGGCTTGCCCGGCTTGATCGAGACACCATGAACGAGCACGCCCGGAGGACCGACATCGTTTATCACCTTTGCGGTCAGATCAGCAACGCCGACCGAACTGCCGCCGGTCATCAGAATCAGCGCGCAATCGTTGGTTGCCTGTTCAAGAGTCTTTCGCAAACGGTCATACTCATCGGGAATGATGCCCATCTTGTGCGCACTTCCGCCTGCCTGGGTGATGAGCCCTTCCAAGTTATAGGAGTTGCTGTCCCGGATTTGACCGAGCGCCGGGGTGCTGTCCGCGGGCACGATCTCGTTTCCTGTCGAGATTATCGCTACCTTCGGCTTCTCGATAACCTTGATGCGAGTGATGCCGAGGCTTGCGAGCGCGGCCATGTCCTGAGCACGAAACCGGTGACCTCGGGAAAGAACAAGTTCGCCCTTTCTGATGTCGTCACCCGCCTGGATTACATGTTCAAGAGGCGCAGCGGGCTTTACCACCTCAATCCTTGTATCGTCGACGGGCTGCGCATGCTCGAACATCACTACCGCATCGGCCCCTGGCGGCAATGCTCCGCCAGTAGCAATCTTCATGACCTCGCCTTTTCCGATGCTGCGCGCGGATATCGTGCCCATTGGGATGTCCCCCACGACCCTGAGCAATGCAGGCAATGACTCGGTAGCGCCGAAGGTATCCGCGCTCCTGACCGCATACCCGTCCATGGTGGAGCGGTTGAACTCAGGAAGGTCTTCGGACGATAGGATGTCTTCAAAGAGGACCCGACCGAGCGCCTGGCTGATCGATATTTCTTCTTTTGCGAGTGAGGGAATGGCGAAATGCTCTTCGAGAATCTTGAACGCATCTTCTCGGGCAACCACTCCGGAGCGGCCGAGCATGTCTTTGAGGGTCATTGGTACCTCACCGGAAAAATCTCAATATCCAAATCACAAATTTCAAATAATATACAAACAACAAATTCCAATTCGTCATCGTTTGGAGCTTGGTCATTGGCTATTGGGATTTATTTGCTATTTGGTGCTTGGAGATTGTCATTTCTTTGCTTTTATTTTCCGTATATATGCTGCCGAACGCATTCCGGCGATAGCCCCTTCGCCCGCGGCAGTCACGATCTGCATGCCGCCGCAGGTACAGTCGCCGGCGGCAAATACCCCTTCGAGGTTCATTCGCTGATTTTTGTCAACGATCAGGCAGCCGCGATCATCGGTATGCCCGCCCGCCTTAAGGATGAGAGACGAGATAGGCGTGGAGCCCATGGCGATAAACACACCCTCAAGAGGCAGCACTTGTTCAGCTCCATCCTGAACGATTCTGAGACCCGTCACCAGTTCGTCGCCGACGATCGAGTGAATCTTGGTCACCGGACGTATTTCCACGTTCGGCTTGGACTTGAGCCGGTTCAAAACCGCCGCAACGATATCCAACTCCTTATGCGGAACCAGGGTAACTTTTTCCGCAAGATCCGCCAAATGGAGTGCTTCCTCGGCAGTCTCATCATCGGCTCCTACCACGGCCACCTTCCTGCCTTTAAAGAAGTTGCCGTCGCAGGTTGCGCAGTAAGACACGCCCTTGCCGAGAAATTCTTTGGCGCCCGGGACCTCAAGCTTCTTCCGGGCCACCCCGATTGCGATGATTACGGCGTGTCCTTCATATACTTCCTCACGGGTGCGTACGCGCTTGACCGTTCCCTTCAACTCCATGTCTACCACTTCCACCGGGTACAGGATCGTTGCGCCGAACTTCTCCGCCTGTTTTGCCATGATCTGCGTAAGGTCCATCCCGCTGATGGTTTCATAGCCCGGATAGTTCTCGACATCGGAGATTTTCGCGGTATAGCCGCCGACGAAGTCCTTTTCGAGCACGATGCATTTTTGGCCGGCCCTCCCGAGATACATGGCCGCGGTAAGCCCGGCGGGACCCGATCCGATGATGATTGCGTCGTAAAATTGCGACATTCCTGTTTCCTCCTTAAAGTATATAATGAAAGCTTCTGCAGATGAGGACGTTTCATTTTATCCGAGAGGCATCGACAAGTCAACCCTGGAAACGTCAACTGTCATATTGCATTATGCCTTGTCCGTCGTGTAGTATTGTAGTATAAGGTGTAGATTATGAATGGGGAGGATACATGACCCGGGAAAAGCTCATTGAAGCGGTTCAAGCGGCAGCGATAACCAACCGGCTGAGCTGTGAGAAAGCGCATGAAATGACCCAAACCTTGAACGTCTCGCTGCAGGAGATCGGCGCGGTCTGCAACGAACTGAAAATCAAGATCACTGCCTGCCAGCTCGGATGTTTTTAGGGAAGAGGTTACTGCTTGTCATGATCCAGGTCCGGCTGATAGCCGGGCATGGTAAACGCTTCGCAGTAACAGGTGACCCGGTTCTTGCCCAATGACTTTGAACGGTAGAGGGCGACGTCGGCCTCGTGGATCAGTTCGGAAATTGTTTTTGCATTGCCCTGCGACATCGTTGCAACGCCGAGGCTTATGGTCACCCGCTCATAGGGATGGGCGACTTTCACGGAATAGGGATACTCATCAACCGACTTACGCACCCGCTCGGCAACGGCCATGGCTTCCTCAATGTCGGTTTCCGCAAGCAGTATTGAAAATTCCTCCCCGCCGTACCGGAAACCCGTATCCGTGCTTCCGGTCCTGCACGCCGCCTTCAGGAGCGGCCCCATCTGCGCAATCAGTCTGCTCCCTTCGAGGTGGCCGTAGCGGTCATTGATTCGCTTAAAATCATCTATATCGATCATGATGAAGGAAAAGTCTCTTCCGGTGCGCACCGTTCTGCGGATCTCCTCTTCGAGCTTTTCCAGAAGGACGCGGTAGTTGAGGAGACCGGTCAGCTCGTCCACTCGCGCAAGCTCGAGCGTTTTCCTGAAGAGTTCGGCTTTTTCGAGTCCTGCGGAGATCAGATGGGACAGGGTCCGCAGTATATCGAAATCTTCAACTCGGAATGCCGCGGGCTTTCCATGGCTGAAGCCCAGCACGCCCACAATACGATTTTCATTCTTGAGCGGTATCCCGATGTAGCTCCCTTGTTCCTTTTTCTCATCGGGATGGTGAAGAAAGCTTTCGAAGAGGGCGGTGTCGTCCAAAAAAAGCGGCTCGCCGCCGGCCGCGATCACACCCGGCGCCCCGTTATCGAAAAAGATCGTTTCCGCGATCCTGGATTGTAACTGAGCGTTGTGAAAATAGATCGCTTCAAGTCCGGTCAGGTCCTTTTTTACCATATAGACGGAGGCGTCCTCGAAGGCAATCGACTTCCCGATGGAGGACATAAGTTTTTGAATCAGTTCGGAGGGTTCCAACTCTGATGCGATGATTTTACCGACCTCGTAGAACAGGTGAGTCTCGGTAAGTTTCCGGTAGAAGAGAGTTCTGAAATCGCGCGCAGGAGCAGGCCGGGAACTCTTTTTTTTCTTTGCAGTTGTAGGTTTCGCTTTAGGCATCCGCCACCTGTTCAGGCCATGAAAGTCCCTGTCTACATTTTGTAGTATACCACAACTTTCTTTTTTAAACCATAGATAATTTGCATTCCCGGACGATCGGATGAGTCATGACGAATGCCAAAGCTCAAATCAAGCTCAAAGAATCAATGTCGAAATTAGGCATTATTCGTTTGAATTTTGATTTGGCATTTGGATTTTGTAATTCAGGCTTTCTCCTCCTCACGCTGCGCTGACAGGACGCGCCTTTGTTCTAAACACCAGCTTCCTGCCGCTTTGGTCGACAGTGACCTTTGAGCCTTCCTTGACTTCTCCGGAAAGTATTTTGGATGCCAGCGGGTTCAGAACATCTCGTTGAATTACGCGTTTGAGCGGCCGCGCGCCGAACACCAGGTCGAATCCTTCCTCTGCCAGAAGCTCCTTTGCCCCGTCAGTGAGCTCGATTTCAATCTTCTTGTCCGCAAGCCGCTTCTGCACAAGTCCGACCTGAATTGCCACGATCTTTTTTAGGATCTCGGTATCCAGCGGATGGAAAATGATCGTATCGTCGATACGGTTCAGGAACTCGGGCCTGAAGTGCCGGCGCATTGCCTCCGACACCCTGCGCCGCATCTCTGCTTCGTCGTCCTGCAGTTCCTGGATGTCCTGGCTGCCGATGTTGGATGTCATGATCACCACGGTGTTCTTAAAGTCTACAGTCCGGCCATGACCATCCGTGAGCCTTCCATCCTCGAGGAGTTGCAGCAGCGCGTTAAATACCTCGGGGTGCGCCTTTTCTATCTCGTCGAACAGGACCACCGAGTAGGGCCTTCTGCGCACCGCTTCCGTGAGTTGGCCGCCCTCGTCGTACCCCACATATCCGGGAGGCGCGCCGATGAGGCGCGAAACCGTGTGGCGTTCCTGATACTCGGACATGTCGATGCGGATCATGGCCTGCTCGTCGTCGAACAGAAACTCCGCCAGCGCTCGCGCAAGCTCGGTCTTACCCACGCCCGTGGGCCCCAGGAAGATGAAGCTCCCGATCGGCCGGTTTGGGTCCTGGATGCCTGCCCGGGCCCTGCGCACCGCGTCGGACACGGCCGTGACGGCCTCGTCCTGGCCGATCACGCGCATGCGGAGACGTTCTTCCATGTGCAGGAGTTTATGCATCTCGCCTTCGAGCATCCTGGTCACGGGAATGCCGGTCCACTTGGATACGATCTCCGCCACGTCCTCATCATCCACTTCTTCCTTCAACATTTTTTGCTGGGACTGGATTCCTGTCAGGCTGGTTGACGCCGCTTCAAGCTGCTTTTGGAGTTCGAGGAGTTTCCCATACCGCAGTTCCGCGGCGCGGCCCAAATTGCCTTCTCGTTCTGCTTTGTCCGCGTCCGTCTTGGCTTGTTCTATCTGTTCCTTGATGCCTCTGATCTTCTGAATGCCGTTCTTTTCCGACTGCCACTGGGCCGAGAGTCCGCTCCGCTTCTCGGAAAGCTCCGCGATGTCCTTCTCGATCTTCACGAGACGGTCACGCGATGCGCGATCCTGCTCTTTCTTGACTGCCTCTCGCTCGATCTCAAGCTGCCTGATCCGGCGTTCGACTTCATCAAGCTCCGTGGGCATGCTGTCGATTTCCATGCGAAGACGCGATGCCGCCTCATCGATCAAATCGATGGCCTTGTCCGGCAAAAAACGGTCCGCAATGTATCGATGTGAGAGGATTGCCGCGCTCACGAGAGCCGAATCCTTGATCTTGACGCCGTGATGCACTTCATAGCGCTCCTTCAAGCCGCGCAGGATAGAGATCGTGTCCTCCACCGACGGCTCGCGCACCAGCACGGGCTGGAACCGCCGTTCAAGCGCGGGGTCCTTCTCAATGTACTTTCGATATTCGTTCAGCGTAGTTGCGCCCACACACCGGAGTTCGCCGCGCGCGAGCGCGGGCTTGAGCATATTTGATGCGTCCATGGCGCCTTCGGCAGCGCCTGCACCTACCACCGTATGGAGTTCGTCGATGAACAGGACCACCTCTCCGCTTGCCTCAGTCACTTCTTTCAGCACGGCCTTGAGCCGGTCCTCGAACTCGCCGCGGTACTTTGCGCCCGCAATAAGGGCGCCCATGTCGAGCGCCACCACTCGTTTGTTTTTCAAGCCCTCCGGCACGTCGCCGGACACGATCCTCTGCGCCAGTCCCTCGGCAATGGCCGTCTTGCCCACCCCAGGCTCGCCGATCAGCACCGGATTGTTCTTGGTGCGGCGTGAAAGCACCTGTACCACGCGCCGGATCTCTTCGTCCCTGCCGATTACCGGGTCAAGCTTTCCGCGCCTGGCGAAATCCGTGAGGTCCCTGCCGTACCGCGTCAGGGCTTGATACTTATCTTCCGGGTTCTGGTCGGTCACGCGCTGGCTTCCGCGAATGTCGACCAGCGCGGCGAAGATCTTGTCCTTGGTCACGCCGTGCCGGGTCAGAATGTCCCGGGCCGCGCCGTCTCCGTCAGCCGCGGCAACCAAAAGATGTTCCGTGCTGATATATTCGTCTTTCAGCCGTTCAGCTTCCTGCTCCGCCTTGTCGAAAAGTTTCCCGAGCCGCGGCGAAAGATATGTTTGGACGAGTCCTTCCACTTTCGGCAGCTTGTTGAGAACATTTTCTATATCGGACTTTATCCCGCCTGGATCAGCGCCGAGCTTCTTCAGCAGCGGAAGTACCACGCCGTCCGTTTGTTCAATCAGCGCAAACAGCAGATGCTCCACTTCCACCTGCTGGTGGTGTCGCTTGCTCGCTTCTTCCTGCGCCGCCTGCACCGCCTCCTGCGCCTTCAAGGTAAGTCTGTCAAAACGGGCCATGGTTTCCTCCCTGCATTACTGAAGGTACGAAGGTGGGAAGGTATGAAGGTAAGACAAAAACGCATTAATATCACATCTCCTACCTTCTTAACCTCCTACCCTCGTATTTTTTCATTCTCCCCTCACGATTCTTACTCTTCTTATCGGCACGAGCGCGTTCTTGATTTCTTCCCGCCGGCGTATTTCCCGCGTGAGTTCGTCGTGCAGCCTCTCTATGGTCTCCTGCATTTCTCGCTGCATCTGCTCCATCTTTTCGCGCATCGAGAGGATCACCTCCACACCGGCAAGGTTCACGCCGAGTTCCCGCGTAAGCCTCAGGACCATCTCGAGCTTCTCCACATCCTCCTCGGAGTAAAGACGCGTGTTCCCTCCGCTCCGCTTGGGTTTGATGAAACCTTCCCGTTCGTACAGCCTGAGCGTCTGCGGGTGTATCCCGAGCATCTCCGACACCACACTGATCATAAACAACCTGTGTTCACGAGCAACCATAGATCACCCCTACCAAGTGCGCATCGCGCTTGGAGCATGGCGCAGAATGTATCCTTCGCTTCCTCTTTGCCCTCTGCTCTATGCGCTCTGCGTATTTACCGTTTCCTGAACCCTCTGAACGAAATGTTCTGCCGAGGGTTTGACGGATGCAGCCTGTCAAGTTCAAGCAGCAATTCCTTGCCGCGCTCGGAAAGCACTGCAGGTGTCGCCACCTTGATCGTCACATAGTGATCGCCGGTCCCTCCGCCGCCCAGGTGCGGCACGCCTTTTCCCTTGAGCTTGAGTTGCTGTCCGGTCTGAGCTCCCTGCGGCACCGTAAGCGAGACCATTCCATCTACGGTTGGAATTTCAATCTTCTCTCCCAAAGCCGCCTCTTTTATTGTAACGCTCGCTTCCGAGTGCAGGTTGTCACCCTTCCGTTCAAAATAGCCATGGGGTCGCACTTTGGTTACGATATAAACATCTCCGGAGGGGCCGCCTCTTTCGCCCGACTCGCCCATACCCGCTACCCTTACCTTGGAACCGTTGTCCACTCCGGGCGGGATCTTTACATTGATGCGGTCCATTTTCGGAACAACGCCCTTCCCGCTGCACGTCCTGCAGGGATTCGGGTTGATGGTCCCTGCGCCGTGGCAGGTAGAACAGGTTTGCGCAAACTGCATGAACCCCCTGCCCTGAGAAACCCTGCCCGTGCCCATGCACGTGGGGCAGGAACGCGGGGACGTTCCCGGCTGCGAGCCGCTGCCTCCGCAAGAGGAACAGGTCACATCCCGGCGCAGATCTACCTGCATGGTCCTGCCGAATATCGCGTCTTCAAGCTCGATCTCAACCGCATAGGTAATGTCCTCGCCTTTCTGCGGTCCGCGCGCGCGCGCTGCCCTTTCACCGAATATATTCCCGAAAATATCCTCGAACCCACGGCCGGAATAAAACTCCGCACCATGACCAAAACCTTCAAACCCGGGTCCTGGCCCAGGACCTGGGCCCTGTCCGAAGCCCTGCTCAAATGCGGCATGGCCGAATTGGTCGTATTGCTGTTTTTTCTTAGGATCAGACAGCACCTCATATGCCTCGTTCAGCTCCTTGAACTTCTGTTCAGAAGTCTTATCTCCGGGATTAATGTCGGGATGATACTTCCTCGCAAGCTTCCTGAATGCCTTCTTGATTTCCGCTTCAGGTGCTTCTCTCTTAACCCCTAAGACGTCGTAATAATCTCTTTTTGTACCAGCTGCCATATCCACCTCACAAAGTTACATTTTTCTTATTATAAAATATGAGTGTGTTATTGTCAAGTTT
>Ga0209068_10000259_pt1 | contig 30706 bp, 23 predicted proteins | sample ColStrG_CSR_2012_FD_187200 | JGI IMG/M metagenome (GOLD analysis project Ga0209068, IMG submission 187200) | Freshwater sediment microbial communities in response to fracking from Pennsylvania, USA - Cold Stream Run_MetaG_CSR_2012 (SPAdes)... | ecosystem: Environmental > Aquatic > Freshwater >...
TTCTGGCCTTGATACCGCAAAACGCATATTGAGAAAAGAAAGGGTCATCTGAATCTCCATGCACTGACGAAAGCCCTATATTATATAGAAAAACACCTTGCAGCACATGGCAAGAACCATTATAATTACAACTATGACTACTGAAAAAAGTCAATATATTGAGATAAATCTTGTCTATCTTTTACGTTACTGGGTAAGCTTTGTAACGGGGGCAGGCTCTTTTGTCATTATGTCTTTAAGCCTTCTCGATTATCTAGTAACCCCTTCTAACTTTAAGACATTTTTGATATACCGGATAGTAGCTGCTTCGGCAATCTTTTTGCTTTTTTTAATTAACAAAAAAGTGATTAATAAAAATGCACATCACCTTTTTAGTATTGCATCTGCAGTAATAGTTACTACGATGGTAGCATGCATGATTGCTAAATTTGGCGGTCATCGTTCCCCGTATTTTGCCGGCGTCATATTAAGCATAATATACATTATTGCTTTTACTCCACTCAATGTAAAAATAAGCATAATTGCTGGAGTCATAATGTATGGAATATACCTCATCCCCATTTTAGTCTACGACACGATTTCAGACATGCCTTTCTTTATTAATGCAAATGGCTTCATCTTGTCAACCATACTTTCACTTTTATTCGTGCGGTATCTCATGCATCAGCGATTTGTCAATGAACTTTCCCTTCAATACGACCTCGAACAGCAAAAGAAGCTACTCGAATTCTTGGTTGACGAGCGGACCAAAGAACTGCAAATCTCCGAGCAGTGGCACCGATCTATTTTTGACAATGCTACGGACGGCATTGTTGTCCTCGACAAAAATGCCACCATCATCAATGTCAATAACAAGACCTGCGAGATGCACGGTTATACCCGGGAGGAGATGCTCGGCACTTCGATCTGGCAGTTGGAAGCGGAGGACAACCCGGACATCCGTCAGAACAGAATGGAGCGTATTCTTGCCGGCGAGTCGCTGGTTTTTGAAACAGCGCAATTGAAAAAAGACGGCAACCCCATTCCGCTGGAAATCAGCTCTAAGACGATCACTATTGCCGGCGAACTGTTTATCCAGTCCTTCTATCGCGATATTACCGAGAAAAAGAAATTTCGTGAGTATATGCTTCAGTCACAGAAAATGGAGTCCGTCGGCGTGCTTGCCGGCGGCATTGCGCACGATTTCAACAATGTTTTGTCCGCGATCATGGGCCACGTTGAAGTCGTACGGCTTCACCCTTCCTTGGATACCAGGTCGCTCCGAAGCTTGCAAGTGATCGAGGACGCCTCGCGGAAAGCAGGTTCTATGATCTCAAAGCTCCTCGGTTTTGCCCGGAAGAGCTCCTATGAAGTTTTGCCGCTCTATCTCAATGATGTCGTTCATGATACCATCAAGCTGCTTGAACAGGTTCTGGGCAAGGGCGTGAAGCTGAAGGTGGAACTTGATGCCCAGCTTCCCGTCATCCAGGGTGATTACAACCAGCTTGAGCAGATCATTATGAATCTCATCGTCAATGCGCGGGATGCCATGCCGAAGGGCGGGCAGATCAATATCACGTCTCAGTACAAAGACATCAAACAAGGCATGACGGACGTCCCGCCCTATATCCAGCCCGGAGAGTATATACTGTTAACGGTGTCCGATACGGGGTGCGGGATTCCCGAACACGTCATCCAGAGAATTTTTGAGCCTTTCTTCACTACCAAGGAACGGGGCAAAGGCACGGGACTCGGCCTCTCCATGGTCTATGGCGCGGTGAAGGAGCATAAGGGCTATATTACGGTCCAGAGCAAACCCGGCGCAGGCACCACGTTTGTCGTCTATTTCCCGGTCTCACGCGCGGCTGTTTCCTGGGCAGGCAGCAAGGTGGAAACCATCTCAAAAGGGAATGAAATGATCTTGTTCGTGGATGATGAAGAGGATGTGGTGAGTGCTGTTCGGGAGACGCTGACGACCCATGGCTATAAGGTAATGGCGTCCAGCGACCCGGCCCTGGCCCTGGACCTGTTTACAAAAATGCCGCACGAGATAAACCTGGTGATAACGGACATGGTCATGCCGCAGATAGACGGGAAAGAGCTCATCAAGCGGATGCGCTCCATCAACCCGGAAGCGAAAATCCTTGCCGTTTCCGGATATATGAAATATGTCGCGGAAAAAGAAGACATCAAGGAGATAGCCGGCTTCCTTCAGAAACCCTTTGAATCGCGCCATCTTCTCTCGATGATACGGAAGATCCTCGACACGCGGCCGAATGCTCACTCGTCAGTCAACGTCTGAGATCGACACACGCGGCCTTCTGCTTTGCTTCTGCTAAAAAAGTCCTTAGCCGGAGACGGCAAAGGGCTTTTTATTCGACAAAATAGACTACGCCGACATGGTCGGCTTGGTCCATATTACACGTTCTCCTTCATCTCCCACACGCCGCACGGACAGATCCCGGCGCAGAAACCGCAGCCGATGCACCTGCTCTCGTCCACCACATATTCGAACGCTTTGTTCGGAAGTTTTTTGCGCGTGATTGCGCCGTAGTAGCACGTCTCCACGCACATGCCGCAGTCCCTGCACGAACCGCAGCTCATGCAGCGGTCCGCCTCTTTTTTCGCGGAAAACTTGCCCATGGCCCTGCAGACCTCGTAGTACTGGGTCTTGACTTTTTCGTACGGGATCACCCGCCGCTCTTCAGGCACATAGTCATAGTTCATAAGCTGCGCATTGATCACGTCGGCGGCTATCTTGCCCTGGCCTATTGCGTGAGTCACGAGGCCCGGCTTGGTCGCGTCGCCGATGGCGAAGACCTTCACATCTGAGGTCTGGCCCAGTTCGTTCACGACAAGGTAGCCGCGGTCCGTATTGATCTCCGCGGGAAGAAAATCGAGCACCGGCTTCTCACCAATCGAGATGATCACCACGTCCGCATCGAGCGACGTGCCGTCTTTAAAGTAAATCTTCTTGGCTTTAGCATCGTACTTCTCGGTCACCTTCGGGAACAGGAGCTGCGTCCCCTTTTCCTTTGCCATCTCCTGCTCTTTGCCGAAAGAAGCGGGTTTCTGGATGTCCACGCAGGTCACGAGCTCGGCCCCGTGATCCCAGGCCTGGCAGGCGATGTCCATACCCACATTACCCGCGCCGATCACAATCACTTTCTTGCCTTTTAAGTTTTTCGGCTTGCCGAAATTTACTTCTTTCAGATAATCAATGCCGGCAACAACGTCCTCATGCCCGAGGAACGGGATGACGCGGCCTTCGTGAGCGCCGACAGCGATAACCAGCACATCGTGGTCCTTGTAAATATTCTCGAACTTCTTCTTGTCCACCAAAGACCTTACGTGGACCTTTACGCCGAGCTCGGCAAAGCGCGAAAGCTCCTTATCGAGAATTTTCTTCGGCAGACGTTCGCGCGGAATGCACATCTCGAGCTTGCCGCCGATCTTTGGCGAAGCCTCGTAGAGATCAACGGAATGGCCCTTCAGACCGAGCTGCCATGCGACGGAAAGCCCGCCCGGACCGCCGCCGATTACGCCAATGCTGTTGCCTGTTGCCTTTGCCTTCTTCGGGGCCTTGAGATTCAACGCCGCCGAGCCGTACTCCTTGATGTTCAAGGGTTGGTCGATTCTGGAGCGCGTACAATCGGTCATGCAGAGGTTCGGGCAGACCGTGCCGCAGACCGTTGCCGGAAGCGGGCTGTACTGAAGCACCAGCGCCAGGGCCTCTGCTGTTCTCCCTTGCCTGATGAGCGATGCGCGCTTGTGCGACGGGATGCGCGACGGGCAGGCATAGGCGCAGGGAGGAAGATATTGGTCGTTCTTCCAGACAGGCTTCCAGCGCCGCTCTTCGCCTTCCGTGATGTAGGGAAGCACAGTGCGGTCATGTGTAAGGTACGCGCCGAACATTCCGCCCTTGCCCGTTTCCTTTTCCCAGACATTCGAGCGGAATTCGGTCAGCCCCATCTTGAGCTTGCCTTTTGACTTTGCTTTTTCAGCAGGCGTAAAGGCTATGAACTTTTTCCAGGTGTTCATGTCCCTGGTGAGTTCTTCGTAATGGGACATGCGGTCGATGGCCTGAAGATACGGTTTCATGTTCTCGGTGAGCCACTCCCAATCCTGAGGGGTGAGGTCCACGAGCTTCACATCGGCCTTGCTGTACTCGTCCTTGATCGGGCCGCGGAAGTAGATCGTGCCGCCGACCATGCCGACGCAGGGACGGTAGCCTAAAATATTTTCAGGATCGCGAGGGTTCACGCCGCAGACCACGGCAATACCGCCGGCCTTAAACTCTGCAAAAGAGTCGCCCACTCCACGGAAGTACCACGACTGGAGGTCCGGGAACCGCGGGTTCTTCTTCGTCATGGTGTCGCAGCGCGCGCCGCCGCCGCCCTGCACGTACAAGATGCCCTGTGCGCCTGCGTTGTGAGCGCCGTTCGCCACGTCGCCGAGCACGGTAATAACGGCGCCGCAGTTCAGCCAGCCAGTGTCGTCGGACGACGACCCCTTGATCACGATCTCGGTTCCATCCATGCCCATGCTGCCGACGCGTTGGCCTGCCGTGCCTTCAATGGTCACTTTGACCTTTGAGCCGCGCGGCCAGATGCGTCCGCCTATGCCGTGCTGGCCTTCGGCCTGGACAAAAAGCTCCTGAGCGCCGTCTTTGACGGCCTTCTGGACCTGCTCTTCGAGGTCTTTCGAAGAGACCCGTTTTCCGTTAATAGTGCCCTTGATTATCATTGTTCCCTCAAAAAAAGAAGTCAGGAGCCGGGAGACAGGAGTCAGAATAAATTCGTTCTTCTGACTGCTGACTCCTGATTTCTGTCTACTGTCTTTCTAACATACATACGAAATCTGCAGCCGCTCCGCAATATCTTTGTCCCCTACTCCCAGCGCGTCGGACATGCCGATGGGAAGCTCCGTGCTCCTGCCGAGCGGCGCAAAGATCTTTTTGAGTTCCACGTCAGCGGCCTTAAAGACCTCGACAACACGCTCAGCGACTTTGTCTGGATCAAGACGGCGATACAGCTTCGGGTCCTGGGTGGTGATGCCGCGCGGGCATTTGCCGAGGTTGCAGACGTTGCAGCGGTTGTACTCGTCGCCGAAACACCCGGCAGCCGCCTGCATGATGTACTTGCCGATGTCCACGGCCGATGCGCCGAGCATGATGAGCGCCGCCGCGTTCGCAGCGAGGTTGCCGCCCTTGCCCACGCCGCCCGCCGCGATAAGCGGAAGTTCGTTCTGCTTACCCTGCTTCGCAAGATCCAGGTAGCAGTCGCGGATATTCGACGCGATGGGATGGCCCATCTTGTCCATGGAAACGTTGTAAGCCGCGCCTGTGCCGCCGTCCTCGCCGTCGATGCAGAGCGCCGCGGCATACGGGTTGCGCGCGAGGTTATTCAGCACGGCTCGCGCCGTCTTGGTGCCCGAGATCTTCGGATACACCGGCACGCGGAATCCCCAGGCCATGGACATGGACTGGATCATCTTTGCAACAGCCTCTTCGATGGAATATTTCGTCTGGTGCGTGGGCGGCGATGCCAGGTCGATGAACTGCGGCACGCCGCGGATCTTCGAGATGAGCCCCAGAACTTTATACGCCTGGAGCAACCCTCCGTCACCGGGCTTTGCGCCCTGGCCGTACTTGATCTCAATAGCGCAGGGGTCTTCGACCATATCGGGAAGACACCGGATGATTTCGTCCCATCCGAAATAGCCGGAGGCGATCTGCAGGATGAAATATTTAAGGTAACGGGATTTCAGAATGCTCGGCGGCATGCCGCCTTCGCCCGAGCACATCACGACCGGCAAACCCTCGACCTCGTTGAGGTACGTGATGCCCATGGCAAGGCCTTCCCACATGTGCGGGGAGAGAGCGCCGATGGACATACTGCCGATGCGGATTGGATAGATCTCGCGGACCGGCGGGATGAAGGTGTGGCCCGAGAGTACGAGGTTGTCTCCTTCCACTTTGAGCGGAAGCTGTTCCGCGGGAAGGTTGCGACCCAGGAGCGTTCTGATGCGGAACTCGTGCCTTCCCGCGTCCAGGGCCGGATCCGTGAGCATCGAGATGCGCGTAAATTTCAGTTTATCGAGCGTCGAAACCTGCGGGTCGTTCCGCCGACCGCCGCGCATGTACGGAATGCCGCCCTTGTTCTTGAAGTGATAAAACTTGTGCTGAAAATTGTATTCCGGGAAAATGGCTTCCGTGGGACAGACCAGAGAACACGTGCCGCAGCCGATGCAGTAGCGGTCTATTTCCGTGACCTGGCGCACGACGTGCGACAACCGGCGGCTGACCTTGGGCTCGGGGCTTGCGCCCTGGGACGTAACCACGCGCTGCGTGTAGACCGTGGGCTCAATGGCCTTCACCGGACAGACTGCCGTGCAGCGGCCGCAACGGGTGCAGCGGTCTTCACGCCACTGGATGATGTAAGGGAACTCTTTTATTGAGAGCTGATGGTTCTGATCTAATTGTGAAGCTGGTTCCATACCGTAACCTCCCGCGCGCCGGGCGCGATGATCACCATGTCGTACTTCATGGGGAAAATATCCGTTGACCGGTCCCGGTCCGGGATTGCGCTGTCCACGCCGCACACCTCGGACATGAGCGCGTACTTGCCGGGCTTGCCGCCGACCACGCCGGGCCTGAGCTTCTTCGAGTCCTGCACCATGAAGACCGTGCCGTCTGGCGTGTACCCGATGACGCAGTTCGGCCCGTCGATGCAGAGCAGGCGAAGCGACTTCTTGAGCAACCGGAGCGCTGCTGCATCGGATCGCTTGCCGAGCTCGGCGTCCTTCAGCGGCGTGATCACGTCCTTATAATAGTGGAGCGGGTAGCCGAGGGACCTGTGGGTGTAGTGCATGATGTGGGTGAAGACTTCAGAATCCGAATTGTAACCCATGTACCCGGGGTTGCCGCGGCCCATAAGATACTCGCGGATAGGCACAAAGGCCGTGTTCTCGCCGTTCGTCATCGTGGCGTAACCTTGAATAAAGAAGGGGTGACAGGCGTAGAGATAGATGGCATAGTTCGTGTTCTGTCTGCCCTGGGCCAGCACGATTTTAGATTTGAGCCCTGATTTCTCCAGGTTGAAGAATTCGCCGAGTTGCAGGGGGTCGCCCACTTCCTTGAGGGTGAGCACGTCGGGGTAAAAGGAAAACACGAAGAGCGATCCATCGGGCTCACCCAAGTGCCTGAGTGCAAGCCTTGTCCACATGAGCAGATCTTCTTTCTCATGCCGGGTCTTGCCCTGGTACGCCGCGGGGTAGTCGTATACTTTTGCAATGTAATGGTCCCGCCGCTCCACGCCGGGCACGTTTTTGATCTGCGGCTCCCAGGAGAACTTCTGCGTGAAGCCCTGGGACTTCATGTATTCGTCGAGAAGTTGGAGTCCTTTATCCGAACAAATGGCTGAAAGCGTCGGATACTGTTTATAATCGGCAAAAGGACCGGCCATGTCCTTCAGCATAAGCCCCAGACCCGACCCATCGTGGCCTTCCTTCATGGTCTCGAGCGCGTGGATGCTCTCCATGGGGGAGATATAGTCGCTCGACGTGATCGCACTCAAACGGCACATGGTTGACTCCTCAAAAAAACCGCATAGTGCGAAGCGCATGGTGCATGGCGAATACTCCCAAGCTTAGCCACAGACGCTCTATGCTCTATGCACTTTGTGCATTATGGTAAGGTCTTTGCTCCGGGCGGGAAAACCCTTGACTGCGTTACAAATGACCCTGTCCAATTGCATAAGTCGGTGTTAAAAAAAGCCCCGTTTCAGGGGCTTTTGGCTGATAAATGACAGCCGAAGTGAGATACAATACACCCGATTATGCTCTACTGTCAAGCCGAAATTTCACTAAGAAGGGGGAGAGAGGACCCATGATGTATCACCGCGAAACAAATAAAAACGAAGCGATCTTAACGTGGTCACTCAGGAGAATACCTCTGATCTGTTGCTCGCAGCGATGAAATGGGTATTGGCTAAAGCCCCAGGCAAACCTCGCTTAGGGTTTCTGAATCCGTGATCGGCTCATAGCATTGCCTCTGCTTACAGGGGATAACGCGGTTCTTGTTATCTCCGTAGATAATCGTAGTATACCTCTTGCCGGATAACAGGCGCGCGCGTCGTGCAAGTTCGCTGTCAGGCGGGGCTTCGACGGTCAACGTAACCATGCTAAACCAGGCGTCCAGGGCGCAAAAATAAGCTCCGGCATGGACGCTCATTTTGCGCGCCGAAGCGGTAAAGAGCCTGAGCGTTTGTTCCGCGACGCTCCGATATGCTTCCTTCCCGGTCATGAGCGAGAGTTTCAGAAGAAGCATCACGGCGACGGCATTGGACGAAGCATGAGGGACGTCTTCTATCCGCTTGAGCCGCAGGCCCAGGACCTCGTTCTCGGTGTCGAAAAATCCGCCCTCACCCTTGTCGTAAAACTTTTCAAGGCACTCGGTCATGAGGTCATCAGCAAGGGAAAGATAGTGCTGCCCGGCCGTGGCCTCATATCCCGCGATCAGCGCGTCTATGAGGTAGATGTAATCATCGAGCACGGCAGGGACATCCTCCGTATGGAATAACGTCCTCTTGAGACGGCGTTCTTCCAAGATACGTTCGAGACTCTTCACGCCGAATTCCTTGATTTCATTATCGCCGAGCACGGCATACGCGTGGAAGTACGACGCGATCATCATGCCGTTCAGCGAAGTGTACAGGGTTGTATCGATGAACGGCGCTTGCCGACCCTCTCGTTCTTTCAGAAGTTTTTTCTTGCCGCGCATGATGATCTGGGTAACTTCATCAACGCTCTTTCCGAGCTGTTTCGAGATCTCTTCCGGTGTCATGGACAGGCTCAATACTTTTTTGGAAGGATCGTGATGCATGGCGCTCCGCTCGTCTATTAAATGGGCCGTCAGCACTTCGTACTCTTCATCAATGAGCGTCTTCCTGAACTCTTCATCGGTCCAGGTAAAGTAACCGCCCTCGTCATCAGGGGTCACGTCCGCGTCCTGGCTCGCGTAGAATCCACCGCCTGGATCGGAAAGCACCTCTCGCGTATATGCAATGATCCCCCGGGCAACATCTCGAAACCGCTCGTCACCGAATAATGCGTAACCATCAATATAATTCCTGAGCAACCCGGCATTGTCGTCCGCCATTTTTTCGAAGTGCGGGACGAGCCATGCTTCATCAGTGGAATAGCGGTGGAACCCTTCGCCGAGCTGGTCGTAAAATCCTCCTTGCGCCATGGCCTCAAGCGCCGTGCGCGCAGCATGGCCCGTGGACGGGTCCGCGCCCTTCCCGGACCGACGAATGAGAAACTCGAGCGCGCCGGGCATCGGGAACTTGGGCGCCGTGCCGAACCCGCCGTTTTCTTGATCAACCAGCGCAAGCATGGCCCGCTCCGCTTCTGCCAATAATGATTCGCTGATGTCTCCGGGATAAAACGCTTCGGGCCTAAGCGCCTCCATGACACGGGCCGCGTACGATTGTGCGTCCACTTTTTTTGTTTTGAAATAACTGTTCGCTGATATAAGTACTTTCTTGAAGCCCGGCCTGCCCTGCAGATCCATAGGCGGGAAATAGGTACCGCCGAAAAATGGTTCCTTATCGGGAGTCAGGAATACGGAAAGCGGCCACCCGCTCCCGCCACCCATGGCGGAAACAGCCTGTTGGTACCGCCGGTCGATGTCCGGCCTCTCATCCCGATCGAGCTTAATGTTGATGAAGAGTTCATTCATAAGTCCGGCGGTCTCTTCATCCTCGAAGGATTCTTTTGCCATCACATGGCACCAGTGGCACCACACCGCGCCCGTGCTTAGGAAGACAGGCTTGTCCTCTCGCCGGGCAACGCTAAAAGCCTCCTCCGACCACGGGTACCAATCGATCTTCTGGTGCGCCGCGTGCTTGAGATAAGCTGATTTTTCTTTAGCAAGTCTGCTCAAAGATTTACGCTTTCCGCTGTTGTTAGTTCCAGCTTGTCCGGTCAGGCGGCTACGCCGCTCTCTTGAGGACTTTCACTTCTCGCTCAAGACGCACCATTTTCTTCTTCAACTCGTTGATCCTGTCCGCGAGCCCTGTCATTGCCGCTGACCATCGCCTCGTAGCGCTTGAGCCGAGGCGTAGCTGCTGATCGTGCGCGATTTTTCCCAGTTCCGCATAGAGTCCCTGAAGATGATTGTTATGTTCTTTCAATATCATCGAAACGCCGACGAGCTTGACCAGAGACACAGCCTTTCGTTCGTCAGAATGCTTTTTCGTTTTCGATTTGGCGCGTGTTATTTGTGTACGTTTCTTCATCGACCATGCCTCCCTGTATTATCTAAACATCGGCTCTCGGTTAAAAGTCCTAATTTTGTCATTCCCGCCTCTGCTTAAATCATGCTGGGGCAGGCTCTGAACGGAAATCCGATTTTCATTGCCGCAGAAACCATATCCCCGATAGATTCATTCGGGAAGACACCTTTCCAAAAAACCCTTATCAAAACGTTGTCGGGTCTTCCGGGGGAAGCTCGTTTTCATCAAAGGGCATCACGCCGAGCCGCTTCATGATCGACTCGATTTCGGAGAGCAATATGCGGTAATCATAATTCGCAATCTCTTCATGCAACGCGCGCTCCGTCAGCCGGTCGAATACCTCGAAATCGAATTTCCCGTCAAGCACACCTGAACGGACAAGCGCGGCATACAACGTTTTATCATCGTTCAAGTCCTCACCTTTTTTGATCGTGAGCGTCCTTAGCCGCGAGGGGTCCGCGCTATACGAGCGCATCGCGCCTTCGAGCGCGTCATAGAGCGTCACGATTCCCGCCGAGATTTTTCCCTGCCGGAGCCGCCGCTTTCCTCCCCGCATATGGAGCCGTGCGCGCTGGAAAGGCCCTTTGATCGGCCCCAGGCCCTGTTCATCCATTAATCCGAAATGAGGCATAATAATATCGAGATTCCTTACCTTCTTACCTTCGCAACATCTTATCTTCTCGCTTCTCTGCGTTGCAATAATATTGCTACAACTTGATTTTCGTTCATTTTCCCCTCACCATCTTCATCGTCTCACGCATGAACGCCGGTAAATCCGAGGGCTGCCTCGACGTCACCAGGTTCCCGTCCACCACGACTTCGGAATCCTCATAAAGCGCACCCGCGCCCTTCATCTCATCGGCAACGGTCCGGTAACAGGTCGCGCGCCTCCCCCTGAGCAGCCCCGCGGTTATCAGGGTCTGCGGACCGTGGCAGATGGCGGAAACGGGCTTCTTTTGCTGAAAAAAGCGCTGCGCGATTGTTACGGCCTTCGGCTGCTTCCGCACGGCCTCAGGCGCCTTTCCGCCGGGCAGCACAAGGAGAGAGTAATCGTCGGGAGTTATTTCATCGAGCGTTTTGTTCACGACAACCTCGTAGCCGTGCTTGCCCTTGATCGTTCCCTTTTTCATGGACGCAATATCCACCTCGACTCCTTCTTCCTTGAGTCGATAGAAAGGAACGAGAAGTTCCGTGTCCTCAAAATTATCTGCGCTAATGATCAATGCTTTCATGAAACCGCCTCCTTTGCAATTTGCGCGTCGTCGTTTATTTAATTATAGCTCATCCCGGCCCAGGTGGAACCGAAATCCGTGACAACAGGAAATGTTTGGACATAACAGCTACGCTTTTTTGTCATTCCCGAATGCACTTATCGGGAATCCAGGTTTTTTAAACTGGTTATAAAAAAGGCACTGGATGCGGCTAGAACCATGTGGAATGACGGTTCAAGGAACTGTAATACGAAAAACTCACTATAGTAATTAGCGACAAGAATTAAGTAATTGTGTTTTTACATGCATGAAGATTATTGTTGGAAGTGACTGGAGATGAGGAAGTAAGATGGATGAAAAAAGGGAGCAGTAGCCGGATACCGTTATCCGTTGCATCCGCTCCCTTTCCTTAATTTCTACTTGGCATTGGGCATAAAGAGCTGATTTCCCACCTTGTCCTTGTATGAGGCAATCGCAGCCTGTCCCTCTTTTGAGATGACCCAATTCACGAACTCCATAGCTTCTTTGTATTTAATCTGCTTGTGCTTTTCCGGGTTCACCGCCATGACGCCATACTGATTGAACAGTACGGGGTCGCCTTCCAGGACGACAACCATCTCAAGTCTATCTTTGTCCTTGGTGGCGAGCCAGGTGCCTCTGTCCGTAAGCGTGTAGGCGCGTTTCTCATTGGCGATCCGCTGCGTTTTTTCCATTCCTTGACCCGCATCCAGATACCATTTCTGTCCTTTCGGGTCGATACCTGCTGCTTTCCAAATTGAAAGCTCCTTGGTGTGAGTGCCGGACTTGTCTCCCCGCGAGACAAACGGAGCGCCCGATGCCGCGATCTTCTTGAAAGCATCCGATGCCGATTTAATTCCCTTGATCTTCGCCGGATCATTTGCAGGACCGATGATGACAAAATCATTATACATCGCGTCGTGACGATTCACGAAATAGCCTTCCGCAACGGCCTGCAACTCCTGCTCTTTCGCGTGCACGAAGACCACGTCCGCGTCTCCCCGTTTGCCGATCTCGATGGCAGCGCCGGTGCCGACCGCGACTACGTCGATCTTGATTCCCGTCTTTTTCTCGAAGATCGGCAGGATGTAATCGAACAACCCTGAGTTCTGCGTGCTTGTAGTGGACGCGCAGCGAATCCTAATTTCAGAGGACATCGCCGGCGTTCCACTTACCATGAGCAAGGTAAGCGCGACCATGAAAATGATGAGCTTGTTCATACGTTATTCTCCTTCTGAGGGACTGGATTGATTTATTGCTATAGCTTTTCTATTCTTACAGCGCACGACTTGTATTCGGGCGTGCCGGATATGGGGTCCCGGTGTTCCGAGGTAAGAACGTTGGTAAGCACCTTCCTGAAATGGAACGAAAGAAAAACATTGCCCGCTTGTGAGCGTTCGGTCACTTTGGCCTTTACCTTGATTTTGCCTCTTCGTGAAGAGACGCTGACCATTTCGCCGCTCTTTATCCGTAATGCCTCCGCGTCTTGTGCGTTGATTTCGAGCAGCTCCTCGGGAACCAGTTCCATGATACCCGGGACCCTACCGGTCATGGAACCGTTGTTATAATGCTCCCGGGTCCTTCCCGTGATCAATACAAGCGGGTATTCTTTATCAGTCGTTTCGCCGGACCCTATGTGGTCGAGAGCCATGAATTTCGCCAAACCGCCGGGCCGCGCGAATAGATCAGTATAGAGCGTTGTCGTGCCGGGATGGTCCTTTGTGGGGCAGGGCCATTGAATCCCTTGCTCCTCGATACGTTCATAGCTTATTCCGCCGTAGATCGGCACCAGGCTCGCAATTTCGTCCATGATCTCGGAAGGGTGCTGGTACGTCATGGGATATCCCATCAACGTTGACAGCTTGCTGATGACCTGCCATTCCGCCATGCCCGCAATAGGCTCGATTGCCTTTCTCACGCGCTGCACTCTGCGCTCTCCGTTCGTGAACGTCCCATTTTTTTCGGCAAAGCTTGCGCCGGGGAGTATCACGTGGGCAAATTGCGTTGTCTCGGTAGGAAAGATGTCCTGCACCACGAGGAACTCGACTGCTTCCAGCGCGCTCCTCACATGATGAAGGTCGGGGTCGGTCTGTGCAGGGTCTTCTCCGAGGATGAACAAGCCCTTGAAATTTCCGCGCTTGCACTCATCCAGCATCTCGATGGATTTGAGTCCTGGCTTGGGGCTGATCTTTACGTTCCACGCCTTCTCAAATTTTTCACGCACTTTCTCGCTGCTAACGGGCTGATACCCCGGAAGCGTCGCCGGCAGCGGCCCGAGGTCAGATGCGCCCTGGACATTGTTCTGACCCCGGAGCGCCATAATGCCGGTTGAGGGTCTTCCGATGTGGCCGCAAACAAGCGCAAGATTGGCGATCGCCATCGCATTCTCAGTGCCGGTCCGGTGTTCGGTAACGCCGAGGCCGTACACGATCATCGCCTTTTCGGCATGTGAATATAAACCGGCCGCCTCAATGATCGTCTCTTTCGAGACGCCGGTGAGTTTCACAACACGGTCAAGATCGTATTCCTTGACCTTCTCCTTGAGTTCCTCGAACCCTTCCGTTCTTTTTGCGATGAACTCCCTGTTCTCCCACCCGTTCTGCAGGATGACGTTGACCAGGCCGTTCAGCATGGCGATGTTGCTGCCGGGCTTGAGGTTCAGCCAGGCATCGGCTTTCTTTGCCATCCAGGTTTTTCTCGGATCGCCGACAATAAGTTTCGCGCCGTTGCGCAAGGCCTTTTTAAGCCAGAGGGAAATAATCGGATGGCCTTCCGTGGGGTTCGATCCAAACAGAAAGAGGACATCCATATCCGGCATCTGAATTAATGAATTTGTAGATGCTCCTGCCCCAAGGCTCGTGGCCAGACCGGCCACAGTGGGTGCGTGTCAGACTCGCGCGCAGTTGTCTACGTTGTTCGACCCTACTGCGCATCTGACCCACTTAGCAAGGAGGTAGTTCTCCTCGTTGGTGCAGCGTGAGGAAGAGAAACCACCCACTTTTTCCGGCCCGTGTTTTGCGATAAGCGCGGTGAACTTGCTCGCTATAAGTCCAAGGGCCTCGTCCCAGGTCGCCTCGTAGAAGACGCCGTCCCGTTTTATGAGCGGGGTCTTTATCCGTTCAGCGCTGTGAATGAAATCGTATCCGTATCTTCCTTTTATGCAGAGATTGCCCTTGTTCACGGGCGCTTCGTAATCGGAGGATACTTTTATTACGGTGTTGTCTTTCACGTGCAAATAGAAATTGCAGCCCGTTCCGCAGTAGGAGCAGGTGGTCTTTACTCTCTTCACGTCACGCGAACGGCCCTTGCCCTTGCTTTTCCGGTTTGTCAACGCGCCGGTAGGACAGGTCGAGACGCACTGTCCGCAAAACTCGCAGTTCTCCAAAGAGCGGGCCTTTTTGAAGGCCGTGTCGGGCATTGCATTAAAACCTCTTCCGACAAGATCGATCGTCCCGGCCATTACCACTTCATTGCAGATCCGCGTGCATCGTGAGCACAAAATACATTTATTCGGGTCATAGGTTATAAAGGGATTATCTTCCCGTATCGGCAGATTCCATTTCTCGCCAAAGAATTGGCCGAGTTTTATATCGTAGCGGTAGGCCAATTCCTGAAGCTCGCAGTCCCCCGCGCTGTCACAGCACATACAGTCGTTGGGATGATTTGAAAGGATCAGGGAAAGCGTCGTCTTTCTGAGCCTCGTAAGGGTTTCGCTCTCGGTCGTTATCTCCATGCCGTCTTCTGCCGGCGTTGTGCAGGAGGCCAGCGGCCTGTTGACGCCCTTCACCTCGACGAGGCATAACCGGCAGCCTCCGTAGGCTTCAAGCCGTTCGTCGTAACACAGCGTCGGAACGAAAATTGACGCTTCCTTGCAGGCTTCAAGAATGGATTTCCCTCTTTGAACGGTGATCTGCCTGCCATTGACTGTTATCGCTATCGTGTTCGTGTGTAGCGTTGGCTCTGCTTTCATGATTATCGTATCCTCTCCGCTTTACAAAATGTCTTTGCTGATCAAGAATAGACTATGAAAACCGAAGCTTTTTCTGTTCGCGTTCCAAAAAAGTTGCGAAGTCCGTCGCGAACTGCTGAAATAATCGGATCGCCTTCTCCCCTTCTTCGGTGACGCTCGCACCGCCGCCGCCTTTGCCACCGGCGGCAACTTCAACGAATGGTTTTTTTGATTGCCGGTTCATGGAATCCACGAGATCCCAGGCATGGCGATATGCCATTTTCATGGATTTCGCGGCCTTCGTTATCGAGCCGTGTTCGCGGATCTGTGTAAGCAGATTGACTCTGCCCCACCCGATAAACGTCCCCTCAGGCCCCTCGACCCAGATATGGCCGCGTACGTCAGGCCTGGGGCCGCTGCGGCCTTGCTTATAGTTACTTTTCCTGTTCGGCATGATCGCAATATATCATAGGGAATAACGGTAGGCAAGAAAAAAACCGTTCGTCAGATTATGAGAAATTGCAGTTTACTCAATTGAGAGGCATAGGGGAGGCGAGAGGACGAGGCATTGCGTTCGTTTCAAAATGGTCCGCGTTCAAGGCGCTCAAGGAGGGGTCGCAAAACTTCTTAAGTTCTCGAAAAAAGCTCGTGAGACATTTTTGTCTCGTCCATCTCGACGGAAGCACTGCTACCTTACCAGTGAAAACGTTCAGAGCGTTCATCAACGGATACAAGCTTTTCACACCATGCTGATGCTAGGGGATGCGGGTGGGCAGGGCGGACAAAACTGCGTTCAAAAACTGTATGCCTAAACGAGAAGGAGAATATATGAACAGACGTCCGACATGCTGTCAAGGAGTATTCAAAAAATCGTGCCAGAAACACAATTGGCAGGGCATATATGCCCTGCCAATGATTCCCGATAAACTTGTATTGTTTCAAAAAGGCTAAAACTTACCCTGGTAGCTTAAAGCTGGATACTGTACTTCAGCGTTCCCATTCGACCGCCTATTGTCAAAATCTTTTTTAGCAACCAGCGCATGAGAGGCTTACCGCAGTATCAGCCGTACCAGATCGTATATGAATTGAATTAGATTCAGACCAGGTTCCCGAACCTGCTGTAATAAGCGTCCCAAAAGTATAATAGCCGGCATTATTGGTCTTTTCAGTACCACCTGAATTAAATTGGACCTTATCCTTATCTAAGAAGGCATATAGTGGCAGCACCGTATTCGGCGCAGCAAAAGCCCCTGATACAGTGAAACATATGCCATTCATTGGAAGTTTGTTTACGGGATCTAGAATCACCACTGTCCAAAGAAGAGTGTTACCCCCAGCGCCCGACTGGGAGACAGTTGTTGGAGATACCGTGATAGTTGACCCTGCGGGAGCTATTTGCTCACTTCGGCATCCTGTAGAGTCATCTTTAGTAGATCCGCACCCTTTCAAGAGAATCACGGAAGCTGATAACATCAATAAGATGAGAATCGCAATAAGCTTTTTGGGGATTTGAGTGATTATTTTCATTATGTAACTCCTCTATTCACAATATTTGCAACTTAAATGCCCTGCACTACATGCATGCAACGTGCTGTTTTGTTTTATTTTTGTGCAAGCTATTTTACTACCCTAAATCCATAATACTGTACTAAATTACAGCACTGTGTAGTGAATTTCACACCATAATAAACCTACCAGTATCATCACTTTTCCGTTATATCACTTCCTGTTTCACTAACCGCGGCGTTATAAAAATCAGCAGTTCGCCTTTTGTCTCGTTTGTGGTTTTTGATTTAAATAACCAGCCGATGAACGGCAGGTCCCCGAAGAAAGGCACCTTGGTATAACTCTCGGTTTTACTAGTTGTTAGAACGCCGCCGATAACCGCTGTCTCACCGTCTGCAAGAAGGATCTCCGTCGTCGCTTCATTCTTGCGTATTGAAGGCTGCCCGCTTGCTCCCAGGATAGAAGTGTCAGGGGCATTTTTAGTAGCTGTGATTTTCAGGAAAATCTTGTTGTCCGGCGTCGCATGAGGGGTAACAGTGAGCGCAAGCTTTGCGTCGATAAACTGAATTTGAGTGCCTGAAGCTGACGTCGTTGAGAACGGGATGGAGACACCCTGTTCTATCTTGGCTTCTTTGTTGTCCAGAGCGCTGATTTTAGGCTGCGAGATGATCTTTCCTTCTCCGGTGGACTCCAACGCCGAAAGCACAAGGTCCAAGTTCAAGGCCTTGCTGAGGGACCCGAACTGAAAACCGATGGCTCCGCCACCTGTCCCGGCCCCGGCAGCCGCAGGCATGTTGACAAGAAAATTGCCGTTTCCAGACGGTGTAGTGCCCATGCTAGGCCCGCCGGTCACCCCTATTGAATTCGGGAATGAAAGGCCTGTCGGGTTTCCGTGTGCTGCGTTTGCATTAAAGTTTCCGCCCCACTGCACGCCGAGTTGACGGCTGAACGTCAATGAAGCTTCCACGATTCGCGCCTCGATCATGATCTGTGCGATGGGTTTGTCAAGGACCCTGATGAGAGATACTACCTCATCGACATTCCGCGCAATATCCTTTATTATGAGCGTGTTGGTCCTTGCGTCCACCACGGTTTCGCCGCGGGGAGAAAGTGATTTTTTGATGGTCCCTTCGATCCCCGCTGCTGTGGCATAGTTTATCGGGATCATCCTCGTTATCAGGTCTTCTGCTTTCTTTTTTGCTTCTTTGGCCTTTGACTCTTCATCAGATTCTTTTGTCAACGCGCTCACTGAAGCAATGCGCAGAATATTGTCTTCCAGTGCGTAGCCCAAGCCGTTCATCCTGAGAATGGTATCCATTGCCTGGTCCCAGGGGATATTGACCATGCGCACGGTGACTTTGCCTTTTACATCAGGGGCGAGTATGATATTCAGGTTGGCTACCTCTGCAAAGAGTCGCATAACATTGATCAAGTCTGCATCCTGAAGATCAAGGGAAATTCTTCTCCCGGTGTATTTATTGCTGCCGGCAAGGAGCGCGGTCTCTGCTCCTCCCATTGCCTGTCTTCCAGCCGAGGCGCGTTCCTTCTTGGTCGGCAGCGGCACAGGTACAACCGCTTCTTTGGGCTGAGCAGCCTCTTTTTCTACCGCTGTGGCCTGCTCCTGGTTGACTGGCGGTGGTACAACCGCCGTGGTCTCTTGAGGCACCGCAGCCTCTTTTTCAACTGCGGTCGCCTTCTCCTGTTCCTGCGATGCGGCCCGCTCCTGCGCGGGTTTTTCCACGGGTTTCGCCGCTGCGGCCGCGCCCATTGCTATGATCAGGGAATTGCCTTCGGGGGTCACCGTATAATCGAGCGCCTTGGTAAGGTCTAAAACGACACGGACTTTATCAGGGTGTTTCCCGACTCGGACCGTTTTGAGCCCGCCTTTCCTCACCGGGATGACGCTCTGCTTGACTTTGCTCTTCACACCGGGGATGTCCACCACAAGCTTTTTGGTCGGCTTCTCCACCATGAAGGCATGCGGGTTCATGGTGCCGTCAGCCGTAATGACAACCTTGACGCCGTCTTTACCAGCCGTGGCTTTTACCATAGAAACAATTGTCGCGGTCGCTTTCTCCGCTGGGGGGGCTTCAACTGTTTCCTGTTTGGATGCTTCCTGCGGCGCAGCGGGAGCAACCGTTTCGGCTGCTGGTGTTGCTTCTTCACCAGGTTTTGCCTCTTCGGTCGGCTTCACTGCTTCCCCCGGCTTTGCAATTTCAACCATGAGCTTGCCGTCGGATTGATACACCTTCGTATCAGCAGCCTGGGAAAGTCCTATCTCGAGACGGGCGATATTGTCCTTTTGGCTGGGAGTAATATCGTTCATGGCCCCGCTTTTTACATTTATTTTGTCCTTAAACGTTCCGAGATCCGCATCTGAAATATCAACCACCAGCCTGAGCGGGTCGGTCAACTGGAACGAGGTGTATTGCTGAATAGGTCCCGTCCCTTCTATCGTGAGTTCAGCCTTGCCGTCAATGTCGCGGGGTTCTATCTTATTAATGACTACCAGGGGCCCCTGCTGCTTTGCCGTTGCAGGCGTCTTTGACGCACACCCCTGGAGCACTGATACGAAAGAGATAAGGATAATCAGCCACCATATTTTCAAAGGTTGAGCATACTTCATTGCATCCCCTCCTGTTTTGTCCGAAGCGGTATGACTACCTGCTTACGTTCCGTCACGCCCATAAAGTTTTTGTACTTCTCTTCGATCACCATAGAATCTTTCGTGATCTTTTTTATTACACCCTTATTCGGACCGATTATGGTCCCGGCACGAACAAAATAACCTTTCCCGTCAGGCCCTTCAAGCATTGCGTTATATCCAAAACCACCCCACACAATACCCGTCAAATGAAATTCCGATATGGTATACCGTTCCAGCGGAGGCTTGGACCCCGCCCGTTCTTTATTTTCCGCCTTCGTCACGAGCGGGGAGAACGGGTCGCGCCGCCCCTGCGCATCGTAGCTAAAAACCGGATGGGCAGTTGCTTCCGTCACGGTAGGGGTCACCTGCGTCACAGGTTGCTGTATGGATTTGGATGCCGTTGCAGATGGACGTACCGGAGCCTTTTCAGTCTCCGAGCAAGCAATAACAGCCCCCCCGATAAGCAGCGCCAGCGGAATAAGAAGTGCTCTAGTTAACTTTTTTTGCTGCTGTAGGAGTTGTCTCAACTTTTTTCTCCACTGCCGAGAAGGTCATTGCGGTGCAATTTATATCAACCGAAATTGAACCGTCACTGTTCAACTTCGCGCCCCCCATTTTGATATTAAGAATATTCACGATACGATTCAGTTTGCTGACGCGATCAAAAAACGAGGCCGTACTATGGTAACCACCGGTCAAGGTCAAGGTTACCGGAATTTCCTTGTACAAGCCGCTCGAATGATCTCTGGGCTTATCCGGCTTCCACAGTTTCAAAACCAGGCCTGATTGGTTCACTTTCTCCTGTATCTGTCTGAGAAGGCCGGAGACCTCGGATTCCGGAGGAAGCTGCTCGGTGAGATCCCTGAGCTGCTGCTGTAAGCTTTTCACCTCGGCCTTAAGCGCATCCAGGTTCCGTATCTTTTCATCGTTCTTCCGGATGACCTCCTGATTTTCGGAAAGCGTCTTTTCCAGCTGCTCGATCTGCGCACGCATGGGAATGATGAATTGCGTAATATCGACGACCAGGAGCGCAACGATCAGGACCCCAAAGACTATTGCCCTGGTCTTCGGAGAAATCTTCTGTATTCTGTCAACAAGAGGAGATGCCATCACAGTCCCTTATAAACAAACTGAAGCTTATATTTGTATATATCGATTCCCTCGGCCTTTGCCTGGTTTGTTTCGAGTAAATTTACACCGGTCAACAGCAGAGAAGCCTTAAGGTTATCAATGAAGCGGACAACATCATTGTTTCCGAATGCTTCTCCCTCTATGCTGATATTATTGCTGCTTTCCGTCAAAGAGGTGATATTTACTCCCACCGGAAGCGCCCTGCTGATTTCATCGAGAAGCCGCACCGGACCTGCCTGGTTTTTCTTGAGCTGTTGAACAACATTGATTTTTTCCTGGAACTTTGCCCGTTCCGCTTCGACGTTCTTCACTTCCTTAAGCATATTTTCTTGTTCGCGGAGCCGCGCTTCCGCGGCGGTCTTCTTACGTTCAATATCAGCAATCACATCTGTTTGATATTTCCAGTAAAATCCCATAGCGCCCATGACCACCACGAAAACAACTCCGCCGATTATCAGTTGTTTCTGGAGATCGGTAACCTTCTTGGCCGGTTTTCTTTTAGAAGGCAGAAGATTTATTTTTATCATCGGTCCCCTGGCCTCCTTATCGCAAGCCCCACCGCCACGGCGCAGAGCGGCGCGGATTCCGCCAGCAAGGCAGGGGCAAATCGTTTTGAGTCGATTTTTATGTTCTTAAAAGGATTGGTAACCTCCGCGGGAATCCCAAGCCGCTCAGAGAGGATTGCCGTAAAATTCCCGACCCGTGCGCAGCCTCCGGAGACCAGTACGCGTGAAACCTTATCACTCCCGGTTGTGGAACGGAAAAATTCGAAGGACCGCTGCGTCTCGGCCACGATATCGTCCGTTACCGAAGACATGACGCTCGCGATCTGATCCCTGTCCGCCCCTTCGACCCCTTCCCCTCGCTTCACCTTTTCGGCATCTTCATAGCTAAGACCGAAATCCCGCTGGAGTGCCTCGGTATAACGGTTCCCGCCCACGGTGATATCGCGCGTGAATATCGAAGTTCCGTCCTTCAATATATTGATATTCATCACCGAAGCGCCGATGTTGAGCAGGGCCGTGGTTCCGGCCTCCAGGTCATAGTTGAGTTCGTACATGTTCGCAAGAGCAAAAGCGTCTACATCCATGACCACAGGCTCCAGGCCCGCCTCTTTCACGAGGTTGATATAATCGTTGATCTTGTCCTTTTTGACCGCGACCAGAAGCACGTCCGCCTGTCCTTCGGCGGCGCCAGGTCCGAGCTTTTGAAAATCGACATTCACGTCATCGATGGAAAAGGGGATATATTGCTCCGCCTCCCACTTGATGGATTCCGCCAGTTCCTCATCAGTCATATCGGCAACGGAAACACGCTTGATAATCACGGAACTGCCGGAAACCGAGATCACGACTTCTTTGGTCGATATCTTTTGGGAGGCCAGAAGCTCCTTGATTGCTTCGACGACGCGACCGGCGTCCATGACCGCGCCCTCGACAATCACCTCCGGCGGCAACGGAACCATGCCGAATTTTACCAGTTGATAGTTCCTATTGGAGCCCTTCAGTTTCACCAGTTTGATGAAGGTTGATCCAATGTCAAGCGCTATCGGTTCTATTTTCTTTGAAAAAAGCATCATCACTCCGCAACGACAGTGTGTACGCTACGCCGTATCACCCGGCGTTCTTGCTCTTCATGATCCGCTCAATGTCTCTCACATTGTGCTCGCCGTAGACCCGCCAACCTCGCCAGTCACGCTCAACGCCCGTCAACAAACCTTCGCTCTCCCATCGGAAAAGCGTCGCCCGGGAAATGTCGAACCGGTTACAGATCTCATTCGTTTTATATTTTTTCGAGCTTTTGCGTGCAACCATGCTACCCTCGCTGGATGGGCTACTGCTAATAGTTATGATAAGTATAGTTACTATGATACAGAAAAAAACCTGGTTGTCAAGTAATTTTTTTGGTTATTTTGACCCTGGGCACGGATCGCCGAAAACACTTTTTGATCATGCGACGTACACAAGGATCGTGACGTAGTGGCAGGCGCTTCCGGCCATTACGAACAGGTGAAAGATCTCGTGACCGTAAGACATTTTTTTGTCCAGCGCGTAAAACAGCACGCCGGTGGTATAGAAAACTCCTCCGGCGATCATCCAGGCCATGCCCACGCCCGGAAGGGCGTTCGCAAGCGGGCGGATGGCTACCAGCGCGAGCCAACCCATAAGGAGATAGATCGCGACAGAGAGCATGCGTCTGCTGCCTTTGGCGATGAGGGTGTCCTGTATAATTCCAAAGAGCGCGAGCCCCCAGATAACGCCGAAAAGAGACCACCCCCAGGCCCCGCGCAGAGTTACAAGCGTCAATGGAGTATAGGTGCCGGCGATCAGCAGATAGATTGCGCTGTGATCGATTTTTTGGAAGACATTCTTTGATGCTCCTCGGACGCTGTGATAGAGTGTGGAAAATAAATACAGCGCCGTAAGCGTAACACCATACACACTGAAGCTGACGATTTTCCAGGGATCCCCCTGCTGGCTCGCCAGAACGACAAGCACCACCAAACCCGCAAGCGCGAGGCCGGTTCCGATCAAATGCGTAATACTGTTCATACGCTCACCACGGTACATAGTTACCTGCCTCCCCATTGCCAACGCCCGCGCCGCGAGTGGAGCCCCCTCCGGCAGGAGCCGGGGGATTGCAAGGCGCGGGATTCAATATACCTGCATGCACAAATAAAAAAGGAGAGGCGCTGAGGCCTCTCCTTTCGATGTGATTCATGATGTCTCGCTATACATCCGCTCCATGCGGCGTGGCAAAGCTCGCCGTGCGGCGGGCCGCCATATCCATAAGCACGCGCTCCGAGCCGAAGGCGCCCGGTTCGTACTTGCGAAGTTTCAACTTCTCCCGCGCGTTGTCGATGAGCTTCAGCGCCAGTTCGAGGATCTTTTTCCCGTCAGACTCGAAGTAGAACCCGGCGTTTACCATGTCCCACCACTTGTTCTCCATAAGGTCCTTGAGCACCTTGCTCGCGCCGACCGGAGAATCGGAGCCGAAGATGCACGGCACACCCGAGGCGACGAAGTATGTCCCGATGGCAATGGCCTTCTCGCTCATCCACTCCGGCGCAATGCCCACCGCGGGCAGGCCGCCGATGTCGTCCCCGAGACCGCCCTCTTCGGCGATTTTGGACGCGATCGTTAGGATGCGCGAATTGTCCACGCAGGAACCCAGGTGCAGCATGGGCGGAATACCGATGGCTTCGCACACTTCACGAAGTCCGGGGCCCGCGTTCTCAAGGGCGGTCTCAGGCGTCATGAAGCCCGCCTTGGCCGTGGCATGGGCCGAGCAACCGGTCTGCACCACGAGCACATCGTGCTTGATGAACTCCATTGCAAGAAAATTATGGAGGCTGTCCTGACAGATCCTCGGGTGGTTGCAGCCCGCGAGACCCACCACGCCGCGGATGCGGCCGGAGATGATGGCGTCATTCAGCGGCCGGTAGGATGCACGGTATTTACCGCCCTGCATGTACTCGATGTATTCGTCGGAGAATCCGGCGATCGCATCGGCCGGCTTGGTCCCCGCCGGCGACACCTTTTCTTGCTTGCGGTTGGGGTAGTTGTCTATGGCCAGCCGGATGATCTGCTTCGCGATGTCCAGGCCATGATGTTCGTCGAACTGAATATGGGTCGCGTCGATCATCTTGCCCTTCGACGATGAAGTTATGATCTTGGTATGGAATTGCTTCGCAAGCTGCGCAAGCGCAGGCATGATGCACTGGACATCCACCACCATGGCCTCTACCATGCCGGTGACGAGCCCCAGTTCCTGCTGCAGGAACCCGCCTGCCGTGTGAATGCCATGCCGGACGAGGATTTCGTTCGATGTGCAGCACATGCCCACGAGGTTGATGCCTTTGGCGCCCTTGGATTTTGCATACGCGATCATGTCCGGTGCTTCCTGGGCAACCACGAGCATCTCGGCGAGAGACGGTTCATGGCCGTGGACCACGACATTCACCTTGTCTTTTTCAAAAATATCGAGGCCCGCCTGGGTCTTTACCGGGAACGGCGTGCCGAAAAGAATGTCCGAGATGTCCGTGCCGATCATGGACCCTCCCCAGCCGTCGACGAGGGAGGTGCGCATGGCCTGAAGCATGATGTTGTTCGGCTCCTGGTCAACGCCCATAGTCGTACGGTTCATGGCCTCGACCACCTCGCGGTCGATGCCGCGCGGCGCGATGCCGAGCTTCCTCCAGATTTCCTGCCGCTTTTTCGGCGCCCGGGCCAGGCATGCCAGTTCGCCGTTCTGCTGGCCGAACTGTGAAATGAATTTAAGCGCAACCTCTTCGCCCACCTTGTTGGTTGATTTGCCTTCTACATTGATGCCCAGATATCCGGCAACCATGTTCAGCTTGCGTACGTCCTTGATCTGGAAATCCTTCGCTTCGCCGCGCGACACGGCCAGGAGCGTGTTTGCAAGGTCCCGCGCGTGGTCCGAATGGGCCGCGGTACCGCCGGCAACCATGCGGGTCCAATTTCTCGCCGTAACCACCGGAAGGGTGGCGCCGCATACTCCCTCAGCCTCTTCCTCTTTGCCCGTAAGACGGCAAGGCCCCATTTGGCACGCCTTGCAGCATTGGCCTATGTGGCCGATGGGGCACGGTTTCATTTTTTCAGCACGGTCATAGGATGTCTTAAAGCCCTTTTCGGCGGCCTTCTTCAACAGAACTTTAGCGGCAGGATCTACGGATTTAGCGGCGGGATCAACTGATTTCTGTTCCTCTTTCATAGTCTTCAGAAACTCCTTTCGCGCGGGAGGAAAAACCTCCTGGATTTATTATACCGACTATGATGATACAACAACGGTAACAAAAATACTACAGAAAATTATGCGGGCACGCTATAAAATCTGCAAAACAGTCAATATAAATATCTTATAAGCAGAGACAAGTTTCAAGCCAAAAAAACAGCCCCTCCGCCATTGTGTGGGGACTTGTGGGAAGATTTGACAGAACTGTCCGGACTTGATACACTCTCTTTAAGGTCATCACCCACAGACTCGCAGGAAAAGGAACCGATTTTTATGGGAATTTTGGCAATGATCCTTGCCGGTGGAAAAGGGGAACGGCTCCACCCGCTCACGCTGCACCGGGCAAAACCGGCGGTCCCCTTCGGCGGCATTTACCGGATCATCGATTTTACCCTTTCAAACTGTATCAATTCCGGAATCCGGAAGATCGCGGTGATTCCCCAGTATAAATCCCTTTCCCTGGATAAGCATCTGCGGCTCGGCTGGAACTTGTTCTCCGGCGAGTTGAATGAATACGTCATCTCCGTCCCGCCCCAGCAACGTGTGGGCGATAAATGGTACCAGGGCACGGCCGATGCCATATACCAGAACATCTACATGATCGAGAAGGACGCGCCGGACCATCTGCTCGTTCTGGCCGGAGATCACATCTACAAGATGGACTATGCGGAAATGTTCCGGTTCCATAAAGAAAAACAGGCGGACGCCACCGTTGCCGCCATAGAGGTCCCTTGCAAGAGCGCAACCGGGTTTGGTATCGTCGAGGTAGACGAAGACTACCGGGTCATCGGGTTTGAGGAGAAGCCGAAGGTCCCCAAGCCCATCCCGGGTCAGGCGGATATGGCTTTCATATCCATGGGCGTGTATCTGTTCAACACCAGGGCCGTCATCGAACACTTGAAAGTAGATGCGTTGCAGAATACGGTACACGACTTTGCCAAGAACATCATCCCCCGGATGATGAAAACCACGGATTTCTATGCTTACAACTTCAAGGACGAGAACAAAAAAGAGGCAAAATACTGGCGTGATGTGGGGACCATAGACGCCTACTGGGAAGCAAACAGGGACCTCGTAAGCGTGGACCCGCTGTTAAACCTGTATGACAAGGCCTGGCCCATCCGCACCTACCAGGCGCAGAACCCGCCGGCAAAGTTCGTATTTGCGCAGGAGGAAAAAGGCGGCAGGCTCGGTATCGCGCTTGACTCGATCGTGGCGCACGGATGCATCGTGAGCGGCGGCCGGGTGCAAAATTCGGTACTCTCGCCGAACGTGCGCGTCAACAGCTATGCCGAAGTACACGATTCCATCCTCATGGAGAACGTGAACATCGGCAGACACTGTAAGATCCGCCGGGCCATCATCGACAAGGACGTGACGATCCCTCCGTGCACACAGATAGGTTATAACCTGGAAGAAGATAAGAAGCACTATCATGTCACGCCGTCCGGCATCGTGGTAATTCCCAAGGGAGCGGGCGTACCAGGAGAGGCAAGTTCGGATGCAGAATCGTGTCCGGTTGGCCCCTATCCGGATTGATAACCTTGCGCATGCAAGAACAGAAGAAACATCGACCCGCGTGTCCACCAGTCAATGTTCCCTTTGCAAGAAAGTGTGCATCTCTTATGGGATCCGCCCACGCCTAATTAACCCCTATGAATTTTTGCTAATCCCTCGTTAGATATTGCACCACCAAACCTTGCTCTCCTGGCCTCTTTATGCTAACCTAAAAAAAATAGTGAACACCGAATTCATGCAACAAATGCTACAACTGCCCAAAAAATCGGCAGAACTTGCCGCAAACTGACAGAGGTATTGCAGGTGTTCCCACAACAGACGAAAACCGAAAAACGACAAATCCATCAGTTCATCTCGCAAATGTGCGCACTAACAACCGCAGGTATCGGCGCTGTTGTGCTCATCGGTTGGTTGCTCGATATTCGGATCTTCCTCAGCATTGATCCGGATTCTATCCCCACAGCGCCCAGCACGGCAATTGCGTTTATCCTGTCAGGTGCAGCTCTCTCCATTTTTATTGGACCGTTTTCGAGCGTCGTTGCAACACGGCTCGCGAAATTTTTCGCGTTTGCTGTCGCGCTGTTCTCCCTTCTTATGCTCGTCCAATTCATAACCGGGTTTGATCTCCGGCTCGAACGGTTTTTGGCAGGTGATTCAGGTATTCTACATGGCTTCCCCATCGGACGCATGTCGCCGGTTACGGCCTCCCTCTTTCTTTTATCAGGGCTGTCGCTTTTGTTCCTCATTTTTCTGCCGAAGAGCCGAAAGCCCCTCTGGAGCATTGAATTAAGCATGGCTTTCGTCGTGGTGTCTGTCGGCATCATTCTTGTTGTTGGATACCTGCTCAAAACCCCCCTTATGTACAGCGGCGTCGTAATCCCGGTTGCCCTTCCCACTGCTATCGCCTTCTTGCTCCTTGGCTCGGGGTTGCTGGCCGCAGTGTTTCCGTATACACACCTTACGGGACCGGTAATCACAACCGTCCCTGCAAAGCGTTCCTTCTTCAAGCGTTATCTTCCCGTAATCCTTATCTTCTTCTTCTGCATTTTTTTATCCGCTGTCGCGGCCAATATCGTCCGAAAACAATCCCTGAAAAATTTACAGGATGAGTTTGATAAGAAAACAGTCGTGATGACGGCTGCCTTGCAAAGGGTGATCGATAGAAATTTTGACCTGCTCGAAGGCGTGGGTGCCCTTTTTTCGACTTCCCACGAGGTCACCCGTACTGAATTTCAGATTTTTTCGAAAGCCGCCCGACTGCACCATCCCGGTATTCAGGCGATAGAATGGGTCCCCCGCGTTCTCCGGTCCCAAAGGTCCCGGTATGAAGAGGCTGCGCGCCGGGAAGGGATGAAGGATTTTCTTTTCACGGAAAAGAACTTTCGAAATAATATCGTCAGCGTCGGTCCGAGACCGGAATATTATCCGGTCTACTTTGTGGAACCGCCCCAGGGAAACGGAAAAGCGCTCGGATACGACCTCTCGACCGAGAAAATACGTTTTGCCTCCCTGAGCAAGGCGCGGGATACCGGCAAGATCACGGCAACAAGCCGGGTCGCGCTTATTCAAGAACCAGGAGCGCAATACGGCGTGTTGGTCTTTCTGCCCCTCTACAATCACGGCACTGCTTCCCGGAGCGTTGCAGAACGACAAAGGGACTTGCGGGGCTTTGTCCTCGGTGTTTTCAAGATCGACGACCTGATGAAAGCGGCATTGCATGGTCTTGACCGCACGGGAATAGAAATCACCCTCTCGGATATATCGGGCGCTGAGGGAAAACGACTGTTGTTTCAGGGTGATGGAGGCAGCATTTCTCAACGAGCAAGCATGTCGAAAGCAACTGCCGTTACCATGGCCGACCGTCAGTGGCAATTGGAGTTCCATGGCTTCGTTGCTTCCGAAACAAAAACCGGCGGCACCCTGGCAATTCTCGGCGTCGGCTTGTTTCTCGGCTTTCTCTTGTCTTCCTATCTGCTTGCTCTGGAACGATATGCCTCTGGATTGCAGGATGCGCTTGCCGAAGTAAGGACGTTACGAGGTTTTATCCCGATCTGTTCCTACTGCAAAAAAATCAGGGACGATAAAGGATTCTGGGATTCGGTCGAACAATATGTCACGGAGCGCACGGAAGCGGTGTTTTCCCACGGCATCTGTCCGGAGTGCGCGACAAAGGTAATGTCTGAATTCGCAAAGGAAAAGCAGAAACTGACGAAACCGTAGGCCGCGGATTCACCACAGGAGAAAGGACACTACGATGGACCATAGTGTTGCGAATGACTATATGGCTCACGGATTCTGTTTTTTGTGGGAACAGCGCCTGGTATGGCTGCACGTAATCTCGGATATCGTTACCGGCATTGCCTATTTTTCAATTCCTATCGCCATGGGCTATTTTATTTTCAAACGACGCGACTTGCCGTTTACGTACATTTTCGTGCTTTTTGCGCTGTTTATTTTTGCCTGCGGCACAACTCATTTCTTCGCGGCCTACACCGTCTTCGTGCCGCTCTATTGGCAGGAGGGATACGTGAAGGCATTTACCGCGGTGGTTTCGATCATCGCCGCGATCCTGTTTATCCCGATGATACCGAAGGCCATCGGGCTGCCGAGTCTGCCGAAGGCCATGGAAGACATCAAACGGCTCAATAGCGCGCTCGAAAACCAGTTGGAAGAACTAAAGGTAAAAGACCATGCAGTGGCCTCATCCGAGCGAAAATACCGGGGCCTCGTGGACAACGCGCTCGTAGGGGTATACACATCGACGCGCGAAGGAAAGTTTCTGTATGTGAATGACGCGCTTGCAAGGATCTTCGAGTGCGAAACCGCGGAAGAGTTGCTTTCATCGCCCGTCGTAATGCCGTCCAAGACGCCCGACAACCATGGGGACTTCCTTGCCCTCCTTGGAGAAAAAAAGAAGATCCCTTACTATGAAGCAGCAGTCTCCACAAAGACCGGGCGCTTGAAGACCATCGTGATAAGCGCCGCTCTTGAGGATGATATTATTTCCGGGATGGTTGTCGACAGAACCGATCAGAAGAAGCTGGAGGACCAGCTTCGGCAGTCTCAGAAGATGGAAGCAATCGGGCAGCTCGCGGGCGGCATCGCCCACGACTTCAACAACATTCTGTCCGCCATCATCGGTTACGGGCATGTTACGCTCATGAAAATGCCGCACAACGACCCTTTGAGGCCGAATATAGACAGCATTCTTGAGGCAGCCGATAGGGCGGCGTATCTCACGCAGGGTCTGCTCACGTTCAGCAGAAAACAGAGCAGTAATAAAAAACCCGGGGACCTAAACCTGATTATCAAAAAGGCGGAAAAATTCTTGGTACGGGTCCTGAGAGAAGATATTGAATTCAGAACGAGCTTGCAGGAAGAGGCGTTGTCTGTCTTTGCCGATTCGAACCAACTTGAACAGATCTTGATGAATCTTGCGACAAACGCGCGGGATGCCATGCCGAAAGGCGGCAGATTCACCATTGAAACCGAGCGGTTCATGCTCAATGCGGAGTTCAGGTCGGTTCACGGATACGGGCAACCGGGCGCATACGCGCTCATCACCGTCTCGGATACCGGCATCGGCATGAATGATATCACGCGACAACACATATTCGACCCCTTTTTTACGACGAAGGAGATCGGGCAAGGCACTGGTCTCGGTCTCTCGGTGGTCTACGGCATTCTCAAACAG
>Ga0209068_10000260_pt1 | contig 30553 bp, 36 predicted proteins | sample ColStrG_CSR_2012_FD_187200 | JGI IMG/M metagenome (GOLD analysis project Ga0209068, IMG submission 187200) | Freshwater sediment microbial communities in response to fracking from Pennsylvania, USA - Cold Stream Run_MetaG_CSR_2012 (SPAdes)... | ecosystem: Environmental > Aquatic > Freshwater >...
GTAAATAGGAACCGCGCCGCCCACGAAGCGACGTGAATTACGCGGTCCTGAAAAATGACGGAGTCGCTATCTGGCGCCAAAGCTCGTCGCAGAGTGCCTTCTTCATCCAACTGCCGTGCCTGATCGAAATATACAATTCGTAGCAAATCGGCTCGCCGGATCTGCCCCGCCGCAGGTTCCAGTTCTCCACGCAGCAGCCGCAGCAGAGTCGTTTTGCCGCTGCCGTTCGGTCCCACCAGACCCACGCGCATCCCAGCCGTAATCGTGAAGCTCAAGTCGCTGAACAGAGTCCTATCTGGAATGTCGTACTTCACATCCGTAATCTCAATGAGCCGCTTCGTCTTGCGTTCAGTCGCGGAGAAATCGATTCCGGCACTCCCCGTCCGAGTCCGCGCGTTCAGATTGGCAAGTTCGCTGATCATCTCGTTAGCGCTATCAATTCGCGCCTTCGACTTCGTCGTCCGCGCCTTCGGTCCGCGCCGTAACCACTCAATCTCCGTGTGCACGCGGTTTTCCAGCGCCTCCTGACGCTTCGACTGCGCATGCAGGAATTCTTCTTTCTTGATCAGGAACGTGCTGTAGTTGCCATGGACGCGCAGAATGCCGTCGGGATAGGTTTTGTTCAACTCCGCCATTTCGGTCGCAACATTTTCCAGGAAATACCGGTCATGGCTTACCACAACACAAGCAAATGCCGCCGCCTCAAGCACAGCTTCCAGCCACTCGATTCCAGCCAGATCCAGATGATTGGTTGGCTCGTCCAACAGTAGAATATCCGGGCCCTTTACCAGCGCCTCGACCAGTGCCAGCCGCTTGCGCCATCCACCAGAAAGCGAAGAAGCCTTGGCGTCCAAATCCTCAAACCCCGCACGCCCCAGCGTTTCCGCGAAGCGTGTCCCGCGCTCATTGCCGGGAACCCCAGCTGTTTCCAGCGCCTTTTCCGCCACGGATCGCACGGTGGCCTCGGCAGGGAATTCCGAATCCTGCGTTACATAGGCCAGTCGCGCCCGCTTTCGCGTAGCTACATCGCCGCTGTCCGGGTCGATCAAGCCAGCCAGAATTCGCAGCAACGTCGACTTGCCCGACCCGTTCGGGCCAATCAATCCGACCCGGTCTCCTTCCGAGATCGTGAATGAGACATTCTGGAACAACGGGAGGGCGCCGAAGCGCTTCGAAAGATCTTGGGCATTAATAATGGGCGGCAACGGCTGGAAAATCTCCTGGAGAAGAGTCTGTTCTGAGGGTAACAGAGGAAATTAAGGTTATGTGGTAGGGTCATGCCCCTCACCGCATTAACCCAACGATATTTAGGTTTTAATCCGAGAGAGGTCGCGAATTTCTATCGCGGCTTAAAGTGATAGACCACATCCTGTTTCGACGCGATGGGCGTGCCGTCCCGCGTCGCAGGGCGAAAATGCCAGCTATCTAACGCACTCAGAACCTCGTTATCAATCGCCGGACCAAGACTCTGCAGCACGCTCTTGCTAATAACATTTCCGCCAGCGTCAATCGTAATCTCTACGACAATCGTTCCCTCCACGCCGCCCGGAAGGTCGTCTGTATTCACAATGGGGTCGTGCTCAGACATCGGCAAAGCCGGACGAATGTCGTGCCCGGAAAAAGGCCCATCGGAGGCGGAACCATAAGAAGCTCCTGCCGCAGCAGCATGTGCCGCCTGATCTGCAGGTGAAACGGGAGCACTCGCTTGCGCCACAACTTTAGGAGTAACCGCAGGTTTCGCAATAGCCCTGGGCAGCGAAATTCGCATCGGTGAAGGAGCAGGCGCAGCGTCGGCCGAGGCGTCGGGCCAGTAGAGATGCGTCAGAGCTGTGCCATCGTGTCCCCGAGCGACCGACGAAGGAGCGATAAACATAGGACGGCTGGCAAGAATCAGTAACACCACCGGTATGCAGTGCAAGGCAAACGAAAGCAGCAGCGTGATCCGCTGCTGGCCGCGCACGGGAGTAGGAGTCGTGAACATTCAGCCCAGTTATCCCTAGTCTACAGGTTGGACGAACGAACTGGGCTTTGGTCAACCCTAGCGGATGGCACGCCAATTCTTTGACATCGCAAACTGCGATGTCAAAGAAGTCCACCAAAGTACACAGCTCTATCCGCCTCATCTCTTGTATAGTCGCAGAGAGAGTGCCATGCCAACTGCCTCGAAACTTGCCGTGCTGTCGCGTCCTATTGAGCGCGGAATCCATCTGATTCGCGGGCGCAAAGTGATGCTGGATTCCGATCTGGCCGCCCTTTACCAGGTCCAGACCTTTCGCCTCAACGAAGCCGTAAAGCGCAATAAGACACGCTTCCCAGCGGACTTCATGTTTCAATTGACGCGCAAAGAGACAGAATCTTTGACATCGCAGGCCGCGATATCAAAGAAGGGGCGTGGCGGCAGGCGTACTCGCCCCTATGTCTTCACAGAGCACGGCGTGGCGATGTTGTCATCTGTTCTGAAAAGTAAACGCGCCATTCAGATGAACATCGTCATCTGCCGCGCCTTCGTGCGGATTCGAGAACTGATTGCCACCAACCGCGACCTGGCGGATCGCGTCGCTAAGCTGGAGACAGGTCAGCTGGGGACCAATTCCATCCTCGACGCCTTGGTCGATGAAATCGATGGAATCGCGCATGATGTCAAAACCATCCAGGCTCCGCCACCTGCTTCAAAGCGCAGAATCGGATTTGCCCGCTAGGTCAGGAGATCTTTGACCTCGCAGTTTGCGATGTCAAAAACCTAGCTGACAACATCTTCCGGCAACTCCAACTCCTCTTCCACCATGAACGCCAGCTCTTCCTGTCCCTCGTCCGGAGCCTCCAACCCCAGCAGACCCCCAACCGGCGCGAAGGAGCGCCTGTGGAGGGCCGTAGGGCCGTGTTCCTGGAGGGCGGCACGGTGGATTGGAGTGCCATAGCCTTTGTTGGAGGCAAGGCCGTACTGCGGGTAAATCGTGTCGAACTCCCGCATCATGTGGTCACGGTGGACTTTGGCGATAATCGACGCTGCGGCAATCGACGCCGACAATGCATCTCCATGAATCAAAGCACGTTGTGCGCACGGGTGGTCGAGGCGCATGGCATCCACTAGCAGAAAGTCGGGTGCGGGTTGCAGTTGGAGGACAGCATCTCGCATCGCCACGCGCGAGGCTTGGTAGATGTTGATCTCGTCAATTCGGGTGGCATCGACTGATGCGATGGCCCAAGCCACGCAGCGCTTCCGAATCTGCGCAGCCAGACGCTCGCGGTCCTCTGGTTCCAGCAACTTAGAGTCGCGCAGGCCTCGGATGCGATCAGCTGGGTTCAGAATCACAGCAGCAGCGGTCACAGGGCCGAATAGACATCCGCGGCCAACTTCGTCCACGCCAGCGATGAGTCGCGCGCCGCCGGCCCAGGCTTCTTTTTCACAGCGAGTCGTGCAGCGTAACCTCTTCAGCAGGCGCAGCTTAGCCGCCGACGGGGATAACGTTCGCGGGTCTCTTTGCAAAGATGCGGGCACGACTGCCTCATCATCGCCGCCATGGTCGAGAAGCGCAAGATGGCGGGGCAAGAAATCTGTGGATTACGAAGGCCCCGCCACTTCGTTGCTTCGGTTCTTTGCGAGCCTTGCCGTCCCACCTCCGTAATCGCCCATTCGTGGGGTCGACGTTACCGGCGTAAATTGCTGATACGACAGCGTCTTGATACCTTCAAACTATCTGGGGACCTATGTCGGCAGCCAAGCGGATCAAGACCTCGAGCAAGCCGGAAAATAAGAGCATCGCCTCTGCTCCTGGGCGCTATGACAAGCGGATTCAGCTTGCCATTCCGCTGCGCGTCACGACATGGGATGAGCATAAGAAACCACTGCTCGACATGGCTTGCACGCTGGACGTGTCAATGCGCGGTGCGCGACTGTGTGGTGTGCGCTCCTTGCTCAAGGTCGGAGATGTTGTGGCGGTGGAGCGCGGGCGCAACAAGCTCTTCTGTCGCGTCGTATGGATTGGAACTCCTGACTCCAACAAGAAGGGTCAAATCGGCGTGCAGGCGGTCGAGGCAGGAAAGTCGCTCTGGGAAGCGGACATGGTGGAAGTGGGGCAGCAGTACACCCCAATAACTGCGGACCCGTCAACGAGGCCGGTGGGAGATCGCAACCGCAGGGCTACCCGAGTGGTAACAGAGGCGCAGGCGCGGGTGCTGGAACAGCAGGACGGCCGCGACGGCGTGGTTTGCGAAGGGCTTATCAAGAACATTTCTGAAACCGGCTGCCTGTTGGAGAGCCCGGTCCGCCTGCACGTGGGGGCCGCGGTGCAGGTCGTGCTTGATTTGCCGAATTTCGATCTGGCGTTGCGGGGGAAAGTGCGGCATTCAGGTCCCGAAGGCCTCGGCATAGAATTCCGGGAGATTCGTAAAGGGGATCGGCAGCTATTGCGTTATTGGTTGCGACAAGCGTCGCAGGTTTCGCAAGAGGCGGCGGCGGTGGGAGCCTCCTAAAAGGTTTCGTCGTGCGGAGCCGGGATTTCCGGTACCTGTCTTGAACCGCACGCAATGACAAGGGCACGGCCTTGGCCGTGCCCTTGTTGATTTCAAGTCAAGTCAAGTCAAGCCATTCCAGGCGGCTAGGGGCAAACCGGCCTGGGTTGGAGCACGAACGGGGGCCGCGGCGGTTGCCTGAAGTTGAAGCTGTCAGTCATATCGTTGGAGGCGGCGTCGCGAGCCGTCAGTGGCGCCAGGTTGAACCGGTTTTCCACCAGTTTCAGGAACGAGGAGAACTCGTACTGGGTATGGCTGACGAAGCTTTGTTTCGCATAAGGCGAAATGATGAGCAAAGGAACGCGTGGACCTAAGCCGTAACGGTCCAATCCGGGAGGCGGGACGTGATCGTAGAAGCCGCCGAAATCGTCCCAGGTCACGAAGATCGCGGTGGAATCCCAGTCCGGTCCCTGCATGATCGCGTTGATTTGCTGCACGGTCCAGTTCTCGCCCAGGCAGGTGCTATCCGGCGGATGCTCGCTGGTGGGTCCACTGATCACCCAGCTCACGGCAGGCAGATTTCCGTTCTGAGCGTCGACCAAAAACTGGGTGTCGGATACGACATTGCTGTTCCAAAGCGAGCCATTGCGGATGTGCCGGATGGCATCCAGTGCCGACCACTGATAGCCGTTCTGCCCGAAGCCCGGAGCATAGTATTTCCAACTGATCCCGGCATTCTGCAGGCTATCCGCCATGGTTTGGAAATCGAAACATGGATATTGCTGCGTGACATTGCCGTTGCGGTCCATCACACTAACCAGGGCCGTGCTGTCGGAGTCGCAGCCCCAGGCGCCGTTGGGACTGCCGTTCGGATTGGAAATCACGCCGCCGGACTGCGCTCCGACCGTGTAGAGATGATTGGGCATACTCGGACCTTCCAGCGAAGAAAACATCCGATCCGCCAGCACGAACTGATGCGCATAGGCAAAGTAGTTGGGGATGTCCGACTGCCGCATCTGGGTGTAAGGCGACAAATCGGAACCCATGAAGACGAGGTCAAAGCGATCCATTTTGCCGCCGTGAACAGCTGTGTGTGCGTCGATCCAGCTATGGCCAATGTCGTGGGTTTTGTCGGGCGTGTGGCCCAAAGGGATGGTCTGGCCCGTGGAAACCTTTCCTTGCGTCGCGCCGTCGGCACCGGGAAAGGTTCCGAAGTAGTTATCGAAGCTGCGGTTTTCTTTAATGATGAACACGATGTGCTTGATTTTCATCAAGCCGTGGGCGGGTGGGCGGCTGCTTGCAGCGTGGACGTTTCTTTGGGCGACCGCAACAACGGAGCTAAGGAGCGCAATAGTGCATAGCCGCAGGAACGAAACTCTGGGAAAGGGAGGCATGGACTGGCTTTCTTGAACGAGGATTTGGGCCGAGAGAAACCGGAGCCCGATTGGATGCAGAATAGCGCGAATGAGTTGATTCAAAAAAACCAGAAGGGCAGATCTGATCTAAAAATGAAAAGGCCGCAAGAGCCTCGCGGCAATTGCGGCCTTTCCGTAACCCGATGTTAACGACGCGTTAACAATCTACTTCGTTTTTTCGACTTCGCGGAGACGCGCAGCCTTCCCACGCAGCGAGCGCAGGTAGTACAGCTTGGCGCGGCGAACCTTGAACGACCGCACAACTTCCACTTTATCCACCACCTTGCAGCGGTAGGGGAAGATGCGTTCGACGCCCTGGCCGAAGCTCATCTTGCGGACCACAAAGGATCCCTGCTGGCCGCCCCGCTGGGCGATGACCAGGCCTTCAAAAACTTGGACGCGCTCTTTGTCGCCTTCCTTGATCTTGACGTGAACGCGGATGGTGTCGCCCGGTTTGAACGCGGGCAGGTCCGTCCGCTGCGATTTTGCTAGTAGCTTATCGATAATAGGGTTGGTTGACATGGCTTTAACCTATCTAGTGTAACGGAAATCGCGGATTTTGGCCATTTTTTGCCCGGCTAAGAGGAGAGGTTCATTCCGCTTCCATGGCCCGGGCATTGGCCGTTTCCAAGCGTTGCTTGCTGTGCTGCCTCACATCCACCACGATCGTTTCTGCCAGCCGATCTTGTGCGCACATGCGGTTGCGGTCCCAGAAGAATTGCAGGAACCCGAGTCCACCTTCCAGCACGGCGGCCCCGTATCCGAGCGCTCGCTCGACCGACTGCCACGCTCCTAGCCTCTCGCTCGTCAGGGACAATGCGCGAGTTCTTGCGATCCATTTGCCCGGCGTCTGACCATTGCCAAAGTAGTTGCCCAGCCCCCAGTAGAGCAACATCACGACGAGATTTCCCTTTTCGTGAAAATCCCAAGTCAAGTTGATGTCTTGCTCGTGGAGCAGATACCGTCGCCACGCAAGCTCCAGCGGAAACCACAGCAACACGGCGAACAGGAGGTCGCAAAGATATCCCACCAGTCTCTGCCAGAAGAGAGCCAGCGGCAACCCATCCAGGGCCTGAGCGCGAGCCGACTCATGTGCCTGAAAGCGGCGCTGTCCCGGTTGCTGTTCTTTCTTCATGGCAGAGCATTCTAGCTTGGGGAGTATGCTCCCAACACGGAAGAATTAGAAATGGTCGACTCAGCCACCAAATTCCTTTTGATCCGCCTGGTCAATAATAGGGATTCTTTGCTGCGCTCAGAATGACAAGGCGCTCGGTGCAATTCCCATTCCTTGATGCAAAATAGACTCATGCTTTCCGTGCGCATCGACAAGTGGCTGTGGGCTGCGCGATTCTTCAAAACGCGGTCCCAGGCTGGGCGAGCTTGCGATCTCGGCCGGATCCTCTCTAACCAGCAGCCAGCCAAGCCCGCGCGCGAAATTCGCGTGGGCGACATACTCCATGTGACCAATGAAGGGGGCGATTTCGATGTCGAAGTCTTGCTACTGAGCGACGTTCGCGGCCCCGCATCGGTCGCGCAAACCCTCTACCGGGAAACGGAGGCGAGCCGCGAACTGCGTCTGAAAGTCGCGGCTGAACGCAAAGCTCAGGCGCAATTCGCACCCGCCCCGACCAGCAGGCCTTCGAAGCGCGATCGGCGCAGGATCATTCAGTTTCGAGGGAGAGGCTGAACGGAATCTGAAGCGCTTCTTTCCGTCTGTCCGTCAGTTTGTTGATTGATCACCGCGGTAAAATCGCGGCTTCACAATCGGAGTACGGATTTGTTCGCGGTCTCCCGTCCGATGGACAAGCAAATGCGCATTTCTTAAAGAAGTGGTTTGACTTCCGCTTCAACGACATCCGTATATTCAAAGCCGATAATCTTCTGCTGGAGTATCCCTTGGCGGTCGTAGAGCAACGTGGTGGGCAGTCCTTCAATGCCGCCGAACTTCTGCTTCAAGTCGTCGCCCGCCACCGCCAGCGGATAGTAAATCCCAAGTTTTTTTGCAAACTGGACCGGGTCTTCCGTGTCCGCCATGGTATCGAACTTGAAACCGAGCACGGCGAATCCACGTGGTCCGTAGAGGTCGGCGAGTTTTTGATAGCCGGGCATCTCTTTCTTGCACGGCTGGCACCAGGTCGCCCAAAAATCAATGATCACCACCTTCCCGCGAAGATCGGTCGAGGAGATCTTATGCCCCTGCAAGTCTTTGAGGGAGAACTCCGGCAACCGGGAGCCGATTTGCCCAGCCGCGATGACGTGTTCCTTGGGCGGTGTACCCGCCGGATGCGGATCGCATCCGGCGAGCCCAAGCACCACCACGCTTAACACCAACCAACTTGGTTTCCGCATCTATTCCTTCTTTTGAATTTCCAGAATGAGTAAGGCCAGCGGAGCCGCAGGGTCGCGTTTCTTTTTTCCTTCCGGTTTTTTGTATAACTGACCGCGAAGTGTGACCTTCGTTGGAGTGCCCGCAAGAGGTTCCAGCTCTTTCGAGAACTCATTCGAGGTAAACGCAAACGACTGGTTCGGTTCGACTTGCAAGGCAAGGTTCCCCGAAGCGTCTTTCACGATTTTTCCGCTCGCGGTCATATCCATCTCCGCCGCGGTCACACCACTGTCGTAGGTCGCCTTGAGAAGCTGGGCGGGATCTATCTGCCCATCTTCCTTGGGAGTGACCTGTACTTTACCGTCGATCAAACTGACATCTACTGTTTGAACGCCAGACTGGCGTCCCAGGTGTTGTTTCACACCGTAGGCTCAAAAATTTCAAGTCATGCCTTCGACGCGCATTTCAATATGCTTGATTTGCGCTTGCGCCACGGGCACAACCATGATCGAACCGAGCAGAACAAGTAGAGCCACCCTTTTCGTCTTCATCGTTCTCCTTTCTTAAAGATGGAACCGGAATTGTTGTGTAATTCCAAAACTGATATGACGGCCAGCCGGCATGAAAGATGCGCCGGTGGAATGCGCAGCCCCCCAATCCATCCCCAGCCAAACATGCACTCCGGGCCGTACACCCACGTAAGTCGTTATTCCGGTTTGCAATTCGTCGCCACCGCTTCCGTGCTGCGCGGCCCCTGCTATGCGGTCATCTTGTGAATGCAGCCAGGTCAGCACCGGTCCGACAAACCATTCGTGCGCCCCATTCTTCGACTCATAAGGACGGTAGGAAAGCCAGAAACGCGATTCGACATTACTGCCAAGGCGCGTCGCTTGTGTTCCCTGCGATCGCAGGAGCACGTGGAAATCCTCATCAGCGACCAGGCGCCGGATGTTGAACAGCCCGGTGTAGGTTCCATTCGCGGCTATAAACAAATCTGTAGAACCCGAGCCTGGTTGCAAGCCTGGAGGGAGTCGAATGCCATTGCTGCCGATCAAGTTCGTGCGTCCAGTCGGCAACTTTGGACCGAGTGTGATGGAGGCCTGCGTCGTGCCTCGTGGCGAATCCCTCCGCAGGAAGCGATACTTGAGTAGAGCCATGGCATCGCCAATACCCGTTCCAGCAACGGTTGGCGTGCCCGATACCTCGAAGTGATTCGTGACAATTGGCAACAGTACTGTTACATCGAAATCGTGGCGGAATCCCCAGGTAAAGTTGAAATCGCCCTCATGAGTGAAGGTGGGACGCGATGTCCCGGTAATTCCGCCCGGCGTACTTCCACGCGTGGTGAAAATGGAGTTGTACGACGCAAGCCCGCCGCCCGGGAACAACGGCGGAGCCGTTTCCGGGGCGGGCCCTTGCGCCCAAGCTGCCGTGGCAAAGAACAATACCGCCAGCGCCAGCCACGTGCCGCTTCCGCAGCCGATAGCCTTTCGAGGTTTCACGAATTATTCCTCCAGTAAAAGCAAAACGATTCAGGGCACACAAAGGCGTGCCCACGAAAAGTGACTGGAGGTCAGGCTAGATACGAAGAGGCAGGGAAGCTGGCGGTGAGAAAACGGGCGGCGCGTGACTGCTCGTTGCGACGGTGCGGACAGAAGACGGAGCAACCCGGAGCGCGCCAGATGTTGGTAAGACGGCAAATACGACGGAATGCGAAACGCTATGTCCGGACGAAGACAGCATGAAAGGAGCGTGCTGTCTGGGCATGGTCTTGCAGCAATCCATGCCTTGGTTCGTGTCTTGTTGGTTAGTGTTTTGATGGATATGCCGCGAACATTGCATGGCAGCGCAGCACTGCATGGCCTGTTCGGGTGACGCCAGCGCCTCGCAGTCGAGCGGATACGTTGAGAGCGCCACCACGAGCAGCGTCGGCAATATGGACCTGACGAAACGCATCAATTTGTACCCTAGACGGGCCGGGATGCTCATGTCAAGCGTGATACGCAAGACTTCCTGGCGCTCAGCTATCGGCGCTCCTCGCGGCTTTAATTGTGTCCAGCACAGCATGGTCTTCTTTGGCGAGGGCAATATTCTCTAACAAATCGGGCCGATTCTTCAGCGTCTTTTCCAGCGCCGAGCGCCGCCGCCAGCGGCGGATTTGTTCGTGGTCGCCGGACATCAACACCTCGGGAACGGGCATGCCACGAAACTCGGCGGGGCGCGTGTAGTGCGGATAGTCGAGCAGGCCGCCGGAGCCGCACGTGGAATCCGCGCCAGTCGTTTCCGCGCCGGGCTGTCGCTGGGCGTTTGCCGTGAACGACTCTTGCCGCGCGGAAGCTTCATTGCCCAGCGCCCCGGGGATGAGGCGTGTGATTGCATCCACGATCACCGCCGCCCCCAGTTCGCCGCCGCTCAGTACGTAATCGCCGATGGAAATTTCCCGGTCCGCCAGCGCCGTGCTGACGCGTTCGTCTACACCTTCATAGCGGCCACAAATAAGTACTACTTCGTCGAGAGTCGCAAGTTCTGAAGCCAGTGCCTGGTCAAATCGAGCCCCCTGGGCGGACAGGAGAATCACCGACTGCTTTGACTGGCGAGCGATGCGCAAGTCGCGCGGAGCCAGATGGAGCGTGTCCAGACAAGCGAAAATTGGTTCTGGTTTGAGAACCATGCCTTCGCCGCCCCCAAAGGGCCGGTCATCCACGGTGCGATGTTTGTCGTTCGTATAGGTGCGCAGGTCGTGCAGGCTGGTTTGCATCAAGCCAGCTTCGCGGGCGCGACGGACAATGCCGAAGTCCAATGGGCCGTGGAAGAAATCGGGGAAGATGGTGAGGATGTGGAAGTGCATAGCCAGTTCGAGCCTACTCCACAAGATACCAGCGGACTCTTGTCATTCCGAGCGCCAGCGAGGAATCCCTTTCACATCGGCACTCTCGTGTTTGAAAGGGATTTCTCGCTGACGCTCGAAATGACAATCGATGAGAGTCGCGTCGAACTAACCCGCTGCTACCCATGAGTCTTTTGCTGCACTTCTTTCTCTTCCTTCGTCAGCGCCGCGTTAATTTCCAGCAACCCTTCCGGCAAGGTCATGCGAATCTGCTTGTTCGCGACGTCGATGCCGGCAGCGCCCCCTTCGAGAAACGCCTCCGCCAACGGTAGCAGGTGTTCGCGAACCTTCTCGGCTGACCCTACGCCCTGCACGACCAACAGCGGGGCCTCGCCCGCTCCAAACTGCACATCGGTGACGGTACCGATCTTGCGCTCGTGATCCAGCACTTCGCATCCGACCATGTCGCTGATATAGGCCGCGCCCGGTTCGAGTTGCGCGCGTTCGGATCGGGGAATCTGCAACTCGCAGCGCAGGAATGTTTCGGCGTCGTTCATGGAATCGACGCCCTTTAATTTCAATACGAGGTAATCTTTGTGCGGCCAGCACTCTTCCAGTTCGACTTCGCGACGCTGCGCATCTTTGCCCAGCGCAAACATGCGTAGCCCGGGAACAAAACGGTCAGGATGGCTGGTACGGGGCTCAACGCCGATCTCGCCGCGACGGCCTTGCGTTTTGAGAACGCGGGCGATGGTGATGAAGTCGTTGAGGGAGCCGCTCATGATCTCCTAGCGCACGAGACATCCAACGAAGACCCGCAACGAAGACCACGCAGGCGAGGGCGCCTGCGCCACACGAGCTAGTCTTCGACGATTTCCAGGACGTAGTCGCGGTCGTTCTTGTCGCCGATCACCCGCACCAGATTTCGCATGGCGCGAACCACCGATCCTTGGCGTCCGATGACTTTGCCCACGTCGTTCGGCGCGACTTCCAACTCGACCACCATCTCGCCCTTGTCCTCGAATTCGTCGACGACAACAGCTTCCGGAGCGTCGACCAGGGCGCGAGCAATATGCTCCACCAACGCTCTGGCATTGGCTGGCGCGGCGTTATGGGAATCGTTCACGCGAGGCTCCTGGGAGGGAAATACAACGGCAAACTACGCGGAAATCGGGGCAGCAGGGACGGCAACCGGGGCATGTTTCACGATCTTGCCCACGCGCTCCGACATCTGCGCACCCTTCGAAACCCAGTAATCCACGCGATCTTTCTGTAGGACGATCGTTCCCGGGTTGGTGCGGGGATTGTAGGTGCCAATCGTTTCCACAGGGCGGCCATTGCGCGCCCGAGCCTTTTCGATGACGACGATACGATATTGCGGTTGCTTGCGCGCACCAGTGCGCGACAGACGAATCATTAACACTGAGGTTTTTCCTTAATGGCCGGATTGCTCCAGCGAGGTTCAAACAAACTCTTATTATGCCTGAGCTTAGAGGTTGTGGCAAGCCAAAGCACCTCTCAGAGATTGACACTCATGGTGTATGACGTATAATACATGTCATACGATCCACCAGGAGATCGCTGATGCTATCTATCCGTCTGAAGCCTGAACTCGAGGAGCGTTTGTCGCGGCTTGCCAAGCTGACGGGTCGTACCAAGACGTACTATGCCAGCCAGTTGATCGAGGACAATATCGACGACTTGGAAGACCGATACTTGGCTGAATCCCGGTTGGAGAAGCGCGGCAAAACCTTCTCCAGTGATGAAGCGCGCAAGGAGCTTGGCTTAGATTGAGCGTTGTTTAGATTGATCTAACGCGACGCATGAAGTGGTCCATCGAATACGACGAACGGGCTCTCCAAGACCTCAAAAAGCTTGATCGTCAGACACGCGCTGAAATCCTCGACTACATGGATCAACGCATTGCCGCAGCGGAGAATCCACGCATCTTCGGCAAGCCGCTGCGCCACAGCAAATTCGGCTTGTGGCGCTACAGAGTACGGGACTACCGGATAATTTGCGAACTGAAGGACACACGACTCATCGTGTTGGTCGTCGCGTTGGGACATCGCAGCAAGATCTACGAGGAATGAGTGTTCAGGACGTGATCCAGTCTGCTCCCTGCTACAATTCCGCTGCCATTCAAACGAGGAACTTCTCGCGGCATACACACGTATCTCTGTTGTGCTGTTGAGGTTGCGCCGGGTAAACGGTCGCACGGCACTCAGGCAGTCGCGGTTTTTGAAGCGGTCCCAAGGGAGCAGCGTTGGAAGACGCCCAGGTCGTCAATCTCATCGTGCGGCGCGCCGTAGCGGGCGATTCCAACGCTTGGGAGGACATCGTCCACCGCTATAACCGCCGCATTTACAACATCTGCTACCGCTTTTCCGGCTCTGGCGATCACGCCGATGATCTCACGCAGGAAGTCTTCATAAAAATCTATAAAACCTTATCCACCTATGACTTAGAGCGTGGTGCCTTCATGACGTGGGTGACCACCATCACCCGCAATCTGCTGGTCGACCACTTCCGCAAAACCAAGCAAGATCGCGTGACCGATTCGATGGATGCAGGGTCTTCTCCTGAAGAAGACAGTCTGACCCTGGCCGACCAGCTCCAGGACGGCGGCCTGCGTCCCGACGACATACAACACAAGCGACAGGTGCAAGAGTTAGTGCATAAGGGCTTACAAAAACTCTCTCCAGAACTACGGGAAGCATTGATTTTAAGGGACTTACAAGACATGGACTATCGTGACATCGCTATTGCCCTCAAGGTACCCGAGGGCACGGTGAAGTCGAGAATAAATCGCGGCCGCGCGGAACTAGCGCGTGTGCTTTCACGTACATACAAGCAGGTGATCTAGATGGCAGACGAAATCAAATACGGAATGCATTGCGCAGAATTTGAGGCGCTGCTTTTCGATGCGATCGACGGGACGCTTGGGGCGGGTCCGCTGGCGCAATTTAAGGCACACGCTGCGGCTTGCGCAACCTGCGGGCCGCTGTTCGCCGACGCAGGTGCGGGACAGCGCTGGATGCAGTCGCTGGCCGAAGTGGAGCCTCCGAAGAATCTGGTCCACAACATTCTGGCTAAGACGAGCGGCAAAGAAGTTCGTCTCGTGGAACAAGCCGGGAATCAGGTGGCCCGCTCAAGCTGGTGGCAGCCGGTTCTGGCCGGAGTATGGGCCACCGTGCGGCAGCCTCGCTTTGGCATGTCGGTGGCCATGGCGTTCTTCTCGGTTTCGCTGGTAATGAGCGTGGCGGGCATTAAAGTCCACGATTTGGCGAAAGTGGATTTGCGCCCCAGTGCGATTACGCGCACGTACTACTCCACCCAGGCTCGCGTGGTGAAGTACTACACCAATATGCGCTTCTATTACGAGATGGAATCGCAGGTCCGCGACTTTAAAAAGGCCATCGCTCCCGCGGAAGGCGGCGCGTCGGCCAAGCCGAAAGACCAGAACCGCAAGAAGGACAATACCACCAGCGGCCGTCCTAAGAATGGCCAGGAGCAGAACTACGCGCGCGACGAAATGCAACCGCTGTTGGCCGACGCGAAAGTGGGTTTCGCAAATGGTGTTAGCGCAGTGGAACAGAAAGTGAAGCAGTCGGGTATGGGAGACGTTGACGCGAAATCGATTCTCTTGACCGGCACGACCTCGATCGATGCAACGGTGATCGACGAGGCAAGGAGAGAAGCATGAACTGCGCAAATCACAGTGATGTTACCGCGGCAGCGTATTGCCGCACCTGCGGGAAGCCGCTCTGCGGCCCCTGTACCCGCAATGTGGGCGGAGTTGTCTACTGCGAGAGCTGTCTGGCGGAACGCGTCCAGGGAGCGCCCGGGGCCACCTACAGCCAGACCGTGATGTCGGAAGGCATGGGAATGCCTCCAAACTCGCCGCACGCCAAACCCACGCTAGCCGGGTTTCTGGGGCTCATTCCGGGTGTCGGCGCCATGTACAACGGCCAGTTCATGAAGGGGCTGATTCACCTGGGCTTATTCGTGGTGATCGTGGCGGTGACCGATAAGATCGGTCCCATCATGATTCCCATTTACATCGCTTACGCTTTCTATAGCATCTTCGATGCCTACAAGACGGCCCAAGCTTTGGAACAGGGTTTGCCGCTGCCTGATCCCTTTGGGCTGGAACGGGCATTCGGCACCAACGTGAATCAAACCAGTTGGCACCGTCCTCCCGTGGCTCCAGGACAAGCGGCGGCTGGCGCGGCTCAATCGACGCAGCAACAGCCGACGTATGTCCCGGAAGCTCCCGGGTGCGCCTCCAATGTGAACGGTGTCCCTATCGGAGCTGTGATCCTGATCGGTCTCGGATGTTTGTTCCTGCTGCACACGCTGGACTTGTTCACGTTCGACGTGGGCCGTTTTTGGCCGGTAATTTTGATCGTCATCGGCGCTTGGATGTTCATCAATCGCTGGACTCGCAGGGTCTCGTAGGAAGGGAATGACAATGGAGATCTACCGTTGTAACCGCAACTGTGGGTGCCTACGCTGCCGATACAAGGGGAGTCTGTGGGGCGTGTTTGTGATGGTGCTCGGGGTGCTGCTCTTGTTGCAAGAGTTTGATGTTCGCGGGTTGGACTTCGGCCGCACCTGGCCGGTTCAGCTCATCGTGATTGGAGTCATTCTGATGCTGCAGCGGACCGCATCCATGGAAGGGCACATACAGCCTTACGCCATGGCGCCGGGCGCCCCACCTTATGCGGCCGTTCCGAACCCATCTGCAATCACGCCAGTTGACGAGGTGCGCCATGAGTAACGGATATGTTCCCCGGCAGCGTTCCTTCGCCGGTCCGATCGTTCTGATTCTGTTGGGCATATTCTTCTTGCTGGTGAACACGCACGTTCTCGGAACGGAAACGTTTTGGGAGCTGTTCGGCAAGTACTGGCCGCTTCTCCTGATTCTTTGGGGCGTCATCAAGCTGGTTGAGTATCAACAGGCCAAGGCAGCAGGTACACGGCCTCCAGGGATCGGTGCCGGCGGCGTGCTACTGATAATCTTCCTGGCCATGTTCGGCTTTTCGGCGCACAAATGGCACGAAATCAGCGACTCCGGTGCTTTCCAGTGGGACGAGGACAACGACTTGCCCAGCTTTCTCCGCGGCGAGAGTTTCACCTTTGACGATCAATTGGAGCAGGCGTTTCCCGCTGGCTCGACCATGCGGATCACCAACGACCACGGCAACGTCAATCTGAACGTCGCCGACGGCGACAAGATCCGAGTGATGGTGCGTAAAACCGTTCATGCCGACAATCAGGGCGATGCGGACAAGCTCAACAAGCAAACCAAACCACAGCTGAATGTCGTCGACAAAACGGTCACTCTCAATGCCAACACCGAGGGTGGCGGCAAGCGCGACGTACGTTCAGATCTGGATGTTTACATTCCGCGCAAGGTCGCGGTCACGATTTCCTCGCGGCATGGCGACGTCTCGATTATGGGTCGTGAAGGCGATGTGGAGATCAGCAGCCAGCATGGCGAAGTCTCTCTCCAGGACGTTACGGGCAACGCGAAGATTAACGTGGAGAAGAGCAATGTCCGGGTCGCCCGGCTGGTCGGAGACCTCGCTCTGGATGGGCGAGTGAACGAGGTCAACGTGAGCGACGTACAAGGTGTCGCGCGGCTTACGGGCGAATTCTTCGACAGCGTCAGCCTGTCGCGCATCGCCAAAATGGTGACGTTTAAGACTTCCCGCACGGATCTTGAATTTGCTAGCCTGGCCGGAACCCTGGACCTCGATGGCGGAGACTTGCACGGCAGCACGATTGGCGGTCCCGTCCGTCTGCTTACGAACACGAAAGACATTCGGCTGGATGGGGTGAGCGGCGACACGCGCATCAGCAACAGCGATGGCGCCGTCGAACTCCATGTGAATAAATTGCCGGTGGGAAATATCGACATCACGAACCGAAGCGCCGATGTGCAGGTGTATCTGCCGGATCAGGCTGGATTCAAACTTGATGCCAACGCCGATAACGGCGAGGTGGAGAGCGGATTCAACGAAATCAAGATCAACAACCAGGATGATCGAGGCCGAGGAAGTGGAACGGTCGGGAACGGTGCGGGTACGGTTCGCCTGAACAACGCGCACGGCGGAATTGAGATCAGGAAGGGAAGTACCGCCAATGCGGCAACGCCGCCGACGCCACACAGCCCGCCTGAGCCGCCGCACCTTCGATCGGACTCGGGCGGCGGTGACGACGAAGACAAGTCCAAAGAGAACGTACGCGAGTTCTAGGGCGTACAATACCTTCGCTAGTTTGTCATTCCGAGCGAAGCGAGGAATCCCTTTCGATGGCCAGACTCTCGGTATTTAAAGGGATTCCTCCCCTTCGCAAAGAGCGCTCAGGGTTCGGAATGACAAACGAAACTTAAGCGTCTCGACGCGCTCTTAGTCGCTTTTGAATGTGCTCATCAATCCGCAGCAGTACTTCGTTTTCTCCCAGATCCGTGGAGTCCAAAATAATCGCATCCGCCGCAGGGGCCAGCGGCGAATTGGCCCGCGTACGATCGCGTTGATCGCGTTGGCGTAGCTCCGCAGCGACCTGTTCCGCCAGCGGGCCGCTAATCTGCTGCTGCAGCAGGCGGCGCTTCTCGCGAATGTCAGGATGAGCGTCCAGAAAAATCTTCAGATCGGCATCCGGAAAAACCTTCGTTCCGATGTCGCGGCCTTCCATCACGATGCCTCCGCCTGCGCCAAGCTCGCGCTGACGCGCCACCATCCACGCCCGCACGCCCGGATGCACGGAGACTTTCGATGCGGCATCCGTCACATCGGCGTCGCGCACCCGTTGCGAGACGTCGCGGTTATCGAGTAACACGCGGTTACCAGTGCGGGTAGGCTCAAGGGTTATATGAGTATCGTGCGCCAGTTTGACCAGCGCAGCCTCATCATCCAGCCCAAGGTCATTCTCAATCGCCTTCAACGCAAGCGCGCGGTACATGGCCCCGCTTTCCAGATTGACGTAGCCCAGTTGTCGCGCGAGTTTAGCGGCGATGGTGCTCTTGCCAGCGCCTGCGGGGCCATCAATGGCGATAATCAGTCTTCGTGAAGAGTTCATCGTGAAAGAAGAGATTGTACACGGCAAAGATAGCTGGCCCATCTGCTGGCCAATATAAGGGTCGGTTGCTCGAACCCGTATCTTTAAAGCTTGTCATTTTTGAGCTTGTCATTCCGAACGGGTTCATCGTGAGGAATCTGCTATTGCTTTGGCGTTCCACTGGCGGGCGCCGGTCGCGGCACCCTCCGCACAATCGGAGAATTCCTTCGCACCGGAGGCACATGCTCCGTTTTCGCAGGCGTCACCTGAAGCAGCGACTTGCTGCCCACGCGTACATAACTTAACTCCCGTGCAGCAGTGAGCGCGTGAATCGCTTCCCGCACACGGGAGCGTGAAACGAAATGCGAGAAGAAGTTTTCCACGTCTTCCTGGTCGGCAGCCACCTGACAATCCAGATACTTGCCCACCAACGCCGACAAGGACTCCGCTACCGACAGCCCCACGCCTTCGCGCACCGCGTCCGGCGCCCAGCGGTAGAGCACATCCCAGTAAGCGCCCTCGCCCGCTTTGTAGTCGACGCGCGTAATGCGCAAGCGCGACCACAGCTGCTGTAGCGCATGATCCAGTGCCGCTACCGACACGCCTCCGCCCAGCGTCTGCGCCAGCTTTGGCTTGGAGATGGGGCCATCGCGGAGGATCGCTTCATACGCATCGCATGCAAGCTGCGAGTATTCCGCACGCGGTCCGGCCTTGGGAGCGAGCTTTGGGTTGCGCTCGCCTACCAGCGCATAGAAAAACGGAAACACCGACGCAGCCACCAGAAAGGCATTGTTTTCGTCGAAAAGATTCGCCTCGTAAGCCGCGTGCTGCCGCAGCAGTCGCACCATCAAATCGTTGGCATCCACAGCGCGGGGATCGGCGTACGCATGTTGGAACGTCGGCAGGTTGTCGTCCGCGCCGACCCACGCACCCACAAAAGTTGGGACCGGAACGGCAGGCCGCATCGGGTAGAGCAGGCAAAATCCGACCGACTCAAGAAACGCCGCTCCATCTTCCCCTGTGCGCACTGGGACGCCGTCAAGATGCCACTTGTGGAGCCGCGCTTGCTGAAGTTCCTGATCTGTCATCTCTATCGATTAGAACACAGTGTTGAAAAATACAAGCAGCGGGTGCCCCGTCCTTGTCGCGTTTCTCAGCGACAGGGCGGGGATCTTCGATGAGCTAGATCCGCTTGAACGCCTTCTGAATATCCTTCATCGAATATCGCAGCACAACGGGCCGTCCGTGCGGGCATGAAAACGGAAAGTCAGTCTTAGCCAACTCCACCAGCAGCCAATCCATCTTGTTCTGCTCCAGAGGCATGTTGACCTTGATCGCAGCATGGCACGCAATCGAGGCGGCAATCCGCGTGCGGACCACTTCCATGTTGAGCGCCTGTTCGCCGGTGCATTGGTCGAACAGCTCATGCAGCATGCGTTCGACTTCGGTCGCCTCCAGACCCGAGGGTGCAACCTTGATGGCCAGCGTCCGCGAGCCAAACGCTTCCGCTTCGAAGCCGTTCGTGTTGAGTTCTTCTGCGATTTCGGAAAACACCGCTTGCTGCGCGGGAGTCAGCTCCACGATCAGGGGCATGAGCAGGCGCTGCGATTCGACTTTCTTCGTTTCGCGCTGGTGCAGGATCTTTTCAAACAGCACGCGCTCGTGCGCCACATGCTGATCGACAATCCACAGCCCGTCTTCATTGACCGCGAGAATGAACGAATTCCGAATCTGTCCGAGTGGGCGCAACGTGCGGAGCGATTCGAGAGTGGGCTCTTCGTCGGGAAGGTCGGGGATCGCCAGAGCGCAGCCATTGTCGGGAACATTGTGCCGAATCTGCGCCACAGCGACCGCGGCATTGGCATCCACTGCGATACCACCTTCAAAATTTAGCCGTTCGCTGATTGCGGGTACTGGCGGTGGGTGTAGGAAGAATCCACCAGCGCTATCCCCCCCAGCGCCATTCGTAGCTCGCTGTTGCCGGAGGGCCTCCGCTGCGGCCAGGAATCCCGCCGCCTGCGCGCCCGGAGTCAGCGCAGGGCTCGCCGTAGGGTGCGCGCCAATTTCCGTCGCAAACTGCGGGACGGGGCGGTTCTTCATCAACACGGCGCGAACCGTGTCGCGTACGAAATCATGCACAATGACCGACTGGCGGAAACGCACCTCCGTCTTCGAGGGGTGCACATTCACATCCACTTCACCCGCCGGCATTTCCATAAACAGAAGCACCACCGGAAAGACACCGTTGGGCAAAATGTTGCGATAGGCCTCGGTGATCGCATGCTGAATCAGTCGGTCACGAATCAGCCGGCCATTGGCAAAAATGTAGATCGAGCTTCGATTGAGCTTCTGCAACTCCGGCTTCGAAGCAAACCCATGCAGCCGCAACTCGCCGGGAGTGGGTTCAGTCTCTCCTTCCGGCAATTCCGCCCGCCGCCACGGTGGAGGCTGCGGCAATCCCACGCGATCAAACGGCACGGCTGCGGCCACCGATAGAAGCTGATCCAGCGTGTCTTTCCCAAACACCTGATACACACGCTCGCGATACCCCGCCACGGGAGGCGCTATCAATAGCGCATTCGTCGCCGAATGCAGTTCAAAATGCTTCTCGGGATGCGCCAGCGCGTAGTGAGTCACCAGCGAAGCAATATGCGAGAGTTCGGTCGACTCCGCTTTCAGAAACTTGCGCCGTGCCGGGGTATTGAAAAACAAATCGCGCACCGCAATCGACGTCCCCGCAGGCAGCCCGGCTTCCTCGATCCGCAGGATATTGCCGCCGTTAATCTCAACCAGAGTCCCCGCCGCATCGTCTGCGGCTCGCGTTTCGAGTTGCACCCGCGCTACCGACGCGATCGACGGCAACGCCTCGCCGCGAAATCCCAGCGTCGCAATCGTGTTCAGGTCGAGATCGGTCCGAATTTTTGATGTTGCGTGCCGCTCAAAGCACAGCATGGCATCATCGCGCACCATGCCGCAGCCATTGTCCGTCACCTGAATCAGCCGCTTGCCGCCCGCTTCCACGTCAATCCGAATGCGCGTCGCCCCCGCGTCGAGCGCATTTTCCAGCAGTTCCTTGACCACCGAGGCAGGCCTCTCCACCACCTCGCCTGCGGCGATCTTGTTGGCAACCTGCTCGGAAAGAACGTGAATGCGTCCCATAGTTTCTTCTGATTTTTCTGGTGGATTGTCCCTGGGAAGACCCTAAATCAAGTCTCTCAGAGCTGCGGCCTTATGGCAAAGGACTTCTCATCCAAATTACCCGCGCCGCTATCTTATTGTTTATAAAGCGCTTAGTGAATGATGTGCGATTGTGTCCCGCTTGAGTTACAGACGATTGCCAAAGACCGTCAGGTTCATCCAAACTGCATTCCAAGAAAGCTGGAGGAGCCTGATGTCAACCGCTACCACGAATTTCACTGAACCAATTCGCCCCGCCAAGAATAGCTTCAAAGCCGCCAACCGCGTCCATACCAGCCTGACGGCCTCGACCGAGAAGCGAGCCCTGATCTGGATGGCCCACCGCACGCCAGCCTGGATCAACCCCGATCACCTGACGGCGCTAGGGTTCCTCGCGCAACTAGGAGCGGGCGCAGGCTATGCGCTCGCACAGTGGAACCGCTGGGCACTGCTAGGTGTGATCGCTTTCCTCGCACTCAACTGGCTGGGTGACAGCCTCGACGGCACGCTCGCCCGCGTGCGCAACCAGCAGCGGCCGCGTTACGGGTTTTACGTCGATCACATGGTCGACAGCTTCGGCTCGCTCTTCCTCATGGGAGGCTTGGTGCTCTCTGGCCATATGCATCCGGCAATCGCCATCGGTTTGCTGATTGCGTTTCTGCTGCTTTCGATTCAATCGTATCTGGCAACCTACACCATAGGCGAGTTTCATCTTTCATTTTGGCGCTTCGGCCCGACCGAATTGCGAATCTTGTTGGTGATCGGCAATCTCGCGCTGCTGCACAATCCCATGGCTCACTTCCTCGGCCACGGCCCTTACCGCCTATTCGATATAGGAGGAACCATTGGTTTGATTGGAATGGCCGTCATGCTGGTCTGGGTGACGGCGGCGAATACGCTGCGACTGTACCGGGAAGAGCCGATCGCATGAGCACTGCGCCTGCAATTTCGCAAGCAACTCAGCACAGCACCCGTCGACAACTCGGCTGGCGATGGCTGAAATTCAATCTGGTTGGCGGGATTGGCATCGTCGTTCAGCTAGCTGCTTTGTGGATGCTGGTGCACGTTCTGCGTTGCAACTATCTGCTGGCAACCGGATTGGCGGTAGAGACCGCGGTTCTGCACAACTTTGTCTGGCATCACCGCTTCACATGGGCAGATCGCGTGAACGGCCATTGGCGGGGCATCGCGCGCAGGCTGCTGCAATTCAATATGACCAACGGCGCCGTGTCGATTCTGGGAAACCTGATCCTGATGCGCCTCTTGGCGGGTGCCTTGAATGTTCCAGTGCTACTGGCCAATGTGGCGAGCATCGCTACTTGTTCGTTGGTGAATTTTTTGTTGAGCGAGACGTTCGTTTTTCGTGCGTGATTATTAGGTCTTCGGCGGCTTCACGGCGATACCCAATTCCTTCAACTGCGATTCGCTGACCGGAGTCGGCGCATCCACCATCAAATCGACAGCCCGCGCTGTTTTCGGGAATGGAATTACTTCGCGCAGACTGTCTGCGCCAGCCAGAATCATCACAATACGATCAAGACCCAGCGCAATCCCACCGTGCGGAGGAGTGCCATATTCCAGCGCTTCGAGGAAAAAGCCGAAGCGGCTGCTGGCTTCTTCCAAGGTCATCCCAAGCGCGCTGAAAATCTGGCTCTGGATATCCTGGCGATGAATACGAATCGATCCCGATCCCAGCTCCGTCCCGTTGAGCACCACGTCATAAGCGAGCGCCCGCACCGACGCCAGCGGCGAGTGGGGATCCTTCACGTTCTTCATGACGGTGGCGCTATCGCCGCCGAGCTTATCCATGTCGTCTTCATGCAGCGACGTAAACGGATGGTGCGCGGCATTCCAGCGCTGGTCGCCTTCGTCCCACTCAAACATCGGGAAATTCGCCACCCATAAGAATTTGTAATCAACGGCAGGATCGCCGGTCTTTGCGAACGCCTTGTGACGATCGGCAAACTTCTGCGCCAGCGCCAACCGCAGTAATCCTGCGGCGGAATAGATCGTCGCATCCGGCGGCAGAACTTTTCCCGTGCCGGTCGGGGTGCTCGCAGCTTCGCCCGGTTTTGCGATGCCCGCGACCAGGACAATCAGGTCTCCAGCGACGGCTCCAACTTTTGCGCGCACTTTCGCCAGGTCTTCCGGAAAAGACTTTTCCAACCGTCCGAAATCCTCAAACACCTTGGCGTTGCCTTTGCCGTTGAACAGCGGCTTGATGTCGTCGCGCTCTTTCCGCGAGAGGTCACCCACCTTCGGAATGCGAATCGCCAGCACGGGACGGTTTGGGCTCATCGCCAGCTGTTCAACATTTGCCGCAGTAAAGCATTCGCTCACGTCAGTCAGCGCAGGAAGACGCATGTCCGGCTTATCGATCCCGTACTGCCGAATCGCATCGTCATAGTCCATGCGCGGGAAAGGCGTCTTGATGTCATGTCCTCCCGCTTTGAAGGACGCAGTCAGAAAGCCTTCCACCACTTCCCAAACCCGATCCGCCTGCGGATATGACATTTCCAAATCGATCTGAGTAAATTCCGGTTGACGATCGGCGCGCAAGTCTTCATCGCGGAAGCAGCGCACAATCTGGAAATATTTGTCGAAGCCGGAGATCATCAAGATCTGCTTAAAAATCTGTGGCGATTGCGGCAAAGCGTAGAAAGTACCCGGCTGCACGCGGCTGGGAACGAGATAGTCCCGCGCCCCTTCGGGTGTGGAGCGGGTCATGAACGGCGTTTCGATTTCGTAAAACCCAAGTCCGTGCAGATAATTTCGAATCGCCAGCGCAACTTCGTGACGCAGCTTAATATTGGCCTGCATGGCATCGCGACGCAGGTCGATATAGCGGTACTTCAGCCGCGTTTCCTCGTTGGTCAGCGCGGTGTCGCTGGGTAGGAAGGGCGGTAGCTTCGATGTGTTCAACACGCGCAGTTCTTCCACCACGAGTTCCACTTCGCCAGTCGGAAGATTCTTGTTGATCGTATCCGCGTCGCGCAGCTTGACCGTGCCAATCACCGCGATCACGAACTCGTTGCGCAACGTGCCGGCTTTCTCGTGTGCTGTCGCATTCGTCTCTTTGTTAAAGACGACCTGAAAAATACCCGAGCGATCACGCAAGTCGATAAACAACAAATTGCCGAAATCACGGCGCCGGTTCACCCAACCCATGAGTACAGCTTCCTTGCCAGCATCGGCGGCACGCAGCTCGCCGCACATGTGAGTTCGCCGAAGATCGCCGAGAAAATCGAGCACAGTATCCTTCTTTTTATGTCTTGAGCGCCCCGGCAGGGGTCGCGACAGAGTTGTGGAAAACTATGATTTTAGCAGGTGCGAAGAATGAACAATGGAGGCACGGGCGTCCTCGCCCGTGCGGGAACTGAAAATCACGATTCCGGAAGCAAAAGCTTAGGAATTACTGGACGACAATCGAGCGTTCTAACTCCCCACCTGCAGCGCCGCCGACTGGTGAAATTTCTGCTTCCAATCGTTGCCATCTTTCACCCAGATCGTGGTGACCCTCTGGTAGCGCGGCACATGGATTTCGTCATCCTCGACCGAAACGCGCACAATTGCATTGTAGGAAAGCATGACCGCACCGTCGTTCAGTGTGAGTGATTGCGGCTCGTAGATGGAGAACTCTTTGAGCCCGCCGCTCAATTCGCCGAGAGCCTCGCCCTTGGACAGACTGTGGCCGTCATAACTGACGAAAACAAAATCGTTCGCGATTAGCTTTCCGACGGAGGCGCGGTCGCCACGCATTTCCGCGGTGACGAGCGCCGTTTCTTTTTCCAGCAGCGCAGCCGTGAGCTGATCGGTAGGCGCGGCGCCAATGTACTTGGGAGACTGGGCCAATACGGGGAGCGAAAACGCCAGGGCGAAAACAGTGACCAAAAAGCCAAAGCGATGCATGGAGCCTCCGTGAAATGACTATTTAAAAATATACCGCAGAACGCCTATTTCCTTCGTATCTGAGCCGCCAAATCGGCCCGCGCGACTGAAATCTGTTCGCCCGATTCAATATTCTTCAGCGTAAACGATCCCGACTGCGCTTCATTCTCTCCGGCGATCAGCACATAGCGGATGCCCACTTTGCTGGCCGTCTCAAATGCCTTTTTCAATCGAAACGATTCATCGCCAAGCTCGACGATGACATCGTGCCGCCGCAGTTCGCGCGCCAGCCGAGCCGCTTCACGATTCATGCCCGTACCCAGCGGCGCGATATAAACATCAGGTTTGCGCACAACCGCTTCCGCCGTTTGCGTGAGCGACATCACTAGGCGATCTTCGCCGATGGCGAATCCTATGCCCGGAGCCGGAGGCCCACCCAAGTCTTCGGAAAGCCCGTCATAGCGGCCTCCGCCGAGGATTGCGTTCTGCGCGCCCAACGCTCCGTGCGTGAATTCAAATGCCGTCCGCGTGTAGTAATCGAGGCCGCGCACCAGGCGGTCGTTCACCGTGAATGGAATCTCGACTGCCGTCAGAATCTCCCGCACATCCGCGAAATTCTTCCGGCAAGCGTCATCCAAGAATTCACTCAGTCGTGGCAGCTTCTCAATAATCGGCTGATCCGCAGGGACCTTGCAGTCAAAAACGCGCAACGGATTGGTCACGGCGCGGCGTTGGCAATCGACGCACATACTGCCAACCACCGGCTCCAATGCCTTGCGCAGAGCCTCATTGAAGGCCGGACGGCAATCCTTGCAGCCGACGGAATTCAATTCCAGCGTCCATCCCGTGATGCCCAGCCGGTCTAGGAGCGTGGCCAGCATCTCCAGGACTTCGGCATCGCGCGCAGGCGATTCGCTGCCGCTCGGGGCCGGACCTATCACTTCCGCCCCAATTTGATAGAACTGCCGGTAGCGTCCTTTCTGCGGGCGTTCGCGACGAAACTGCGGGCCGATATAGAAAAGTTTGTTGAGCCCGCGATCCCAAAGCTTGTGCTCAATGTAAGCGCGGACCACTCCCGCTGTGTTCTCCGGGCGCAGCGTGAGCATCTGGCTCTTGTCGGATTCAGCGCGGCCCTTGTCCTCCCACGTGTACATTTCTTTCGAAACAATGTCGGTTGCTTCACCGACGCCGCGGGAAAAAAGTTCGGTCGACTCGAAAATCGGAGTCCGAATTTCGTGGAAATTATAAATACGGAACACATCGCGCACAGCCGCTTCGACGAAGTTCCACAACGCCGTGTCCGGCGGAAGAAGGTCGCGAGTTCCTCGGGGAGCTTTGATCATGTGTTTAGTTTCTATTTGCCAAGTTCGCGCAGATAGTTCTCTTTGTACTCCAGATAATTCTTTGCGTATTGCAAAATCGTTAGTTGGTCTTGTTCCGTTAGCGTGCGACGCAGCTTTCCGGGTGAGCCCATCCAAAGCGACCCTGGCTCGACCACCGTGCCTTCCGGAATCAGCGTGCCCGCCGCCAGGATTGATCCTGCTCCAATGCGCGCGCCATTGAGTACGATCACGCCCATGCCAATCAGGCAGCGGTCTTCGACGACGCACCCGTGCAACGTCACCGAGTGGCCCACGGTCACCCAATCGCCGACGTAAACGCCGTATTGCTGCTTCATTCCGTGCAACACGCAGTTGTCCTGGATGTTCGAATTCGCCCCCACTCGAATCTCATGGACATCGCCACGCAGAACAGCGTTCATCCAGATACTAGTATTCGCTCCGAGGCGCACGTCGCCGATCAGTTGCGCCGTTTCATCCACGTAACAGCCATCGGCCACTTGGGGCGCGATGTTTTTGTAGGAGCGAATCATGACAATAAGTACTTGTTTAGTCTAACTTGAGCTGCCTGTACCCGTTCGTCCGGTCGCTTTACCTAACGTTTCGAGATACTTCTCCGGCAATGCCCGAGGCTTCAAATCCGACCCTGTAATGACGTGCGTTGTCTCGCCCTCCGCCAGCAGCAGATTGTCGGAGGTCCGCACGAGTTCGTAAGCAAACACAATCAATTTGTCGCGAAAATTGCTAACGTGGGTGCGCACCACCAACTCGTCATCGTAGAGGGCGGGCGCCTTATAGCGGCATCGCGCATCGACCAGAGGAATATAAAGCTGATCCTCCTTTTCCATCTGCTTGTAAGTGACGCCAAGCTGCCGCAACAGATCGACGCGCCCCACCTCAAACCAGATGAAATGATTCGAGTGGTAGACCACGCCCATCTGGTCGGTTTCGGCGTAACGAACGCGGATGCGGCTTTCGGAAATAATCGGATGCGATGTCATGAAGTGAGGGACGATCTCTAGAATAGCGGCGCAGTCACTGCCCAGTCCACTGCGGTTTGCGCTTTTCCAGGAATGACGTCACGCCTTCACGGAAATCCGCTGTGGTGCGGGCCTGCGCATTTTGTTCGATCGAGGCGGCAAACTGGCGGTCGAGATCCTGTCCGATAAACCCGTTAATCAGCCGCTTGGTTGCGCGCATGGACGCAGGACTATTCTCGAGTAGTGACGCGGCGAGTTCCCGTGCACGCGGCATGAGTTGCTCGACGGCGACCAACTCGTTTACCAGCCCGATCCTGTGAGCCTCTACCGCGTCAAACAGCCTGCCGGAAATGAGTAGATCCCGCGCAACTTTATGTCCTACCTGCCAAACAAGAATCGAGGATACTACCGCGGGAATGAATCCGATGCGGACTTCCGTATACCCAAATTTCGCTTCCGGAACGGACAAAGTGAAATCGCACATCGTAGCAATCCCTGTTCCTCCGGCGATGGCAGCGCCGTTCACGGCGGCAATCGTGGGTTTCGGGAAGTCGTAGAGTCGACGAAATACCCGCGCAATGCGCTCCGAGTCCGCCAGATTCTCAGCGCGCGTCTTGCCCAGCAGAGACTTCAGTTCTTCCAGGTCAAGCCCGGCGCAAAAAGCTTTACCCGAGCCGGTGACGATTAAGACTTGCGACGGAGACTTCTCCACTTCGTCTAGCGCCGCGAGAAATTCCTCCAGTAGCTCAAAGCTGACCGCATTGCGTTTTTCCGGACGATTCAGAGTTAGTGTCGCGACCGGCCCATCGTTTGCGAGTTGAATTGAGTTGTAAGCCATGCCTAGTGTTCGACCTCACTATTGTTCACGCTATATTTCCGTCCGATCTCGGCCGTCGCGCGCAGCAACGTGTCGAGCGACTTGAGCGGAGGCATCTCAATCCCGCGCTGCGTCAGTCCTTCCAACAATTTCTCCGTCGGAAGGTTCCCCACCAGCGAATCCTGTGCAAACGGACATCCTCCGAGCCCACCAATCGCGCAATCGAATCGCCGGATCCCGGCATCATAGGCCGCCAGAACCTTCTCGATGGCTTGATCCGCGCGACTGTGCAGGTGTACGCCAATATCAAGATAGTCGTATTTCGCTACGACCGCCCGAGCCAGTTCGCTGACCTGCTGCGCCGTAGCCATGCCGACTGTGTCCGCCACTGAAATCGTGCGAATCCCGGAGGTTTCCAGAATTCCGATAGCCTCGATCACCTCGTCGATATTCCACGGATCCCCATACGGATTGCCAAATGCCATAGAAATATACACGGCAACCTCCACTCCAGCGTCGAGAGCTTTCTCTTGAATCTTCTCCAGCTCATCCAGAGCGGCCTCCCCCGTCTGATGTTGATTCCGTTCCAGAAACGTACCAGAAACCGAGTAAGGAAATCCCAGCGTATGCACGGCCTGCGTGGCAATCGCCCGCTCTGCGCCCTTCTGATTCACAACGATGCCGATGATTTCGACGTCATCGGGTGGGTCGAGTTCCTGCAGCACCTCCTCCGAATCCGCCATCTGCGGTACCGCTTTCGGCGATACGAAAGAGACAGCGTCAATGTGCTTGAACCCCGCGCTAATCAAGGCTTGCAGATAAGCCAGCTTCGTGCCTGCCGGTATCAGTCCGGGGAGACCCTGCCACGCATCACGCGGACACTCGACGATCTTGATCACGTCTGCAACACTCCCACCTTGAACTCCGCCACTTCCGGATTCAAAGACGCAGCTTCCAGCGCCAGCGTAATCGAATTGCGAGTGTCGATCGGATCGATAATCCGGTCAATCCACAGTCTCGCCGCCCCATACCGCGGATCGGTCTGCTCGTCGTAGGTCTTCTTGGTCGCTTCGGTGAGCTCCGCGCGTTCTTCGTCGCTGAGCTTCTTTCCGCCGCGTTCCAATTGCCTTACCTTAATCTCAACCAACGTGCTCGCTGCGGAATCCCCACTCATCACCGCGTACTTGGCTGTCGGCCAGGCAAACATAAAACGTGGATCGAAAGCTTTGCCGCACATCGCATAGTGTCCCGCGCCAAAGGATCCGCCGACAATCACCGCAATCTTTGGCACCACAGAATTCGATACAGCATTCACCAACTTCGCGCCAGCTTTGATAATGCCGCTCCACTCCGCGTCGCGTCCAACCATAAAGCCGTTCACATCGTGCAAAAACACGAGCGGAATCAAATTTTGATTGCAGTCCATAATGAAGCGCGCAGCTTTTTCGGCGGACTCGCTGTAAATCACACCGCCAAACTCCATTCGCTTCTGCCCTGCCTCATCGGTTTGCTGCGCGTGCAGCTTCTGATTTGCGACGATGCCGACCGCAAATCCCCCAATTCGTGCGTATCCGCAGATCAGCGTCTTACCGTACTCCGCTTTGTATTCGTCGAATCGGCTGCCATCCACGAGGCGCGCAATAATCTCCTTCATGTCATACGGACGCGAGCTGTCGGATCCGTAGATGCCGTATATTTCCTCCGCCGCATACGCAGGAGGCTCGGGCTTCCTCCGGTCCCAAATCGACTGCCGCCGGTATCCCCACTTATCAACAATGGAGCGTATCCGCGACAGGCAAGCTTCGTCGTTAGGTTCGCGGAAGTCGACGGTCCCGCTAATCGCCGAGTGCATCGCGGCACCTCCCAGTTCCTCAGCGGAGACCTTCTGCCCAATTGCCGCCTGCACCAAAGCCGGGCCAGCCAGAAACAGCCCACTTCCATCGGTCATTAATACGTGGTCGCACATCACCGGGAGATATCCGCCCCCCGCCACGCACATTCCCATAATCGCGGCAATCTGCGGAATGCCTTGCGCGGACATCACTGCGTTGTTGCGAAACACGCGCCCAAAATCGTCGGTATCCGGAAACACATCCTCTTGCAGCGGTAGAAACACGCCAGCGGAGTCGACCAAGTAAATAGTCGGGATCCGATTCTCAATCGCAATGTTCTGCGCCCGAATTACCTTCTTCGCCGTCATCGGAAAGAACGCCCCGGCCTTCACCGTCGCGTCATTCGCGATAATCATCACCATCCGGGTATGAAT
>Ga0209068_10000261_pt1 | contig 30553 bp, 24 predicted proteins | sample ColStrG_CSR_2012_FD_187200 | JGI IMG/M metagenome (GOLD analysis project Ga0209068, IMG submission 187200) | Freshwater sediment microbial communities in response to fracking from Pennsylvania, USA - Cold Stream Run_MetaG_CSR_2012 (SPAdes)... | ecosystem: Environmental > Aquatic > Freshwater >...
ACCCCACCCGGGACGGGTCAGCCGGGCCACCGAGCGGGCCCGGCACGCTCAGGAACAGGCCGTTGCCAAAGCCGAGGACCTGGAATCGCGGGTTCCCCACCTTTCCCTAGGCCGCGAGCTCTACCGGCGGTACCGGCAACAAAACGCCACGGTTCTCGCCGGCCACCTGGCCTTTCGGTCATTTCTATTCATTCTCCCCGTCGTGGTCCTGCTGGTCGCCGTCGCCGGTTTCCTGCGGTCCCGCGGCGTAGACGTCAGCCTGAAATTCGGCGGCACGTTCGGCCTCTCGAGTTCCATGACCAAGTCCGTGGCCGACACCACCGACCAGGCCAGCCGGGGGTGGGTCCCGCTCGCCGTCAGCGCCCTGCTGGCGCTGGGCCTCACCGGTTCGGGGCTCCTGTCCGCGTGCAACTACTGCTTCGCGCAGGCCTGGGGGCTCGATGCGGCACGGATCCCCCGCCGTCTGTCCCGCATCCCGAAGTTCATCGGTTCGCTCGTCGCCATCGTGATCCTGATCCTGGCCGTCAGTGCCCTGCGCCATGTCGGGTTGGCCGCCAGCTTCGCCGGCATCACTGGCGCCTTGGGGATCGTGGGGTTCGCCTTCTTCACGGCGGCGACGATGCTGCCCCATCGGTCCAGCTCACCGAAGTGGCTCCTTCCCGGTTCCATCGCCGCCCCCATCGCCGTCGCCGCTCTCCAGGTGTTCGCCACCTACTACCTCCCCGACAAGGTCGCCCGATCGTCGAGCCTCTACGGCTCGTTGGGCATCGCCGCGGCCGTGCTCTTCTACCTCTACTTGCTCGGCAACATCGTGGTCGGCAGCGCGCTCATCAACGCGGTCTGGTGGGACCACTTCCACGGTCCGGCCACGACGTCGCGCGATCTGGCTTGGCTTCCTCCCCCGCCGGATCCGCCCGGCTCAGCGCCGCAACAGTGACAGAAGCCGCAGGATCTCCAGGTACAGCCAGACGAGCCCGACCATCAGGCCGAACGCGCCGTACCACTCCATGTAACGGGGCGCTTCGGCGGCGATGGCCTTCTCGATGAAATCGAAATCGATCATCAGCGAGAAGGCGGCCACCCCGACGATGAGCAGGCTGATGCCGATCCCCAGCGGCGTGGGCTTGTTGTAGAACGCCATGTCCACGCCGAACAGGTTGGCGATGAACGAGCCCAGATAGAGCACCAGGATGCCCATCATCGCCCCGATGATGATCCGGGTGAATCGCTTGGTGACCTTCACGATGCGCGTGGCGTACAGGAACAGCACCGAAGCGAACACGGCCATCGTGGCCAGTACCGCTTGCAACACGATGCCGTCGTATTGGATGTTGTAGGCGTGGGAGATGGCCCCGAGGGCGATGCCCTGGGCGATGGCGTAAAGCAGCCCGGTGACCCGGGCCAGCTTGGGCTTGAAGATCGTCACCATCGCCAGGCCGAAGCCGACCATCATTGACAGGAAGATCCACGACGGGAAGTTTGTCGAGACCTGGGTCATCGTCTGTCCGAAGGCGTTGGGGTTGGGGACCTCCACCGTGGTCTGGGTGACCGCGTTCCAGCCGTACACGCCAGCACCGAGGAGCACGACGAACATGACCAACGTGGCGGTGAAGGTGCCGAAGAGGGTCATCGGCTTGCCTACGACATGGGCCGGAGCGCGAAGCTCACTCCCCGGTGCCGCCGGGGGGGCAGCCGCAGTGGCGGTGGCAGTGGGGGTGGAACTGGCCCCCGCTGCCCAACCCGCCTGGGTGCCATCGGTTTCGTCGATCTCTTTTTGGAAGACCGCGTCCTTGAGTGCCGGGTTTTGCATGGCGATGAGGTACCTCTCGAAAGGGGACGAGGCCGAGCTGATCGTTCGGCGGGGCCTCATCGGGGAACAAGGAAAATACTACCGGTCGGATCAGCGGGATCCGTGACGCCCATGGCGCAGGCGGGCCAGGAGTCGACGACGCGGGACCCGGTCGGTGGTCATGGGCGTGTCCACCACCTCGTGGCGCCCGATGTAGCTCGATCCCACGGCCTGGATCACCGCCGCCGCCGGCAACGCCAGGAGGGCCCCGACGGGACCGAAGAGCCCTCCCCCCACGAGCACCGATCCAAAGGCCACCGCCGGATGAAGCGACATCGTCCGCGCCGTGATCCGGGGAGCGAACAGGTAGTTCTCGATCTGCTGATAGACGAGGGCGAACCCCAGGACCCACAGGGCGTCGGTGGGGCTGATGGCCAAGGCAACGAGGGTGGGCAGGGCGCCGGCGATATAGGTGCCGATCACGGGCACGAACTGCGAGACCAAGCCCACAAACAGCGCTAGGGCGATGGCGTAGGGCACGCCTATGAGCACGAACGCGATGTAGTGGAAGAACGCGGACAACAGACCCAGGAGCAGTCGCGAATAGAGGTAACCACCCGTCTTCTGGATGGCCACCTCCCAATTGGCCAGTACCTCGATCTGACGATCCGGACGCAAGAAGCTGCAGATCGTCCGACGAAACCGCGGGCCATCGGCCACCAGGTAGAAGGTGAACAACATGATCGTGAAGAACTGGAACACGACCCCGACGGCGCTCAGGCTGAAGCCGACGGCGTTACCAGCCAAATGGGTGGCGAACGTTCGGATCGGCCCATCGGGTTTGCTGAACTCCGCCGAGATCTGATCACTGGACAGATGGGTGCCGAACGTCGAATTGATCCAGGTTTCGATGCTCTCGAGTTTCGTCGGCGCCTGGTCGATGAACTCCGAGACCTGGTCGACCACAAGCTTGCCCACCGCCCCGAAGAAGAGCAGCGACATCACCAACAGCACCACGAGGACGAGCCCGGTGGCCGAGCCTCGACGCCAGCCTCGCTGCGCCAGGAAGTCGACCGCCGGCTCGAGAGCAAAGGACAGAAACAGCGCGACCACCAACGTCAGAAGCAGCCCGGTGAGCTTGTCCAACAACCAAGTGGCCGCCGAAAGGGCGGCCACGCCGAGAAAGAAGTAGAGCAGTGCCCTCGGGAGCCATGGCGGCATCTCCGCCGTCATGAGCGTGCTGGCCGGGGCGTCCGGTGACCGGGCCGGACCGGTCACCTCGGCCGGCGTCGCTCCCTCAGGTTCGTCCTCCATGGGGGCACCGTGGCACGCCCGCGGAGGCCACCGGTGGATGCCGCCGCTTCTGCGCGCCCGAGCGACCGCCCCGGCGTTCCCGCCTCACTCGAAGAGACGTTCCTCCCACCAGGGGAACCACTCGGGCATGTCCTCGCTGGGTCGGAGGGTCCACTCCGGCGGGCGTTTCTCGAGGAACGACATGACCCCCTCGCGCGCATCGGCACCGCGGCCGGTGTCGAACACCCCGCGGGAGTCGATCTTGTGGGCCTCCATCGGGTGATCGGCCCCCAGCATCCGCCACAACATCTGGCGGGTGAGGGCGGCCGACACGGGCGCGGCGTGCTCGGCGATCTCCGCGGCCAGACCCTGGGCCACCGCTAAGACCTCGTCGGCGGGATGGATGCTGCGGACCAGACCACCGGCGAGGGCCTCCTCGGCGCCGAAGACGCGAGCCGTGAGACACCACTCGAGGGCCTGGTTGATGCCCACGACGCGCGGGAGGAACCAGCTCGACGCCGCCTCGGGCACGATCCCTCGGCTGGCGAAGACAAACCCAACCTTCGCCTCCGCGGCGAGGAGGCGGATATCCATGGGCAGGGTCATGGTGACGCCGATACCCACCGCGGAGCCGTTCATGGCCGCGATCACCGGCTTGGTGCACTCATAAATGCGCAAGGTGAGCCGGCCGCCGGCGTCGCGCGGCGCCGATCTAACCTGCCCTCCACGGCCGGCCGTGGCATCGAACGTCTCGCCGCCCGAACCGAGATCGGCACCGGCGCAGAACCCCCGACCCCGGCCCGTGACGATGACCGCCCGCACATCGTCGTCAGCATCGACCTGATCGAGGGCGTCGATCATTTCGCGCATCATCGTCGGCGTGAAGGCGTTCAGCCGCTCGGGTCGGTCAAGGGTGATCGTGGCCACGCGGTCGGCGACCTCGTAGGCGATCTCTGTGTAATCCATGAACGTCGCATTCTCCCGGTCCGGTGTGGCCAGGAACCTACCCGCCCGCGCCAGCCGTCGACGCCGGGACGCCCACGTACCGAATCGGTACCCGAACGTCCCCGCGTCAGCCCAGAGCCGGTCGTTCCTCCGACGCGAGCCAGTTCTTGTGCACCGCCATGATGTCCGCGGCCACGCCCCCGGGATCGCCACGGATCTCCTCATAGGTGAAGCGCAGCGTCAGATAGCCGTGCGCCGCGGCCAGACGATCCCGCTGATGATCCCTCGCCAGATCAGCCACCCTCGTATGCCACCGCCGGCCGTCGGCCTCCACGAGCGTCGGCGAGGCGAGCAACCGCGCGTCGACCCGCGCCGCGGGGGCCCAGGGAAGCATGGCCTGGCGCTCATAGCCGGGCATGCCGGGTCGATCGAGGATGGCGTAGAGCGACCCCTCGAGCACGCTCTCCGGTGGGACGTAGCCATGAGCGCCACGGGCCTCGAGTAGGCCGGCCATGGCCGCGATGCCCGGACGCCGCGACGCACCGAGGTCCAGGAAGCGAGCCTGGAGCTGGGCAATCGTCACCGCCTTGGACGCCACCGCATCGTCGAGCACCATCCCGAGCGGTTGGCTGCCTAACTGCCCGGCCACCGCGAAGAGGGTGTCGCACACGGTCAGGACGGGGATCCGCTCGACGATGGTGGAGCGATGGTGGGCCGAACGATGAACCGTCGCCAACCGACTCCGCCCATTGGCTCCGGGAGGCACAATGATCTCCGGATGTCCGGGCCGGAACCCGGAGAGGCCATGCAAAGCGGCGGCCGAACGACCGCCAACTACAGCTGACTGCTCGCCCAGCACCGCGGCCATGAGCGCCCGGTGCCAGGTACCGGGGTGGCTAGGCAAGGCATACACCGCCGGCGCGAGCCGGAGCCACGTGCCCCGGGTCACGCGGGTATGGGCCATCCGACTGGTCGCCCCGGCAGCTACGGCTTGGCGCCACGAGAAGGCGCCGTGTTGCCGGCGAGCCAGGACGTCAATGGCATGGTCGAGCTCGGTAGCCGTCATCGCAACCTCGGGTTCGTTTGGGACCAGAGGGCGCGAATGAGCCGCCGAGTGAATCGCGGGGACCGCTACCGACCGAATCGGTACGTGGAGGTCCCGACGTTCCGGGGGGAACGGGAGAAATGGGAGGGAACCAGAATCCGGGAGGTCAGACGTCGAGGAAGCGGGTCACGGCGATGCCTGCACCGATGGCGCCGACGGCGCAGCCGGTGATGCCCATCAAGATATAGATCAGCGCCAGCTCCGAGCCCGAAAGCACGAACCCGCTCACCAGGGGGAAATCCTGAGGGTTGGGCAGCCAGCGTTCGAAGAACGGTTTGAAGACGACCAGCGACGTGATCGCCACGGCCGCGCCGATCAGCCCCTGGACGAGACCCTCGAGCATGAACGGGACCCGGATGAACCAGTTGGTGGCGCCGACCAACTTCATGACCTCGATCTCTCGCCGCCGGGCGAACATGGCCATGCGGATGGTATTGAGCACGAGCAGGATGGCCGCCGCCAACAAGAACGCGGCGATGAAGAAGATGCCGACGGTGAATCGTGCCGACAACTCCTGCACCGCTCGGATCGTGGCCGAGGCGAAGGCGACATCCTTCACCCCGGGTTTGGTGCGGTACTCCCGGCCCAGCTCCTCCACCGCCTTGGCATCTTTGTCGACCGGGACCACCCGGAACGAGGGCGGTAGGTCCGCCGCAGTCACACTGCTGACCATCTCCGGCGTCGAAGCGAACAGCTGCTTGAACTCCTCGTAGGAGGCGTTCTGGTCGAAGTACGTCTTGCGCTCGATCTGCGTATTTTCGTCGAGACTCCGGCCCACAGCATCGATCTGATCCGGCGAGGCGTCGGCGTTCATGAACACCACGAACTCGATACCGCCCTGCCAGCGCTTGGTGGCGTTCTCCACCCCCTGACGCAACATCAGCGACGCTCCCACCAGGGAGAGGGACACGACCACCGTCATGATGGAGGCCAGCGTGATGGTGAAGTTGCGAGCCAGGTTGGACGTGGTCTCGCGGACGACGTAATCGATCTTGGGCACAGGGATGTCCTACTCGTAGACGCCGCGGGCCTGGTCACGCACGATGGCGCCGCGGTCGAGTTCGATGACGCGGCGACGCATCGTGTCGACGATGCCGCGATCGTGGGTGGCCATGACAACGGTCGTGCCGGTCTTGTTGATCCGGTCCAACAGCCGCATAATGCCGACGGAGGTCGCCGGATCAAGATTTCCGGTGGGCTCATCCGCGAGCAGAATCAGCGGGCGGTTCACGAACGCCCGAGCAATGGAGACGCGCTGCTGCTCGCCACCCGAGAGTTCGGTAGGGAGGCTCTCGGCCTTGTGGGACAGACCCACCAGGTCGAGGATGGCGGGCACCTGGGTCTGGATGACGTGGCGAGGCCGGCCGATCACTTCGAGCGCGAAGGCGACGTTCTCCGACACCGTCTTGTTCGACAGGAGCTTGAAGTCCTGGAACACACAACCAATGTTGCGCCGCAAAAAAGGCACCTTCCAGCTCGAAAGCTCGCCGATGTCCTTGCCGGCGACGAAGATGCGGCCCAGCTCCGGCGTTTCCTCCTTGTTCAGGAGGCGGATGAAGGTCGACTTCCCTGACCCAGAGGGGCCGACGAGGAAGACGAACTCACCCTTCTGGATGTCGACGTTGGCATCTCGGAGCGCAGCATGCTCGCCCTTATAGGTCTTGGTTACGTGTTCGAGGCGAATCATGTTGCGGTTAGGTTACTAGTGGCCCAGGGCCCGGAGGGGTACCCCGGGGAGCCATCTGTCACGTCGCTCCGTGCTCGCTCTCACCCCGTTGCCAGCGGAGGTAGGCCTCCATGAACTGGTCCAGGTCGCCGTCCAGGACCCCTTCGACGTTGCCGGTCTCGTACTCGTCGCGCAGGTCCTTGACCATCTGGTAGGGCTGAAGCACATACGACCGGATCTGGCTGCCGAAGCCGACGGATTGCTGGACCCCCCGGATGGCGTTCAGCTCCTGGACACGCTCCTCACGCTGGAGCTCGGCGAGCTTGGCCTTGAGGATCTGCATGGCCCGGTCCTTGTTCTGATGCTGGCTGCGCTCGTTCTGGCAGGAGACGACGACACCGGTGGGCAGATGGGTGAGCCGGACGGCCGAGTCGGTCACGTTGACGTGCTGGCCACCCGCCCCCGATGAACGGTAGGTGTCGACGCGGAGGTCCTTCTCGTCGATGTCGATGTCGGGCACATCGTCCAGGAACGGCGTCACCTTGAGGGCGGCGAATGCCGTCTGGCGTTTGCCTTGCGCATTGAATGGGGACATGCGCACCAGGCGATGCACGCCGTGTTCCGATCGCAACCGACCGTAGGCGTGGCGACCGTTCACCAGGAAGGTGGCCGACGAAATACCGGCCTCCGAACCGGGCGAGACCTCGTCGAGCTCGACGGCGAAGCCTCGCCGCTCCGCCCACCGGAGGTACATCCGCAACAACATGTTGGCCCAGTCCTGGGCGTCGGCTCCCCCCTCACCCGACTGGATCTCGCAGATGGCATCGTGCTCATCGTGCTCACCGGTGAACAGGGAGCGCAGCTCGAGTTCGTCGAAGGTCGCGGCGATCGAAGCGATCGACTCGGCGATCTCGGCTTCGAGCGACTCGTCGGCTTCTTCCCGGGCGAGTTCGTAGAGCGTCTCGGCGTCGTCGATACGCGCCGTCAGCGCCTCGAACAACTCGAGATCTTCGGTCATCGCCGCCAGCTCGCCATTTACCTTGCGAGCGAGGTCGGGGTCATCCCACAGATCAGGGCGGGACGCCTCGGTCTCCAGCTGAGGTCGATCCCGGCGCAAATCCTCGATCCGGAGATAGATAAGCGCTTCATCCAGGCGCTTGCGCAGCCCGGCCAGATCGTCGCTGAAGTCACGCATCAGTCGGGTCCTCGTCGAACCGCTCGTGTTCGGCTTCGCCGTGGCGCGCTCACGCTCCGTGGCACAGCTTGAACTTCTTGCCAGACCCGCACGGGCACGGCGCATTTCGGGGTGTCTTGTCCCACTCCGACTTCACCACGGGATTGTTCACCGGCGCCTCCTCGACCTGCGGAGTCCCTTCCTCCCCCTCGGCCAGCGCCTGCACCCGGGCCGCGGCAGCCATCGAGTTCGGCGCCTCCGACGGATCGCTCGGAGCGGTGTACTCGACGTTGCCGATCGCCGTTTCCTGTACCGGCTGGTCCGCTACCGCGATCTGGGCATGCATCACGTACTTCACGAAATCCTGCGCGACGGCCCGCATCATGTGGCCGAACATCTCGAAGCCCTCTCGCTGCCATTCGACGAGCGGGTCCTTCTGGCCCATCGCCCGGAGGTTGATGCCTTCCTGGAGGTAGTCCATCTCGTAGAGATGCTCGCGCCATCTCTGGTCGATGATCTGGAGCATGACTTGGCGCTCGATCTCTCGCATCGTCTCGGCGCCGAAGTCGACCTCGCGCTGCTCGTAGTAGGCGATGGCCTCGGCCATTAAGACCTCGTAGAGATCATCCGTGCTCGTGCACGCGGCCAAGCTCTCGACCGTGGCGGTGGTGGGCCAGTAGGACTGGATCTCGGGAAGGAGTCCTTCGACGTCCCACTCCTCGTTGAAGTCACTCACGCAGAACGTCGAGATGACTCCCTCGACCGCCTCGGCCAGGTACTCCATCGCCTCGGCCCGGAGATCGGCGTTGTCGAGGATCTGGTCGCGGCGCTTGTAGATCACCTTGCGCTGCTCGTTCATGACCTCGTCGTACTGCAGCACGTTCTTGCGGATCTCGGCGTTGCGTTGCTCGACGGTGTTCTGGGCTCGTTCGATGGCCTTGGACACCATCTTCGCCTCGATGGGCACGTCATCAGGAAGGGCACGGCCCATCACCCAGTTCATGGCGCCCGTGGCGAACAGTCGCATCAACTCATCCTCGAGCGACAGGTAGAACCGACTCTCGCCCGGATCGCCCTGGCGGCCCGAACGGCCCCGCAGCTGATTGTCGATGCGACGACTCTCGTGGCGCTCGGTGGCTAGCACGTACAGACCACCGAGGGCTCGGACCTTTTCACCCTCGGCATCGGTCTGGTCCTTGTGGTTCTTGGTCAGTTCCTCGATGCGAATGATGCCCTCGTCCGTCTCCGGCCCCAGACCCTCCGCTGCCGCGTCGCGTTCGGCCATGCCCTCGGGATTGCCCCCGAGGAGGATGTCCACCCCTCGACCGGCCATGTTGGTGGCCACGGTGATGGCACCCAGCCGACCGGCTTGGGCGATGACGTGCGCCTCACGCGTGTGCTGCTTGGCGTTCAACACCTCATGGGGGATGCCCTGCTTCTCGAGCTCGCGCGAGAGCTTCTCGGACTTCTCCACCGAGATGGTTCCCACCAGGACGGGCTGGCCCGATTCGTGACGTTCCCTGAGGTCCTCGACCACCGCCGCGAACTTGGCGTCCTCCGACTTGTAGATGAGATCGGCCTGGTCCTCCCGAATGAGCGGCCGGTGTGTCGGGATCGGCACCACCTGGAGGTAGTAGGTGCTGGACAGTTCGGAGGCCTCGGTCTCCGCGGTACCGGTCATCCCGGCGAGCTTGTCGTAGAGGCGGAAGTAGTTCTGAAGCGTGATGGTGGCGAGGGTCTGATTCTCCTCGTTGATCTTCACGCCTTCCTTGGCCTCCACGGCCTGATGGAGTCCCTCCGACCATCGGCGCCCATCGAGGATCCGCCCGGTGAACTCGTCGACGATCTTCACTTCGCCCTGCTGCACGACGTAGTCCTTGTCGCGCTTGAAGAGTTCCTTGGCCTTGAGCGCCGCCTGGAACTGGTGCACCAGGTTGGTGGAGACCTCGTCGTACATGTTCTCGATGTTGAGGGAGGCTTCCACCGCCTCCACGCCCTCATCGGTGGGGGCCACCGTGCGCTTCTCCTCGTCGACGTCGTAGTGCACGTCGCGCTTGAGCCCGCGCACGATGCTGGCGAACTGGTAGTAGAGCTTGGTGGCGTCGGAGACACGACCGCTGATGATGAGCGGGGTTCGGGCCTCGTCGATGAGAATCGAGTCGACCTCGTCCACGATGCAGAACGAGTGGCCCCGTTGCACCTGACGCTCACGGCTCATGGCCATGTTGTCGCGCAGGTAGTCGAAGCCGAACTCGTTGTTGGTGCCGTAGGTGACATCGCAGCCGTATTGGACCTTCTTGTGGTCCCAGTCGTAGTCGCCCGGGATCACCAACCCCACCGTGAGACCCATCCAGCGATGCAGATGACCCATCCACTCGGAGTGGAAAGTGGCGAGATAGTCGTTGACCGTGACCAGGTGCACACCCTCGCCGCCGAGGGCGTTGAGATACACGGGCAGGGTCGACACGAGGGTCTTGCCCTCGCCCGTCTTCATCTCGGCCACCCACCCGAAATGCAGGGCGGCGCCGCCCATGAGCTGCACGTCATAGTGGCGCTGGCCGAGCGACCGACTGCCCGCCTCCCGCACCACCGCGAAGGCCTCGATGAGCAAGTCGTCAATGGTTTCGCCGTTGTCGAGCCGCTGGCGAAACTCGCCGGTCTTGGCCCGGAGGGCATCATCGGAAAGCGCCTGCAACTCGGGTTCGAACGCGTTGATGTCGGGGATCAGCCCCTGAACGGCACGCAGCTTCCGGCCCTCGCCGGCGCGCAGAATTTTATCGAAAACTCCCATGGTGCGATCAGCCTACCGGCGCCTGGGTGAAGGGTCAGCCCGGCTCGAAGAGCCGTTCACCCACGGCGTAGACCACGGCCTCCGTCCGGGTGTAGCGGTGGAGCCGCCCCACGACCTGGGCCAGGGTTTGATCCACGGTGGCCGGCGCCAGACCGAGCACTCTGGCCACCTCATCACCCGACTCACCCAGCGCCATCCGGGCCAGGACATCGCGATCACGGGCGGTGAGGACCGGCGCCACGAGCTGTTGCTGGACGGAGCTGGCTTGGCGGTTGAGCCCGGCATAGGTCTCCAACAATCGGGCCACATCCTCGGGTTCGACGACACAGCGCCCCCAGGCCAGCCGTTCGGTCACCGAGACCGCCATGGCGGCAGCCGACGCCCGACCGACGATGCCGGTGGCGCCGGCTCGGAGTGCTCGCAGCCGGAGATCTGCCTCTTCGGGGTTGGCCACGACCGCCACGCGCGCTGACGGCACGAGCTCTCGGATGGCGGCGGTGAGGCGGGGCGCGCCCGGTCCCGACATGCGCAGCCCCAACCAGACGACGTCGGGTGCCGATTCACTGACCTGGCCGAGCACGGCGTCGCCGTCGTCAACCTCCGCCATCACCTCGATCGCCGGTGACGTCTCCAGTGCCACCGTGAGCAGCCGGCGCCAGTGGGCGACGTCGTCGCAAACCAACACGCTGATCGTGGCATCCGACCACTTCTCGACATCCACGAACTCGCTGATGGTGGCTCCCTCTCGCTTGCTCAGCGCCCGCGCGCGCTGAGTTTGCTCTTCAACGTGGTGAGCTGGTGTTCGAGCTTCTCCACCGCCCGGTCGAGGGCGGCAAAGCGGTCCGGGGCCGAGGCCTTGCATTGGACCTGGTGGCCGTGACCCTCCATCACCACCTCGCAGGTCTCCTTGTCTGCGATCCGAGGGTTCTTCTCTTCGGCGAAATGCACCCGGGCGAGTTCCATGCCGTCAACGAATCGCGGCAAGCGGCCAATCTTGAGTCGGGCCGCGGTGACCAGCGCCTCGGAGGGGTCGACTCCCTTGCTGCTGATGGTGATCTCCACCGCGCGCTCCCGACCTCGACGACTCGATACCGGCATCGTAGGAGGTGGAACGGCCCGCTGTGCCCGGAGGCGGTTCGAACCGGCCTCAGCGAAGCCGGTCACACACCAGGCGGCCGACCATGCGCTGAGCCAGATCCTCGGCCGACGGCTGATCACCGGTCTCGAGGCGGCGGCGGACCTCCTCGAGACGGTCACTGCGGATGGGTGAGCTTTCCGTCAACTGAGCCACGAGCCCCTCCGGCAGGTCAGTCGACTGGGCGTCGAGGCGCGAGGGCGAAACCGGGGCATTCTCGTCGCCATCGTCAGCCTTCAACGCTTCGAGCGATCGTTGCACCTGCGCTTCGGTTACCTGCATGCCCGGGGGCCCCATTCGTCTTGAGATGAGTCGATGCTGAGGTTTTCGGCGGCTGCCTACCCGACCTTGAGCGCGGTGACAGCGACGGTGACACCTTCGATGCGGTTCGCACCGACACCCCGCAAGGCCGCCGCCCCAGCCGCCAGGCTGGCCCCGGTGGTAAGGACGTCGTCGACCAGCAGCACCGAGCCTTCTACGCCGCCGCGAGTCGTCAGGCCGGGGCCGTGCTGGCGCTGCGCCAGCCCGCGGCCAGTCTGGGGTGGACCCGGGGCCCGGCGCAGAAGGCCTCGGCACGGACAACTCAGGCCGCGCGCGACCTCGCGGGCCAGCAGGCGGGCCTGGTCATAGCCACGCTCGCGCCGTCGCCGTGCCGTGGTCGGTATCCAGGTGACGACATCCACCGGGCCCTCGATAAGGGCCGCCATCTCCCGCCCCAGGGGACCGACCAGCGTTCGCCGATTTCCGTACTTCAGGGCCAGGACGAGGTCACGAGCGGCGCCGCCGTAGTCGAGGAGCGCGCTGCATCGATCGAGCCCCGCCGGCACGACCACGGGGCCCGCACGAATGAGCCGCGGCCGGCAGCCCCGACATATCGGCGGCCCGGGCGAGCCGCACACCGCACATTCGGACGGGAACAACATGGCGGGAACGCTACCGAGGGGGTCTGACATCTCGTGATGGCCCCGACGTGTTCACCCCGACATCCACGCGCCTACTGCGGCATGGTCATCGGTGGTCGGTCACCGGCAACGATGGCCTCCATCCGAGCGCGAACGAGTTCCGCCGACCCCTCATGGGTCAGGACATAGAACTGATCGGCGGCCACGGCATCGGCGACCTGGCGAGCGACCTCGTCAGGCGACAATCCCTGCTCGATCAAGCCGGCGATGACCCCACTGATGACGGCCTCGCGATCGTCGGCCTCGCCCGATGGCTCGTTGCGCAAACCCTCCGGTCGATTGCGGGCCGCGTCGTGGATGCGGGTACGCACCCACAGTGGGCACAGCACTGAAATGCCGACGTTGGACCCCAGCAAGGTGAGCTCGCTGCGGGTGGTCTCCGAGATGGCGACCACCGCGAACTTGCTGGCGTTGTAGGGACCCATGAACGGGCCGGCAATGAGTCCGGCCATCGAGGCGGTGTTCACGATGTGGCCTTCGTTTTGGGCCAACAGCATGGGAAGGAAGACTCGCATGCCGTGGATGACACCCCACAAGTTGACGCCGAGGACCCATTCCCAATCGGCGGTGGTGAGTTGATCGGTCTGTCCCCCACCGCCAACACCGGCGTTGTTGCAGACCAAATGGACCGCCCCGAACGCTGCTCGCGCGGCCTCGCCGAGCGCATCGACCTGATCACCGTCGGACACATCGGTCACGTGAGTGAACACCTCGATGCCATCACCACGGAGGTCGGCGGCCGCCGCGGCCAGGGCGTCCACCTCGACGTCGGCGAGCACCAGCTTCATGCCGTCCGCCCCGAACCGGCGGGCAAGCGCCAGCCCGATGCCACTGGCGCCGCCCGTGATGACGGCGACCTTGCCGTGCACGTTCTCCACGGGAACCCCTCTCTGGTGGCGAGGCTTCCGCTCGCCGGTCGTGAACGCCAACGAAGCTAGGCGTGCACGACCGGCCGGGGCGAAATCGCCCTCACGGGCTCAGTACCGGTAGTGGTCCGGCTTGTACGGGCCGCCGACGGGGATACCGAGATAGGCCGACTGATCATCGGTGAGCTCGGTGAGGCGCACCCCGAGTGCGTCGAGATGCAGGCGGGCCACCTTCTCATCGAGGTGCTTGGGCAGCGTGTACACCTTGTTCTCGTAGAAGTCCGGGTGTCCGAACAACTCGATCTGGGCGATCGCCTGATTCGAGAAGCTGCACGACATCACGAAGCTGGGGTGACCAGTGGCGCAACCCAGGTTCATGAGCCGCCCCTCGGCCAACACGATGACCTTGTGTCCGTCGGGGAACACGAACTCGTCAACCTGGGGCTTGATCGTCACCCGCTGCACGTCACTCATGCGGGCCAGGCCGGCCATGTCGATCTCGTTGTCGAAATGTCCGATGTTGGCCACGATGGCCTGGTGCTTCATCTTCGCCATGTGCTCGGCCGTGATGATGTCCTTGTTGCCGGTGGTGGTGATGAAGATGTCGGCCGTCTCCATGACGTCCTCGAGGCGGGCGACCTGGTAGCCCTCCATGGCCGCCTGAAGCGCATTGATGGGGTCGATCTCGGTCACGATGACTCTGGCGCCCTGACCCCGCAGTGACGAGGCGCACCCCTTGCCGACATCGCCGTAGCCACAGACCAGGGCCACCTTGCCGCCGATCATGACGTCGGTCGCCCGGTTGAGGCCATCGATGAGCGAGTGGCGACAGCCGTAGAGGTTGTCGAACTTGGACTTCGTCACGGAGTCGTTCACATTGATGGCCGGGAACAGCAGGGAGCCCGCCTCCATCATCTGATAGAGCCGGTGGACACCGGTGGTCGTCTCCTCGGTGACCCCTTGGATGCCCTTGCCGATGCCCGTCCACAGGCCCGGCTCCTCGGCCACCGTTCGGGCCAGGAGCCCCAGCACGACCGTCCATTCTTCGGAGTCGTCTTCCGTGGCCGCAGGCACGGTGCCGGTGCGCTCGTATTCGGTGCCCTTGTGCACCAGCAACGTGGCGTCGCCCCCATCGTCGAGGATCATGTTGGGCCCACCGTCGGGCCAGCGCAGCACCTGCTCCGTGCACCACCAGTACTCATCCAGCGTCTCGCCCTTCCAGGCGTAAACCGGGATGCCCTTGGGGTTGTCCGGCGTGCCCATCGGACCGACCGCCACGGCCGCTGCGGCGTGATCCTGCGTGGAGAAGATGTTGCACGAGCACCAGCGCACCTGGGCACCGAGCTCGGTGAGCGTCTCGATGAGGACTGCGGTCTGGATGGTCATGTGCAGCGAGCCGGTGATGCGGGCGCCGGCCAGCGGCTGCGCATCGCCGTACTCGGCCCGAATGGCCATCAGCCCGGGCATCTCGTGTTCGGCCAGCTCGATCTCCTTGCGACCGAACGAGGCGAGGCTGAGATCGGCGACCTTGAAATCGCCTTCGGGGGGAACGGTGGTTGTCATGAGAGAACTCCAAGCGCGTCGAAGTGGAAATGAGGATGCTTCGGTTAGGGGCTGGGGTCCACTGACACCATTCAGGTCAGCCCGGCCCGTCGAGTCTAGGCGGTGTGGCCCGCCCGGCCCGCTTCTCTCACCCCGTTTCTCGCGCTCAGCGCGAGTTCGCGGCGCAGAAACGGATTTAGTCCTGGGCCAGGGCGTGCTTGAGTTCGTCGAGGACCGGAACCGGCCCTGGGTCGATGCCTTCCTGGGCGGCGCGGTGCAACGTCACGAAATCCCCGAACAACATGAGGTCGAAGAGCTGGGCGAGCGCCCCTTCGCCTTCCGCTCTTACCTCGTGGATGTCAGCCACCACCTCGTCCACCAGCGAGTTGATCAGCTCGAAGCGCCGGGCGATCTGGGGATGCTCGAACTCGTGGCGAAGGTTCACCACCCCGAACACCTGCCGCGTCACGTCACCGTTCTGGCCCCAGCCACAGATCTCGTTGTGGCACAACTCCGGCAGCGCATTGGAAAACGCCGGCATCTTGGCGTTCTCGTTGAACTGAGCTTTCCACCGGAGCGCGGCCACGCTCCCCAGGCCCCCGCCGCCGTAGATGATGGGCATGAGTCGCCCCAGGTGGCGGGCCAGTTGATCGGCGGGGTTGCGATCGGCCACCAGTTGATCGCGCCGCCGCCGCAGTTGCGTCACGGCGGCGTCGATCCACGCCGACGCCCCCGGAAAGAGTCCGATCTGTTCCAGGATCACGAGCGGGGGGATGCTCACCGCACCGATGCCAGCCCGAGGCATGGGAATGGTGGCGTCGATGGGAACCCAGGGTGCGCCGGACTCGTCGGCCAGGGCGCCCAGACGACCCCCGACGGTGACCACGACGAGACGGGCGCCTACGGCCACGGCCTCGGCGGCGGCCTCGACGGTCTCCTCGGTGTTGCCCGAGAACGACACCGCGATCACCAACGATCCCTCGCCAATGAAGTTGGGCAGTCCGTAGGCCTTGTGCACCACCACCGGGACGGACATGAAGGGACCGGCGATCACCGCCAGCACATCGCCGGCCATGCCACTCCCACCCATCCCGATGACGACGACGTTCTCGACATCGTCGTGAGCGGGCAGGCCGGCGACCCCCGCGGCGGCTCCGGCGGCCGTGGCGACCTGCTCGGGCAGCACGGCCGCGGCATCGAACATGCCCAACGTGTCCAGCATGGCGTCCACCTCGTTGCCCCCCGATCGATCAGGCGTCGAACGTCGGGCGGATGCCCTCAGCTTCAGCCTTGGCTACCAGTCGGGCGTCCTCGGCGTCGTCCACCGCCTCGGCCTCGTCGATCAACATGATCGGGATGTCGTCGCGGATCACATAGCGCCGATGTAGCCGCGGGTTGTAGAGGGCATGCTCATCTTCGAAGTAGAGCAGGGGGCCTTTGTCCTCCGGGCAGGCGAGGATCTCGAGCAGTTGTGCGTCCAGGGCCATGATGGCGATCTCCTTGTTACGGCGTGTCGATTGTGGTCTTGGCACCCGCGGCGTCGGCCTCGGCGATGAGGGCACGAACCTCGCTGACATGGGCCGCGCAGGTCTCCGCCGATGCCGCCTCCAGATTGAGGCGCAGCAACGGCTCGGTGTTCGAGGGTCGAAGGTTGAACCACCAGTCGCCCAGATCGACAGTCAGCCCATCGAGGCGATCCTGGTCGGCCTCGGCGAAGCGGGCGGCGACGGCCTCGATCACGGCGCCGGGGTCGTGGACCGTGGTGTTGATCTCGCCCGAGGCGGCGTAGCGCTCATAGGGCTGGCGGAGCTCGCTCAAGGGCGCTCCGGCGGTGGACAGCGCTTCGAGCACGACCAAGGCGGCGATGACCCCGGAGTCGGCCCGGTAGTTGTCCCGGAAGTAGTAGTGCCCCGAGTGCTCTCCGCCGAAGGCCGCTCCGGTGTCGGCCATGACGGCCTTGATGAGCGAATGGCCCACGCGGGTGCGCACCGCCACCCCACCATGCTCACGGATCACCTCAGGTACCGCCTTGGAGCAGATCAGGTTGTAGAGGATGGTGGCGCCAGGGTGCTTGTCGAGCATCTCGGCCGCGACGATCGCCGTCGTCAGCGAGCCCGACACCAGTTCGCCGTGGTCGTCAACCAGGAACACCCGGTCGGCGTCGCCATCGAAAGCCAACCCCACGTCGGCTCCGGTCTCCAGCACGCGAGCCTGCAACTCGCGGAGATTCTCGGGCTGGATGGGATCAGCCGGATGGTTGGGGAACGTGCCGTCGAGCTCGCCGTACATGATCTCCACGTCGAACGGCAGCCCCGCGAACACGGCGGGAACGATGAGGCCCCCCATGCCGTTGGCCGTGTCGGCCACGACGCGCAGCGGCTTCAGCACGCCGACATCCACGAACCCGTGGACATGGGTGGCGAAATCTGCCAGCACATCGCGGGAACTGAGGGTGCCGACACGATCGGTCGGGGCCACACCGGCCACCGTGAGGTCACGAATCTCGGTGAGGCCAGTGTCCTCGCCAATTGGACGAGCGCCGGCGAGGCACAACTTGATGCCGTTGTACTCCGCGGGGTTGTGTGAGGCGGTGAGCATGGCGCCGGGGGCCGCGAACCGGCCGGCGGCGTAGAACAACAGGTCGGTCGAAGCCAGTCCAAGGTCGACGACGTCCAAGCCCTGGCTCATGACACCCCGCGAGAAGGCCGCCACCAGTTCGACGCCGGTGGGGCGCATATCGCGTGCCACCAGGACGGTCCCCTGCGTTTCGGAGTCGGTGGCCACGAACGCTCCGAAGGCGGCACCAATGCGCTCCACCAGGGCCGCGTCGAGCTGGTCGGGGACCGTTCCCCGCACGTCATACGCCTTGAAAATACTCGACACTGCCGCGAGATCACGCTCGACCATGGCCCGGTACCCTACTGGCTCCCCCTTCCGGAGGTCACCAGCGGCGGGGCGTGCTCAGGGGTCGGGGGTGCGGGCCACGAGCGGCACTTCGTCCGGGGCCAGGTCATAGCCGCCTCGGCGAGCCCAGGACCGCACCAGAAACAGATCCCGCACGGTCCGGATCGCATCGCGCGCCACATGAACGGTCGACCGACTGGAGTTCACCACTCGCACCGGCACCTCCGACAACGACAGCTGGTAGGCCTCGACCAGGTGGAAGACCTCGACGTCGAAGGCAAAGCCGTCGATACGGGAGTGCCCGAAGATCACCTTGGCCACATCAGAACGGAACGCCTTCAGGCCGCACTGCGTGTCCCGGTACTTGCCGAGCAGGACGATGCGGGTGAGCAGGTTGATCGCCCGGCCTCCGATCTCGCGCAGCCGCCGCGCTCGCACCAACGTCGTCGTGTCATCGTGGCGGCGGCTACCCACGACCACGTCCCACCCCGACTCGACGGGGGCCAGCAGGTCGAGGAGGTGGTCTGGCGCGTAGGAGAGATCGGCGTCGGTGAAGGCCACCGTGCGGCCCTGGGCCGCCAACATCCCGGCGCGCACCGCTGCGCCCTTACCCCGATTCACGGGCACGACGATGACCTGATCTGCTCCCGCCGCTCGAGCTTCGAGCGCCGTTCCGTCGTCGGATCCATCGTCCACGACGACGATCTCCAGCGGCAGGACCGGCGTCAACCCATCCGCGGCTCCGGGATCGGGCATCTGGTCCAAGACCTCGAGCTCCTTGCGCAGCCGGCGGACCGTCTCGCCGATCCGGCCCCCCTCGTTGTAGGCGGGGACCACCACGGACAGCCGGTAGCGGCCGGGGGCGGGTGGGCGCTGCACGCGGTGCTCCAGATCGAACCGGACCCGTACGTGAGCCACCCGCCGGTCGCGCACCAGGCTGGCCGCGGCCGCCGCCAGCAGCGCCAGACCGGTGAGACGCAACAGACGGCGCCGCCCGCTACTCATCGGCGCCACGATCCTCGACCGCGAGGTCCGTGACCGGTCCGAGAATCACGGTGCTGGGATCGAAACTCGACGCGGCGCGGGCATCACCTTGCGGCGGGTGACCACCGTCGGCAGGATCATCGGACCCCCCATCTATGGGATCGAACCACCATGCCGGGTCCCGAGGATCGTCATCGAGGTCGTCCGGGTCGCCTTCGTCGAAGGGTCGCCACACGTCGGCGGGTTCGGGCATCTCGACCGGCCGAGCCCGGACCAGCCAGACCAGCCCGACCAGCCCGACCAGGGTGAGCGCCCAGGCTCCGAGGTCCACCCCCGTCCATCCGTAGTGCAGTGAGACGTGATTCGCGGTGGGGATCACCACCATCAGGTTGGGGCTGATCCGGTACGGCCCGTCCGCGCCGCTCACCTGCCAGTTCGGGAAATAGGACGCCTTGACCACGACGGGCACGCCCACCTCGGTGACGTCGAAGGAAATTGCATCCGTCGAGGTCTCCACGTTCGACACCGTCGTGGTACCCACGGGGCGGGTCTCGGGCACCTCGCCGGGTTGGATCCGTTGCCACTGCGGCGGTCCCGACGCCGCCAGAGGCACGGCCCAACGGGCGGAGTCGAGATACCACGAGACGGTGTCGTTCAACCACGTCGGACCGCCGTCCGATGCGCCATTTACGACCGCCGGTTCTGCCGTCAACGGCGCCACCAACTCGCTGTCGGCCACCTCGAACACCACCCAAGGTCCGCTCGAAGCCACCTCGGTGAGATTCGGGTTGGTGCGGCCCAGGTCGATCATCGGCGTGGAGATGGCCATGTAGTACTTCACACCGAGCATTTGCAGGTGCCGGATGCCGGTGGAGAATTCGTCCTTCGTCGGTGCGCCCGGGCCATACGGCAGATCACGTTGCGCATTGGAAGGCGCGGTGGAGAGCTCGTCCTGATTCAAGAAGTGGTAGGGGGTAGTCGCCGAAGCCTCGAAATACAAGCCCTCCATCGAGCCGATGCAGCCGTCGGTCCAGTACGGCAACAGCATCAAGGCCATGGGAGTCCCGTAGCGGTCGTGTTGTTCCTCGTGTTCCCACATGGCTCGACCGCAGCCCTGCGTCTGGCCCAGCTGCTTCATCGTCTGGGTGATGGCGTAGTACTCCGGATAGGCCGGCTTGCCTTCGTAGCCGGAGAAGTTCCAGGAAGCCCACCCCGGCACGAAACTGGAGTCCTTCGTGCTCAACGGACCCCACTGCCATGTCGAGCCATCGGCGGCGTACCCGCCGTAGGGCAGGGTGTGAAGCGGGAGGCCCAAGACGATCATCCACGCACCCCACATGGCCAACGCTCCGAGACAGAGGATGGTCCGGGACGGTCGTCGGATGTCGGCGGAGACGAGTTGCGCCAGCGCTCGACAGAACAGGGCGATCCCCACCGCGCCGAGCAGGTACAGCGCCAGGTAGTAGAAGGGCAAGAGGCGGGCGTTCCACAATCGTCCCTGGGGCATGTAGAGGAACGCCACCGCGGCCACCGCCGCCATGGCCAACCAGAACAGGCCCCCGCGGCGCCGATACACGAGCGACAGCAGCGCCCCCAGCGCGGCCAGCGCCAAGAGGTACTCGATACCAGGTCGGTTGCTGAGCTGCGCATCGAGCTTCGACCGCTGGAACAGAAGGTTGGCGTAGTCGAGCTTCTTCTCCCAGCCCATGTCGTTCATGTAGCGGTGCTGGAAATAGAACGGCACCACCCAGAACGCCGACAGCAGCCCGCCTACGGCCAAGACCGGAATCGTGAATCGCCAACGAGACCGCGACTCGACGAGGTCGACGATCGCCAGCGCCACGCCGGTGAGGCAAACGAACCCGAGAAAGAAGACCGCGGCCGGCGCGTAGATGGGCCAGCTCCGTTGGCCGGTGGGCAGGATGATGTCTCCCGCCAGCGCGGCGAGGCCGAAAGAGCCGGCCCCCATGAGCGCCCACATCCAGAGGCGCACGCGACCCCAGTCGAACTGGAGGAACACCCACACGACGGTGCCGGCCAGCGCGAAGAACAACGGGATCAGGTGACACAAGGCGGTGAGGGCCAGCAGCGCCGCCGCCCAGGCGCGGTGCTTGCCGGTCTCGAGTCCCCGAGCCAACACACCCAGGTAGAGCAGAGCAAAGGTGAGGGAGATCGAAAAGGCGAACTCGCCGGCCAGTGTCGACGCGATGTTGCCGCCGTAGATCGAGAACGAGCGGTCGAACAAGAAGGCGGTGGCAGCCACGGCCAGCATCGGCGGCGCGGGGAACGGGAGACGACTGAGGCGACCGAAGGCCCAGGCGGCCACTGGCAGTGACAGCACGCCGCTGATGGCCACCAGTTTGAAGGCGATGCCGTAGGGAATGACATAGCTGAGCAGCGCGATCGCCAGCGAGGGGACCACCATGTAGAAGGTGTAGGCGGGGAAGCCCGCATACCAGTCGGGGGTCCAACCACTGAGCCGCCCCTGCGGCAGGAGATGGTCCCGCAGGTACGCGGGACCCCACACGTGGGCCCCCATGTCTCCCCCGGCCGGTGTGGTGTTGGCCAGCACCCGCGCCGGGCCGAGTTGCACGAACACGAAGCCCACGCAGAAACCGACCACGAACAGTGAGATCCAGCCCTCGATCGGCATACCGACGAAACCCGACCAGGCCCGCTTGATCCGGCCCCGGTGCTCGACGGGCGCATCGCCATCGATCCCACCGGGCGCGCCGACGTCCGACGCGCCGGGGTCCTCGGGGCCCGGTCCGGGGCGATCGTCGATCAGCGTGTCAGCCATGACCCGCTCATGGTGTCATCCGCGGCGACCCTGATGCGGTCACCGGCGCCAGAAAAGCGTTGGGCCGCGGTCATGGTCACCCGGGAAGACCCAGGTCCCACACCAGGGCGGCGGCGGCCAGGCAGTTGAAGCCGACATGGGCGAAGATCGACATCCCCAACCGGCCGGTCCGCTGGGCGATGAGCCCGAGGACGAGACCGAAGGCCAGCAGCGCCGGAAACTGCAGGAGTTCAAAGTGGGTGGCGGCAAAGAACACCGCCGTGCCAACCACCGCCACTATCGTCCCCCAGCGGCGTTCGAGCGATCGCTGGGTGAGGCCCCGAAAGAAGATCTCCTCGGCGAACGGCGCCCCAATGCCGACGATGAGAAACAACAGCACGACGCCCACCGGATCCGTGGCGCGGTCGGTGAGCTGCCGAGCGGCGGCGGAGACATCCTGATGCCCGATCAGCTTGAAGATCGGCCAGTAGATCAGCGGGACCAGGACGAACTGGGCGACGGCACCCACGGCCAAACCCGCCGGCACATCGAACCATCGAAAGCGCAACCCGAGGTCGCGAACCGGCCCGTTGCCCTTGCGCTTGGTGACGACGAGGGGCACACCGAGGAGCCCTGCCCACAAGGGGATCTGCAGCACCGCGGTCAGCCACAAGGGCATGAGTGGCTTGAAGGCAGCAGGATCGCCCCGGGCCAAGTGACCGGCGACTTGACCGAAGGCGGCGCCGGTGCCGCTGGCCCCGGAGGTCGCGTAGTTGGTGACAGCCAGCACCACCAGGTAACCGAGCGCGGCCAACAACTCCGCGGCGAAGAAACCGATGATCACGTCGCCCAGGCCCCATCGGGGGGCAATCCCCGGCAACCCATCGGGCCCTACGGCCAGGCCTTCAGGAGAACGGTCGGGCGGATCCGAACCGGCGCGGGGGGTCGGCTCGCTCACCGGGGCAGCCTAAACCAGCGGGCCATGGGGTCCGCCCCGCCCCAGACCACGCTGGCTAGGTTTTCGGGGTCGTTCAGACCGGAGGAGCAAGCCCATGACCCGCCAGTGCGCCCGACCGGGCTGTAGCGAGCCGGCAACGGCCACGTTCGGCTACGACTACACCGACCGCACCGTCTGGCTCGACTATGTGGCCGACGAAGAGCACCCCGCTACCTATGACCTCTGCCGACGCCATTCGGCCGGATTGACCGTGCCCAACGGGTGGGCCTTGAACGACAGGCGGGTAGCGGTCACCCCGCTGTTCCGGGCGTCGTGAGGCACCACCAGGGTTCCTGGCCGTCGTGACGGGGATTCCGGTCGATCTCTTCTACGCTGTAGCGCATGAGTTCTGAGATCCCTCCACCGCCTCAAGGTCCGGAGAAGACCGGCTCGGGTCGGTTCGGCAGTGATCAGGGGTGGCCCAAGTGGATGATCTGGGTGCTGCTCGCCGTCATTTTGGCCATCGCGCTGGTGTCGACAATGTCGAACACGAGCAGCGGCTCCGATATCGCGTTCGGCGATTTCAAGGACAAAGTCAGCGCCGGTGAGGTCAAGAGCGCGACGTACGACAACACGAACGGCAACATCTCCGGCGAGCTGAACGATGGGTCGAAGGTCAAGACCACCGGTCCCGTACCGCTGCCTGACGGCGATGCCAACCTGTTCTCGTCCAAGGGCATCAAGTTCGATACGCCTCAATCGAGCATCTGGTCCACGCTCATCCCGCTGCTCCTCCCGGTAGCGCTGCTCATCGGCTTCTTCGTCTGGATGCAGCGGCGGGCCCAGGGCCAGATGGGCGGCATCATGTCCATCGGTCGATCGAAAGCCAAGACCTACAGCAGCGAGCGTCCAGGCACCACCTTCGCCGACGTGGCCGGCTATGAGGGTGTGAAACAGGAGATCACCGAGGTCGTCGATTTCCTCAAGTTCCCCGAACGCTTCGCCGAGATCGGCGCGCGCATCCCCAAGGGCATCCTGCTCGTCGGACCCCCCGGTACGGGCAAGACCCTCATCGCCCGAGCGGTGGCCGGCGAGGCTGGGGTCCCCTTCATGTCGGTCAGCGGGTCTGACTTCATGGAGATGTTCGTCGGGGTCGGCGCCAGCCGGGTACGCGATCTGTTCGCCACCGCCCGCAAGATGGGTCGGGCCATCATCTTCGTGGACGAGATCGACTCCATCGGACGCAAGCGCGGCGCGGGCCTGGGCGGAGGCCATGACGAACGCGAGCAAACACTCAACCAGATGCTGTCGGAAATGGACGGGTTCGAGGCCACCACCGGCATCGTCATGATGGCGGCCACCAACCGGCCCGACATCCTCGACCCTGCGCTGTTGCGCCCGGGTCGCTTCGATCGCCAGGTCATCGTGCCGCTCCCCGAATACTCCGAGCGCCTGGCCATCCTCGAGGTCCACTGCAAGGGCAAGCGGATTGCCCCCGACTGCGACCTCTCCATCATGGCCCGGGGCACCCCGGGTATGAGTGGCGCGGATCTTTCCAACCTCGTCAATGAGGCCGCGCTCTTCGCCGTGCGTCGCGGCGCAGAGTCGGTGTTCATGCAGGACTTCGAGCAGGCCCGCGACCGGGTGCTCATGGGCCAGGAACGTGAGTCGACCGTCCTGTCCGAGAAAGAAAAGGAGCTCACCGCGTACCACGAGGCGGGTCACGCCGTGTGCGGGGCGGTGCTCCCCAACACCGACCCGATCCACAAGGTCACGATCTTGCCGCGGGGCATGGCGTTGGGCGTCACCCAGTACCTCCCGGCCGAGGAACGACACAGCTACGACCAGCACTACCTCGAGGAGTCGATCGCCGTGGCCATGGGTGGTCGCATCGCCGAGGAACTGGTCTTCGGCGTGGTGTCGACCGGCGCCAACAACGACCTAGTGGTGGCCACCGAGCGAGCCCGCAAGATGGTCCGCGAGTGGGGCATGAGCCGGCGCATCGGCCCGATGGCATGGGGCTCACAAAACCAGGTGTTCTTGGGTGACGACCTGATGCATACCCGGGACTACAGCGACGACACCGCGCGGGTCATCGACGAAGAGGTCGAGCGCATCCTGCGTGAGCAGGAGGACCAGTGCCGGACCGTACTCACCGAGCACCGCAAGGCCCTGGACCTGGTGGCCCGCGCCCTGCTCGAGTACGAGACCATTCCGGGCTCAGAGGTGACTCGGCTCATTGAGGTGGCCGAAAGCGGCGCCACGGTGACGTCGACTCCCCATGTGGAGAGCAACGGGAACGGCAACGCCAACGGCAATGGCAACGCCAGCAGCGACATTGCCGCCTCGCCGGTCCCACCACCTGTCCCCTAACCCAGGCCGAGTCAGCCTGAGTTAGTCCTCGCGTACCTCGGCCACCTTGGCCCAGAGATCCGCGGCGCTGACGGGGCCGACGAACGAGCCCCGGACCACGCCCTCGTGGTCGGCCATCACCACCGTCGGTACGGCATCGATGCCATAGCGTTCGTGGAGTTCACGACAGGCCAGGAACTCGACCTCCTGGACCTCCACGGCCTCGCTGGCCAGCGCGGCCGCTTTGTCGACCAGCTCCCCGCATGACCCGCACGTGGATGAGGTGAACACCGCCACCAACCACGCCGCCTCCGGACGGGAGAAATCATGGCGGTCCAGCTGCGCGGGCACGGACCAACGGGGCTGAGTCGGTGGATCGGGCCGGCGGCGGCGCAGTACCAGCGCCACGCCGACCGCAACGACGACGAGGGCCGCGGCGATCAACAGTCGATCCACATCAACCTCCGGGGTTCGCCCCGGCCGGGGGCGTGGTCGATTCCGGCCCCACGGCGGTGGTGGTCGCCCCGTCGGGGACGTTGACGGCGTCGGGCACCGTGCCCACGACCGCACCCGGCAGTACCGCAGCGATGCCCGACGTCGCCGCGGTCACCCACGGCTCTACCGGTACGGCCAACGGTGCCGCCAGCCCTCCCGCCCCGAAGGCGATGCGGGCTTCGACGAGAACGGGCCTGTCCGACTCGACCTTCACGGCCAGTTCGGCGGCGTTCGCCCCGGCGGGGATCTCAAACCCCCCGCGGGCACCCGGAGCGATGCTCACCCCAGCACCGTTGGCCACGGGTTCGACGGCACCTCCACCGAGGGTCGACACCGTGACCGTCACCGCATCGGTCGCCGAGGGATTCGTCACCACCACTGTGGTAGCTGACAGATAGGGGGCCGACGCCACCGGGACGAGCCAGCTCGTCGCCGTGACTGGCGAGGCCAGGGCGATCGTGAGGCCGATCGGCTCCGCCGGCGCCGCGGCTCCGACCACGCGTTCAGCAACGATGGGCACCCCGTTGGTGGACACCGCGGCCGCCGTGTACCCCACCCCCTGCGGCACCCGGCCGGCGCCACTCACGTCGATCTCGTGGTACTGGTGACCGGGGATGGAGACCTCGAACGGCGCCACCGAGCCATTCGCATCGGCGTTGTCGAGGCGGATCTGAAGTTCGACTTCAGCCGTGTCGTCCGACGGGTTCTGCACCACCATTGTCGTCGTCAAGCCCCCACCGGCCGGCCCGTCGGCAAACCACCAGACGGGACTGGCCTGGGGCGCGGCGGGAGTGACCGCCAACGAGGCCGCGGTGCCGTTGGTGCCGTCGGCGATCTGGATCTGGTCGACAACCACCCGACCGGAGCGCACGTTGATGGTGGTGGCGATCTGCGTCCGGAGCGTGACCACCGCCGAAACGTCGAGCAGGACCACGCGTTGGCCGGGCACGACGATGGCCTCGAACTTCTGGGGAGTTCGGGCCCCGTCATCGGTTCCGAAGGTCACCCCGACCACCGCCTCGCTGGGGAACGGGTTCAAGACGGCCAGCAACTGACGGGTGCCTGGTCGCGACGTGCCCGCCGGGATGTACCAGTAGGCGGACGGCGAAGATGAGCAGGCGGCCATGGTCTTGCCGGTCGGCCCTTGGAGCAGGTGGCTCACCGCCACCTGGCCCCCGGGGATCTCCACGATGGCTGACGCGAAGGTCGCCTGGACGACGCTGGACACCACTAGGTCGGCTCGGCCTCGCGCCGCCACCTCCAGCATCTTGGTCACCGGCTTGCCCTCGCTGGGTACGACGGTCACGGTCGCCGTCACCTTTTGGTCGGCCCCGTTGGCGATCTGCACCGTCTGCTCGGCCACGCCTGCCTTCGTCCCCGTGGCCGTTCCCCCCGCGCAGTACCAGGTCGAGCCCAACGCGTCGGCCGATGAGGCCACCGGCAAGAGCCCCGCCGTGTCCACCGCCGCCGGTGCCGGCGGATGGTCGTTGCGATTGCGTTGCACCGCGAATCCGGTGATTGCGGCCAGCAGGACCACCACCAAGATCGGCCCGCGCCAGACGCGTCCGGCAGTCACGGCCCGCTTGCGTTCGGCTCGGGGGTTCATGCCATCGCTCCGTCGTTGGCCAACTCGTCGAGGTCGCGAACTCGTTCGATCCGCACTCGTGAGCGGAACAGGTAGACCAGCACAAGCCCCCACAGGAACGCCTGACCACCCAGTAGCGGCAGGCGCCACCAGGCGGTCTGGTACACCAACGTGGCGTTCGAACCAGCCGCGGCGGTGAACGCGTTGGCCCAGCCCAGGACCTCCTGGCGCTCGGCTGGTTGGCCGTCCACCCGCAGTTGCCAGCGCGACGAGGAGGCCGCGCCCAGATACACCGTCGCCGGGTCAGGCACCGAGCCGGCAAATGACTGATATCCCCGCTGGTCTGGTAGGGCCGTCGCGGCGCCCGTAAGCGCGGGAACGATCCGGTCGGCCACCCCGGGACCACCAGAGGGGAAGGCGGTCCCCGGTGGCAGCGTCGCCCGCTCGGGTCCGAAGGCGGCGTTGCGGTACACGACCACCCCGCGCGCCACCTCCACGTTGGAAAGGTCCAACTGGGCGTCGAGCACCGTCAGCAGGGATGTCGGATTGACCTCGGTCCCGGTGGCGAACGGGCGGGGCGCGTTGCCGGTCGGCACCACCACATAGCGGATACCCATCGGAGCCAAGAGCGCGCCCAGACGGGAGGTGCCCCCGGCCGCGGCGATTCGCATCACGTCGGCCAACTGCTTGGTGGCGCCAGCGTCGGTCCCCGCCGGCATTCCCGAGACATCTCCCATGCCGTCCTCCGATGTGGCATAGGCCAGCAACGCCCCGGCACCGAGGTCGCTCACGGGCGGGGCGTCGAGCACCCAGCCCGCAACCGGTAGGAGATTGGCGTCGCCGAGCCACAACACCCGGAAGATCTGGCCGTTGCCCTGCTTCGACTCCACGTTGCGCAGCGGGCGGGCGAAGTCGCTCTCCGGCAGCCCCCAACGACCACCACCAGCCGCGGCCAGGACCGGCAGCACGCCGATCATCAGCGTCAACGCGGCGAGCACCGAGGCCACCTGGCGCCAGCCGAAACGATAATCGGGAAGGTCCGCTTCAAAGGCGGTCATGCCCAGCCCGGCGGCCAGCGCCAAGCCCACCGCGGCAGGAGCCAAGAGCACCTCCGGAGCCGGGAACCACCCCGAGAACGCCCCACCGGCCAGCACCAACGTGGCAGCGAAGCTGGCCAGCACGAGCGCCCAGGAACGGGCGGCCCAACCGAGGCGCCATCGTCGACCGATGACCAGGGCCAGGAGGCCAGCGGGCAGGAACAGCCAACCCAGCGGGGCCGCACCGAACGGTCCGGTCTCAAACCGCACGATGGCGCCCGCAGTGAGCGGGTTCCCGCCCAACGAGGTGGCTCCGACCAACGCCTGCCATCCACCCGTGACCAGCGAGACGCTCCACGGCAGTTGGAGGACGAGCGCCGTCGCCGCACCGGCGAAGCCGATGGCGAGGATGCGCCCGGCGCCGCGCACCTCACCCACGACGAGTCCACCAACGACCAGGACCACGGCGACCACCGGCACCATGACGATGGCCACCGGAGTTACCAGCGCGGCCAAAGCGGTGACCAGACCGAGGAGCACCACGCGCTGCAGGAGGGGTCGGTCGGACGCCCCCGGGCCCGGCGGGTCCCCGATGGGGCCGAACGGTGCCAGCCCGGAGCCCTTGGCCAACTGGTTCAGCATCCAGGGAGCGAAGCCATACATCACCAGGCCGGTCCAGCGTCCCTCGGCGATGGCGTTGTAGCCGACCGGGATGCAGACATAAACGAGGAGGGCCACGATCCGGGCCCGACGCGACCCGATAGGACGAGCCAGGCGCCACATCCCCAGTGCGCCCAGGGGTAGCGCTCCCACCATGACGACCGTCCGCAGCAGACCCATGGCGCCGAAGAACAGGTATCCGAGGGCGCCCAGCACGCCTTGCAGGGTCGGAGCCGGGGACTCAGACCCGAGGCCGACGTTGCGGAATCCGCTCAGCCACTGGTGCACCAGCGTCGACGGGTGATCAGGGAAGGCGGCGAACTGGCCCACAGCCGGGATACCGTCCGTGATCAGCTGTCGGCTCCCGAACGCCAACACGACGGCAACGACCAGCCAGGCCACCACCGAGGAACGGGCGCTGGTGGAGCGGAGATTGGTCACCAGCTCGCGACCCGCGCCGGCCACCGAACCGATGCGATCGTCGCCGGAGCCCAGCTGGCCCCGCAAGAACCCGCTGAGCCGGGCGCTCCCCCGGACCTGGAGCGGCCGGATCTCCCGATCAGGAACGGCTCGCTTCGCCTTGAGCGCCTTGCGGCGGGAACGGATCTCGCCGTGGCGACGCAGGTTCCACCACCACGCACTCAAAACGTCGGCGGCCTGGCGGAACCGTCCCACCACCACGCTGTGAATCATCTCGATCACGGCCACGATGAAGCCTTGGGGCATGACTCGCAGGCGCGATCCGAAGGAGTAGCAGATGCGGCTCGTGCGCAAGCGATGGCGCATCTGGAGACGCCGCCGGTCGTCGATCGGGCGCCGTTCACCGAGCGCCTCGAGGTGGGCAATCCGCGCGCCAGGGGCCACGAGGACTCGCGCTCCCACAACGTGAGCCCGCCACGACAGGTCCAGGTCTTCCCCGAGCAACTCGATCCCTGGGTCGAATCCACCTAGAGCTTCGAACAGGTCGGCCCGCACGAGCGTGGCGGCGCCGGGGACATAGAAGACGTCCCGCACGGCGTCGTGTTGCTCCTGGTCCAGCTCGCCCCGCTCGACGATCGGGGCGGGGGCCCCGGTCTTGTCCACTCCCATACCGACCTGGAGGATCCGGGCCGGATCGTCCCACTCCACGATCTTGCCCCCGACGATGCCGGCGTTGGAGCGGTAGGCCTCCTCGACCATGACCTGGACGACATCGGGGTCGAGGCGGATGTCGTCATGGCAAAAGAGGTAGAACGCGGCCCCCTCGACCGCCCGCAGGACCTCGTTCGCGGCCGGACCGAAGCCGACGTTTTCGGGGAGGCGCCGGAGGTGGGCGTCCGAGGCGACCGCGGCGATCCGCAACTCCAGGTCCGCATCGCTGCCGGCGTCGATGACCAGCAGGGAGGCGTTGGCGTAGCCCTGGGCCGTCACGCTGGCCAGGGACTCCTCGAACCAGGGGCCCGGGTTGTAGGTGACCATGACCACAACGACGGGCGGTGCCGCCGCTTCAACTTCACCCGTGACCGGTTCAGGCTCGGTCAGGGCCTTTTCGACCGCGGTTTCAGGTAGGGGT
>Ga0209068_10000263_pt1 | contig 30242 bp, 36 predicted proteins | sample ColStrG_CSR_2012_FD_187200 | JGI IMG/M metagenome (GOLD analysis project Ga0209068, IMG submission 187200) | Freshwater sediment microbial communities in response to fracking from Pennsylvania, USA - Cold Stream Run_MetaG_CSR_2012 (SPAdes)... | ecosystem: Environmental > Aquatic > Freshwater >...
GGCGTTGACACAGCCGCGACGCTAGCCGATCGTGTCGTAACAGGACAAAGGTGTCCGCATATCGGTTAGCGAGGGGGGAGCCCTTCGCGCGCGCAACCTGAGCGAGAGGCTGACTGCCGTGCCGTACTACCGAGCCGTCGGGACCATCCCCGCCAAGCGACACATCCAGTTCCGCCGGCCCGACGGTGGCCTGTTCGCCGAAGAGCTGATGGGGATCGAGGGGTTCTCCAACGACTCGGCGCTGCTCTACCACCGGCACCTGCCCACGGCGATCATCGACGCCCAGGCGGTGCCAGAGCCACAGGCGTCCGGCCGCGGCACCCGCGCCAACCACCCGCTGCTGCCGCGCCACCTGCTCACCCACAAGCTCGACTCCAGCGACTGCGACGCGGTGACCGGCCGCCAGCTGCTCATGGGCAACGTGGACGTGCGCCTGCTGTATGCGGTCGCCGACCGCCCCTCGCCCCTGTACCGCAACGCCATCGGCGACGAGCTGGTCTACGTCGAGTCCGGTGACGGGGTCTGCGAGACGGTGTTCGGGGCGCTGGCAGTGGGCCCCGGGGACTACGTGGTGCTGCCGACCTCGACCACGCACCGCTGGGTGCCCGGCGCCGGCGGTCCGCTGCGGCTGCTGATCTGCGAGGCGACCGGTCACGTCGGACCCCCGCGCCGCTACCTGTCCCCGCGCGGCCAGATGCTCGAGCACAGCCCCTACTGCGAGCGTGACCTGCGTGGACCGACCGAGCCGCTGGACGTCCAGGACACAGGCGTGGAGGTCCTGGTGCGGCACCGGCAGGGCCTGACCCGCTACACCTACGCGCACCACCCGTTCGACGTGGTCGGCTGGGACGGCTGCCTGTACCCGTATGCGCTGAACATCACCGACTTCGAGCCGATCACCGGCCGCCTGCACCAGCCCCCGCCTGTGCACCAGACGTTCGAAGGTCCTGGAGTGGTCGTCTGCTCGTTCGTGCCGCGGATGTTCGACTACCACCCGCAGGCCATCCCCGCTCCCTACAACCACTCCAACGTCGACAGTGACGAGGTGATCTTCTACGTGGGCGGGGACTTCATGAGCCGCAAGGGCGCCGGCATCGAGATGGGCTCGATCACCTTGCACCCCAGCGGTTTCACCCACGGGCCGCAGCCCGGCAGCGTCGAGGCCAGCATCGGCGCGGCCAGCACCGCCGAGTACGCAGTGATGGTCGACACCTTCCGCCCGCTCGAGCTGGCCGATGCGGCGTTCGCCTGCGAGGACGAGTCCTACCCGTGGACCTGGGCCGGCGCCGCGGCCCGGCTCACCGGCCCGGACGACGGGGCCCACGCGGGGTGAGGTCACCCGCAGGACAGCCCCGGACGACGAGCCGGAGCGGCAGCGCCGTGCGCCGATCCCCGGCCGTTGCCCGGTCGTAGCCGGCCCGGCCTCGCGGTCCAGCCCGCGTCGGCGAGGATCTCGCGCAGCACCCGCTGCGGTCGACCCCCGAGGTCAGGACTGCACGCACACCGACGGAAGGTCGAACCAGCGCAGAGCCTCGAAGTCGGCCGAGACACCGCCCGGGGTGTCGTCGACCGGCTCGCCCCTGCCGGCCAGCAGCGCCGCAGCCTGCTCGAGGTAGCCGGCCAGCGCCGACTCCGGCGCCCTGTCCTGGTGGGCCGGGTAGCGCAGGACACCGTCGGCGTCGTAGTGCAGGTCCGTCAGGCGCAGCGGCGGCTCGACCGGGCCGAGCCGGTGACGCCAGCGGCCGGTCGCGGGGTCGAACCGGTAGTCGGTCATCAGCGACCACCCGTGGTCCGCCACCATGGCCACCGCCTTGACGATGTAGTCGAACACCGGCTCGCTGATGAAGTAGTTGAAGTTGACCCTGACCCACCCTGGCTTGATCCCCTCACAGCCCAGGGTGATCTCGCGCTCGAACTCGTGCGAGCGCTCGAGGTCGATGCCCAGCAGGCGGTGGCCGTACGGCCCGGCGCAGGAACAGCCGCCCCGGGACTGGATCCCGAACAGGTCGGACAAGATCGCCACCACCAGGTTGTGGTGCAGGTAGCGGCCCCCCGGCCGGCGAACCGTGAACGACACGATCGAGAGCCGCTCGGCGCCAGGGTTGCCCAGGATGGAGATGTTCGGGTGCCGTCCCCACGCCGCCACCGCGCGGGCCAGGAAGTCGGCCTCGTGGGCGCGGATGACCTCGACCCCCACAGCGCTCTTGAGCGCGAAGACCAGCCCGGCCCGGATCGACTCGACGATGGCCGGTGTGCCGCCCTCCTCGCGGTGCACCGGGTCGGACAGGTACATGTGCTCGCTGGGGTTGACGTAGGCGACGGTTCCGCCGCCGACGACGTCCGGCACCGAGTTGGTCAGCAGGTCCCGGCGGGCCACGAGCACCCCGGGCGTGCCGGGACCGCCGATGAACTTGTGCGGGGACAGCACGATGGCGTCCTTGTAGGCAAGGGGGTGCTCGGCGCAGCGGCTGGTCATCTCGATGTCGATGTACGGACCGGCGGCGGCGTAGTCCCAGCACGCGAGGGCGCCGTAACGGTGCAGCAGCGCCGAGATCCGGTGGGTGTCGCTGACGATCCCGGTCACGTTGCTGGCGGCGCTGAAGCTGCCGATCCGCAGCGGGCGGTCGGCGTGGGCGACCAGCTCGGCCTCCAGCCGGACCTCGTCGATGTGCCCGTCGCCGTCCTCGGGGATCACCACGACGTCGGCGATCGACTCGCGCCAGGGCAGCTCGTTGCTGTGGTGCTCGAAGGGACCGATGAACACCACCGGGCGCTGGTCGGGTGGGATCTGGTCCGAGAGCCGGTAGCGGTGGTCCAGGTCGGCCGGGATGCGGATCCCCAGCACCCCCACGAGCTTGTCGATGGCACCGGTGGACCCGGAGCCGGTGAAGATCACGCAGGTGTCCTCGTCGCCGCCGACCGCGTCGGCGATGATGCGCCGTGCGTCCTCGCGCAGCCGGGTCGTCGCCAGCCCGGTCCCGCTGGACTCGGTGTGCGTGTTGGCGTAGCGGGGCAGCACCTCCTCGCGGATGAAGTCCTCGATGAAGCCCAGGGCGCGGCCGCTGGCGGTGTAGTCGGCGTAGGTGACCCGCCGTGGCCCGTACGGCCCGGGCAGCACCTGGTCGTCGCCGATCACCGACTCGCGGATCCGGCGCAGCAGCGGTGGCTCGGGCAGCGACGGCACGTACCTACGGTACCCGCGCGTGCCACGATGTCTGCGTGATCGCTGCGGCCGGACTCGCGCTCGCGGCCAGCAGCCCCGCCATGACCGCCCCGGCCGAGCTGGACCTGCCAGCCGGCGAGACTGACGTCCGGGCCGACCGGCCCTGGATCACCCTGGTCTGGAACGACCCGGTGAACCTGATGTCCTACGTCTCCTACGTCTTTCGCACCTACTTCGGCTACGACCGCGCCGAGGCGGACCGTCTGATGCTCCAGGTGCACAACCAGGGCCGCGCCGTGGTGTCCAACGGCACCCGCGAGGAGATGGAACGCGACGTGGCCGCGATGCACGGCTACGGGCTCTGGGCCACCTTGCAGCAGGACGACTGATGGCCTCGACGCGGTTCCGGCGCCGGCGATCAGCCGTCGTGCTCACCGCCGGCGAGCTGGAGGCGCCGGTGCTCGTCGGGCTGCTGGAGCAGCTGGTCGAGCTGGTCAGCCCCACGGAGCCAGCCCAGGACCAGGACCCGCTGGCCGCCATGGTGGGGATCGGGACGGCCACCGAGGTCCCGGACGACCCGGTCCTGGCCCGGCTGTTCCCGGACGCGTACACCGACGACTCCGAGGCGGCCGGTGAGTTCCGCCGCTACACCGAGACCGACCTGCGCCAGGCCAAGCGGGTCGGCGCGCTGACCGCACTGGCTACCTTGGACCAGCCCGGCAAGGACCGGGTGCTGACCGGCGAGGAGACCAAGGCCTGGCTGGGTGCGCTCAACGACCTGCGCCTGGCCATGGGCACCAGGCTCGACGTCGACGAGGACTGGGCGCGACAGCACGCCCGGCTCGCCCCGGACGACCCCAGACGGTTCTGGCTCGAGGTGTATGACTGGCTCAGCCACCTGCAGGAGACCCTGGTGCGCTGTCTGGACTGAGACCGCGAGCGGGCCGACGTGCCGGCGGTGTCGATAGTCTGGGCGTGTGCTCACCATCGACGGGGACCTGCTCGCCCAGATCGTGGCGCACGCCCGGCGCGACCACCCCGACGAGGCGTGCGGGATCGTGGCGGGCCCGGCCGGCAGCGACCGACCGCAGCGCCTGGTCCCGATGCTCAACGCCGCGATGTCGCCGACCTTCTACGAGTTCGACTCGGGGGACCTGCTGCGCCTGTACCGGGACCTGGATGCCCGCGGCGAGGAGCCGGTGGTGATCTACCACTCGCACACTGCCACCGAGGCCTACCCCTCGCGCACCGACGTCTCCTACGCCTCCGAGCCGGGGGCGCACTACCTGCTGGTGTCCACCCGGGACCCCGAGGTGGACCAGGTGCGCTCCTTTCGGATCGTCGACGGGCAGGTCAGCGAGGAAGAAGTCAGGTGCGTGTCCGTGTTGGACCCTGCGTAGCGGCGCGTCGTCAGCGACGGCGGCCGGTCCACCCGAGCTGGTCCACCCCGGCTGGTCAGACTGGAGCCTGCTCAGGCGAGCGGGTTCCCCACCCATCGAGGAGAGTTCACGGTCATGGCGGTCGAGGTAAGGATTCCGACGATCCTTCGTCCCTTCACGGCAGGTGAGAAGGCGGTCGAGGGAGCCGGGGCGACCCTGGACGAGCTGTTCTTCGACCTGGAGAGCAGGCACCCGGGCCTGCGCGAGCGGCTCGTCGAGAACGACCAGCTGCGCCGCTTCGTCAACGTGTACCTCAACGACGAGGACGTCCGCTTCCTCGGCGGGTTGGCCACGACGGTGACCGAGGGCGACAACGTCACCATCTTGCCCGCGGTAGCGGGCGGGGCCGGCTGAGCAGGGCGCCGCATGCGATTCGACTCGCTGATCGACTCGGTCGGCGGCACGCCGCTGGTCGGCCTGCCCCGGCTGTCGCCGTCGCCTGACGTGCGCCTGTGGGCCAAGCTGGAGGACCGCAACCCCACCGGGTCGGTGAAGGACCGGCCGGCGCTGGCGATGATCCAGGCCGCCGAGGCCGACGGTTCCCTTCCGCCGGGCGCGACCATCCTGGAGCCCACGTCGGGCAACACCGGCATATCGCTGGCCATGGCCGCCAGGCTCAAGGGCTACCAGCTGATCTGCGTGATGCCCGAGAACACCTCATCGGAGCGCTCGCAGCTGCTGCGGATGTGGGGTGCGCAGATCATCGTCTCGCCCGCCGCCGGAGGCTCCAACGAGGCGGTGCGGATGGCCAAGGAGCTGGCCGCCGCCCATCCCGACTGGGTGATGCTGTACCAGTACGGCAACCCCGCCAACGCCGACTCGCACTACCGGGGCACCGGGCCCGAGCTCCTGGCCGACCTGCCGACGATCACCCACTTCGTGGCCGGCCTGGGGACCACGGGCACGCTGATGGGGGTCGGCCGCTACCTGCGCGAGCACGTGCCCGGCGTCCAGGTCGTGGCCGCCGAGCCCCGCTACGGCGAGCTGGTCTACGGGCTGCGCAACATCGACGAAGGATTCGTGCCGGAGCTGTACGACGCCTCGGTGCTGACCACCAGGTTCTCCGTCGGCCCGCGCGACGCGGTACGCCGGATGCGCGAGCTGCTCCAGACCGAGGGCATCTTCGCCGGCATCTCCACCGGGGCGATCGTCCACGCCGCGCTCGGCGTGGCGAACACGGTGGTCGCGGCCGGGGGCCGGGCCGACATCGCCTTCATCGTCTGCGACGGTGGCTGGAAGTACCTGTCCACCGGCGCGTACGAAGGCGACCTGGACGAGGCCGAGGACGCCCTCGAGGGCCAGCTCTGGGCGTGATCACCGGCTCGACCAGCCCGTAGCGGTGAGCACTGGCCTCGGTGGGCGCGGCGGGCGCGGTGGGCGCGGCGGACACGCGGCCTGGAGCCGGTGCGTGGGCGCCGGCCGCAATGTGCCGCAGTGCCGCAGTGCCGCAGTGGCGCAGTGTGGCGCAGATCAAGCGTGCGCGTGCCGCGTCGGGCCCACCAGGGCCCGTAGGGTGGTCCACCATGGCTGATGCACCGATCGGCATCTTCGACAGCGGCGTCGGAGGGCTCACCGTCGCCCGTGCCGTGCTGGACCAGCTACCCGGTGAGGCGATCCGCTACATCGGCGACACAGCCCGCGGTCCCTACGGACCGCGGCCCCTGGCCCAGGTGCGCGAGTTCGCCCTGGAGGTGATGGACGACCTCGTCTCCCAAGGCGTCAAGGCGCTGGTCATCGCCTGCAACAGCGCCAGCGCTGCGGTGCTTCGCGATGCCCGCGAGCGCTACGCGGTGCCGGTCGTGGAGGTCGTGCACCCGGCCGTGCGCCGGGCGGCGAAGGCCAGCCGCAACGGCCGGGTCGCCGTCATCGGCACGGCCGCGACGGTGACGAGCGGGGCGTATGAGGACGCGTTCGCGGCGGCCCCCCACCTGGAGCTGGTGGTGCGGGCCTGCCCGAGGTTCGTCGAGTTCGTCGAGGCGGGGGTCACCGGTGGCGCCGAGCTGTTGTCCGTCGCCCACGAGTACCTCGACCCGATCGCAGACTGCGGCGTGGACACCCTGGTCCTGGGCTGCACCCACTACCCGCTGCTCACGGCGGTCATCTCCTACGTGATGGGCGACGAGGTGACCTTGGTGTCCAGCGCGGAGGAGACCGCCAAGGACGTGTACCGGACCTTGTCCACCCAGGCACTGCTGCGCGACGGCGGGCTCGGCCCGCCGGTTCATCAGTTCCTGGCGACCGGGGACCCCGCTGAGTTCGCCAGGCTCGGCCGGCGCTTCCTCGGGCCGGAGATCGGCGAGGTCGCCGGGCTTCGACTGTCCGCCGCGGCGCGCCGATGAGGCTGACAGTGGTGGGGTGCTCGGGCTCATTCCCGGGCCCGCAGTCAGCGGCGTCGTGCTACCTGGTGGAGCACGACGGCTACGCGCTGGTGCTCGACCTTGGCAGCGGGGCCCTGGGACCGCTCCAGCGCCACGTCGACCTGGACGCCGTCGGCGCGGTCCTGGTCAGCCACCTGCACGCCGACCACTGCGCGGACCTGTGCGGCTACTACGTGGCGCGCAAGTACCACCCCGACGGCGCCACCCGGACGCCGCTGGACGTGCACGGCCCGGCCGGCACCCGCCGGCTCATCGCCGGTGCCTACGGGGGGATCAGCGAGGAGCACCTGTCGGAGGTCTTCACGTTCCACGATGTCACGGCCGGCGTCCAGGCGCTGGGCCCACTGACCGTCACCACGGCGCGCGCCGCCCACCCGGTGGAGTGCTACAGCGTCCGGGTCGAGGCCGGCGGCCGGACGTTGGTCTACACCGCGGACACCGGACCCAGCCAAACCGTCGCCGGGCTCGCCAGCGGCGCCGACCTGCTGCTGGCCGAGGCATCGTTCGTCGATGGCAGACCCAATCCCGAGGACGTCCACCTGACCGGCGCGCAGGCCGGTGAGCTGGCGTGCAGCAGCGGCGCCGGCCGCCTCGTGCTCACCCACGTCCCCCCGTGGAACGACCCGCAGGCGGCGCTGGCGGCGGCGCGCGCGGCGTACCGGGGACCGTCCGAGCTGGCCCATGCCGGGGCCGTCTACGACATCTAGGGCGCCGACCGCGGCCGGTGACGGCGCGGTTAGGCTCCCCTGTCATGCCTGACTCCCCGGTCCGCGTCGACGGCCGCACCCCCACCCAGCTGCGGCCCGTCACCTTGACCCGCGGCTGGCTCGACCAGGCCGAGGGGTCGGTGCTGGTGGAGTTCGGCCGGACGCGGGTGCTGTGTGCCGCGTCGTTCACGGCCGGGGTGCCTCGGTGGCGCAAAGGCAGCGGGCAGGGCTGGGTGACCGCCGAGTACGCGATGCTGCCGCGCGCGACCAACACCCGGTCTGACCGGGAGTCGGTCAAGGGTCGTCTGGGGGGGCGCACCCAGGAGATCTCCAGGCTGGTCGGCCGCTCGCTTCGGGCCATCGTCGACTACCGCGCGCTGGGCGAGAACACCATCGTCATCGACTGCGATGTCCTGCAGGCAGACGGCGGGACGCGGACGGCGGCGATCACCGGCGCCTACGTGGCGCTCGCGGACGCGATCAGCTGGGCCAAGGCCCAGGGCCTGGTGAAGGAAGCCGCGTCCCCGCTGAGCGGTTCGGTCGCGGCCGTCTCGGTGGGGGTCGTGGACGGCGCCGCGATGCTGGACCTCGCATACACAGAGGACGTGCGCGCCGGCACCGACATGAACGTCGTGGTCACCGGCACCGGGGCGTTCGTCGAGGTGCAGGGCACCGCAGAGGGCGCGCCGTTCGACCGGGCGCTGCTGGACGAGCTGCTCGACCTCGCCGTCGTCGGCTGCACCGAGCTCACCGCGCGCCAGCGCGCCGCACTGGCCGCCTCGCCGGGCGCCGGGTGAGCCGACCGCGGCTGGTCCTGGCCAGCCAGAACGTGGACAAGGTGGCAGAGCTGCGGCGGATCCTGTCGGAGTCAGGGGTCACGGTGGAGCTGGTGGGCAGTGACTCTTTCACCGACCTACCGTCGGTGGCAGAGACCGGCGTGACGTTCGCCGACAACGCCTTGCTGAAGGCCCGCGCCGTCGCCGGCGCCACCGGCCTCGCCGCCGTCGCGGACGACTCCGGCCTGTGCGTGGACGCCCTCGGCGGAATGCCTGGTGTCCTGTCGGCGCGCTGGTCAGGGCGTCACGGCGACGACCGGGCCAACCTCGAGCTGGTCCTGGGTCAGCTGCACGACATCCCCGACGAGCGTCGTGGCGCCTGGTTCGAGTGCGCGGCGGCGCTGGTCCTGCCGGACGGTCTGGAGCAGGTCGCGCACGGGCGTTGGCCCGGGCGGCTGGTGCGGGCGCCCCGCGGCAGCAACGGGTTCGGGTACGACCCGATCTTCGTGCCGGACGGTGAGTCCCGGACCTCGGCCGAGATGACCGCCCAGGAGAAGGACGCCCACAGCCACCGGGCACGGGCGCTGCGCGCTCTGGTGCCTGCCCTGGCCGACCTCATCCTGACCGGCCGCCTGGCTTGACCGGCCGCCTGGCCTGACCGAAGCGAGCTCAGATCGGCGGGGCAGCTGCCTGCGGCGCGACGGGTCCGGTCAGGTTGAGCCCCAGGTGGCGCGCGCCGGCGGGCGAGGCGATCCGACGACTGTCCGAGCCTTGAGCAGTCACGTCCGACGACGGCGGACGACAGATCGACCGCAGACGCGTGGTGGCCACACCGACCATCAACGGCGGCGCGCGGGCGGACCGGGCCGACCGGCTGGCCGGGGTAACGACGACGAGCCGGGCGTGTGGTGGCCACGACCACGGTCGACGGTCAGGCAGGATGGGGGGTGCCGAACCCCGCCGCCTGCCCTGGAGCATCAGTTGTCCAAGAAGCACACCGCCACCGTCGACCGGAAGGCGCGGATCGAGGCGGTGCGTGCCGAGCAGGCAGCCCAGGACCGCAAGCGCAAGATCATCGTGGCCGCAATCACGATCCCGGTGCTCCTGATCATCGCGCTCAGCACCGCCCTGGTGATCAAGAACGCCAGCGACGCGACGAAGATCGACGGGCTCAAGACCTACACCGGGCTCTCCCGCACGCACGTAACCACACCGGTGACCTACCCGCAGGTTCCGCCGGTCGGCGGCGACCACGCACCGGTGTGGCTCAACTGCGGGGTCTACCGCTCGGCGGTCCCGAACGAGAACGCGGTGCACTCGATGGAGCACGGCGCCGTGTGGATCACCTACCAGCCCACCCTGCCGGCGTCCCAGGTCAAGATGCTCGAGGCCCTGGCGAAGGGCCAGCAGTACATGATCGTCAGCCCTTACCCGGGGCTGCCGGCTCCCGTGGTCGCCAGTGCCTGGGGCAAGCAGGTCTACCTGACCGGGGCCGACGACCCCCGCCTGCAGAAGTTCATCAAGGCCTACCTGCAGGGACCCCAGACGCCGGAGCCGGGCGCCGCCTGCGTCGGGGGCGTGGGCACGCCCGTCGTCCAGTAGCGTCCGGACCCGAGGTCCTGCCGCCCGCCCGCCCGCTTCGCCGGAGAGGATGACCGATGGCCGCCGTTGGCAGCTTGATGTTCATCACGATCGACTGCGCCGACCCGGTCGCCCTGGCCACGTTCTGGGCGCAGGTGCTCGGCACCGAGGTGGACACGGCGATGGACGACGGGCGCTTCGTCTTCCTCAAGGGCGGCGAGTCGCTGCCGGTGGTCTGCTTTCAGCGCGTCCCGGAGGCGAGGGCAGGCAAGTCCCGCATCCACCTCGACCTGTCGGTCCGGGACCTTGCGGCGGCGACCAAGCGGGTCCTGGAGATGGGCGGAACCTGGCCGCACGAGGTCGAGCGCGTGCTCGACGGGTTCACCTGGCGCACCCTGGCCGACCCGGAGGGCAACGAGTTCGACCTCGCCCTGGCGTAGTCGCCGCACCACCCGCGGTCACCGCACTGCGCCGATGGTGGGCCTTTTGCCCCGTTTGCTCTTGCCTGCCCGCTGCCCTTGGTCCAAGGTTGGCGCAGGTCCTCGACGGTGCGGGCCAGCCCAGCAGGAGGTCGAGCACATGCGCAGGTTCACAGCCGCTGGAGCCGCCGCCGCGATCGTCGCCGCAGGCGTGTTCGCGGCGCCTGCCGCGGCCACCGCGAGCCCCGCAACCGGGGCGGCGCCGACGACGAGCGCGATCGCCTGGGGCCCCTGCGCCGACCCTGGGCTGCAGGCCGCCGGAGGGATGTGCGGCTATCTGACGGTCCCGCTGGACTATGCCAACCCGGGCGGGGCAACGATCCAGCTCGCCGTCTCGATGGTCCGGCACACGACGTCGGCCGCCGCCTACCAAGGCGTCATGCTCACCAACCCCGGTGGCCCCGGTGGGTCGGGCCTGACCCTGTCAACGCTGGGCCAGTTCGTTCCCGGCGGCGCCGGCGCCGCCTACGACTGGATCGGCTGGGACCCCCGCGGCGTCGGGTCCAGCAAGCCGGCCCTGAGCTGCCAGCCCAACTTCTTCGTCGGCCCGCGCCTGAAGTACGTGCCCACCAGCCCGGCCGTCGCCCAGCAGTGGCTGGCGATCTCCAAGTCCTACGCGCAGGCCTGCGGCGCCAACGGCGGCGCCCTGCTGGCGCACCTGAAGACGATCGACTCGGCCAAGGACATGGACCAGATCCGGATCGCGCTGGGTGCCAAGCAGATCAACTACTACGGCTTCTCGTACGGGACCTACCTCGGCCAGGTGTACTCCACGCTGTTCCCCGGTCACGTGCGGCGCATGGTCCTGGACAGCAACGTGGACCCGCGGGGCGTGTGGTACCAGTCCAACCTTGCGCAGGACTTCGCCTTCCAGCGCACCATCACGATCTGGTTCGGCTGGCTCGCCAGGTACGACAGCGTCTACCACCTGGGGGCGACCGAGAAGGCGGTCCAGGCGCTGTTCTACAAAGAGCAGGCCGCCCTGTACAAGACTCCGATCGCCGGGGTGGTCGGCGGCGACGAGTGGACCGACATCTTCTTGTCGGCCGGCTACTACCAGTTCACCTGGACGACCCTTGGCGCCGCCTTCGCGGGCTGGGTGAACCACGCGGACGCGGCCACGATGGTCGCCCTGTACCAGGGCGCCGAGTCGCCGGGCAACGACAACGGCTTCGCGATGTACGCCGCGGTGCAGTGCACCGACGCGCAGTGGCCGACCGCGTGGCCCACCTGGCGGCGGGACAACTGGCGCATCTACCCGCAGGCCCCGTTCGAGACCTGGGCCAACGCGTGGTTCAACGCGGCGTGCATCTACTGGCCCGCCAAGGCGGGCACGCCGCTGCGCATCAACGGCACCGACACCAAGAGCGTGCTGCTCGTCGACGAGACGCTCGACGCGGCGACGCCGTTCGAGGGCAGCCTGTACGTGCGCTCGCTGTACCCGCACTCGGCCCTGATCGCCGAGCCGGGCGGTACGACGCACGCCGGCACGCTGTCCGGGAACGCGTGCGTGGACAACCAGATTGCCGCGTACCTGGCCACGGGCACGCTCCCGCTCCGCCAGCCCGGCAACCGTGCCGACGCGTACTGCGACCCGCTTCCGCAGCCGGTGCCTACGGGCGCGAGCGTCGCGGCAGCGACCGCGGGTCCCGCAGCGCTGCCCAACACACTGACTCGCTGGGCGTTGACAAGCCTGGTCCACGGCTGACCTGCTAGGGCGACGCACCAGGGCCCGGCGGGGGCTGCGGGCTCAAGCCTTCCGGGCTGCCCGGGGCCGGCCGTGCGCTATACGACGCCGGCGACAGGGGTCGGTGCCCGCGCCTGGTCTGGCCTATGCAGGGCGAGTGTCGCTCGCGCGGACAAACGGTCGACGATCTGGTTGTCCAGCCCAGTCACCGCCGGCTCGGGGTTCTCGCGCAGCCGCCTCACCACCGCTGTTGCCTTGCTGCCAACGCCGCGTGCGGAAGGGGGGACTCGAACCCCCACGCCCTCTCGGGCACCAGGACCTAAACCTGGCGCGGCTGCCAGTTACGCCACTCCCGCGGACTGCACAGCGTAGACGCCCAGGCTCGGGCACCTAACTCGTCAAGCGCTGCGTTAGACGCCCAGCTCGGCGCGCAGCCTGGCGACGTGCCCGGTCGCCTTGACGCCGTAGTGGGCCTGCTCGATGGTGCCGTCCGCGGCGACCACGAAGGTGGACCTGATCACCCCGGTCACAACCTTGCCGTACAGCATCTTCTCTCCCCACGCCGAGTAGGCCGTGAGCACCGACTTGTCGGGGTCGGCCAGCAGCGGGAACGTCAGGTGGTCGCGGGCCCGGAACTTGGCCAGCTGGGCAGGGGAGTCCGGCGACAGGCCGAGCACCTCGATGCCGGCCGCGTGCAGCGCGTCCAGGCTGTCCCGGAAGTCGCAGGCCTGGGTCGTGCACCCAGGCGTCATCGCGGCCGGGTACGCGTACAGCACCACGCGCCGGCCGCGGTAGTCCGCGAGGGCGACCTCGGCGCCGGTGTCGTCGCTCAGGACGAAGTCGGGCGCTTGGTCGCCGGGCTGAAGGCGGTCGGTCATGCGGGGTCCTCCTGCGGCCTGCGTCGGTCGTGCACGTTCACGCTAGCTGCTGTCGGCGGTGCCCGCCCGTCGTTGGCCGGCGCCCGCGCACGACGCGAGGCGAACAGGTGTGGAATTGGACGTGCACCCCGTAGGCTCTGGGCCTGCTGTCGCCGCCCTGAGGAGCCGCCGCCGTGTCCGACCAGACCGCTCGTAGCCCCGAAGAGATCGAGGCTGAGATAGCCGTGGCCCGCGACGACCTCGCCGACACGATCGACGTGATCGAGGACAAGCTGAGCCCGGCGAACATCGTCGCGGAGGCCAAGGAGCGGGTGCTCGGCCTGTTCAAGGGGGCCGACGGCGAGTACGACCCCAGGAAGCTGGCCGTGGTCGCCGGGGTAGGTCTGATCCTGGTGACCTACTTCGTGCGCCGCCGCCGGATCTGACCGACCGGGCTCCGCGAGTGGGCGCCGCACCCCCGGGGGTGGAACGGGTCGAGCCGGGTCCGGGCCAGGAGTCCGTCTGGGACTACCCCCGACCGCCGCGCGTCCGGCCCAGCACCCGGCGCGTGGTGGTGATACTCGGCGGCGTCGTCATCGTGGACACCACCCGGGCGCTGCGGGTGCTCGAGACCAGCCACCCGCCGTCGTGGTACCTGCCGGCCGCCGACTTTCGCTCTGGTGTGGTGACCCCCGTCGCCGGGGCCTCCTACTGTGAGTGGAAGGGCGTCGCCCAGTACGTCGACCTGGAGGCCGGCGGGATCTGCGCCGAGCGAGCCGGCTGGTTCTACCCGGAGCCTGCGGTGGGCCTGACCGCCCTGCGCGATCACCTGGCCGTCTACCCGGCCCTGATGGACAGCTGCACGGTCGACGGTGACGTGGTCACCGCGCAGGCCGGTGGCTACTACGGCGGCTGGATCACCGCTGACCTGGTCGGTCCGTTCAAGGGGCCCGCGGGCACCCACGGCTGGTAGCCACGGTCGCGGGCGCCGCCGGGGCCATCCGCGTCGCACCGGCTAAGTTGACGGCTGTGGAAGACACCCCGCCCGCCGACCCGCCCGCCGACCGCGGCGACCAGACTCTGCCGGTCAAGCTCCTGCACGACCGGCTCCTGGTCGAGGAGGAGAACTCCGCAGGAGAGCGCAAGTCCGGCGGCGGGATATTGATCCCGGCGACGGCGCAGGTCGGAAAGCGACTGTCGTGGGCCCGGGTTGCCGCGGTCGGGCAGAACGTACGCACCGTGGTGGTCGGAGACCGGGTCCTGTTCGAGCCGGAGGACCGCTCCGAGGTTGAGCTGCACGGCAGGACGTACACGCTGCTGCGGGAACGAGACGTGCACGCCGTGGCGGCGACCCGGGTCGGCGAGGCTGGGACGGGGCTCTACCTGTGAGCGCAGAGGCGATCATGGGGGAACCGACGATCCGGCTGTTCATCGACCTGTCGGACGGGATCAGCCGCACCTACGACGTGACTCGCTACGTGATCGAGTCGGGTGTGCTGAGGCTGTTCGCCGCTGACCCGGTCGCCCAGGACTCACTCGCCCATGAACGGCCGGCGCGCGTCGAGGAGGTGGAGGTCGCCGCCTTCGCGGTCGGCGGATGGCTGCGTGTCGAGCGCGACGTCACCGGACCGCCGTGACCTCCGCTGCGCCCCAGCAGCCCGCGCCCACCCACGGCGGGGGTGGGACGCTGGCGGGGCAGGTGGCGATCGTGACCGGCGCCGGCAGCGCGACCGGGATCGGTTTCGCCACCGCCCGGCTGCTCGCCGAGCAGGGCGCCGCGGTGGTCCTGGCGGCCACCAGCGGGCGCGTCCACGACCGGGTCGAGGAGCTGGCTGCGCAGGGACACCGGGTGGTGCCGTTCACCGGTGACCTCACGAGCGTCGATGTCGCGCAGCGCCTCGTCCAGACGGCGCGGACCGGCTTTGGCGGACTCGACATCTGCGTGAACAACGCCGGCATGGCGTCGGTGGCAGCCGGCACGGACGTCAGCGCGGGCGTGGAGCACCTGAGCCGGGACGACTGGGACGACGCCCTGGCCCGCAACCTCACGACCGCCTTCCTGGTGTGCCGCGCGGTGGTCCCGGTGATGCGTGCCGGCGGCTACGGGCGGATCGTCAACGTGGCGTCGGTCACCGGACCGCTGGTGTCGATGCCTGACCTGGCCTCGTACAGCGCCGCCAAGGCGGGCCTGGTAGGCCTGACCCGGGCCCTGTCCGTCGAGGTGGCGCGCGGGGGCATCACGGTGAACGCGGTGGCTCCCCCGGCTGGATAGGCACGCAGTCCTCCACGGACGCTGAGCGCCGCGCAGGGCTGGCCACCCCAGTGGGACGCGCCGGCAGAGCCGACGAGGTCGCTGCGGCGGTTGCGTTCCTGGCCGCTCCTGCCGCGTCGTACGTCACCGGCACCATGCTGGTCGTGGACGGCGGCAACAGCGTCGTCGAGGACCGCAGCGGGGCCGTGTGGCACTGACCCCGCCGAGGCCGTGGGGCTGAGCCCGGGGCTCTGTTGGGCTGCGACCCACAGCGGTGGCAGGCGGCGGGCCGCGCGGCCGGTAGACTGGGCAGGCAACTCCACGGCACGCACCTGGTGTGCCGGGCCCGTCCAGGTCATCTGTCACCGGCGTAGCGCCGGTGCGAAACCTCTCGTGACGCGCCATGGTCTCGAGAGGTTCCCTTTCTTATGTCTGCGCTCTCCCCTCGTCCCGAGGGCTCCCTCAGCACGCCCCGCCGTCTCACCGACGCTCCCGCGGCCGGCGCCACGGGCGCCCCGGCCACCCCCGGCCTCTCGTTCGCCGAGCTAGGCATCGCCCCTGAGCTCGTCGCGGTCCTGTCCCGCCGGGGGATCACGACCCCGTTCCCGATCCAGGTCGCAACGATCCCCGACGCGCTGGCGCACCGCGACGTGCTCGGGCGCGGCCAGACCGGATCGGGCAAGACCCTCGCCTTCGGCCTGCCGCTGGTCAGCCGCCTGCTCGGGCGCCGGGCCCGCTCCACCCACCCGCTCGCGCTGGTGCTGGTGCCGACCCGCGAGCTGGCCATGCAGGTGCACGATGCCATCGAGCCGCTGGGACGGGCCGGCGGACTGCGGATGAAGGTCGTCGTCGGGGGGACCTCCTTCCCCAAGCAGATCGATGCCCTGCGCCGTGGGGTGGAGATCGTCGTGGCCACTCCGGGTCGGCTGTCCGACCTGATCCGCCAGGGCGCCTGCAATCTGGGCGAGGTCGAGGTCACCGTCCTGGACGAGGCCGACCACATGGCCGACATGGGGTTCTTGCCCGCGGTCACCGAGCTGCTGGACCAGGTTCGCCCCAACGGCCAGCGGCTGCTGTTCTCCGCGACGCTCGACCGTGGGGTGGACGCCCTGGTGCGCAAGTACCTGGACAACCCCGTGACCCACTCGGTCGCTCCCGCCACCGCCTCGGTCGAGACGATGGACCATCACCTGCTGCTGGTCGCCCACGACGACAAGGCCGCGGTCACCGCGGAGATCGCCGGCCGCGAGGGCCGCACGATCATGTTCGTGCGGACCAAGCACGGCGCCGACCGTCTCACCACCGTTCTTCGCCGCCAGGGCGTGGCCGCCGGGGTGCTGCACGGCGGTCGCAGCCAGAACGCGCGGACCAAGACCCTCGCCGAGTTCCGCGAGGGCAGCGTCCCGGTGCTGGTCGCCACCGACGTGGCGGCCCGCGGCATCCACGTGGACGACGTCGGTCTGGTCGTTCACGTGGACCCGCCGGGCGACCCCAAGGACTACCTGCACCGCGCCGGGCGCACCGCACGGGCCGGGGAGACCGGCACCGTAGTCACCCTCGTCCTTCCGCACCAGGAGCGCGAGGTCGACAGCATGACCCGCAAGGCCGGGGTGAAGCCCCAGCGCACCCGGGTACGTCCCGGCGACAGCGGCCTGCACGCCGTGACCGGTGCCCGCCGGCCCAGCGGCATCCCGTTGCCGCAGATCCCGGCCGGCGGGGAGGTCTCTGCCCGCTACGGCAGCCCACGTCCGTCCGGCGGGGGCCGTCCGCCCCGGTCAGGTGGCTACGGCCGGCCAGCGGGGTCCGCGCGGTCCGGCTCCAGCGGGCAGTCCGGGCGCCCGGCCCGTCCCCGCTGACCCCCTCCCGTGCCCCGGGCGCCGAGATTGGCCAGCGCCGGTGCCTGAGGCGGCGGCGCGGCCGCGACTACGGCGTCAGCGGCTTGCCGAAACAGCTGTTGTGCGGGGAGTCCTTGTAGTGACCGAACCCTGCGATGGGCTGGTAGCCACTGGAGACGTACAAGGCGATCGCCTCAGGCTGCGCTGCACCGGTCTCCAGGATGATCCTCGCGTACCCGGCCGCCCTGGCCCGTGACTCCAGCTCGGCCAGCACCGCCCGGGCGTAGCCGTGGCCGCGGTGCTGGGTCGGGACGTACATCCGCTTGATCTCCGCGTCGGGGCCGTTGGCCCGAAAGCCCCCGCACGCGACCGCGTCCGCGCCCACCCACCCGACGAGGAAGACCCCGGCGGGAGGGTCGAACTGGGCGGCGTCGACCGGGGTGCGGTCGGGCCCGCCGTAGCGGGCGACGTACTCCTGCTGCACACCGGCCTCGAGCAGTCGAACCATGGGGTCGGTGTAGGGGGTCACGCGCAGCACCACCGGGTTGGCGGTCACGCCCTGGCCACCGACTCCACCAGTGCGGCGCTGACCTGGCGCAGGTCGTCGTCCCCGATGACGTACGCCGGCATGGTGTAGACCAGGCGGCCGAACGGGCGCGCCCACACGCCCCGCTCCACGAGCAGCCTGGTGATCCGGTCCATGTCCACCGGCTCGCGCATCTCGATCACCCCGATCCCGCCGAGCACCCGCACATCCGCCACCCCCGGCACAGTCCGCGCGGGTTCCAGGCCGGCACGCAGCCCCCCTTCGATCCGTCGCACCTGCGCCGCCCAGTCCTGGCCCAGCAGCAGGTCGATGCTGGCCAGGGTGACGGCCGCGGCCAACGGGTTGGCCATGAAGGTCGGACCGTGCATGAACGCCCCCGCTGGGCCCGACGAGATCACCTCGGCGATCTGTTCGGTGCACAAAGTCGCGCCCATGGTCAGGTAGCCCCCGGTCATCGCTTTGCCCACGCACATCAGGTCGGGGCTGATCCCGGCCTGCTCGGCGGCGAACAGGGTGCCCGTGCGCCCGAACCCGGTGGCGATCTCGTCCAGGATCAGCAGCACCTCGTACGTGTCGCAGAGCTCGCGCACCCGGGCCAGGTAGGCCGGGGCGTAGAAGTACATGCCACCGGCGCCCTGGACGACCGGCTCGAGGATCACCGCGGCGAGCTCGCCGCGATTGGCGGCCAGCAGGTCTTCCAGCTCGGCGGTGTGCGCGGGCGCGAGCTGCTCACCGAAACGGCAGGCGGGCCGGGGGGCGAACAGTTGGCGGGGCAGCCCCGCGAAGAGCCGGTGCATGCCGGTGTCCGGGTCGCACACGCTCATCGCGGCGAATGTGTCCCCGTGGTAGCCCCCGCGGACGGTAAGCATCCTGGTGCGGCCCGGCTGGCCGCGTGAAGACCAGTACTGTGCGGCCATCTTCAAGGCGACCTCGACCGCCACCGAGCCCGAGTCGGCGAAGAACACCCGGGTCAGCGGTGTCGGGGTGATCGCGACCAGCCGCTGCGCCAGGCGCACCGCGGGGGCGTGGGTCAGGCCGCCGAACATCACGTGCGCCATGTCCGCCAGCTGCGCGGTGATGGCATCGTCGAGCACCGGGTTGCGGTAACCGTGGATCGCCGACCACCACGAGGCCATCGCGTCGATCAGCTCCCGGCCGTCGGCGAGCCGGATCCGTACGCCGGACGCCGACTGCACGTGCAGCACCGGCGCAGGAGCGGTTGCCGACGCGTAGGGGTGCCACACATGGGCCCCGTCGGCTGCCAGCAGCCCGTCGAGCTCCTGCGCCGCCACGGCGGTCAGCCTACGAGCGGCACAGTTTCTGGGAGCATCGGGGGCATGGACTGGAGCGAGGTGGCGGCGCTGATGGCGCCGTGGCGCAACTACTGGGTCTGCACGACGACCGTCGACCACGCCCCGCACGCGGCGCCGGTGTGGGGTGTGGTCGTCGACGGCGTCCTGTTCTTCTACACCGAAGACACCACGGTCAAGGCCCGCAACCTGGCTGCGGACTCCCGCGTGGTGATCCACTCCGAGAGCGGGGACGACGTGGTGATCGTCACCGGCACCGCCGAGCAGGTCGGGCGCCCCGGCCAGCACCCGGTCGTGGTGTCGGCGTTCGCTTCCAAGTACAGCGCCGCCGACGACGCCCAGTACCTGCCCGCCGCCGGCGACCGGATCAACGCGTTCTACGCGCTGCGCCCCAGCACTGCGATCTCGTGGCTCATGGACGCCTTCGACAGTTCGCAGCGCCGCTGGGCGGCGCCGCACTAGCCGGCTGCGCGCGCAGGCTCCCTACGCCTCGCGGACCGAGCTGCCCCGGCGGGGCGCGCAGGGCCGACGGTCAACGACGCGAGCAGCTGATCGGTCGCGGCGGTCACGTCGCGGACGGCCTGCTCGAAGGCCGCCTGGTTGGCCCTGGACGGCTGCCGCATGCCGGCGATCTTGCGCACGTACTGCAGCGCCGCGGCCGCCATGTCGTCCGCGGTCACCTCGTCGGTGTAGGGGGGGCGCAGGGTCTTGATGCTCCGGCACATGAGAAACCTCCGAGGTCGAGCGTACGGTCCAGTAGTGCCTGTGCCCCGTTCGCTGTCCTTGCGCGTCCCGAACGGGCGCAGGCTCCTGGCGGCGGTCGCGATCGCCCTGATGCTCGCAGTGGCCGCCCGGGTGTGGTCGCGAGGCTCCAGCCAGGCTGCCCCGACCACCGACCAGACCCGCTTGGGTCCGGTGATCCTGGTCCCCGGGTACGGGGGTGGGACGGCCTCCCTGGACGTGCTGGCTGCGCGCCTGCAGACATCAGGGCGGGCGACCACGGTGCTCACCCTGGCAGGCGACGGCACCGGGGACCTGACGGTCGAGGCCGGCCGGCTCAGGGCCGCCGTGGACGCTGCGCTGGCCAGCGGGGCGCCATCGGTCGACGTCGTCGGCTACTCCGCCGGTGGCGTGGTGGCCCGGCTGTGGGCTGGCGAGCTCGGCGGGGCCGCGCACGCCCGGCGGATCGTCCTGCTCGGCTCGCCCAACCACGGAACCGATGTCGCAGCCCTCGGGGCGGCGTTCGGCGGGTCGCTGTGCCCGGCCGCCTGCCAGCAGCTGGCACCGAACAGTGACCTGCTCAACGGGCTCAACGCTGGCCCCGCTACCCCCGCCGGGCCGCAGTGGGTCAGCATCTGGACCAACCAGGACCAGGTCGTGACGCCGCCGGACTCGGCCCGGCTGGACGGGGCGCTGAACATCGTCGTCCAGGACGTGTGCCCGGCCGCGTCCGTGGATCACAGCTCGCTGCCGACCGACCCGGCCACGCAGGCCCTGGTACTGCGGGCGCTGGCCTCCGCGCTGATGACGGCGCCGTCGCCGGCGCACTGCCCGGCCGTCAGCCCCTAGGCCCGGCTCCATGACCACCGCGCGGTCGTGGGTCCGCGTAGGCCGAGGGTGACCGTGTCGGCGGTGCGGCCGACAGCTCCTTGCGTGCCGTCGGATGACCGGGTCGAGCGCTTCGCAAGTTACGGGCCGTACGTCGACGCGCGCCCACAGGCAGGAGTCCCGTGCCTGCCGGCACCGGCGGGGTTCGGGCCGTGTGCTGGCAACTTGCGACGTCGAGGACGCTGCCCGCGCGTAACCGGCCCAGGGACCCAGGTCCCGCGAGAAGGTGATGGGCCTTCACGACGTGCAGTCCAGGCCCGTTCGGGTCAGACGGTGCGCTGCAGGATCTCGCGCACCAGCTCCATCGTCGTGTGCGGGTGGAGGAAGGCGAATCGACCGACGGTCTCGCCATCCCACTTGCTCGGCGGTATGAAGGCGATCTCCTCCTCGTGGAGTGCGTGTGCCCACGCGTCGTAGTCCGCCGGTTTCCACCCCGTGCGCCGGAACAGCACGATGCCCAGGTCCGGTTCGCAGATCAGCTCGAGGTGGGCAGTGGCCTTGATCAGCTGGGCCGTGTCGCGGGCCAGCTGCGCTGCGACCTCGATGGCATCGCGGTAGGCGTCGACACCGTTGACCGCCAGCGAGAACCACAACGGCAGACCCCGCGCGCGGCGGGTCAGGTGGTGGGCGTAGTCGGTGGGGTTCCACTCGCCCCCGGACACGTGGATCACGTCCAGGTACGCCGCGTCCTGGATGTGGGTGTCCCGGGCCAGCTCTGGGTCGCGGTACAGCAGCGCGCAGCAGTCGAACGGTGTGAACAGCCACTTGTGCGGGTCGAGGATGAACGAGTCGGCCTGCTCGAGGCCGTTGTACTTCGCCTTGAGCGACGGGGCGAAGATGCCGGACCCGCCGTAGGCGCCGTCTACGTGGAACCACCACCCCCGCTGCTTGGCGATGGATCCCACGCCGGCGAGGTCGTCGATGATCCCCGCGTTGGTGGTGCCGGAGGTGCACACCACCGCCGCGACGTCGCTGAGGTCGTCTTCGGCGTCCAGGGCGGACTGGAAGGCTGCCGCGGTCAGCCGATGTTGCGGAGTCTGGACGACCAGCGCGTCCATCTCGAGCAGCCGCAGGGTGTTGACGATCGATGAATGCGCGTCCGTGCCCACCACGACGCGAAGCCGTCGCCCGGCCGCGCCGCCGAGTCGCTTCTTGGCGGTCTCACGTGCCACGGCCAGTGCGGACAGGTTGCCGGCGGAACCGCCCGACACGAAGCAGCCGCCGGCACGCTCGGGCAGGCCGGCCTCGTTGGCGATGAGCCGCAGGACGGTGTTCTCCGCGGCGATGGCCCCTGATGCCTCGAGCCACGAGATGCCCTGGATCGAGGCACAGGAGACGAGCATGTCGAACAGCAGGCTGGCTTTGGTCGGTGCGGCAGGGATGAAGCCGAGGAACCGGGGGCTGTCGGCGGAGATCACGCTCGGCGCGATCACCGAGGCGTAGATACCCAGCACCTCATCGGGGCTTCGGCCGCGATCTCGAATGACGTCGTCAAGCTCGTGGTGCAGCTCGGCAGCCGACAGCGTGGCCTTGTCCAGCGGAACCGGATCCATCCGCAGCCGGTTCTCGGCATATGCCAGGACGCTACGCACCATTTGCTCGGTCGTCTGGTCCACCTCATGCATGGGGCAGTCTCCGTTCCGGTCGCAGCCACTGCTCACGGTGCCTGGCCAGTTCAGCGGCCCACGGGCGGCAGCAAGATGGACGAAGGCTAGCCGTCGCGCACGTCTGATGGTTCAGCTTCATTCCTCAGACCGTAAGACGTCGACAGGCCCCGGCGAGTGGGCGGCCTCCTAGTGTCGAAGCATGTCCGGAAAGCTGCGTGCCCGCGCAGACGAGCTCGCAGGCAGTCTGTCCGGTGACAGGCCGCCGAGCTGGTGGCCGCAGCCCCCCACACGGCTGCGTGATGGCGCCTCGGCAGTGGCGGTGGGGCGCTGGCTCGGGCTCGCGTTCGGTGTGTGCCTGCTCACCGGAGTGTTCAGTCACCTGCATCAGCATCCGACCGCCTGGTTCCCGTTGCCGACCCGGCCGGTGTGGATCTTCCAGCTGACCCAGGGCCTGCACGTGTCGGCCGGGCTGGCTGCCATCCCTTTGCTCCTGGTGAAGCTGTGGACGGTCTATCCGCGGCTGTTCGCCTTCCCCCCGGCGCGGACGCTGCTGTCGATGCTCGAGCGGGCGAGCATCGCGGTGCTGGTCGCCGGGTCGGTGTTCGAGCTGGTGACCGGAGTGTTCAACATCCTGCAGTGGTACCCGTGGCCGTTCGGCTTCATCCAGGCCCACTGGTGGGTGGCGTGGCTGACCGTCGGGGCGCTGGTGGTTCACCTGGCGGTCAAGGCGCCGCTGATCGCGCGCTACTGGCGGCGCAGCGCCCGGGAGGATCTGGCTCCGGGCTCACCCACGCCGAGCGCGGCCGCTCGTCCGTCGGTCCCTGTCGAGCCGGCAGGTTCGCCGGCGGGCGCCGGCATCAGCCGGCGAACCGTGCTGGTCGGGGCGGGCGCCGCCGCGGCAGCCCTGACCGCTGTCACCGCCGGGCAGTGGCTGCCGCTGCTTCGCCCGCTCGACGTCCTGGGGCCACGACGGCCCGGTGAGGTCGCCGGGCCCGCCGGGGTGCCGATCAACCGCACCGCCCGCGCGGCCCAGGTTCTGCAGTCCGCGCAGGACCCTTCCTGGCGGCTGACCATCGCCGGTCCCCGCGTCCTGAGCCTGTCGCTGGCCGACCTGGCAGCCATGCCCCAGATGTCGGCGAGCCTGCCGATCGCCTGCGTCGAGGGGTGGAGCGCCTCGGCGCTGTGGACGGGGGTGCGGCTGCGCGACCTGCTGGACCTGGCTGGTGTCAGGGCCGGCGCCGACCTGCGCACCGTGTCCTTGGAACCGGCCGGAGCGAACCGGACCGCGCAGCTTCCGGCGGCGTTCGCCCGTGACCCGCTGACCCTGCTCGCCCTGAGGATCGACGGTGTGCCGCTGTCCCTCGACCACGGCCGGCCGTGCCGACTCATCGCACCCGGCCGGCCCGGGGTCGCCCAGACCAAGTGGCTGTCGCGGATCGAGGTGGCCACGTCGTGACGCGGCGACGCGTGGGACCGGCGCTGGTGGTCCGGGTCGGCGCCGGTGCGGTGGGCGTGGGGATCATGGCCGTCGCCGTCTGGGGGATCGTGCGGGACCGCGGCTACACCAACCCGGTGGGCCTGGCGATCTGGCTCGGCGGCGGGGTCGCCCTGCACGACTTCGTGCTGGCGCCACTGGTCCTGCTGGCTGGCGCCGTCGTCGTGCGGGTCGTGCCGGGCACGGCTCGCGGTCCGGTGGTGGTGGGCCTGGTCACCGCCGGCACGCTGATCCTGGTGGGCGCGGCGGTCATCCTCGGCTCGCGCCGTACGGTGGCGAACCCGACGGTGCTCCCCGGCAGCTACCCGGCGGCGTTGCTGGGTGCGTTGGCGGTCGTCGCCTCGGCCACGACCGCTGTGGTCATGGTTAGGCGCTGGCGGCGCGGCCGGACGGGTCGGGTCCGCCTCAGGCGCCCCGAGCCAGACTGAGGAAGCTTCGACCGCCGCGTCGCCACCGTTCGACGGTGGCCAGCCCCACTTCGGCCGCGACCATCTCGACAGCGTCAGCGCCGAGCCGGGCCCAGGCAAAGGCGGCGCTGTGCCGGCCCTGGTCGTCCACCATCCGCAGCTGGCTGCGGTCGTCGACCTCGTCGTCGGGATCGGCCTCGACCAGGGCGAGCCCGCCTGGTCCGAGCAGCTGACGGACCCGGCCGAGCAAGGTGTTCGGGCAGCCGCCGATCCCCAGGTTCTCGTCCAGCAGGAGCACCCGCTCCCACCGGCCCTCACCGGGCAGCTGCTGGAAGACCGACCGGTGCAGCACCGTCGCCCCGGCCGACCGTGCGGCGGCGACCGTCCCGCGGGCTGCGTCGACGCCGAGCGCGGGCAGCCCCCGGGCCATCAGCGCGGAGACGAACCGGGCCGGGCCGCAGCCCACGTCCAGCGTGGGGCCGGCGCACCGGCTGACGACGTCGAGGTCCACCTCGTCGACCGGGCCCCGGTAGCGGGCCAGGTCGACGCGCCGGCAGGTGCCGTCGCTGTGCAGCACGCTGAGCTCGCGCCCGTGGGCGAGCGCGCCTGCGTACATGGTCAGGGCCGCGGTCATGCCGGAACGCTAGGGCGAGCCGGGGGCCCCGGTGGTCCTCGCGGTCCTTACGATCTGCTGACGGTGGCCGTGCGGGCCCGCCCGTCGCCGTGGCCGCGGCTACCGTCGCGGGATGCGGATCCTGGTCACCGGCCACGCCGGCTTCATCGGTTCGCCCGTGGTGGCGGCCTGCCAGGCGTCGGGGCACGATGTCCGCGGCCTTGACCTGCGGCCGGCACCCGCGCCAGATGGCGACCCAGGACCCTTGGGCCACGGGCCGGACCGGACGGCCCGCCCCGGTGACAGCATGCTGGCCGACATCCGGGACCCGGCCGCCTGTGACATGGCACTGGAAGGCGTGGACGCCGTGGTCCACCTGGCGGCCACCGTCGGACTGGGCGTGGACATCGCCGACCTGCCGGACTACGTCTCCCACAACGACCTGGGCACCGCCGTGCTGCTGGCGGCCATGGCCAGGGCGGGGACCCGCCGGCTGGTGCTCGCCTCGTCCATGGTCGTCTACGGCGAGGGCGCCTACACCTGCGCGGACCACGGCCCGGTCAGCCCGGGTCCGCGCCTGGTGGTGGACCTGGCGGCCGGCCGGTTCGAGCCGGGCTGCCCGAGCTGCGGGGCTGAGCTGGCCCCGGCGCCGGTCGACGAAGAAGCCCGCCTCGACCCGCGCAACGTCTACGCCGCGACCAAGGTCGCCCAGGAGCACCTCGCCTCGTCGTGGGCCCGCGCCACCGACGCGACCGTGGGCGCCCTGCGCCTGCACAACGTCTACGGCCCGCGGATGCCCCGCGACACCCCCTATGCCGGCGTCGCGGCCCTGTTCCGGTCCGCACTGGTGGCGGGCCAGCCGCCGCGGGTCTACGAGGACGGCGCCCAGCGCCGCGACTTCGTCCACGTCGGCGACGTCGCCGCGGCATTCGTGGCTGTGCTGGGCGCGGATCTGCCGCCCGGGACGTCGCGGGCCTACAACGTGGGCAGCGGAACTCCCCGCACCGTCGGGGACATGGCTGCGGCGATGTGCGCTGCCGCGGCGGCGCCGGCGCCGCGCCCGGTCGTCACGGGCGAGTTCCGTCTCGGCGACGTCCGGCACATCACCGCGTCGTCGCAGCGGCTGATGGGCGAGCTCGGCTGGGCTCCTGCGGTCGGCTTCGAAGACGGCATCGCCGAGTTCGCCACCGGCCCGCCGGGTCCGCTGTCGCCCACGGCCCGCCCGGGGCGTCTCGCGTCGGTCGCAGTGCCGAGGTGACGGGGCGGCTGCAGGCTGCCGTGGACGTCATCCTGCCGTGCCTGGACGAGGCAGCGGCGCTGCCCTGGGTGCTGGCCCGCCTCCCGGCGGGCTACCACGCGGTGGTGGTCGACAACGGGTCCACCGACGGGTCGGCGGAGCTCGCCGCGAACCTGGGGGCCACCGTCGTCGTCGAAGCGAGCCGGGGGTACGGGGCCGCCTGCCACGCCGGCCTGTTGGCCGCCACCGCCCCCCTCGTCGCGTTCGCTGACTGTGACGCCTCGCTGGACCTAGCTCAGCTGCCGCGAGTGGTTGCACCCGTGGCACTGGGGCAGGCAGATCTGGCCGTCGGCCGCAGGTGTGCGACGCAGTGGTCGGCGTGGCCCGTGCACGCGCGGCTGGCCAACGCCGAGCTCGCGCGCCGGGTCCGTCGGCGCACCGGCGCGGACCTGCGCGACGTCGGGCCGATGCGCGCGGCGCGCCGGCAGGGCCTGCTCGCTCTGGCGATCGCCGACCGGCGCAGCGGCTACCCGCTGGAGACCGTGCTGCGGGCGGCGCGGGCCGGCTGGGTGATCGCCGGGGTCGACGTCGACTACCTGCCGCGCAGCGGCCGCTCCAAGGTCACCGGCACCTGGCTGGGGACGGCGCGCGCCGTCCAGGACATGAGCCGGGTGCTGGCCGGATGAGGGGGTCACCCGGCCGGCACGCCCCGAGCATGCAGCCCGCGACGCTGCTGGTGCTCGCCAAGTCTCCCAGGGCCGGCCTGGTCAAGACCCGGCTGATGCCGCACTACACCGCCGCCCAGGCGGCCGACCTGGCCGCGGCGGCCCTGGCGGACACCCTGGCGGCAGTTGCCGCGACGCCGGCGAGGCGGCGGGTGCTGGTCCTGGACGGTCCGCCTCCTGCTGGGCTGCCGCGGGCGTGGCAGGTCGTTGCGCAGCGCGGCGCCGGACTGGACCAGAGGCTGGCCCACGCCTTCGCCCTGGTGCACGGACCGGCCCTGCTGGTGGGCATGGACACCCCGCAGGTCACCCCGGCGCTGCTCGACGTGCGCTGGGACGGCGTCGACGCCTGGTTCGGGCCGGCGCTGGACGGGGGCTTCTGGGCCCTGGGTTTCGCTGAACCGCCGTCCCCCTCGCTGCTGGTCGGCGTGCCGATGTCCCGACCGGACACCGGGGCCCTGACCCTGGCCCGGCTGGGCGCCGCCGGGCTCACTGTCGCCATGCTGCCGGTGCTGCGTGACGTGGACACAGCGGGCGATGTCGCCGCGGTCGCCGACGTGGCGCCGGACACGCACTTCGCGGCCGCCGCGCGGGCCCTGGCCGTGCCGGCGTGAGCCCCTCGACGCTTGCGCGGGTCGCGGCGCCCGTCGGGGCCGCCTGCGCGCTGGCGGCGCTGACCTGGCTGAGTCTGCTCGCCGGCGGGACCGGCGGGGCGGCGGTCTTCTGGCTGGTGGCCGCCAGCTGGCTCGCCTTCGCGGTCGCGGCCCGGCTGGTCTGCCGGCTGCCTGAGCGCGCGGCGCTGCGACTGGTGGTCGGCGGCGGCATCGCCTTGCAGGCGATCGCCGTCAGCTTCGGCCCCCGCACCTCGACCGACGTCTACCGGTACGCCTGGGACGGTCGGGTCGGCAACCACGGCGTCGACCCCTACCGGTACGCCCCGGACGCCCCCCAGCTGGCCGGGCTGCGGGTGCCGTGGCTGTTCCCGCCCGGGCAGGCGCCGCTGATCAACCGGCCCGACGTGCACACCATCTACCCCCCGGTCGGCCAGCTGTGGTTCCGGCTGGTCGACGCCCTGGCCCCGCCCGGCTCGGCCGTCACCGCATTCCAGGTGGCGGCCGCCCTGGTCGCCGTGGCCGGCACGTGGCTGCTGATCGTGGTCCTTCGCGGCGCCGGCGCCGACCCGCGGACGGCAGTCCTTTGGGCCTGGTGTCCCCTGGTGGTCGCTGAGGCCGGCAACAACGCCCACCTGGACACCCTCGCCGCGGTCCTGGCAGTGGCCGCACTGGCGCTTGTGGTGCGACGGCGCACGGCGCTGGGTGGGGTCGTCCTCGGTCTGGCGATCGGCGTCAAGGTCCTCCCCGTCGTCGTCACACCGGCCGTGGCGCGGCGTCGACCACTGCTGCTGCTCGGCTGCGCCGGCGCGGTCCTCGCAGCCTCCTACCTGCCGCACCTGCTCGCCGTCGGGCCCGGGGTCGTGGGGTTCCTGCCCGGCTACCTCAGCCAGGAGGGGTACGCCAGCGGCGACCGCTTCGCCCTGCTTCGTCTGGTGGTGCCAGAGGCCGTGGCCCCGTACGTGGCCGTCGCCGTGGCCGGGGTCGCGGCGTGGCTGGTCTGGCGGCGCGCCGATCCGACCCACCGAGCCGACGCGACGGACCGACCCGGCGTGACGGACCGAGCCGACCCCTGGGCGGGGGCGGCCACCCTGGCCGGCGTCGCGCTCCTGGTCGCCACCCCGAGCTACCCCTGGTACGGGATGCTCCTGGTGGCCCTGGCGGTCGCCGCCGCCCGCCCGCAGTGGCTGGCGGTCGCGGCGGCGGGCTACGTGACGCTGCTGGGCGGGTGGACCGGGTGGACCGGCACTGAGCTGCTGCGGACCGGCTACGGGCTGGGGCTGGCCGTGGTGGTCACGGCCGCGGTCCGCCGCCGCCGGCAGGCCAGCGGGGTCGCGCCGCGCCCCGAGCTGTGGCGGTCAGGGGTCGGTGAGCCGGTTGCGCAGCAGCGCGTGCACGAAGACGCTGGCGACGGCGCTGCGCTCCCGGTCGCGCCAGGTGGCAAGGTCGTCCGGCCCGCGCCGGCGGAACCAGACCCGGCTGGCGCGTGAGGAGCGAAGGCTGTTCACCACCGCCCAGAACACGAACACCGCTGGTAGGGCGAACGGTGCCATCGCCACCGCGACGGGCGCTGCGGCCCGGCCGAGCAGGACCGAAGCGGCCGTCGCCGCGACGATGAGGACGGCGGAGTCCGCACTGGCGAACACCGCTCGCCAGAAGGCCGGGTCCCGGCGGAACGGCTCGCCGACCGGGTCCGCCCAGCTGGGCATCGCGTCGAGGTCCACCTGGGAGGTATCGGCACCGCGACAGCCCGTCTCGACCCGAAGACTCCCCGAAATGGCGGTAGCGACTACTCTGCGTGATAGGTCATCATCGCAAGGTGAGCATGTATTTCGGCGTGTCCCGCTGGCGACGACCCCGGCTGGCTCGCCCGTCTGGTTAGCCTGCGTTGCCAGGCTAGGCTCGCCCGTCCACCTGCTGTTGCTGCCGCGCTCGTCCGGCCGCCGCAGTGACCTGTTCATCCGGGGGTACTCGTGCCATCAGCACCTCGCGCCGGCTCACGCCGGCGCGCCGGGGCCATCACCAGCGTGGCGCTCGCCGTTTGCCTGGCGGCCGCGCCGATCGCGGTTCCCGCGGCGAGCGCCGCGAGCGCCGGCCCGGCTTCACCCGCCCGACCTGCGGCGATCGCGGCGACCGGGAGCGCGGGCGGGGCCGCCGTCAGGACCGAGGGCGCCGTCTCACCGGCACCGGCGACCGGCGGTGCACTCGCGCGGGTGGGCGCGGTGATCGAGCTGTCGCCTCCCCGCGGCAGCGACGCCGCCGTGGTCCGGCTGAGCCAGACCCGAGGTGTCGTGCCGGGCACGCAGCGTGCGGCCGAGCTGGCTGCGCTGGCTCCGCCCGCCTCGGCGCAGGCCGCCGTTGTGGCCTGGGCCGGGGCACACGGCCTCACCGTCACCCGGCGCGGCCGCTGGGCCGTGGCCGTCAGCGGACCCGCCGCGCTGATGGGCGGGCTCTTCGCGGTGACGCTGGTCCCCTCCCCGTCGCGTTTCGCCCCGTCCGGCCCGGCCTCGTTCCTTCGCCCCCTGACCGCACCGGTGGTGCCGCCGGGCCTGGCGCGGGTTGCCCGCTCGGTCACCGGGCTGGACACCCGGCCCGCGTTCGCACCGCGAACGTCGGCGGCAGCCCCTTCGTACGTGCTCGGCGACTTCGGCTACACCGGGGACCGGCTGCGCGACGCCTACGGCGTGCCGCGTGACCCGGCGGCCGGTGCGGGGATCACCGTGGCGACGATCCAGTTCTCCGGCTTCAGCTCTGCCGACTTCACCGACTACGCCAGCCAGGCCGCGATCCCGCTGTTCCCCAATCAGCTGACCTCGGTCTCCGTCGACGGCACCGACCCGGCCGCGATCATCGGCAGCGGCGACGTCGAGGTCGACCTGGACACCCAGGCGATCCTGGCGGTGGCCCCGATGGCCCGCCAGCGCGTCTACGT
>Ga0209068_10000264_pt1 | contig 30159 bp, 34 predicted proteins | sample ColStrG_CSR_2012_FD_187200 | JGI IMG/M metagenome (GOLD analysis project Ga0209068, IMG submission 187200) | Freshwater sediment microbial communities in response to fracking from Pennsylvania, USA - Cold Stream Run_MetaG_CSR_2012 (SPAdes)... | ecosystem: Environmental > Aquatic > Freshwater >...
ACACCGCGGAGGCCGCCCCCGCCGCCCCCGCCTGCTCGGCACCATGGATCAACGTGGTCACTTCGGTGGCGAGGCGACGCTGTCCACCGCGCTGTTCCGGGGCCCGCCCGTGATCAGCGGCGACCGACAGCGCTTCTTCGACCGGCAGCAGCGTCATCTGCAACAAGAGACGCTCCATCTCACGGTCATCCACGTTCATCCAGTACTGGTAGAAGGCATACGGCGACATCCGCCCGGCGTCCAGCCACACGGCACCATCGGCGCTCTTGCCGAACTTCTGGCCGTCCGATCGCAGCAGAAGGGGAACGCTGAGCCCGTGGACATGCGTCGCCTTCCGCCGGCGAATGAGGTCTATGCCGGCGGTGATGTTCCCCCATTGGTCTGATCCGCCGATCTGGAGGTCGCAGCCCTCGTGCTCGTGGAGCCAGAGGTAGTCATTGGCTTGGAGCAGCATGTAGCTGAACTCGGTAAAGGAGATGCCCGACTCGCCTTCGAAGCGGCTTCGCACCGACTCCTTGCCCAGCATGGCGTTGACGGTGAAGTGTTTGCCGACGTCGCGCAGGAACTCCAGCACCGAAATCGGCGCCGTCCACGACCGGTTGTCGACCAGTTGGGCCTGATTGGGGCCGGGGGTGAAGTCGAGCAGCCGCCGCAACTGGCCCGAGATCGCCTCTAGGTTGGCGGCCAGCACATCGTCGTCGAGCAGGTTGCGCTCCTCCGAGCGCCCGCCAGGGTCGCCGATCATGCCCGTCGCTCCCCCGGCCAGGGCGATCGGCCGATGACCGGCGTCTTGAAACCGCCGCAACACGAGCAGAGGGACGAGGTTGCCCACATGCAGGCTGTCGGCCGTCGGGTCGAAGCCGGAGTACACGGTGACGGACCCTGATTGGAGTCGGGCACGTAGGGCATCCGCGTCGGTGCTGTCGTGGATCAACCCGCGGGCGGCCAGATCATCGAGGAGGGAGGCGTCGGTCACCCGGTCACGTTCGTTCGCCCGACCGATGCCGTCAACTCTGAATGTGGCGCCCGCGTCCTGGACACAAGTGCCCCGGCTGGCCCCGGGCCGACGGGGCAGGCAGAGTGTTCGCCATGGCCTCGCCCCAGACCGTCGTGCCCGACTGGGCGAAACCCGGCCCGAAACGCAGGAGTCGAACCCTTTTGAAGGTGCTCCTCGGTATCGCCTGTGTCCTCATGGTGGTGATGTGGCTAGGCATTTTCACCGACTACTTCGCCAAGACGGCGCCCGGCACCCTGGACAGCCGCACCTTCCCCGATGCCGCCGAACCGCTGTGCGCCACGGCCAAAACGAAACTGGACGGACTCAAGCGGGCGTTCGAGACCCCCGACCACGTTGACCGAGCCAACGAGGTGGCCAAGTCGAATGTGATCCTGCGCGATCTTCTCGACCAGCTGCACGCCATTGCCCCCACCGCGGACCGCGACGGGAAGATGACGCAGGAGTGGCTCGGCGACTGGAGCACCTACGTCAGCAACCGCGAGGACTACGTGGTGCAGCTTCGGGTCGACGAGAAGGCCCGGTTCCTCGAGAGCCCGAAGAGCAGCGCGACCGAGCAGGTCAGCAAACCGATCGATCGATTCGCCTACGTGAACAAGATGGATTCCTGCAACACACCCGGGGACATGGCCTAGCCGCTCACGGTCCCGAAACTCGATGTCGACGCCCATACGGATCGCCTAGCCTCGCTCGCCGTGACCGTAGAAGTACGCCCTATCAACGAAGCCGAGGTCCCCGCCTGGGTCGAGTCCATGCGCAATGGGTTCCTCGGCCACGCCCCGGAAGGGGAGGCGGAATTCCGCCGCCCCCATCTCGACCTCGGCCGCACCCTGGGCGCCTTCGACGGCGACCGGGTCGTTGGCACCCTCCGCAGCTTCACCACGTCGATGAGCGTGCCCGGCGGCGAGGCCACGTGCGCGGCGCTGACCAACGTCACGGTGGCGTCCACCCATCGCCGCCAAGGCATCCTCACCTCGATGCTCAACCGCGACCTCGTCGAGTCGGTGGAGCGCGGCGAGATCGTGGGAGCGCTGATCGCCGCCGAATACCCCATCTATGGGCGCTTCGGGTATGGCCCCGCGGTCGAAACCCAAGATCTCGATGTCGACGCCCGGGTGGCCTGGCGCGCGCCCCGCGACGGCGGCTCGGTGGAGTACGTGACCGGCAGCGAGCTCCGCTCCCTCGCCCCGGCCATCTACGACAAGGTCAAGGCGGCGACGCCGGGCACCATCGAGCGCCCGGATTATGTGTGGGATGCGCAACTCGGCGTCATCGAATGGCCCGGTCGGCCGCCCAAGCCCGACCGGTTCTTCGTGTTGGGCCGCAACGCCAACGGGCAACCCGACGGCTTCGCTGTCTACCACGTCGAGGACAAGTGGGAACAGGGCCGCCCCCGGGGGACCCTGCACCTCGAAGAACTCCTGGCCGTGGACACGCCCGCGATCACTCGCCTGTGGCGGTTTTGCCTCGAGGTGGACTGGATCGCCACCGTGAAGGCCGAGAACCAGAGCGTGGACAATCTGTTGCCGTGGCTCGTCACCGATGCTCGCGAGGTGGTCACGGTCGAACGGGGTGATCTCCAATGGGTGCGAGTGCTCGACGCCCCGGCCGCCCTCACGGCTCGCCGCTATCTGGCCTCGGGCGCCATCACGATCGCCATCAACGACCCGCTCGGACACGCCGACGGAACGTTCACGCTGAAGGGCGGTCCCGACGGAGCCGAGTGCACGCGCAGTACCGGCATCGCCGATCTCGCCCTGCCCGTGGATGTGCTCGGCACCGCCTATCTCGGTGGGGTCCCCCTGACCACGTTGCACCGCGCCGGCCTCGTCGACGAACTCACCCCGGGGGCGGTGACCCGAGCCGACGCCATGTTCCGCTCCCCCGTCGCCCCTTGGTCGATCACCCACTTCTAGCTGGCGCCACCCTTAGCAAGCTCGGCCCCCGAGCCAGGCTCGGCGCGCTCAGTGGAGGAGGAGGCGGGCCAAGGCCAAGCCGCGGGTGGCCATGCGCACGGTACCGGCGTCGGCGTTGACTCCCGGGAGTTCGGCGAGGGTGACCCAGCGAAGGTCCTCGGACTCATGGTTGCCGTGGATCACGGCGCCTTGCGGGGCCAGCACCAAGAAGCGAACGTCGAGGTGGAGGTGATCGGCTTCACCGGCGGCGTGGAACTCGTGGATGTCCAGATCGATCGCCGGGCGCACCACCCGCAGGCCCTCGATGCCGGTCTCCTCCTCGGCCTCCCGCAACGCCACCGCGGCGAGGTTGGCGTCGCCGTCCGCATGGCCCCCAGGCTGAAGCCAGCGCCGAACCTTGGCGTGAAAGAGCACCAACAGATGCTCGGCGGCAGCGTCGACGACGAGGGCCGAGCCGGTCAGGTGGCCGTCGAGACACGATCGCCACAAGCCGTCGGGGTGGGCGGACAAGAAGTCGACCATGCGCTGGCGCGTCGCCCCCTGTGCGTCGTCGGGCGCCTCGTACGCGAAAATCTCGGCCACGGCGCGGTCAAGATCCACCTCTGTGGCCAACGCCGGATCGCCGGCGGCCAGGATCTGCATCACCGCGCTCGCCCGCCCCGCGGCGCGCCGGCGGGGAGTCGGTCAGGAATGACCGGGCTCCCCGAGGTGACGGCGGATGACGTCGGGAGGAGCCACCGGCCGGTTGGTGCCCGGCTCGATGCCGACATAGACGAGGAGGGCGTGGAGCACGGGACGTTCGCCCACGTGCACGCGATGGGTGACGTCGAAGGAGGTGGTTCCCCAGCGGGCCACGGCCGATTCGATTTCGAGGACATCCCCCAACCCAGCGGGACCGTCCCATTCCAACTCGGCCCGCTTCACCATGAGATCCCACCCGAAGGTCTCGAAGTTGGCGTCGAGGCTCCGCATCCAATGGTCCATGGCATCGTCGAGGTAGGCGAGGTAGTGGGCGTTGAAGATCACTTGCTGAATGTCCACCTCGCCGTAGCGGACTGGGATCTCGTAGTGATAGCCCACGTCGATCAGCCCTCCGCCACGCGAGTGCGGTCGGCAACCAGTTGAGCCTTGCATCGCACCATCTGGGCGCGGACCGCGTCGGGGCCGGCGCCGCCGCGCGAGGTCCGCCTCAGCACGGATGCGCCGGGGGCCAACAGGGCCACGGCATCGGGACCAAGATCGGGGTGCGCGGCCACCAAGGCGGCCAGGCTGTCGTTGCCCTCGAGCGAGGTGCGCACCAGGGCGCCGACCGTGGCGTGGGCGTCGCGGAAGGGGATGCCGGTGGTGACGAGGTACTCGGCCAGGTCGGTGGCGGACGCTGACGGGCTGTCGGCGGCCGCGGCCATGGCCTCGGTGACGAAGGTCGAGCTGGCCAGCAGGCCGCTCATGGCCGCCAACGCCAGGGAGAGCTGGTCCAAGGCGTCGAAGAGGGGCTCCTTGTCCTCCTGCAGGTCACGGTTGTAGGCCAACGGCAGCCCCTTGAGGGTGGCCAGCAATCCCGTGAGGTGGCCGATGAGCCGGCCCGCCTTGCCCCGGGCCAACTCGGCGATGTCAGGATTCTTCTTCTGCGGCAGCATCGAGCTCCCGGTCGAATAGCCGTCGTCGAGCTTCAGGAACCCGAACTCCTCGGTGGACCACAACACGATTTCCTCTCCCAAGCGGGAAAGGTGCACGCCGAGCAACGCCAACGCGAAGAGCGTCTCGGCGACGAAGTCACGGTCGCTGACGGCGTCGAGCGAGTTGTCGAAGGCGCGGGCGAAGCCGAGGTCGGCGGCCACGCCCTCGGGATCGAGGGCCAACGACGAGCCGGCCAAGGCGCCGGCGCCCAGCGGGCAGACGTCCATGCGCCGGTGGGCGTCGATCAGCCGGTCGACATCGCGCGCCAGCGCCCAGGCGTGGGCCAGCAAGTGGTGGGCCAACAACACCGGCTGGGCCCGCTGGAGATGCGTGTAGCCGGGGAGGTAGGCGTCGCCCGCCTCCTCGGCCCGCTCCACCAGCACTTCTTGGAGCAGGAGGATCCGACCGGCAATGGCCAACGCTTGGCGCTTCGTGAACAGCCGGAGATCGGTGGCCACCTGGTCATTGCGGCTGCGTCCGGTGTGGAGCTTGGCCCCGGCCGGCCCCGCCAGTTCGGTGACGCGACGCTCGACGGCGGTATGGATGTCTTCGTCCGACGCCAAGAAGGCGAACGCCTCATCGGCCAGCTCGGTCTCGACCTGGTCGAGAGCAGCCACCACCGTCTCGGCCTCGCCGGCCGACAGCACACCGGCACGCACCAGCCCGCGGACATGGGCCCGCGATCCGTTGAGATCATCGACGGCCAGGCGGCGATCGAAGTCGAGACTGACCGTGAAGGCCAGCAGTTCCTGGGCGGGATCGCCCTCGAACCGGCCGTGCCACAACGTGCTCATCCGGCCCCGCCCTGGTCGCGAGCCGACTGACGGGCGGCCCAGGTCTGCACGCCGAGGCCCCACAACTTCACGAATCCCTCTGAGTCCATGTGGTTGAAGGTGTCCTCGGCCTCGTAGGTGGCCAGTCCGTAGTCGTAGAGGCTGAACTCGCTGCGGCGACCGACCACGTAGCAGCGACCCGGCTCGAGGCGAAGCCGCACCTCACCCGTGACATAGCGCTGGCTCTCGTCGACGAAGGCGTCGAGCGCCTGTTTGAGGGGAGAGAACCAGAACCCGTCGTAGACGAGATCGGCGTAGCGGCCCTCGAGGCGCTGCTTCTCGTGGAAGAGATCCCGCTCGAGGCAGATGCTCTCCAAGTCGATGTGGGCCATGATCAGCGCCAGGGCCGCGGGGGCCTCATAGGTCTCGCGGCTCTTGATGCCGACGCGGCGATTCTCGACCATGTCGAGGCGCCCCCAGCCGTAGGCGCCCACGATGTCATTGAGCTCGGTGATGAGTTGCCAGAGCGGCAGGACCTGGCCATCGAGGCTGACGGGCACGCCCTGTTCGAAGCCGATGACGAGCTCGCGGGACTCTCCGGCGCGCACGGTGGTGAGCGACCAGACCCCCTCGGGTGGGCGGGCCCAGGGATCCTCCATCTCGCCGCATTCGATGGCGCGCCCCCACAGGTTGTCGTCGATCGAATAGGGCTGTTCCTTGGTCGCCTTGATCGGGATATTGAAGCGCGCCGCGTACTCGATCGAGTCGGCCCGGGTCATGCCCCAGTTGCGTACCGGTGCCACCACCTCGAGATCGGGGGCGAGAGCGCGGGTCGCCACCTCGAAGCGCACCTGGTCGTTCCCTTTGCCGGTGCAACCGTGGGCCACCGCATCGGCCCCCTGGGCCCGAGCCACCTCCACCAGGTGCTTCACGATCACCGGTCGCGACAACGCGGACACCAGCGGGTAACGGTTCTCGTAAAGCGCATTGGCCTTCAGCGCGGGGCCGACGAAGTCACGGGCGAACTCCTCGCGACAGTCGACGACGACGGCATCGATGGCGCCCGCGCCCAACGCCCGAGCCTGCAACGCTTCCCAGTCACCGCCCTGACCGAGATCGGCCGCGACGGTGATGACCTCGACGCCCAACTCCTCGATCATCCAGCGCACGGCGACGGAGGTGTCCAGTCCCCCGCTGTAGGCGAGTACGACTCGGTTCGGCATGAAGGACTCCTGGATCGAAGAAGGGATGCGAAGGGAAAGGCAACGAATCGATGCGACACAACCGGGTGGACGGGCGAAACCCGATCGCCGGCTAGAGGCCGGCGAGACCGGTCAGCTGGTCGGCCATGGCCTGGCCGCCGGTCTCCTCGGCCACGACCACGATAAGCGTGTCATCGCCGGCCACGGTGCCGACGATGTCGGCGAGACCGGCCCGGTCGAGGGCGGAGGCCACCACATGGGCCGACCCCGGCGGCGTGCGCAGCACCACCAGGTTGGCCGAGTGGGCCACCTCGACCACCCAGTCGCCGAACACCCGGCGGAGATGGTCCTCGGGGGCGACTTGTTGGGCGGGAAGCGCAGGGATGGCGTAGGCGCTCTCGCCTCCGGCTACCCGGACCTTGATGGCACCCAGGTCCTCGAGGTCACGCGACACGGTGGCCTGCGTGGCCAGGCATCCCTCGGCGGCGAGCAACTCGACGAGCTGCGCCTGGTTGCCGACGGCATGGTGCTCCATCAGCTTGGCGATGAGATGTTGGCGCTGGGGTTTGCCGAAGCGCACCGAGTGGGCCGCCATCAGACCTCCATGATCCACACCAGCAGCCCACGGGCCGCGTGCATGCGATTCTTGGCCTGAGCCCAGATCAGGCTGCGGGGGCCGTCGGCTACCAGGCCGCTGACCTCCTCGCCGCGATGGGCGGGCAGGCAGTGCAAGAACACGGCCGAGCTGGCGGCCCCGTCGAGCAGCAGGTCGTCAACGGTGAACCCCTCGAAGTCGGTGCGGCGCTTGTCGGCCTCGGCCTCCTGGCCCATCGACGTCCACACGTCGGTGTAGACCACATCAGCTCCGGCCACGGCCTCGTCGGCGCGATGGGTGATCAGCGGCTGGATACCGGCGGCGTGGATCCGATCGATGTCCTCAGGCCGCATGGCATACCCCGGCGGGGTGGCGATGCGGACGTCCATACCCACCATGCCGGCCGCGAGCGCTAGGGACCGACCGACGTTGTTCCCGTCGCCCACATAGGCCACGGAACGGCCCTCGAGCGAGCCCAGGTGCTGGCGCATGGTCAAGACATCGGCGAGCGCCTGCATGGGATGGCCGTCGTCGGACAGCAGGTTGACAATCGGCACCTCGTCGACGGCCGCCATCCGCTCGACCTTGGCGTGGTCGAACACCCGGGCCCCGATGGCGGCGTGATAACAGGCCAGCGTGCGCGTCACGTCCTCGACGCTCTCGCGCACATCGAGCGCCACCTCGTCGCCGCGGATGGTGATGGGGTGACCTCCCAACTGCACCACCGCCATCTCCATCGAGTTGCGGGTCCGGGCCGACGGCTTCTCGAAAATCAGGGCCATGCCTTGCCCCGCCAAGACCTGCGGCGGCGCCGGTTCTTCAGCCAGGGCCAGCACCGTGAGCAGTTCGTCCACCGAGAGGTCGTCGATCTCCAGGAGATGCCTCATGCCTCGTGTTCCCCCGTGGCGGCGGCAGCGATGACGCGGGCCAGGACCGACCCCAGGATGGCCACGGCTTCGTCGACCTCGGCGTCGGACACCACCAGCGGTGGAGCCAGGCGGATGGACGTGGGCGTCACCGCGTTGACGACCAGCCCGGCATCGAGCGCGCCATCGGCCACGACCTTGGCGTTGATGCCCGGCGCCAGCTCCGCGGCCAGCAAGAGGCCCAGTCCCCGGACCTCGGCGACGCCGTCGAGTCCGGACAGCGCGCCCGCCAGCCGTGCACCCTGGCGCGCAGCCAGACCGGGGGCGTCGTCACGTTCCATCACGGCCAGCACCGACCGGGCCGCGGCCGCGGCCAACGGCTGGCCGCCAAACGTGGTGCCGTGATCGCCGGGCATCATCGTCCCCGCCACGTCACGGAGAGCCCAGCAGGCGCCGATGGGCATGCCGTTGCCCAGGGCCTTGGCCAGGGTGACCACATCGGGCTGGATCCCGGCATGCTCGAAGCCGAACCATCGGCCGGTGCGGCCGAGACCTGTCTGCACCTCGTCGAGCATCAGGAGCACGCTGCGCTCGTCACACAGCGCTCGCACCTCCCGCAAGTAGCCAGGGTCGGCCGGGTTAACGCCCCCCTCGCCCTGCACTGATTCGAGTAGCACGGCCGCCACCGTGGGATCAATGGCTCCCGCCAGGGCGTCGATGTCGTGCCATGCGGCGTGGCGGAACCCCTCGGGCAGCGGTTGGAAGACCTCGTGCTTGGCCGGTTGCCCGGTGGCGTGCAGGGTGGCCAGCGTGCGGCCGTGAAACGAGCCGTAGGCGCTGACCACGACGTGACGGCCCCGGCCTCCCCACCGCCGGGCCACCTTGATGGCCGCCTCGTTGGCCTCTGCCCCCGAGTTGCAAAGGAAGACCTGGCCGCCTCCGCCCAGCAAACGGTCGATCGTGATGGCCACCTCCGTTCCGGGAACGGTGGCGAACAGATTGGAGGTGTGCAGCAGCGTGGAGGCCTGCTCGGCAATGGCCGCGGCCACCTCCGGATGGGCGTGACCCAGACTGGTCACGGCGAGCCCGCACAGGAAGTCGAGGTAGCGACGTCCCGCGCTGTCCCACAGTTCGGTGCCTTGGCCGCGCACGAACTGCACCCGCGGCGGGGCATAGGTGGGCCAAAAGGGGCACTCGTCCAGACCGGTGGGAATCGCGGACTGGGGTGGGTGCGTCATGGAGGTGGTCGTCACGCTCCACCTCCGATCGATCGAGTGATCATGGTGCCGATCCCGGCGTCGGTGAACAGTTCCAACAACACGACGTGGGGCACCCGGCCGTCGAGCAGGTGGGCGGAGCCCACCCCGCCCTCGAGCGCGTCGATGCAGCCGGTGATCTTGGGGATCATGCCGCCGGTGAGGGCGCCCTGGTCGATGAGCGCTTTGAGTTCGGGAGCCGAGATGCGGCTGATGAGGCTGTCGCTATCGTCCACGTTGCGCAGGAGCCCGGCCACATCGGTGAGGTAGATCACCTTCTCGGCGCCGAGTGCGGCCGCCAGCGCACCGGCCACCGTGTCGGCGTTGATGTTGTAGGACTGGCCGGCCAGATCGGCCCCGATGGTGGACACGACGGGGATGAGGTTCTCCGCCAGGAGCCGTTCGATGATGGCCGGGTTGACGGCGGCGACATCACCCACGAAACCCAGGTCGGGGTGGCGTTCGTTGGCCGTGATCAGCCCCGCGTCCTCCCCCGATACGCCGACGGCGAGCGGGCCGTGGATGTTGATGGACGACACGATGTCGCGGTTGACCTTGCCCACCAGCACCATGCGGGCGATGTCGAGCGTCTCGGCGTCGGTGACACGCAGGCCGTCGCGGAACTCGGACTCCTTGCCCAGCCGGGCCATGAGGTCTCCGATCTGGGGCCCCCCGCCGTGCACGACCACGGGCCGGATGCCGACGGCCTGCAACAACACGATGTCCTCGGCGAACCGCGCCGCCAGGGCGTCATCGCCCATGGCGTTGCCGCCAAGCTTCACGACGACCGTGGTCCCGAAGAAGCGGCGGATATAGGGAAGCGCCTCGATGAGGACCTCAGCCCGGGTGGTGGCCGAGTCGAGCCGCCCGCTCGAGTCGTGATCGCTGCTGGGGTGATCGCTCACGGGTACACCCCCGCGATAGGAAGACCGGTGGTCTCGGGGAGTCCGGCGAGGATGTTGACGCATTGCAGGGCCTGGCCGGAGGTGCCCTTGACGAGGTTGTCGATAGCGGCGATGGCCATGACCGTGCCGGTCCGTTCGTCGTAGCGGCCGGTCACATGGGCGACGTTGCTGCCCAACGTGGCCTTGGTGGACGGTGACCCCGAGGTGACCACCACACAGGGCTCGTCGTCATAGGCGGCGTGGAGACAATCGAGCACGGCGGCGGTCGATGTGGGTGCCGCCGCAGAATCCGGGGGTCGGGCATAGCAGGTGGCCAAGATCCCCCGATTCATCGGCGCCAGGTGAGGGGTGAACAACAGCTGGACACCATTGGCGGGTAGGCCCGCGTGCTCGGCCAGGGCCTGCTCGATCTCGGGTGTATGGCGATGGTCCAGCAGCCCGTAGGCGGTGAAGTCCTCGTCGACCGTGCAGAACGTGGTCGTCGGCTTGGGCGGCCGGCCGGCACCCGACGCGCCACAGGCGGCGTCCACGATGATGCCGCTCGGCTGGATGAGCCCGGCGGCCAACAACGGGGCCAGCGCCAGGATCGACGCCGTCGGGTAGCAGCCGGGCACGGCGATCGCCGTGGCCTGGGCGATCTCGTGGCGGAAGAGCTCAGGCAGTCCGTAGGCAAACTCGTCCAACAACTCGGGGGCGGTGTGGGCCTCGCCGTACCACCGGGGGTACAGGGCGGCGTCGTGCAGCCGGAAGTCGGCAGCCACGTCGACCAGCCAGGTGACCTTGGGCCGAAGTTCGGGCACCAGCGTCTGCGATGCCCCATGGGGGAGGCACAGGAAGACCACATCGAGTCCTTCGAAGGCATCGGCGTGATAGGGCTCGAAGACCAGGTCGGGGTAGACGGCGGCGAGGCTGGGATACAGCTCGGGAACCGGGACACCCGCCTGGGACTCACCGGTGGCCCGGACCACGTGCAGCTCGGGGTGTCCGGCGCAAAGGCGCAGCAGCTCGACGCCGGCAAAGCCTGACGCCCCGACGATTCCAACGGAGTACATCGCAAGAGCATACGGAGCTTCACATACTTATGCAAGCGGCCTCACCCCGAAATCTGCAAGCGCAGCTACCGGGAGCGTGGTTTCGCTTGCAGATTTGGCGGGGGGCACGCCGGCTGGCGGCGACGAGATTAGGGTCCGGCGATGGAGAAGCTGGTGTATCTGCTGTGGAACGAGAGCGGTCGGGCTGGTCCGGCCTTGGCCGGCCGCCTTCTCGGCCCGATCGCCGAGACCCTGCTGGCGCTGGAGCCGGCGGGCCTGGCCATGAATATCGCCGATGACGAAGCGGCGGCGGTGTCACTCCCCCTCCCTCCCCCCGCTGACGACCCCGCTCCGTTCGCCGAGGTCACCGTTTGGTTGACCAACCACGACGACCGCGGACCGTACGAGCAGGTGCTTGCCCCGCTCGGCGACCGTCTGGCCGGCTACCTGGTCACCGAGTCGATCCCGACGGACTACGGCGACAACCAATGGGCGCAACCGCGGAGCTGGGCCGACGGGGAACGCTCCTTCGGGGTGATCATGCTCACACTCATGGAGCAACCGGAACGGATGAGCGCGGACGAGTGGTACACGCACTGGTACGGGACGCAGACACCGATGTCGACGGAGATCCAGCCCCGCATCCGCTACGTGCGCAACGCCGTGGCCCGACCCCTCACCCCCCACGCGCCCCTGTACCGCGGCATTGTCGAGGAGGCGTGGCCGTCGGCTGAGACGGTGAACGACCCCATGAAGTTCTACCTGGCTGACGGCGACGCCGACCTGCTCCAGGAACGTATGGGCATCATGATGACGAGCGTCGGCGCCTTCCTCGACTTCGACCGCATTCGCCTCGCGGCCATGAGCGAGTACCTGCTCAAGACGCCCTGAACATCGAGCGGGCCGACGCTCAGATGGGCGAAAGGCCGAGGCGTTGGCGGACTTCCGGTCGCCGCAGCGGGGGCACCGACTTGGGTGGTTGACGGCGAGCGGGGAGCTGCGCCAACAGCGTCTCGGTGATGTCGGCCACCTCGAGCGCGGCGGCCTGCATGGCCTCCACCAACGCTGCGTTGGGCTTGGCGATGCCGGTGACCTTGCGGATGTACTGACCGGCGGCGGCCTCGATCTCCTCGCGGGTGGCGGCGGGTTCGAGTCCTCGGAGTTCCGTGATGTTTCGACACATGGGAGCCATCGTACGAGGGCGACGGCAACCTGCGCCGGGCCGAGGTTCTTGTAGTGGCATCTAGGTCCACATCACTTCTTCGTACCGCCATCAGCTGGATCTGGCAGGCTTGCTGCCAGCCAACTTGGCTCACCTCGGGGGGGGTACTGCCCATGATGTGAGGGTCCAGGGCTGCGGTCCGTCGCGGGTGATCAGCCCCGCAGGGTGGCGTCGAAGCGGGTCTCGACGGCAGCGATGACGGCGGCGCGCACTCCCGCGGTCTCCTCGTCGGTGAGGGTGTGGTCGCTCGCCTGCAACCTCAAGGCGAAGGCCAGGCTGCGGGTGTCGATCGGCAAGGCGTCGCTGCGGAAGACGTCGAACAGACGCAGCCCTACGAGTAGGTCCCTGGCCGCCTCTCGTATCGCCACCCGGACGTCGCCCGCGGGAACGGTCTCGGGCACCACGAAGGCCAGATCGATATCGCTCGACGGGTACCGGCTCACCGGGGCGTAGGCCTGGCGGCCATGGGGCAGGCCGAGCAGCACGCCGAGATCCACCTCGACCACGGCGACGCGTTCGGCGATGGCCAGCCCTTCGAGCACGCCCGGGTCAACCTCGCCCAGCAATCCCACCACGGTCTCCCCCACCAGGATCGACGCCGCGCGCCCGGGGTGAAGACCCGGCAAAGGCTCCTGACGCAAGGAGTCGCCGCTGAACCCGAGTCCATCGGCCAGGACCCGCCAGACATCGACGGCGGCGGAAGCTTCCCGACCGGCTAGCACGACCCCGAGGATCTCCCGCTCATCGGGAAGTTGCTCACCGGCGAGGGGCCGACCGAACACCTTGCCGATCTCGAAGAGGCCCACACCGGTACTGCGGTGCGAGGCGTTGTAGGCCACGCTCTTCAACAAGCCCGGCCGCAGCGACGTCCGCAACACGGATTCCTCGGCCGCCAACGGGTTGGTCAGCGTGATGCCCCACTCGTCGAGGCCCACCAACCGCAGGTCGTCGGGAGCCAGGAACGCCAGCGGCATGGCTTCGTCCAGCCCCAGGCCGACCATGGCCTGGCGGACGGTGCGGCGCTCGCGCTGGTGTTCGCTGAGCGACCCGAAGAGGACCGACGGGCGCACCGTCTGGGGGATGCGGGCGTAGCCGTAGTGACGGGCGACCTCCTCGATCACATCAATCTCGGTGGTCGTGTCGGGCCGGAACGTCGGCACCGTGACGTCCTGCTCATCAGACGCGTCGCCCGCGGCGACCACGAAGCCGATCGGTGTGAGCAGGCTGCCGATGTCCTGGCTGGTCAGTTCCGTGCCGAGGATGGCGTTGACCCGGGCCGTGCGAACCCGCAGCGGCGACCGGTCGGGAAGGGCTCCCTCGGCGGCGAGCGCGTCGCTGCTCATGGATGCGCCGGTGGGAGCCAACAACTCGGCGAACCGCGACGCGGCCAGCTCCAGAATGTCGGGGTCGGTGCCCCGCTCGAAGCGGGAAGAGGCCTCGCTTCGCAGGTTGAGCCGCTTCGATGTGCGGGCGATGGTCATGGGATCCCACCAGGCCAACTCCAACAGCACCGCCGTCGTCGTTTCGGAGATCTCCGTCGATGCCCCACCCATGACGCCGGCAATACCGACGGCTACATCATCGCCATCGGCCAGCACGCCATCGGCGGCGGTCAGCGTTCGCTCCAGCCCGTCCAGGGCGACGACGCGCTCGCCGTCGCGGGCAAAGCGCGTGCGCAACACGGGGCCGGCCAGCTTGGCCAGGTCATAGGTGTGGGTGGGCAGGCCCAGTTCGAGCATCACGTAGTTGGACACGTCGACCACGCTGTTGATGGGTCGCATGCCCAGCGCCCGGAGCCGGTTGGCCATCCACTCGGGAGAGGTACCCACCGACACCCCGTCGATGAGTCGGGCCGAGAGCCGTCCGCACAGCTGCGGGTCAACGATCTCTATCGAGGCGGTGATGCCGGCGGGACCGGCACCAGTCGGCGACGGCGGGCGGAGGGGGGTGAAGGGCACCCTCAGCCGGGCCGCCAGATCACGGGCCACGCCCGCCACCGACATGGCGTCGGGGCGATTCGGATTGATCTCGAGGTCGTAGAGGACGTCGGCCACGATGCCGAGCGCGTCGCGCAGGTCACGGCCCGGCACCAGCGCGGCGTCGAGGACGAGAATCCCGGCGTGATCGTCACCCAGGCCGATCTCGCGTCCGGAGCAGAGCATGCCGTTCGACCACTCACCTCGCAGTTTGCGCCGCTCGATCTTCATCCCGTCAGGCATGACGGTTCCCAACGTGGCCAGCGGCACCAGATCGCCCACGGCCATGTTGAAGGCGCCGCAACAGATCTGCAGTGCCTCGCCATCGCCGGCGTCGACATCAACCAGTTGGATGCGATCGGCCTGGGGGTGAGGTCGAAGCTCGAGCACCCGGGCGACGACGATCCCGTCGAGGCCCCGGCCGGGGTACTCGATGGATTCGACGGCCATGCCCAGGTCGCTCATCTGCTCGCCGAGCGCCACGGGGTCGCCCTCGATCGGGGCGAACTCCTGGAGCCACGACAAAAGCACCTTCACGTCAGAACTGCTCCAGGAAGCGGACGTCGTTAGTGAACATGTCGCGGATGTCGTCGATGCCGTAGCGCATGAGCGAGAGTCGGTCGGTGCCGAAGCCGAACGCGAATCCCGACCACTGCTCGGGGTCATAGCCCACGGCGTGGAACACGTTGGGATGGACCATGCCGCAGCCACCCAGCTCGAGCCATCCGGTCTGCCCACACGTGCGGCAGCCGGAGCCCTCGCAGAACAGGCAGTTGATGTCGTACTCAGCCGATGGTTCGGTGAACGGGAAGTACGACGGCCGCAGGCGCGACTTGATGGCCCCACCGAAGTAGGCCGTGGTGAAGGCCTGGAGGGTGCCCGCCAGATCGGCGAAGGTGATCCCCTTGTCGATCACCAGCCCCTCGATCTGGTGGAACACCGGCATGTGGCTGGCGTCAGCGGTGTCGCGTCGATAGACCCGCCCGGGCATGATCGAGTAGATGGGCGGCTCCTGCGCCTGCATGACCCGGATCTGCACCGGCGAAGTGTGGGTGCGCAGCAGCGTCGTCTCGGGATCACCGAGATCGAGGTAGAGCGTGTCGTACATGCTCCGGGCCGGATGGGCCTTGGGGATGTTGAGCGCCTCGAAGTTGTACCAGTCGGTCTCGACCTCGGGTCCCTCGGCCACCGTGAAGCCCATCCCCACGAACACGTCCTCGAGCCGATCCTGGGTTTGGGTCACCAGATGGAGATGGCCCCGCGTTCCTACGGGCTCGTACTCCGTGAGATCCAACCGCTCGGCTTCGAGCTGCGTGCGTCGTTCCGCGGCCGCCAGTTCGCCACGGCGGGTGGAAAGCGCCGCTTCGATGGTGGCTCGGGCATCGTTGATGGCCAGGCCGGCGGCGCGGCGCTGGTCGGGTTCGAGCGCGCCCAGCTGCTTTTTGAACTCGGTCAACGTGCTGCGCTTGCCCAGGAGATCGGTCTCCACCGCACTGAGCTCGGCGAGGGATGACGCGCCGCGGGCCTGGGCCTCGGCCTGTCCGGCGATGCGCTGGATCTCGTCGATCATCGGGGGGAGCCTTGTCGCCGGATCGTACGTCGTCCAATCAGTTCGTCCGGCGGCGGGCCGCCTCGAACACCATCAGTGTCCCCGCCATGGCGACGTTGAGCGACTCGGCCCGACCGCTCATGGGGATGGTGACCACCTCGTCGAGCACGCGCTCCAGCTCTTCCGGCAGGCCGTGCGCTTCGCTGCCCAAAACGATGGCGACCGGACCAGCGAGGGCGGCCTCGTCGAGCGCCACGCCACCCCGGGCCACGGTGCCCACTCGGGACACCCCGTGGTCGCCGAGCGCGGCCAGCACGAGGCGCGCCTCGATGCCCTCGACGACGGGCACGAGAAAGACCGACCCGGCGGAGGCTCGGACGGTCTTTGGATGGAACGGATCCACGCAACCGGCGCAAAAGACGACGCCGGCGGAGCCGGCCGCCTCGGCCGAACGCAGAAGCGTGCCCGCGTTGCCTGGATCCGACACCCCCACCAAGACGATGATGGGCAAGGCCGGTGGGCCCTCGCGGACCAACGCCTCCAGCGTGACGGGACGACGGGCGACCACTGATGCCACCGGCTGAGGCGTCACTGTGTCGGTGATCTTGGCCATAGCGCCGGGGGCCAGCTCCACCAGCCGGGCGCCGGTCTGAGCGGCCCGCTCGGCCAGGGCGACCACGTCGTCAGTGAGCGGCACTTCGCCGTCGCGCACAACGAGCGATACCTCGGCGCCCGCATCGAGCGCGACGCCGAGGAGGGTCGCCCCCTCGACCAAGAACGCTCCGTCGGCCAGACGCGCACTGCGGCGCCCCGAAAGGCGCCGCAGCTGCGAGACGAGTGGGTTCTTGCCCGCGACCGGCTCGAACACCGGTGCCCCGCTCAGGAAGCTGATGCCTCAGCCGCGGCGGGTTCGGTGGCTTCGGTGGCCGCAGCCTCGGCCACGGCGACCAGCGCGGCGAACGCTGCCGGTTCGGTGACGGCGAGGTCGGCCAGGACCTTGCGGTCGACGTCCACCTCGGCCACCTTGAGGCCGTTGATGAACCGGCTGTAGCTGATGCCGTTCAGGCGGCAGGCGGCGTTGATGCGCTGGATCCACAGCTTGCGGAACTCACCCTTGCGGGCCCGCCGGTCGCGGAACGCGTACTTGCCGGAATGCATGACCTGTTCGTTGGCAGCGCGGTACGAACGACTCTTGTTGCCGTAGTAGCCCTTGGCGCGCTCAAGGGTTTGTCGACGGTGCTTCTTGCTCGCCACGGCACGTTTGACTCTGGCCATCGGGAGCTCCTTTCAGGAGGGGGCGGATCGAGGAGGACAACGGGGCGCGTCAGCGCGCCCACGGGGGTCAGATGCCGAGCTGGCGGCGGACGTGATCCCGATCGCCACCGGTCAATTCGGTGGTGCGTCCGAGCCGGCGCTTACGAGCCGGGCTCTTCTTCTCGAGGATGTGGTTCATTCCGGCCTTGCGCCGAGTGATCTTGCCTGTCCCGGTGACCTTGAAGCGCTTGGCCGCGCCCCGGTGTGTCTTCATCTTCGGCATGGATCTGCTCTTTCGTGTCTGCATGGGCCGGGGTGATTCCCGGCTGGACCTATCGACGGTGCACCCGACGGGCGCTCGCCCGATCAGGCCTCGGTGACTTCTGCCGCTTCCGGGGGAACAGGTTCGCCCTCGGCTGCGGGTGCTTCGGATACTGCGACTTCCTCGGTGACTTCGACGAGTTCGGCCTCTACGACCCCTGCGGAGTCGATGGCCTCGACGAGCACTTCACCCTCAATGACGTCGGCTGCCTCGACTGGATCGCCGACTACTGGTCGTTCGGATACTGCTTCTGGTGCTGCTTCGGCGACCGTTGCGGCCGCTTCCTCTTCACGCTTGCGTTCGATGGCTTTGGCTGCCTTGGCGGCCTGAGCCTTCTTGTCGGGAGCGAGCACCATGGTCATGTTGCGACCGTCCAGCTTGGCGAAAACCTCTACCCGCCCGGAGTCGACCACATCGGCCGCCACCTCATCGAGAATGCGCTTGCCCAGTTCGGGATGCTGCATCTCCCGGCCTCGGAACATGATGGTCACCTTGACCTTGTGTCCCTCGTCCAGGAACTTCTCGACCTTGCGAGTCTTGGTGTCAAAGTCCCCGTGCCCGATCTTGGGCCGGTACTTCATCTCCTTCACCACGACATTGGTGCTCTTGCGGCGGGACTCCTTCGCCCGTTGTGCCGCTTCGTACTTGTACTTGCCGTAGTCCATGATCCGGCAGACCGGCGGATTGGCCTTGTCAGCCACCTCCACGAGGTCCAGTTCCAGTTCACGGGCCATAGCCAGTGCCTCAGGCAGGGGCCTGATTCCAATCTGCTCGCCATCGGGCGCCACCAGGCGCACCTCGCGGGCTCGGATCCGATCATTGATCCGCGGCTCGTTGTTCGCGGGCGTACTTATTGCCACTCACTCCTCATCAATGCGCATGTCCTCTCTGTTGCGCGGCCAATGTGTTGGCGGCCACCCAAAAAGAACGGAGGGCGGACGCCGGAAAGCCGACATCCGCCTGGACCGGTAAGGTCGAAAGACCAAACCGGTGTGACGAGTGATCGACCCGGCGCACTCGGTTGCCCCGAAGGACAGAACTCGGTGGCCGGGTGGGGGCGAACCCCACTTCCCTGGGTTGTAGCCCGCCTAGAGTACCAGTACGCGGCCCCAAGCACGATCCGGCAGGCCGGTTCCATCCCTTTCCCACCCTCCTATGCAGACCGGAGAGCGACACCCATGAGCCTGTGGACCCCTGGCGGCGAGGTACCCGTCGAACGCAATCGTGAGGGTCGAGCGAGCTCGGGTGGGCCCCAGCCGGGTGCGCCGGCGATCAGCGAGGCGGCCCTAGCGGAGGCGGCGGCCGCAGCTGGCATCGACCTCGAGACCCTCTCCCCCGACGAGCGGGCCCAACTCGAATCCATGATGCTGGAGATGGCCGAAGTCCAGGCCCAGCTGGCCTCGACCCCGGCCGCGCAGGTGGTGGCCAACCACCTGGGAGGCTTCTACGAGCTCGCCCGCATCCATCTGAGCCAGGACCCGCCCCGCTTCGACGAGGCCAGCCTGGCCATCGATGCCATGGCCGGCGTGCTCGACGCCGTCGAGGATCGCATGGGCCAGGACGGAGTGGCGCTGCGGGAGGGCCTCAGCCAGCTGCAGATGGCCTTCATCCAGATGCGCCGCGACATGCTGGGCACCGACGCCGAACCCGATTCCGACTGAGCGCTGGCGTCACGAGCGCTGGCGGTCGCGGGGCGGAGGGGCCCGCCGATCGCCGGCTAGGAGCGGAGATCTCGCCGGTTGAACGCGGCGACGGCCACCACGAGAGCGATGAGGGCCAGCCCGACGAGCACGGCCAGATCACGCCAGGCCAGGCCGTTGCTGAGCGGGTCGCCACCCAGTGCGTACCAGAACGGTGACAGCACCCGAAACGGCTTGATGCTGGTCACCACCGGGCTCAGTGAGTTGAGGAGATAGGTGGCCGCAGCCAGGCCGGTGGCCACACCGGTGGCCAGCGCCTTGGACCCCGTCGCCGCCCCGGCGGCAACCGCCACCATGCCGTAGACCACGGCCAACAGGACGGCGGCGAGGCAGAAGGCACCCACGTCGAGAAGTCCGATGTCGAGCTGGAACAGGCGCCCAGAGACGATGGCCGAAAACAGAGCCAGCCCGACGAGCGCCACCACCACGACGAGCGCCGCGCTCTTCTCGATCAGGACGCGGCCGCGGGTGACCGGATAGGCGAGAAGCAGGCTCAACGTCCCGGCGTCCTCCTCTCCGGCCACGGTGGCGGCGCCGAATCCGATGCCGGCCATGAGCAGGAGCAGCGGGCCGATGAGGTTCATCTGGCTGCCGAGATATCCCACCGCCGAGGTCATATCCAGCTTGGCGGCGTCGATCCCGAACATGGCCATGAGCGCCGGTGGGTAGTTCTTGAGCAGGTCGTTGAGGCTGGCCTGAGACTTCACCGCGGGGTACGCGGCGACATTGACCACGGTGTAGACGGCGACCCCGACCATCCACCAGAGCGTGCTGCGCCGACGGTCCACGAGCGACCGCTCCATCACGGGTACCGCCACTAGGAACCGCCTCGGTAGAAGCTGAGGAAGATCTCGTCCAGATCGGCCGGCTCACTGAGCAGATCCACCACGCGATAACGGGCCGCCGCCTTGACCACGGCGTCGAGCGACCCGGTGACACCGAAGCGCAGGCGCGTCCCGGCCAGGTCGACGGCCACCTCCCCCACCCCACCCAGCGCCGCGAACGCTTCGGGGGTCACCGGCTCGGCGAAACGGATCGCCACCCGGCGCACGGCCCGGTCCTGGAGTTCCTCCACCGAGCTGACGGTGGCGAGCACCCCCTCCCGGATGATGCCGACGCGCTGGGCCACGTGCTGTACCTCGTCCAGTGAGTGCGAGGAAAGGAACACCGTCGTGCCGGCGCGGGCACACTCTTGGACCAGCCGCTGGAACTCGTCCTGCATGAGCGGGTCGAGACCGCCGGTGGGCTCGTCGAGAATGAGCAGGTCGGGGTCGTGCATGAACGCCTGAACCAGGCCGACCTTCTGCCGGTTCCCCTTGGACAACTCCTTGATGGGCCGGTCCAGCTCCAATCCGAAACGCTCGACCAGCTCGTCGCGTCGGATGGTGACGTCGAGCCCGCGCAACGCCGCCAGCCACTCCAGGTGCGCCCGCGCCGTAAGCCGCTCGTAGAGCGCCAGGTCGCCGGGCAGGTAGCCGATCCGCCGGTGGACCTCGACGGCATCGCGGTGGCAGTCGAGGCCGAAGACCTGGGCGCTCCCCTCATTGGGCCGAAGATGATCAAGCAGCACGCGGATGGTGGTGGTCTTACCCGCCCCGTTCGGTCCGAGAAAGCCAAAGATCTCCCCGGGATGAACCTCGAGGTCGACGTCGTCCACCCCTCGGGCCGAGCCGAAACGCTTCGTCAGGCCGACGGTCCTGATAGCGGCCTCGGGCATGGCCTGGATCCTAAACAGTCACGTGATCCACTCGCAGGGCACAAAGGCCCGAAACCCCTGATCGGCGACGCTCGTGCCTCAGTTCGCGTGGACCGCTAGGGTCCAGTCTTCATCGAGACCAGGGAGACACATGGCCTTTCTCATCACCCATTTCTATGACGGTGGCACCGCCGAGCAGTATCAAGCCGTCGTCGACGCGGTGCATCCTGCCGGCGGGTTGCCCGCAGGCCAGGTGTACCACGCCGCCGGACCCACCGACGGTGGGTGGATCGTGGTGGCCGTGTGGGACTCAAAGGCCTCCTCCGACACGTTCATTGCCGAGACGTTGATGCCGAAACTGCACGACATGCAGGGCGGCTTCGCCGGTCCTCCGCAAGAACGCAGTGCGGAAGTCACCAACCTCATCACGGGCTAGCTACAGCTCGAACTCGATGCTGGGCTCGATCACCATTTCGGAGCGCAGGCTGTTGGCGATGAAGCACTCCCGGTGCGCCACCGCCACCAGGTGCTCGATCCGTTCGGTCGCGACTGCGCCCCGGATGGTGATGTGAGGCCGCAAGACGATGCGGGTGAGGCGCATGGGCAAGTCATCGTCGGGCATCTCGGCGCTGGCCTCGTCCCGGTAGCCCACCACGTCGACCCGCGCCCGGGCGGCAACGGCCAGGAAGGCCAGCAGCTGGCACGAAGTGGCGGCGGCCAGGAGGAGCTGCTCAGGGTTCAGCCGGGAAGGATCACCCCGAAACGCCGGGTCCGAGCTCAGGGCCAGGGCGGCTACGGCCGGGTCCATCGTCACGTCATGGGCGCGGCCATACGCGTCATAGCCCAGCCCGGTCGAGCCTTCCCACGCGGTGACGGCGCTGTAGGAGTGGCTTGCCATCACACGCCTCCGATCGTGGTTCGGGCCGGGCGAAGGTCGGTCGCCTCGAAACGACCCAGCCGGCCGGCCACGACTTCGAAGGTCACCTCGGCACCGACGTCGATGGAGCGGGTGCCATCGGCGATGGCCGTGCAGTGGAAGAACCAGGTGCCAGCCGGCTCAGCGGCGGTCACCGTGCCGTAGCCCTCCGGGTCGTCGAAGCTGGCCACGGTTCCGTGCACCAGCCCTGCGACCGGTGGACCGGCAGCCATCGCCGACGGACCCAGCTGATGGGGCGTCGCGGCTTCGTTCATCAGTGGACGATCTTGGAGATCGGGAGCTCGATGATGTCGGTGGCGCCGTGGTCGCGCAGCGCGGGAATCAACACGTTGATGGTGGCCTTGGGCACCACGGCCTCGACCGCGTAGCCCTGGCCGGCATACAGCTCGTTCACCGTGGGCGACTTCATCGACGGCAACAGGGCGATCACCGCATCGAGCTGATCGGCTTGCACATTCAATTTCACCAGCACCTTGCCCCGGGCCTCGAGCACCCCCTCGAGCAGGGTGAGGAGCTGGCCCATGGCGTTGGCTTTCTCGTGATCGGCGTACGCCGTCGGGTTGGCCACCAGCTCGGTGTAGGACGTGAGCACCGTGTCGATGATGCGCAGGCCCGCGGCGCGGATGGCTCGCCCGGTCTCGGTAATGTCGACGATGCAATCCACGATGTCGGGCACCTTGGCCTCGGTCGCCCCGTAGGAGAGCGCAATCTCGGCCTCGATCCCCCGCTCCACGAAGAAGCGCTCGGTGAGACCGGGATACTCGCTCGACACCCGTACCCCTTGGGGCAGATCTTCGACGCGCTGCCACGGCGAGTCGTCGGGAACGGCGACGATGATGCGTACCGGGTTCTGGGTGGCCTTCGAGTAGCGCAACTCGCCCAGGCTCACCACGTCGGCCTGCGTCTCCTCGATCCAATCCCTGCCCGTGATGCCGATGTCGAAGAGTCCCTCGGCGACGTAGGCCCCGATCTCCTGCGGGCGGAGGATGCGCACCTCGTCGACGCGGGGATCGTCGATGCTGGCCTTGTAGGTGACCACCGAGTCACGGTTGACCCGAAGGTCGGCGGCCTCGAACAGCTCGAGGGTGGCTTTCTCCAGCGAACCCTTGGGCAGCACGAGCTTCAACATGGCGGACACCGTAGCCAACGGGTCGCAAGGCTCCGAAACGAGTTCCTGTTTGGACTGCTTGACGGGTTCGGTGTTGACACCCTGCGTTGTCACGAAGCGGTGGGCGCGGTTTGATGGCGCCATGCCTTCTGCTGCCGCCCACGTCGAGCGCCACCTCAGCCATCGAGTGGGGTGGCTGCGCGCCGCCGTCCTGGGGGCCAACGACGGGATCACCTCGACCGCGTCGCTGATCGTCGGCGTGGCCGCCGCCTCGGCCAGTCGCAACGCCGTGTTCACCGCGGGCGTGGCCGCCCTCGTGGCCGGCGCCGGGTCGATGGCGGCCGGTGAGTACTCATCCGTCAGCTCCCAACGCGACTCCGAACTGGCCGACATCGCCAAAGAGCGAGCGGAGTTGGAGTCCACGCCGGAACGGGAACTGCGGGAGCTCACGCACATCTACATCGACAAGGGTCTGAACCCCGACCTGGCCCACGAAGTGGCCGTCGAGCTGTCGAAGGGTGATGTGCTGGCCGTGCATATGGCTGAGGAGCTGGGCATCACCCACGACTCCCTGGCCCGGCCGCTGCAGGCGTCGGTGTACTCGGCGCTGTCGTTTGCCGCCGGCGCGCTGATCCCGCTCATCGCGGTGATGTTGGCCGGTTCAACATCGTCGGCTCAGGTGATTGTCACGTTCGTGGTCTCGCTCGTCGGCCTGGCCGCGCTGGGAGCCACGGGCGCCCGCGTGGGCGGTGCCCCCTTCGGTCGGGCCACGCTGCGCATGCTGCTGCTCGGTGGCGCGGCGATGGCGGTCACGGCTGCCGTCGGCAAGGTGCTGGGCACCACCATCGGCTGATCCCGCGGGGTCAGGGCCGAGTCGGCTGGTACCCACCCTGGAGGTGGGCGGGCGCCGAGTCGGCTGTGGAACCGTGACGTCGGGTCCAGTACACGCGGCTCAACACGACGGCGGCCGAGCCCATCAGCACCACCCCGTAGCCCATCAGGGCGGCGTCGCCGATCGCCACTCCGTAGGCACCCCAGGTGGCGGCGTCGAGCACCGATATCCACCAGGTGGCCGGGGCGATGCCCGACAGGTCGGACTCCCGCACGGACTTCACCACCTGCGGCCCCTGGGTCACGAGCACCCCGGCAGCCAGCACCGCGGCGAACAGGCCGACGGCGGCGGCCACCACCTGCACACCGAGCCACGAGCCCGCGGCGGCCACGTCGAGGCGGGTGGTCTCGCGGCGCAACAGCACGACGGTCCAGATGCCGGGGATGAGCGCCACCACGGACACAGCCCACACGACCGGGAGCCCAGCCCACAGGCCGTAGGCCAGCCAGCCGCCGGTGGTCAGCACCGACGTCAGCGCGGCGAGGGCCGAAACCCCCGAGGCACTGCCGGTACGGGCCAGGCGGATCGGCTGGGGCAGCAGGCGAACGAGGAACACCGCGGACGCCACCAGGGCGAGGACGGTGGCGTTCACGAAGCGCGGGCGATCACAACTCGGCGTCGTCGCCAGCGGCGGCTGTGGCCGAGCGGCGGCTCATCACCAACATGACTGCGCCCCCGGCGGCGGCCACCACGAACACGACCAGCACGATCCAGATCGCACCCGATCCTGACGAGGATGACGGGGGCGAGGAGGAGGCCCCGGAGGCCAGCGCGATCTTCGCCTCCGACGTGTCGGTCGACCCGTCACCGGCGGTGGTGGGGGTGACGGCACCGGGATCGGCGGCGGGATCGACACCGCTCGTCTGGGCCAGAGGGGAGGTCGTGGACGGCGACGGGTTGTTGGGATCGCTGGGAGCCAACGTCGTGGTCGGCCTGCTTCCCGGCCGCGTCGTCGTCGGCGTCCCCGGCTGATTCGGTGGATCCGTCACCGTCGGCAACGTTGGGATCGTGACCTGCGAGACGCTGCAGATGCCAAGCGGGCCGATACGGACGTCCCCGCTGTTCGGCTGCGAGCCATCCGCCCAGGAAACGGACATAGGGCCGTGACCCATGTAGCCGTTGGGTGCGTTCGTCACAAAGATATGCCCCTTTGCCCTTGCGGCGATCACTCCGGAGGAGCCCGGCTTCAAACCGGGGAGCATGACCTTCACGACGATGGGGGCGTCGTCGGTGCTGGTAATGAGCCAGTGCAGTGTCCACGTCCCCGTGGAGCCATCGCATTGCGGCTCGAGCGACGGTTGCACCGTCGTGGGCGTCGCGGCCGAGGCCGGCGTGACGCCGATCACGGCGAGGAGGCCGACGGCGGCAACGCATCCGATGAGGACCTTGCCCACGATTCGTCCCCCCGGACGGTTCATTTGGGGAGCCGCCGCAACAGGTCGACCATCTCCAGCGCCGTCTTGGCCGCCTCTTCGCCTTTGTTGTCGCCGTCGAGGTCGCTGCGCTGCAGGGCCTGGTCCAGATTCTCGGTGGTGAGCACGCCGAACACGATGGGCACGCCCGTCTCCAGTGCTGCTGTCTGGATGCCCTCGGCGCAAGGCCCGGCTACGTATTCGAAGTGGGCGGTGTCGCCGCGGATGACCGCCCCCAACGTGATTACCGCGTCGAAGGCACCGGAGGCCGCGCATTGCTTCGCCGCCACCGGGATCTCGAAGGCTCCCGGCACCCAGGCCACCGTCACATCCGCCTCTTTGACCCCGTGCACGGCGAGACCCCCGAGCGTTCCCTCCAGCATCCGATTGGTGATCAGATCGTTGAAGCGGCCACACACCACGGCGATGCGCATGCCCGCACCGTCGACGGTACCGGTGATGGTTTGGGCGGCCTTGAAGTTGGAAGACATCGGGAAGACCTTACGCGTCGGTGAGCGGATGGAGGAGGTCGCCCGGCCAACCCCGTTCCGGTGGCGCTGGGTACCCCGCTCGGGGGTCCTAGCGCCACAAGAACCGGGGTGGAGGAGCGAAGTGCGTGGCTCACACGTCGTCGAGGCCGTCGAGAAGATGCCCCATTCGCTCCCGCTTCGTTCGTAGGTAGGCCAGGTTCTCCGGATTGGGCACGGTTTCGACGGGCACCCGTCCGGTGACCTCCAGACCGAAGCCGTCAAGGCCGCCGTACTTGGACGGATTGTTGGTGAGCAGGCGCATGGTGGTGATGCCCAGGTCGACCAGGATCTGGGCGCCAATGCCGTATTCGCGGCTGTCGATGGGCAGCCCCAGTTCGAGGTTGGCGTCGACGGTGTCGCGGCCCTGGTCCTGCAAGCTGTAGGCGCGGATCTTGTGACCGATCCCGATGCCGCGACCCTCGTGACCGCGCAGGTAGACCAGCGCCCCCAGCCCCTCCTCGGCGATGACGCGCATGGCCTGGTCGAGCTGGATGCCACAGTCGCAGCGCAACGAACCGAACACGTCGCCGGTGAGGCACTCGCTGTGCACCCGCACCAAGACGTCGTCCTCCCCCTGCACGGCGCCCTTGACCATGGCCACGTGCTGCTCACCGTCGAGCACGGACTCGTAGACGTAGCAGGTGAAGTCGCCCCAATCCGTGGGGATGCGGGCCTCAGCGACGCGCTTGACCAACTTCTCGGTCTGGCGGCGATAGCGGATCAACTCGGCGATCGAGATAAGAAGCAGCCCGTGCTCCTTGCAGAACTCGAGCAGGTCGGGCACCCGGGCCATGGTGCCGTCGTCGTTCACGATCTCGCACAGCACCCCGGCCGGGTACAGCCCGGCCATACGAGCCAGATCCACGGCCGCCTCGGTGTGGCCCGCTCGCTTCAGCACGCCACCGTCGGCGTAGCGCAGGGGGAAGATGTGCCCGGGTCGGGCCAGATCGGCGGGATGGGTGGCCGGGTCGATGAGCGACTGGATCGTCGTCGCCCGGTCCGACGCCGAGATGCCGGTGGAGGTGCCGTGGCGGTAGTCCACCGTGTAGGTGAACGCGGTGCGCTGGGCCTCGGTGTTGTCGTGGACCATGAGCGGGATGTCCAACTCATCGAGGCGATCGCCGGTCAAGGGCGCACAGATCACACCCGAGGTATGGCGCACGAAGAAGGCGATCTTCTCGGCGGTGGCCGACGCCGCCGCCATGATGAGATCGCCTTCGTTCTCACGATCCTCGTCGTCGACCACGACGACGATCTCGCCGCGGCCGATGGCGGCGACGGCCTCGGGAATGGTGGCGAAACCGGGAGGCAGGCTGTGCTTGGGGGTCATGACATCCTCGTGTTCTGGGTGAGTTCGGTCAGCACTTCCAAGTGAGCGGCGACCAGGCGCTCGGTGTACTTGGCGATCACGTCGACTTCGAGGTTCACGGGATCGCCCGGGCCCTTCGACCCCAGCGTGGTGACCTCCATGGTGTGGGGAATCACGGCGACGGTGAACCCATCGTCTTGGGGCTGCACCACCGTGAGGCTGATCCCATCGATGGTGATCGAGCCCTTCTCCACGATGTAGCGGAGGATCTCGCGGGGGGCCTGGATGCGCAGGTCGGGGGCCGCGGTGACGATGGTGCCCACCCCATCGACATGGCCTTGCACGAGATGGCCGCCGAGCCGATCCTGCAGGCGGACGGGGCGTTCGAGGTTGACGGGCGAGCCCGGGACGAGCCCCCCCAGGCTGGTGCGGGCGAAGGTCTCGTCGACGACGTCGGCCTCCCACCAGGACTGGCTATCCGATTCACCCCAGGCCACGACGGTGAGGCAACAGCCGTTCACGGCGATGGACTCCCCCATGGCGATGTCGGAGACCACCGTCGTGGCGTTGATGCGCAGCCGGCCACCGTGGCGCGATGCGACCGTGCCCAGCTCCTCGACGATGCCGGTGAACATGATCATGCTCCTGACGTGAGGTCGATGCGGACGTCGTCGCCCAGCAGGGTCACGGCGGTGATGGCTCCGCGCCACAGGTCGCCAATCGTGGGTGCGCCGGGGCCGACAAAGAGGCCGGCCGCGTCATCGCCGCCAAACAACGCCGGAGCCAGGTAGATGACGTAGCGGTCCACCAGGTCCGCGGCGTGGAACCCGTGCGCCACCCGGGCGCCCCCCTCCACCAGCAGCTGGAGCACGCCCCGCCGACCGAGATCGTCGAGGACCTTGTCGAGGGGACCATCGAGCTCCAGCGCCGGGCACACCGCCGCACCGTCCGGCACGGCGCCGAGCACCACCCGGCGCGGCTGTTCGAATCCGGGAGGGAGCTCGTCGTCGGGAAGTCGGACGGTGAGGGCGGGGTTATCGGCTCGCACCGTGCCCGCGCCCACCAGCACCGCGTCGCTGTCGGCCCGCAAGCGATGGGTGTCGGCCCGGGCTTCGGGCCCGGTGATCCACTGGCTGGTTCCATCGGGAGCGGCGGTGCGTCCGTCGAGGGTGGCGGCCAACTTCAGGACCACGAGCGGGCGACCCGTCCGGCGGTGGTGGAGGTAGGGCGCGAGCTGGGTGGTGACGGCGTCCGCGCCTTGGCCGACGTCGACGGTGATGCCCGCGGCCTGGAGCTGGGCGATGCCCTGGCCCGCCACCTTTTCGTCGGGATCGACCAGCGCCACCACCACTCGGGCCACCCCGGCGGCGACGAGGGCGTCGGCGCACGGTCCGGTGTGGCCCACGTGCGAACACGGCTCCAACGTGGTGTAGACGGTGGCGCCTCGGGCCCGCTCGCCGGCGCGGGCCAGGGCCACCACCTCCGCATGGGCGCCACGGCGGCCCTGTGTGGCACCGATGAAGCCGTCATGATCGGGCTCATCGGCCGGAACGATGACGGCGCCGACCCAGGGGCGGGGCGACACGACCCGACGCGCCGTCCATGCGGCGTCGATCGCCTGGCTCATGCGCTCGGTCTCGGTCCTGGCCACGTCGCTCCCTGCATGCAGTGGGCGCGCGCGGCGAGGCCGCATCGCACCCTCGCTCCCATCCGGACTTTCACCGTCGGCCCTGGAATTCCACCAGATCGGCCCTGGCCCGCTCCGAAGAGCCAACCAGGGTTCGCGGACTTTCACCGCCGGTCGGGACTTGCACCCAAAACCCCGCGAGGGGTCTGTCTGATTCTCGGTTGTCATCCAGCCCTTCGGGGGCGGGATGGTCGAACGCGACCACGGTCACATCCAACTTCGACCAGCATACGACCTCGCCCGCCTCAGCGAAACCCCAAAACTAGAACGAGTTCTAGTTTCTCGCCCTCAGGCCCCGTGTTCGGCCAGCCAGACGTCCCCGAAGGCAAACTCCGCCTCGAGGGTCTTGCGGGCGTCGTTCTTGCCCACCCAGTCAGCGATCTTGCCACCGACGAGCGGCACCTTGACGTTCATGGTGATGGTCACTTCGTGGGTGCAGGTCCCCTGCCCCGGCACCAGACTCATGATCCCCGAGAGCTCGACCGGCGCGCCGTCGACCTCCACGGCGAAGGTCCCCTGCCAACCCCCGCCCGTACCGGACCGCCAGGTGTCGGTCTGGCGCATGGTGTTGGTCGGCTTGAGCACCTTGCGGGCGAAGCCAGGCAGGTCGACGTCCACCACCCGTGAGGTGGCCACGGTCAGCTCCTCCGCGGTCTGGGTCACGTCCAGAATTTCGACGTCACGGTGACCCATGCCTTCGTACTTGGCCCGGGTGGCCTCCGCGTCGGCCAGCATGGCCAACACGGCCTCGACCGTCGCCGGGTAGGTGTGCGACTCCTTGAGCTGCATGAGTGTCCTCTCAGTGCGTGGTGGTCTGGCCGGCCAGGAGGCGGAGCACATGGGGGATGACGTCGAGCACGGCCTCGAGCGTCTCGATCGCCCCCTTCGGTGAGCCCGGGGTGTTCAGGATGAGCGCCGTGCCTCGGGTGCCAGCCACGGCCCGCGACAGCCGGCCCAGCGGCGAGACCCCGCGCATGGCCTCGGCCAACCCCGGGGCGTCGCGATCGAGGATGATCTTGGTGCCCTCGGGGGTGAGGTCTCGGGGCCCGAACCCGGTACCGCCCGTGGTGACGACCAGCCCGGCGAAGCCCTCGGCCAGCTCGACCAACGCCTCGCCCACGTTCTCCCGACCATCAGCCACGATGCGGTGCTCGACCACGGCATAGCCCTCAGCGGTGAGCCGCTCGACCAGTCCGGCACCGCCGCGGTCCGCACGCTCTCCCGCGGCGACACCGTCCGACACGGTGAGCACCTTGGCCTGGAGATCGCTCACGTCAAGATCGGCCATGGCGCTGACCTTAGGCCCAACCTGTCCCCCACCCCACTGAC
>Ga0209068_10000266_pt1 | contig 30122 bp, 27 predicted proteins | sample ColStrG_CSR_2012_FD_187200 | JGI IMG/M metagenome (GOLD analysis project Ga0209068, IMG submission 187200) | Freshwater sediment microbial communities in response to fracking from Pennsylvania, USA - Cold Stream Run_MetaG_CSR_2012 (SPAdes)... | ecosystem: Environmental > Aquatic > Freshwater >...
GTCCAGGACAGCGCTGCGCCCGAGCGAGTCGGTGAGCTGGCGGCCCTGGCGTCCGGCTTCCGGTACCTGTGGCACCGCCGGGCGGCCAGGAACGCCTTGCTGGCGCTGGGGGTCTTCCGGATGGCCTTCGGGGTCATGACCGTGGTCATCGTCCTGCTGCAGCGCGTGTCCTTCCACCCGTCCACGGACGCGACGGCAGGTCTGCGCGGGGTGGGTGCCACGTTCCTCGCGGTCGCCGTCGGTGTGCCGATCGGCGCCGCCATGACCCCGGCCGCGGTGCGCCGCTGGGGGTCGGGCTGGTGGATCCCCGCCTTGATGCTGGCGTCGGCAGTCGGGTTGCTCGCGCTCGGCCTGCCCTTCGAGGAGCAGCCGCTGATCGCGGCGGCTCTGCTGTTCGGGATCTGCTCCCAGGGCGTCAAGGTCAGCGTGGACGCGACCGTGCAGCGAACCGTCGACGACACGCACCGCGGCCTGGTGTTCGCCCTCTACGACGTCCTGTTCAACGTCGCCTTCGTTGCCGCTGCGGCCCTGGGGGCGCTCCTGCTGCCCCCGGACGGCGAGTCGGCGCCGGTGCTGGTGGCGACCGCCGTCGCGCTGGCCCTGGCGGGCCTGTGGTACGGGGCCGTGACTCCGCGTCGCGACACCCTTGTGCGCCGCACCAGCTGACCGGCATCCGTGCCCGTGCCCGGCGGCGTTGTCCGCCACCGCCGCCTGATCCCCGCAGGGCTACGCGCCCACCACCTGCTCGGCCCACCACCTGCGCAGCTCAGCCTCCGCCACCTCGTGACCCAGCGGACCGCGGTCCAGACGCAGCTCCATCAGGAATCGGTAGGCGCGACCGACCGCCGGTCCCGGTGTCAGCCCCAGGATCGCCATGATCTGCTCACCGTCCAGGTCCGGGCGCAGCGCAGCAAGGCCCTCCTGCTCCTCCAGCCGCGCGACGCGCAGCTCGAGATCGTCGATGTGCGCGGCGAGCTCTGCCGCCCGCCGCTTGTTGCGTGTCGTGCAGTCAGCGCGGGTCAGCCGCAGCAACCGGCTCAGCAGGGGACCCGCGTCGCGCACGAAACGGCGCACGGCCGAATCCGTCCACTCCCCGCCCCCGTACCCGTGGAAGCGCAGGTGGAGCTCGACCAGGCGGCACACGTCGTCGGTGAGGGCCGCGGAGAACCGCAGCTCCTGCAGCCGCCTGCGAGTGATCTTGGCACCGACGACCTCGTGGTGGTGGAAGGTGACCCCGCCGCCGGGGGCGTAGCGCCTGGTCTTCGGCTTGCCTACGTCGTGCATGAGCGCGGCCAGGCGAAGCACCAGGTCGGGTGCGGGCACCGCACCGGCCGGGTCGGCGTCCTCGAGCTCGATCGCCTGTTCCAGGACTGTCAGGGTGTGCTCGTAGACATCCTTGTGGCGGTGGTGCTCGTCGATCTCCAGACGCAGCAGCGGCAGCTCCGGCAGGACCCGCTGAGCGAGTCCGGTGTCGACCAGGAGTCGCAGCCCCTCACGTGGCGCCGGGGCGCAGATCAGCTTGACCAGCTCGGCCTGGATCCGCTCCGCCGACACGATGTCGATGCGTGCGGCGAGCTCGCCCATCGACTCGACCACGTCAGGGGCGACCGTGAAGCCCAGCTGGACCGCGAAGCGGGCCGCGCGCAGCATGCGTAGTGGGTCGTCGGTGAACGACTCGCGGGGCCCGGCCGGAGTCCTGAGCAGCTTGCGGCCGAGGTCGACCTGGCCCCCGAAGGGGTCCACCAGAGCCCGGTCGGGCAGCCTGATGGCCATCGCGTTGACGGTGAAGTCGCGGCGTCGCAGGTCACCGTCGAGCGTGTCGCCGTAGACGACGTCGGGTTTGCGCGACGACGGATCGTAGGTCTCGGACCGGTACGTCGTGATCTCCAGCCGGTGCCCGTCCTTCTGCGCTGCGACGGTGCCGAACGCGATCCCGACCTCCCAGACCGCGTCCGCCCAGCCGTCGAGCAGCGCCAGGATCTGCGGCGGACGGGCGGAGGTGGTGAAGTCGAGATCGGCCAGCCGGTCCAGGCGCCCGAGCATCACGTCGCGTACCGAACCACCCACCAGGGCGATCTCGTACCCGGCGCCCGCGAAGCGCTCAGCGAGCCTGTCCACGACCGTGGGATGGGTAGCAGGAGCGGCAGACACGCTGGAGAGGGTACGGCTCGTACGATCAGCCGGTGCAACACCCCACAGCGCCGCGCGGGCGCCAGCGCCTACCGGGGGCTGCGACCGGTGGCGCCGGGTGAGGGACAACACCACCGCGGGCCGCCGAGCGTGGGCCGGCGCCGCCGCCGCGGTCATCGCAGCCGTCGTGCTCTCGCCGGGCACCGCGGCCGCCTCGAAGGCTGCGGCCGCCGCGCCAGACCAGGTGTCTGTCGGCGTCGCCTCGATCACACCGCTGGTCCTGCAGTCCGGTAGCACGCTGCACATCTCAGGAGTGCTGCGAAACGTGGGCCGCCAGACCCTGCAGAACGTGTGGATCCAGCTTCGCGTGTCCACCCAGCCCGTCGGCAGCCGAAGCGAGCTGGGCAGTCTCGCAGCGAGCACGGCGCGCCCACCCGGGCAGCTGGTCCCCAGCACCCTTCTGCGACCGGCGGCGCCGCTGCCACCGGGCCGCACGCTGGCCTGGACGCTGGAGGCGACGGCCGCGGAGCTGGCGTTCGCCTCCCCGGGGGTGTTCCCGGTGGCGGTCGAGGTGTCCGCCGACGACCCGACGACCGGCGCAAGGACCCGCTTCGGCACGGCCCGCACGTTCCTGCCCTGGGACCTGGCCTCGGCCCGGCCGACCAAGGTCGCCGTCGTCATGCCGCTGATCGGGACCCCGTCCCGGGGAGCCTCCGGCCAGCTGGTCGCCACCACCGTCGTCGGGGACGTGAAGGGGCGTCTGGCCACCCTGCTCGCATCCGCCGGCGGCCAGAACCTGACCTGGATGGTCGACCCCGACACGCTGGAGAGCATCCGTCAGCTGGCCGACAGTGTGTCGTCCACGCCCACCAGCACGCCCAGCGCCACGCCCACGGCATCCGCTTCCGCGGGGTCGTCAGGACCGGCTGGCTCGACCGGGCCCGGTGTGGCGGGCGCCCTGGTCTCCCCGTCGACCGCCGGCACGCCGACCACGACCGCGACGGCTACCGCGTCCCCCAGCCCGGCCGACCAGGCCGCGGCGGCCGCCCAGCACTGGCTGGCGCTGCTCACGGCCGAGCTGGGGAGCGGGGAGCTCCTCGCCACGCCGTTCGGTGACCCGGACCTGGTCGCGACCGTCCGTGCGGGGCGAGTGAGCGATCTTGCCACGTCGAACACCCTGGGTGCCCAGGTGCTCAGCCAGGTACTCGATGGAGCCGTCCCCGTCGGAAGTGGCCTGGCCTGGCCTGCCGACAGCACCGCGGACAGCCGCACCCTGGCTGCGCTGCCCGGGATCGGCAGCAGTGCCGTGCTCCTGTCCAGCCAGTTCACCCCGACGGTCCGAGCGGTCACGACCTACACCCCGTCGGCCGCGGGACCGCTCGCGGGCACCCCGCTGACCGCCGTGGTGTCCGACCTGGGGCTGTCCACGCTGCTCGCCACGCCCCCGGCCCAGCTGGGCGGGCCGGCGCTGGCCCAGCAGCGGATCCTGGCCGAGCTGGCCATGGTGACCGCCGAGCTGCCGTCCACCCAGCGTTCGGTCGTGCTGGTCCCGCCGCGCCGGTGGAGCCCCGACGCGGCGTACATCCACGGCCTGCTCGATGCGATCGCTGCCGTCCCGTGGGTCAGGCCGGTGACTGTCGGGGACGTGCTGGCCGGTGCGGCGCAGGGGCCCGCCCGCCAGCGTCCTTCATACCCGCGAGCCGTCGCGCGCCGCGAGCTGGACTCCCAACAGTTCGACGGCATCGCCACCGGCCAGGCGACGCTCGACGCCATGTCGGCGATAGCGAGCGACCCGACGGTGTTCCGCGACACCTACACCCGTGCCTTGTTTCGCGCGGAGTCCACCTTGTGGCGAACCGAGCGACCCCAGGGCCTGCGGTACATCAACGCCGTCAACCGGGCGATCGACGCCCAGGCGGGCGCGGTCCGGGTGGTGCAGTCCGGGGCGGTGACCCTCGCGGCGCGCAGCGGCAAGATCCCGGTCACGGTCGAGAACGGGATGGCCCAGACGGTCACCGTGGGCCTGACCGTGGCCGCCGACCCTGACGTACGCCTGCGGGTGACCCAGCCGGCAGCGCAGCAGATCCCAGCCGGGCAGAGCCGCACCTTCGAGGTCTCCGCGGAGGCGACCACGAACGGCAGCGTCCAGCTGATCGTCCAGCTGCAGACCCCGCTCGGCCAGCCCTACGGGGGCACGGTCAGGTTCCCCGTCCAGATCACCGGGTTCGGCGAGGTCGCCCAGGTGGTGGTCGGCGCCGCGTTCGTCCTGCTCACGGTGGCGCTGGTCGTCCGGGTGGCGCGGGCGATCCGCGGCGGCCGCCGCCCCGGGTCACCGTCATCGGTACGCGGGCGGGTCCGGTGACCTCCCAGACCCCCGCCGACCCCCCGGGTCCGGACGGCGCCGTGGACCCGGCGAGCAGCGAACCGGGCATTCTGCGCACGAGCTCGGTGATGGCACTGGGCACCGTGCTCTCGCGCATCACCGGGGTGCTTCGCACCACTGCACTGGCCGCGGCGCTCGGCAGCCTGGGGGTGCTGGCCGACTCGTACAACACCGCCAACACCCTGCCGAACATCATCTACATCATGCTGGTCGGCGGGGCCCTGAACGCCGTCTTCATCCCCCAGCTCGTCGGCCACATGAAGGACGACCCGGACGGCGGGACCGCGTACGCCGACCGGCTGCTGACCTTGGCGGCGACCGCCCTGCTGCTGATCACGGTGGCCGCCGTGGTGGCCGCACCCTGGCTGGCCCGGCTGTACGCGGGATCCAGCTACAGCTCCCGCGAGCTGGAGGTGCTCACAGCCTTCGCCTACCTGTGCCTGCCCCAGATCCTGTTCTACGGCCTGTACGCGCTGTACTCCCAGGTGTTGAACGCGCGCGGGCACTTCGCCGCCCCGATGTTTGCCCCGATCCTGAACAACGCGGTCGTCATCGCCGGGTGCGTCGCCTTCTTGGCGGTGTCCAGCCAGCCGAGCATCGCCACCATCACCGGCGGCCAGATCGCCCTGCTGGGCACCGCCACCACCTTGGGCGTGGTCCTGCAGGCCGTGGCCTTGACTCCGGTGATGGCACGGTCGGGATACCGGTTCCGCCCCCGCCTGGATCTGAAGGGACAGGGCCTGGGCACCGCCGTCGGCCTGGCGAAGTGGACGATCTTCTTCGTCCTGGTCAACCAGGTCGCCTTCTGGGTGATCACCAAGCTGGCGAACGAGGCCGGCGCGCTGGCTGAGCAGAGCGGCACCAAAGGCGCCGGCAGCACCGCCTACGCCAACGCGCAGCTGATGTTCGTCCTGCCGCACTCGATCGTGACGGTCTCGGTGATCACCGCCCTGATGCCGCGGATGAGCCGAGCCGCCCATGGCGGCGACCTGGTCGCGGTGCGCAAAGACCTGGCGCAGGGCATGCGGCTGGTGGCCTCGCTGATGGTGCCGGCCGGGGTGCTGTTCATCCTGCTCGGGCCCCGGATAGCCCAGCTCCTGCTCGGGTACGGGAACACCTCCGACGCGGGGGCCAGGCTGGTGGGCGAGGTGCTGCAGGCGTTCTCGGTGGGAATCGTTGCCTACTCGCTGTACTACGTCCTGCTCCGGGGCTTCTACGCGCTGGAGGACACCCGCACGCCGGCGCTGGTGAACATCGTGACCCAGGCGGTGAACATCGGCGCCGGCTACGCGCTGTACCGGGCCCTGCCCCCGGAGCGTGCAGTCGCCGGACTGGCCTTGGGGTACGCCCTGTCCTCCATCACCGCCACCGCGCTGCTGTGGCTCATCCTGCGCCCGCGCCTCGGCGGCCTGGACACCTACCTGACCGTGCAGGCCCTGGTGCGGCTGAGCCTGGCCGGGGCGGCCGCCGCGCTGGTCGGGCTCGCCGTGATCACCGGTCTGGCCCGGGTGACCGGCGACGGGAAGCTGTCGGCGCTGCTCGTGGTCGCGGTCGTCTCCTTCACGGTGGGCGGGGTGTTCGTCATGGCCGCACGGCGCCTGCGAGTGTCGGAGATGACCGCCGCCGTGGCCCTGGTGAGCAGCCGGCTGCGGCTGCCCGGGCGGGCCCGTCGGGCGCAGTAGGGCGCAGTACCGCGACTGCGCCACTTGAGCGAGGCGCACTCAAGTACGGACCCGTGAACTCCGACTCAGTAGAGGTGACCCGCGACCTTCCTCGCCGTGCCTGGAGCACCGGGTGGTGACCTGGCTGGTCAAGGTGGCCCTGCTGGTCTGCGTCCTGGGGCTGCTTGCCATCGACGGGATCGCGGTGGCAGTGGGCCACCAGCAGGTCGGGGACGCGGCATCCCAGGCAGCCAGCGCCGGTGCGCAGGGGTACGGGTACCAGAAGAACTACGCCGGCGCACTCGGGGCCGCCGAGCGCGCTGCCAAGGACAACGGCGTGGTCTTGTTGCCGCAGGACTTCAGCATCTCCGGGAACATCGTGACTGCGAAGGTGCACGGCACCATCTCGACCATCTGGCTGAACCTGGTCCCCGGCACCGACTCGATGCTGAACCCCACCGAGGTCGCCACCGCTTCCATCGCTCCGTCGTGAAGCACGCCCGAACGGCAGCCCTGCTGACCGCTCTGGTCGCCGCGGTCGCCTCGACCGTGAGCACCACTGGCGGCGTGGCCCTCGCCGACCCGTCGATCACCTCGGCGCGCACGCAGGCGCAGGCGATCGCCGGCCAGGTGGCAGCCCTGCAGACACAAGTCGAAGTCGCCACCGAGCAGTACGACGCGGTCCAAGAACAGCTCGCACAGGTGGTCAGCGCCTACCTGCAGGCCTCCCAGAGCACCGCCGACCTGTCCGCGCTGGCCGACCAGCAGCGCATGGCCAACGTGGCCCGGATCCAGGCCCTGTACAAGTCGGGCGGCCAGCTCGGCCTGCTGGCCCAGGTCCTCGCCGGCACGGACATCAACGACGTCCTGTCCCGCTACGTCGAGGTCAGCCACATCCTGGCCGCGGACTCCAGGGCACTGGCAGGCAGCAACGGCCAGCTCAACCAGGCAACGGCGCACACCGACGCCCTGAGCACCCTGGCGGACCGAAGAGTGGCCCTGCAGGCGCAGGCTCAGCTCGCCCAGGCCCGGATCCTGGGTCTGCTGGACGAGCGCCGGGCCCAGCTCGACTCCGCGAACTCCCTGGTCGCGCGCCTGGTCGCCGCCGACCAGGCCAGAACGGCAGCTGCGGCGGCCGCGGCCGCCGCAGCGACATTGGGAACCACGCTGACACCGCCCCCGCTGCCACCAGGCACACCGGCCGCCGTCGCGGCGGCCATCGCGGCGGCCCGCTCCGTCCTGGGAGCGCCGTACCAGTGGGGCGGGGTCGGCCCCTCGAGCTGGGACTGCTCCGGGCTGACCCAGTGGGCCTACGCCCGGGCCGGCGTCGCACTGCCCCGCACGGCCGCCGAGCAGTGGAACAGCGGAAGCCACCCGGCGCTGACCGAGCTGCAGCCCGGTGACCTGCTGTTCTGGGCGACCAACCCCCTCGACCCGGCGAGCATCCACCATGTCGCGCTCTACCTCGGGGGCGGCTACATGATCGAGGCTCCGCACCCCGGCGCGTTCGTGCAGCTCGTGCCGGTCTACCTCGACGGGTACTACGGAGCCACCCGACCGGTGCCCGCCGGCCCCGGGACACCGGGCACCACGTCACTGGGATAGCCGAGCCGGCCGACGTCAGTTCCCAGCCACGAGGTGCGGGCGGGTACCACCCGGGGCGCTGCCACAGGCCCACGTCCGGACCGCGCACGCACGGTGGCAGGGCGAATATGCCCCCACTGCCCGGCCAGGTTTGCGCGAACGAACCGATCCCGAGCCGGCCGCAGCCCTAGGCTGGTGGCCGATGCGTACCCTTGCCGACCGGTACAGCCTCGAGGACCGTGTCCTCGACGGCTCCCACTGGTCGTACTGGCGAGGCAATGACGGCGTCCTTCGCCGCCCGGTCGGCATCTTGGTGCTGGCCCCCGACGACCCGACCGAGCACGAGGTGATGGCCGCCGCGCGAGCCTCGGCCGGCGCCGAGGACCCTCGGGTGCTTCGCGTGATGGACGTCGTCAGCGATGACGAAGGCACCTGCTTCGTCATCGAGTGGCTGACCGCCGACTCGCTCGAAGAACTTCTCAGCGAAGAGCCGCTCAGCGACCACGACGCGTGGTTCATGGTTCTGGAAGTTGCTCGGGCCCTGGCCTCCACCAGCGCCCAGGGGCTAGGGCACGGTGCGCTCGCACCTCGCTGGGTCCTGCGGGGCGACGACGGCCGGGTCCGGCTGCTCGGGCTCGCAATCGCGGGGGCGCTTCAGGCTCGCGCAGCCGATCCGGCCGGCTCCGACCCGTCCGGCGCCATGGCGACGCGGGACGCTCGCGGGCTCGGGGCACTGCTGTACGCGGCATTGACCGGCCGCTGGCCCGGGGAGCCAGACGAGTGTGCGCTGCCCCCGGCCCCGGAGCAGTCCGGTCACCCGATCCGTCCCCGGATGGTCTTGGCCGGCGTCCCGGCCGAGCTGGACGACGTGGCCGCCAGGGCACTCGGCCTGCCGGGCCGCGGGGAACCGCTGTGCACCGCCGCGGCGGTGGTGGAGGCTCTTGAGCGGGCCGGACGGCGGATGCGTGGCCTGGACACTGACGGTCGCGAAGGAGCGGGCCTCACGGCACGCGGACCGGACCGGTCCACGGGTCCCGGCTGGGTCCAGCCTCGACGGGCACGTCGGCGCTGGATCGGGTGGACCGCCATGCTGGTGGTGCTCGCGGTCCTGGCCGTGCCCGGCTACCTGAAGGTTCGGGCCAGCTCGGCCAGCCCGCCGGCCCCCGCACCTGCCACCGCCGGGCACCCGCCCGCCACCGCGTCGCAGGCCGCGAGCGCCAGCCAGGCTCCGACCGGAACCAGCATCCGGATCGTCGGCGTGCGCGACTTCGACCCCCCGCCGGGTGGCAACGGCACGGAGAATCCTGACCTGGTCAAGTACGCCACCGACGGAAACTTGGCCACCGCCTGGCGGACGGTGCCCTACTACGGGCGACCCGACCTGGGCGGGCTGAAGTCGGGCGTGGGCCTGCTGCTGGACCTCGGCCAGGTCACCGAGGTCGGCGCTGTCAGCGTCAACCTCGTCGGCTTCGGCACCTCACTAGAGCTGCGGAGCTCGACCACGTACCAGCCGCAGGGCGACGACTACACCCCCATCGCCAAGGCCGTGCAGGCCGGCACCTTCGTGACCCTGCGTCCGGTGGCACCGACCAGGGCCCGCTACCTGCTCATCTGGCTCACCTCGCTGCCCGCAGACGCGAACGCCTACCGCGGAGGGATCGCGGAGATCCACGTCTACCGCAGCTGACCGGCACCGACCACCCGGGCAGCGACCACCTCGGCAACGGCGAGGCTGGCCGGTACCGGCACTTCGCCCCCGTACTGTGCACCCATGCCCGACGAGCCGACTCCGGCCGACGACCGGGCGCTGCTTGCGGCGCACCTGGCCGGAGACCCCGAGGCGTTCGGCGAGCTCGTGCGTCGCCATCGTGACCGCCTGTGGGCCGTGGCGCTACGCACGCTCGGTGACCCGGAGGACGCCGCCGACGCCGTCCAGAACGGCTTGATCTCGGCCTACCGTGGTGCCTCGACCTACCGCGGCGAAGCCGCGGTGACCACCTGGCTGCACCGCATCGTGGTCAACGCGTGCCTCGACCTGGTCCGCCGGCGCAAGACGCGCGACGCGGATCCGCTGCCCGACGACGAGCGTCTTCACCCGGCGGACCCGACCGACGCGATCGCCGACCGGGACACCGCGATGGTCATCGAACAGGCGCTGGCCACTCTCCCAGCCGAACAACGGGCTGCGCTTGTCCTGGTAGACGTGCAGGGGTACTCCGTGCAGGACGCGGCGCTGGTCCTCGACTGCCCCGCCGGTACGGTCAAGAGCCGCTGCTCACGCGGCAGGGCCAGGCTGCTACCGCTGTTGGAGCACTTGCGGAACCCAGACGTGGCCTCGGACGTCCCACCCCTGGGCGTCGAGGGTGCGCCCGGAACACCCAGGCCGGAAGGAGGCGCGCAGCGATGACTGAGAACAACGAGCCCACCGCGCCTGACCACGACCTCGCGGCCCGGCGCGAACCCGGACCGGCCGCACTGTCCGAGATGGACGAGGCCTTTGTGAGCCGGCTGCTAGCCGGGCTGCCCGACAGGTCCATGCCCCCGGCGCTGGCCGCCAGGATCGACGCCGCGCTGGCCGCGCTCGACTCAGCCGAGGTCAGTCCCGCTCAGGTCGGCGATCAACAGGCGAGCATGCCCGCGGCCGCCGAGCCGGCCGCCACGGCGACGGTTGTGCCGTTCACCGACGGGCCCCGCAGGACTTCGCGATGGCGCAGTCTGCCCGCACTGCAGGTGGCGGCCGTCGCCGTGCTGGTCGTCGCGGGCGGCGTCGTGGGGGTCAGGGCCCTGTCTGGGCAGTCGCCGAGCGCCGGCGCCAACACGTCAGCTGGAGGCGCCGCCGCCGCCTCCGCGAAACCCGTCATCACCCGCAGTAACCGCGCATACACCGCGACCACGCTTGTTGCGGACGTTCGCACCCTGGTCGCGGGTGGCCCCTCGCTGTACGCCCCCGCCGCATCCGGCGCCAGCCCCCTCGCACAGACGGCCGCAACGGTGGCCGCAGCACCCACCGCGACCAAGCCGCTCGACCCGGCGCTGCGTGCGCTGACCGCCAGCAGCCGGACGCTCGGGCCGTGCGTCACCGCGATCGAGGACGGGCTCGCCGCCTACGTCGCTCCGATCGCGATCGACGCCGGAACCTACAACGGCAAACCCGCCCTGCTCGTGGTCCTGCCCGGGTCAGATGACCCCACCGCCTACGACGTGTGGATAGTCGGCCCGGCGTGCGGCACGAACAAGGACGCCGCGCTGATCCGCTACCAGTCGGTCCCCCGCGGCTGACCGGCCCGGAATGTCGGGCCCGTAGGATTCGTTGTGGAGTCGAACAAGAAGGACTGACGACTCCACGTCATCGGCGTGGCCCGCCGGCCAAGAACTGCAACACGGAAAGGCGCACGCCGAGCATGGACGACCTGCGTGACGTGATCATCATCGGCTCCGGACCCGCCGGCTACACCGCTGCGGTGTACGCGGCACGCGCCAACCTGCGGCCACTGGTCTTCGAAGGATCGGTCACGGCGGGTGGCGCGCTGATGAACACGACCGATGTCGAGAACTTCCCCGGCTTCCCCGAAGGGATCATGGGGCCGGCGCTGATGGACAACCTTCGCCAGCAGGCCGAGCGGTTCGGCGCCGAGCTGGTTGCCGACGACATCGTCGAGGTCGACCTTCGCTCGGACATCAAGGTGGTCACCGACGGCTCAGGCGCGGAACACCGCAGCCGCACGGTCATCATCGCCACCGGCTCGAAATACCGCGAGATCGGCCTCACCAACGAGAAGCGCCTGTCCGGACACGGCGTCTCGTGGTGCGCCACCTGCGACGGCTTCTTCTTCCGCGAGCAGGACATCGCCGTGGTCGGCGGTGGCGACTCGGCCCTGGAAGAGGCCACGTTCCTCACCCGCTTCGCCCGCTCGGTCACAGTGATCCACCGCCGCGACAGGCTGCGGGCATCCAAGATCATGCAGGACCGCGCCACCGCCAACGACAAGATCCGGTTCGCCTGGAACGCTGAGGTCGTCGAGGTGCTGGGTGAGGACCGGATGGCCGGGGTGCGGCTGCGGGACACCCAGACCGGACAGGAGCGCGACCTGGATGTGACGGGGCTGTTCGTGGCGATCGGGCACCACCCGCGCAGCGACGTCTTCGTCGGGCAGGTCGACCTGGACGAGGCCGGATACGTCCTGGTCGAGCACCCCAGCACCCGCACCAGCCTGGCTGGGGTGTTCGGCTGCGGCGACGTAGTCGACCACACATACCGTCAGGCCGTGACAGCTGCTGGTACCGGGTGCGCGGCGGCCCTGGACGCCGAGCGGTACCTCGCCGACCTCGCCGACGCGTCCGCAGACGCCTACGCCCCGACGGACACTCGCACCGCGGGCGAGCTGGCGTCCTCCCCAAGCTGAACCTCCGGAACGCGACCACAAACCGTCCGACGTCACACCTGCCCACCGAGCACGAAGACCGATCAGGAAGGAACTCCCCGTGGGAGCCAACACCCCCGCCGTTACCGACGAGTCGTTCGCCGCCGACGTGCTCCAGAGCGACAAGCCGGTGCTCGTCGACTTCTGGGCCGAGTGGTGCGGGCCGTGCCGCCAGGTGGCGCCGATCCTGGAGGAGATTGCCTCGGAACACTCGGCGGCCTTGACGGTGCTGAAGCTCAACGTCGACGAGAACCCCCGAACGTCTGCCTCGTACGGCATCGTCTCGATCCCGACCATGGGTGTGTTCCGAGACGGCGTCATGGTCAAGCAGATCGTGGGAGCCAAGCCCAAGGCGGCGCTGCTGCGGGACCTGGCGGACTTCCTCGCCTGAGGCCCCCGGCGCTCGGGGAGGCCCCGAGCGACCAGCCAGCTGGCGATCCGGCCCGGCAGGTAGCGGGCGTGCCCGCCACACGCGCTGGCGCCAGGCATCCGGGATCCGCGGCTAGCATTGCCCACCGGAGCGTCCGCGACCACCGAGGAGGCAGCCCCGTGCGGCAGACGGCAACGCCTGTGTACCGCATGGGCGACTGCGGTCCGGCCGTGGCGGAGATCAGGGCCAGGCTGGTGGTCCTGGGACTGCTCCCGGGCAGCCTGAACGAGCTGCGCGGGACTTCCTACGACAGCGCGGCCTTCGACCACGCGGTCGACGCGGCCGTACGCGGGTTCCAGCAGCAGCGCGGCGCGAGTGTGGACGGAATCGTCGGACCGCAGACCTGGCGGATGCTCGATGACGCCCGGTGGCGCCTGGGTGACCGGGTGCTCTGGTTCGCCCCCAGCCACCTGCTCAGCGGGGACGACGTCGTCGAGCTTCAGCAGCGGCTGCTCGGCCTGGGTTTCGACGCAGGACGAGCTGACGGGATCTTCGGCCGCGAGACTGAGACGGCGCTTCGGGACTTCCAGCTCAACGTGGGCATCCTGGCGGACGGCACCTGCGGGCCGGCCACCTTCAAGGCGCTGGCCCGGCTGACCCGCACGGTCGCCGGCGGAACCCCGGCGGCGCTGCGTGAGGCCGAGGCGATCCGCAGCGCCGGCCCCAGGCTGGCCGGCAAAGTGGTGGTCATCGACCCAGGCCATGGGGGAGCCGACCCGGGCAACACCCGTGACCAGCTCGTCGAGGCAGACCTTGCGCTTGACCTCGCGGCCCGCGTCGAAGGCCGACTCAGCGCCACCGGAGTCACGGCGTACCTGACCCGCGGCCGGCTCGCTGTCCAGGAGGCCCCCCCGGACGAGGCCGCGCGCGCCACTACGGCGAACTCCCTGGGTGCGGACCTGCTGCTCTCCCTGCACATGGACACCTGCCCGTCGGCGGCGGCCAACGGCACCGCCACATATTTCTACGGGCACCGGGCACATGGGACGAGGTCGGCGATGGGCGCCCGCTTCGCCGACCTGCTGCAGCGCGAGCTGACCACCCGCACTGATCTGCTGGACTGCGGAACACACGAGAAGACCTGGGACCTGCTGCGCCGGACCCGGATGCCCGCGGTGCGCCTGGAGCTCGGCTACCTGAGCCACCCCGGGGACGCCGCCCGAATTGCCGACCCAGGCTTTCGCGACGTGGTCGCGGAGGCGATCGTCGCGGCAGTCCAGCGCCTGTACCTGCCACCTGAGGAGGACGCCCCTACCGGGTCCATCCTGTTACCGGACCTTGTGGGCGGATAGGGACCGCGTCCGATGTCACAGACCGCGTCGGGGATACCGTGGTCGACCGCCCCCCGCGGGCTGCTCCAGCCGGGAAGGGGCGCACCACCCCGACCAGGCGTTCCCAGGCACCTTCGACGTCCTCCCGCCAGGACAGTGACGTTCGAAGGTCCAGGCGCAGCCGCGGATTCCGGGCGTGCTCACGCACAGTGACGAAACCCACCGACTCCAGGTAGCTGGCAGCGACGATGCAGCCCTCCTGTCCGACGCCGCCGTACGCCTCGATCGCCCGCACGCCGCGCTTGACCAGGTCCTTGGCCATCGTCTGGACCAGGACCCTTCCGATGCCGCCCCCGCGGTGGCGTTCGACGACCCGCAAGGTCATGAGCAAGACGGCGTCCGAGGCGACGGGGGCCGTCGGGAACGCCGCGGCCCTGGGCACGTAGGCGGGCGGCGCGTACAGGAGGTAGCCCACAGGCTCCTCATCGAGGTAGGCCAGCAGGCCGCACGGCCCCCAGCCGCTGGTGGTCGAGCTCACCCAGGCCCGCTTGGCCTGCAGCGCGTCCGAGGCGTCGTCCGCCACGAACCCGTTGGCCGGGCCCAGCTCCCAGAACGCGCACGCCGCACACGGCAACGGCAGGTCCGCCAGGGTCTGGGCGGTGACCTGGACGATCTGGCGGGTCATCTTCGCGCTCCTGGAGGGTGGGCCGTGGGGCCGGCGACGGGTGTCGGACAGGCGAGGGACGGGACCGCCGGCTAGCTGCGCGCCGCCTGCGCCACCGCGGGCAGGCTTCGGTCCGGCAGCACCACGCGATGGTCGGGTGAGGGTGCCGGAGGCCGGTAGCCCGAGCTGCCCTTGACCTGTTCCCGCGGGCGGACGAGCTCGGCGAGGAACGCCGCGGCCGCACCGAGCGCCAGTCCGGTCACGACCCATCGAATGACTTTCATCAGCAACCTCCGGGGGGTCGCGGCCCGGTGACGCTCCGGCGTACGGCACCCTTGGACGATACGAAGCCGTACGGGACGAGCGCCCGTGCGCTGGTACGGGACAATGTATGCACCAGCACTGTAGGCCGGTGTCGCAGTCCCATGCTCGGGAGGTGGCGGAGTTGGCTGACGAACCGACGTCCTCCCCCCCTGCCCGCGGGTCGCGCCTGGACCCCTTCGTCGACGCCTACGCCGAGCGGGCGCGGACGATGATCGCCTCGGAGATCCGGGCCCTGTTCTCCGTGGCATCGCGACCCGAGGTCGTCTCGCTGGCCGGGGGGATGCCTTTCGTCTCGGCACTTCCGCTGGACTCCATCGCCGAGACGTTCCGACGGCTGATCGCCGAGCGGGGGGCGGCCGCCCTGCAGTACGGGTCGGGGCAAGGCGCCGTCGCCCTGCGGGAGCAGATCGCCGGCCTGCTGATGCCGATGGTGGGCGTGACGACGCACCCAGACGACGTCGTCGTCACGGTGGGCTCCCAGCAGGCTCTGGACCTGGTGACCCGGATCCTGTGCGACCCAGGAGACGTCGTGGTCGCAGAGGCGCCGTCCTACGTGGGCGCGCTGTCGGTGTTCGCCGCCTACCAGGCCTCGGTCGTGCACGTCGCGATGGATGAGCACGGCCTGGTGCCCGCAGCCCTGCGAGAGGCAGTGGACGCGCTCGCCCGCCAGGGACGTCGCCCCAAGTTCCTCTACACGATCCCGTCCTTCCACAACCCCGCCGGCGTGACCCAGCCACAGTCACGGCGGGTCGAGGTGCTGAGCATCTGCTCCTCCTACGGCATCCCGGTGCTCGAGGACGACCCGTACGCGCTGCTGGGCTTCGACGGAGTTGTCCCGCGGGCGCTGCGGGCCGACGACGGCGAGGGGGTGCTGTATCTGGGCTCGTTCTCCAAGACCTTCGCCCCCGGCCTGCGGGTCGGCTGGGTGGTGGCTCCGCACGGCGTCCGGGAGAAGCTCGTGCTCGCCGCCGAAGCCTCCGTGCTGTGCCCGTCCGAGCTCAGCCAGCTCGCCGTCTCGGCGTACCTGGCCGAGCAGCCGTGGTGGGACCAGGTCAAGGTGTTCCGCGAGCTCTACCGGGAACGTCGAGACGCTCTGCTGGACGCGATGGCGTCACAGCTTCCCGCCGGTACGACCTGGACGGTGCCCGATGGCGGCTTCTACTCGTGGGTGCAGCTTCCACAGGGGCTGGACGCGACGTCGATGCTGGCCCGAGCAGTGACCGCGCGGGTAGCCTACGTCCCCGGGTCGGCCTTCTACGCGGGCGCGGCCAAGGACCTGGGCCGGTCGTTCCTGCGGCTGTCCTACTGCTACCCGGACCCCGACCGGATCCGCGAGGGGGTGCGCCGGTTGGCGTCAGTGGTCTGCGCCGAGCTCGAGCTGTTCGCCACGTTCGGCTCCAGCTCCGGAGCCGGCGGCGCCGTCCCTGGCCATGGTGGCTCCGCGTCGGACGTCCCCGGGCCGGCCACCGCGTGAGCGGCGCCGACGTCCGCGTCGTCGTTCTGGCCGGCGGTCTGTCCCACGAGCGCGACGTGTCACTGCGTTCAGGGCGACGGGTGGCCGAAGCTCTGCGCGCCAACGGCGCGGACGTCACCGTCGCCGACGTGGACGCCGGGCTCCTGGCGACCCTCGCCGCGGACCCGCCGGATGTCGTCGTCCCGCTGCTGCACGGCGCCAGCGGGGAGGACGGGGCGCTGCGCGACGTGCTGGGCCTGCTCGCGCTGCCCTACGTGGGCTCGGTGCCCCGGGGCTGCCGGGTGGCCTTCGACAAGCCGGTGGCCAAGACAGTTGCGACGTCGGCCGGGCTGGCGACCCCGTCATCGGTGACGTTGCCGCAGACCACGTTCCGCGAGCTCGGGGCAGCCGCGGTGATGGCGGCCCTGGTGGACGCCCTCGGGATGCCGCTGATGGTCAAGCCTGCCCGTGGCGGGTCATCCCTGGGCGCGGCGGTGGTCAGAACTGCGGCCGAGCTGCCAGCTGCCATGGTCGGCTGCTTCTCCTACGGCGACACCGCCCTGGTCGAGCACTTCGTCACCGGGACCGAGGTCGCCGTCTCGGTCATCGACACCGGCCACGGCCCGGTCGCCCTGCCCGGGGTGGAGGTGGTCCCCGATGGCGGGTTCTACGACTACTCCGCCCGCTACACGGCAGGGGCAACGGAGTTCTTCGCTCCGGCAAGACTGCCGTCCGCGGTCCTGCAGGCGTGCAGCGCCGCGGCGGTGTCCGCTCATGCCGCTCTCGCGCTGCGTGACCTTTCACGGACCGACCTGATCGTCGACGCTGAGGGCGCGGTGTGGTTCCTGGAGGTCAACGTCGCCCCAGGGATGACCGAGACTTCGCTGTTCCCCCAGTCGGTCACGGCCGGCGGGCTCGACCTGGGAGTGCTGTGGCGGGGCCTGGTTGACAATGCCCTGGCACGAGGAGCTTGCTGATAACGTCCGTTTGTCGACTTACCGACTGTTACCGGCCGGCTCCTCCGTGGCTCGTTCACCGGGGGCCATCAGCTGCAGGATCCGCTGGAGGTCGTCGAGCGACCCGAAGTCGATCGTCACAGTTCCCCTGGTGCGCCCGACGTCGACCCGGACCCGCGTCTCGTACCGGTCGGACAGGCGCGCCGCCAGCTCAGACAGTCCCGGCGCGGTGAGCCTTCGGCTGCGGGGCCGAGCCCGTTTGCCCTCAGCCAGGTCATTACCGAGAGTGACGATCTCCTCGGTCGCCCTCACGGACAGGCCCTCGGCGACAATGCGGTGCGCGAGCTTTTCCTGGGCCTCGGCACTGTCAAGGCCCAGGAGGGCGCGGGCGTGCCCGGCTGAGAGGACTCCTGCCGCGACCCGGCGCTGGACTGCGGCCGGAAGCCTGAGAAGTCGCAGGGTGTTCGAGATCTGCGGGCGAGAACGGCCGAGCCGCACGGCGAGCTCGTCATGGGTGCAGCCGAAGTCCCGCAGGAGCTGGTCGTAGGCTGCGGCCTCCTCCAGCGGGTTGAGCTCGCTTCGATGCAGGTTCTCCAGCAGCGCGTCGCGCAGCAGGTCCTGGTCGCCGGTCACCCGCACGATGGCCGGGATGGCGGTGAGGCCGGCCTCACGGGCGGCCCGCCATCGCCGCTCGCCCATCACGAGCTCGAAGCGGTCACCTGGCAAGGGACGGACCACGATCGGCTGCAGGAGTCCGACTTCGCGCACCGAGTGCGCGAGCTCGGCGAGTGCCTCGTCGTCGAACACGCTGCGTGGCTGCCGCGGGTTGGGCACGATCGCGTCCAGCGGGATCTCATCGAAGTACGCGGCCACACGCGCCGGCGCCGCTCCCGCTGCTCGATCAGCCCTGCTCTCAGGGCTGCTCTCTGGGCCGCCCTCAGCGTCGCTCGCAGAGCCGCTCCCAGGGTCGCGCTCAGAGCCGACCTGAACGCCGCCCTGGTAGGCCAGGGAGACAGCCTGATCGTCGACGATGCTCGGGGGTGCCTCCTGCGGCGGTGGGCCGGACGGGATCAGCGCCCCGAGCCCTCGACCGAGACCACCGCGACGTACGTTCATCCCAGACACTCCAACCTTGGTGCGACGGGCCCATTGACGACAGGTAGCTCAACCACCGTACGGCTCAGCCTGCCGCGCCAGCTCGCGCGCGGCCTCGAGATAGGACAGCGCACCGCTGGAGCCCGGATCGTAGGTCATGACCGTCTGGCCATAGCTGGGCGCCTCGCTGACCCGCACCGAGCGGGGAATGAGCGTCTTGAGCACCCGGTCTCCAAAATGGGTGCGCACCTCGTCGGCGACCTGGGCTGCCAGCCTGGTCCGCGCGTCGTACATGGTGAGCAGGATCGTCGAGATGTGCAGTGGCGGGTTGAGGTGGGCCTTGACCAGATCCACGTTCCGGACCAGCTGGCCCAGGCCCTCAAGCGCGTAGTACTCGCACTGGATCGGGATGAAGACTTCCTCGGCTGCGACCATGGCGTTGACGGTCAACAGACCCAGAGAGGGCGGGCAGTCGATGAGCACATAGTCCAGGTCGTCACGATCGCGACGGTAGGCGTCCAGCGCGCGAAGCAACCGCGACTCGCGGGCCACCAGCGACACCAGCTCGATCTCGGCACCGGCCAGATCGATGGTCGCTGGGGCCGCGGACAGTCCCGGGATTGCCGGCACCTCCTGAACGACGGAGCCGAGCGGTTCCCCCTCCACGAGGACCTCGTAGATGCTCGGCGTACCGGACGGGTGGGGAACGCCCAGCGCCGTCGACGCGTTCCCCTGAGGATCCAGGTCAAGCACCATCACGCGCAGACCGCCGAGGGCCAGGGCCGCCGCCAGGTTCACAGTCGTCGTCGTCTTTCCGACGCCGCCCTTCTGGTTCGACACCGTGAGCACCCTGGTACGAGACGGTCGCGGCAGATCCGCAATTCGTCCCGCTCTGACCTGCGCAGCCGTCGCCGCCGCCCGGGCGATCGGAGTGTCGTCGCCTGCTCCTGTCGGCTCGGTTTCACGTGAAACAACGAGCTCGAGGACTCGGTGCGCCTGGTCGGACCCTGGGCCGCTCACGCCGGCTTCCCTCCCGCTCCAGTGCGCCCTGCGGCCCACGGGGCACTTCCCCCGCGCTGGATCCGCACCACAGTCGTCGGGGGATCCACCACCCCCTCGCCGACGATAATCAGCTCGGCGCACACCCCACCCATCGCCTGCAGGCTCGGACGCGCGGCACGCAGCTCGTCCGCCGCGGCCGCCCCTTTCAGAGCCAACAGCACCCCGCCCTGCCGCAGCAATGGCAGGCACCACCCGGCCAGGCGCTCGAGCGGAGCGACCGCCCTGGCGGTCACCACGTCCCGGGACGGTCGGGCCCGGGCCCGCTCCTGGGCCTGCATTCGGGTCACGGTCACGTTGGTCACGCCGAGCGCGTCGATCGCCTCCTGTAGAAAGACAGTCCTGCGCAACAACGGCTCGACGAGCGTCACCGACACGTCGGGACGTTGAACGGCCAGAACCAGACCCGGTAGGCCCGCTCCGCTACCGACGTCGTCGACTTTGGCTCCAGGAGGGACGAGCTCCTCGATCACGGCGCAGTTGAGCAGGTGGCGCTCCCAGACTCGCGGAACCTCACGAGGTCCGATCAGGCCGCGCTCGGCACCGGCAGTTGCCAGCAGATCGGCGTAACGGAGCATGACCGGCAGTCGGTCCCCGAACACGGCCAGCGCCGCGGCCGGGGGATCGGGTGCCCGCGTTTCACGTGAAACGTCGGCCGCGGAACCAGTCACGCCGGGCGGACCACCACATACCGCATCGGCTCCACACCCTCAGACTCGCTGACCAGCCCCGCTGCGGCCACCGCATCGTGCACGATCTTCCGCTCGAACGGCGTCATCGCCGACAGCGACACGGGCTCACCCGAGCTCTTGACCTGCTCCGCCGCACGGGTGCCGATCTCGGTGAGATCGACCCGGCGCCGGGCGCGGTGGCCCTCAATGTCGAGCATCAGCCGGCTGCGCTCGCCAGTCTCGCGGAGCACTGCCAGCCGGGTGAGCTCTTGCAGAGCGTCCAAGACCTCACCGTTGCGCCCGACCAGGTGGCCGAGCTCACCTCCGGCGATCGAGACCGCGGCCCGGTCACCGTCGATGTCCATGTCGATGTCGCCATCGAGGTCAGCGATGTCGAGGAGCCCCTCGAGATAGTCAGCAGCGATGTCCCCCTCGGCGACCAGTCGCCGTCGGTGGCTGCTCTGACCACCGTCGTCGGAGCCAGCGCCGTCCGGGTCGTCCTGCCCTCCGTCAGCGCGCGAGCTGTCGTCGGGCTCGGGCTCGGGCTCGGCGGCATCCTGGTCTACGGGTTCGTGGATCGGCTCGGTCAAGGCTTGCTCCGGTGGTCAGGCACGGCAGGTGCGGTGGGAGGTGCACAGTCGGGACGCTCGTTCGGTGCCGGCGGATGCCCAGCCCGGCAGGGGGATCGACAGATTCAGGTGGACTTCTTCGGTGGACTGCTCCGCTTGGCCCGCGGCTCACGTTTGGGCTGCTGGCGGACCGGCTTCACCTCGACGACCTCCGTGACCACCGGCGCCTGCTCGACTGTTACGTCTTTGGCCACCTTTGCGGCCGACCGCTCAGCCTGCCGTTTCTCCAGAGCCTCCGCGGCGGCGCTGCCCGGCATCGGATTGCGGCGTATCACGTAGAACTGTTGTCCCATCGTCCACAGGTTGGTCGTCAACCAGTAGATGAGAACGCCGATCGGGAAGTTGATGCCGAAGACCGCGAACATCGCCGGAAAGACGTACAGCAGGATCTTCTGCTGCTGCATCATCGGGTTCGCCTGGCCGAGCGGCTGGTTCTTGACCATCAGCTGACGTTGGGTCGTGAAGGTCGTGGCGGTCATCAACAAGATCATCACGGCGGCGACCACGCGCGTGGTCATCGAGCCCTGGTTGTGGATGAAGCTGTCCGCGATCGGGGCACCGAAGACTGTCGCCGCGCGCGCCTGGTCGACCGTCGCCTGGTTGAGGACCCCGACCGGTTGCCCCTTGGCGACGTAGGAGAGCACGTGGAACAAGGCGAAGAAGAAGGGCGACTGCACCAAGATCGGAAGGCAGCTCGACAGCGGATTGGTCCCGGTGTCCTTGTAGAGCTTCATCATCTCTTCGGACTGCTTCTGGCGATCGTTCTTGTACTTGGTCTGGATCGCCTTCATCTGCGGCTGGAGCAGCTGCAGACCTCGCTGAGCCTTGATCTGCTTGACGAACAAAGGGATCAGGCAGATCCGGATCAAGACCACGAGCATCACGATCGCCAGAGCCCAGGCTGCACCACTGGCGGGGGCGAAGATGACGCTCCACATGTTGTGGAAGACCAGCAGCACCCACGACACCGCGTTGTACAGCGGGTTGAGCAGGCTGTTGAACAGAGCCACCTCAGACTCCCGTCAGGGTTGTCACGCCGCCGGGCCCGGAGTCGGGCCGAGCGTCGGAGCGGACCGAGGACGGCTCCCGCCGGGCTGGGACGTGATCGACGCCGCCCGGTGTCCAGGGGTGGCAGCGCCCAAGGCGCCGGACTGCGAGCCAGCCGCCGCGCACCAGTCCGTGCACGCGCAACGCCTCGACGGCATAGGCGGAGCAGGACGGGTAGTAGCGGCACGACGACGCAGTCCAGGGGGAGATCACCCGCTGGTACACCCGGATCATGGCGACGGCGACCAGGGCCGGGGCTCGACGCAGGCTTGACCAGCTCGGACGGTGCCGGCTCAACCTCGCCATGACGGTCACAGTCGGACCTGCTCGGGCCTGAGCAGGCGCGCCAGACAGGCGTCCAGGTCCGCGCCGAGCTCGGCATAGGACGCCGAGGCTGCCGCCGGAAGCGCGCGGACCACCATCGACGAGCCGGGCGGCATCGCATCGAGGCGGTCATGGACCAGGGCGCGCAGGCGCCGGGTCACCGCATTGCGCACCACTGCACCTCCTACAGCCTTGCTCACGACGAACCCAGCCCTCGGCGGGCCGGGCGCGGCGACCAGACCGGACGGACTGACCGCGAGGTGGACCACCAGGTAGTGCCGACCGCTTCGTCGACCTCCACGAACGGTAGCCGTGAATTCAGTGCTGCGGCGCAGCCGGTACCTCTCCGCCAGCACGCGGTCAGGCAGAGAGCTCGGCGCGGCCCTTGCGGCGCCGTGCAGCGAGGACAGCACGGCCGGCGCGCGTCCGCATCCGCAGCCGGAAGCCATGGGTCTTGGCCCGGCGCCGGTTGTTCGGCTGGAAAGTGCGCTTGCTCACGGGGAGGCTCCTGGTGACGGCTGGAACTGTGGAGGAAGTCGGCCGCGGGGAAGTCGGCTACCACCGGACGCTCACGACGGAAGAGAAAACCCTCGCGGGCACGCGACAACAGCCGCCGAGACCTCGGCTCGTCTACGGTACGGGCGCCTGAGTACCGGGTCAAACTGGTGCCCGCCGGGCGGCCGCGCCAGGCAGTGGGGACCCCAACCCGCCATCATCCACCCCGGCCCAGCGGGTGTACGGTGCGACACGCCGCAGTTGCCTTCGATCCTCGCCCCATCGACCGTGCACAGGCTGTGGACGACGATGTGGACGATTGGTACATCTACGACCGAGGAGACCCACGCCGGTGGCCGATTTGCCCGACGACCAGGCTGCCGAAGTAGCGGCTGACCGGCTTGCACTGGTGTGGGGCCGCACCTTGTCCGGCCTCGCGGACGGGACTTTGTCCCCGCAACACCACGCATTCCTGCGGCTTACCCGCCCGATGGCCGTCGTCGGAGACACGGTGCTGATCGCAGCTCCCAACGACTTCGCACGAGACGTGATCGAGAACCGGCTGCGCACCGTCTTGACGGCGGCCCTGTCCCGCGAGCTCGGCACCGAGGTGCAGATTGCGGTCACCGTCGACCCCGGCGCCGCGGGCACCGAGTCACCCTTGGACGACCTGACCGACGACGTCGCCGACGGCACATTCGCGGCTGACCTGGACGCCGCGTCCGGTCAACCGGTGAAGGACCCGTTCGTCCCCACGCCGACCCGGCCCGGGTCCGGCCAGCAGGGCCCTCGGCGGGACGTCGAGCCCAGCCGGCTGAACCCCAAGTACACCTTCGACACGTTCGTGATCGGCTCCAGCAACCGGTTCGCGCACGCGGCTGCGGTGGCCGTGGCCGAAGCCCCTGCCAAGGCGTACAACCCACTGTTCGTCTATGGCGAGTCAGGGCTGGGCAAGACTCACCTGCTCCACGCGATCGGCCACTACGCCCGCAACCTCTACAGCGGGGCGCGGGTGCGCTACGTCAGCTCCGAGGAGTTCACGAACGAGTTCATCAACTCGATCCGCGACGACAAGGCCTCAATGTTCCAGAGCCGCTACCGCGAGGTCGACGTGCTGCTCGTGGACGACATCCAGTTCCTGCAGGGCAAGGTCCAGACGCAGGAGGAGTTCTTCCACACGTTCAACACCCTGCACAACGCCAACAAGCAGATCGTCATCACATCGGACAAACCCCCCAAGCTGCTGGGCGAGTTCGAGGAACGGATGCGCTCCCGCTTCGAGTGGGGCCTGATCACCGACGTACAGCCACCCGACATCGAGACCCGGATAGCCATCCTGCGTAAGAAAGCCGCCCAGGAGCGGCTCTCTGCGCCACCGGAGGTCCTTGAGTACATCGGCAGCAAGATCTCCACCAACATCCGTGAGCTCGAGGGTGCACTGATCCGCGTGACGGCCTTCGCCAGCCTGAACCGCCAGCCGGTCGACCTGGCCCTGGCGGAGGTTGTCCTGAAGGACCTGATCACGGACTCGACCGGGCCTGAGATCACCTCGGCCACGATCATGGCGCAGACCGCCGCCTACTTCGGGCTGTCCATGGAAGACCTGTGTGGCTCGTCACGCTCGCGCGTCCTGGTGACGGCCCGGCAGATCGCGATGTACCTGTGCCGCGAGCTGACCGATCTGTCTCTGCCGAAGATCGGCCAACAGTTCGGAGGACGCGACCACACAACGGTCATGCACGCGGACCGCAAGATCCGCCACCTGATGGCCGAGCGCCGCAGCGTCTACAACCAGGTCACCGAGCTCACGAACCGGATCAAGTCCCAGACGCGCTCGTGAGGACACGCAGCCATCGCCCGCAGCGCCGCGGTGGCATGGACGGCATGGGGGCGGCCTTGTCGTCGCCGAGCCGGCACGGACCGACATTGCCACGCTCTGCAACCGATCTGCCACCAGGATGACCCTGCGTACACACCCTGTGGACAACCCTGTGGATCTGTGGATCCTGGGTGCACGGACCTCTCCGGCTGTGGATAACGACTGCCAGGCAACCGTGGGTCTGTGGACGCTCCGTGGAAAACTCGGACAAGCCGGTGGACGGCCGGCGAACGGGGCGGCGAAGTCCACCGACCCGGACAGAGCGTCCCCGACTTATCCACAGTCACTGTGGATGGCGACACGCATAGGCACCTGCGCAGATCATGGTTTTCCCCAGTGTCCACCGGCCCTATGACTACTGCGTAAAGAGACATCGATGAGGCAACATCCTCAAGTCATCCTGGAGGTGAACTGGGGACGCCCGAAAGCCATAGGGTGACGTCCGCCGCAGGATGTTCCGCGGACGTGATCTGATGTGCGCGACCATGTGCCGAAGTACGCGGCCCAAGCTCCGAGGAGGTTCCGTGCGATTTCGGGTCGAGCGAGACGCTCTCGCCGAGGCGGTGGCCTGGACTGCACGTAGCCTTCCGGCGCGCCCTCCGGTCCCGGTCCTGGCGGGTCTGCTGGTGGAGGCCTCCGCTGACGGGCTTACCCTGTCCGGTTTCGACTACGAGGTCTCTGCTCGGGTCGTGATCGCGGCGGACGTGCTCGAGCCCGGTCGCGCCCTGGTCAACGGACGGCTGCTCGCCGAGATCACCAAGGCCCTGCCTGCCCGCCCAGTGGAGATCAGCACCGATGGACCCAAGGTGCAGCTGGTGTGCGGCAGCGGACGGTTCTTGCTGCTGACGTTGCCGGTCGAGGACTACCCGACGCTTCCGGACATGCCCGCCCTGACTGGCACCCTGCCCAGCTCGCTGTTCGCGACCGCAGTCGCCCAGGTCGCCATCGCGGCAGGCCGGGATGACACCCTCCCGGTCCTGACCGGTATCCGGGTGGAGATAGACGGTGACACTCTGACACTTGCCGCGACTGACCGTTACCGCCTTGCCGTCCGGGAACTCACCTGGCGTCCGGAGCAGACAGGTCTGGACGCGATCGCCCTCGTCCCGGCGCGGACCCTGGCGGAAACGGCCAGGTCGTTGGCGGGTGTCGAGACGGTCGCGGTGGCGCTGGCGAACGGCGCATCGGGTGAGGGGTTGATGGGATTTGACGGAGGGGGCCGGCGGACGACGACCAGGTTGCTGGAGGGGGAGTTCCCCAAGTACCGGGCGCTGCTGCCCTCTGAGGCCCTGACCGTGGCCGATGTCGACACCGCCGCCCTGGTCGAGGCTGTCAAGCGGGTCGCGCTGGTGGCGGAGCGCAACACCCCGGTCCGGCTTGCCTTCACCTCGGGCGAGCTGCAGCTCGACGCCGGAAGCGGCGACGAGGCGCAGGCGACGGAGTCGCTGGCCTGTGCTCTGGACGGTGAGGCAATCAGCATCGCGTTCAACCCACAGTTCCTCCTGGACGGGCTGGGGGCGGTGGATGCGGCGGTGTCCCGGTTGTCCTTCACCACCTCCACCAAGCCCGCCGTGCTGACCGGTGGTGCCGACGCCGACGGGGTCTCGACAGGGGTCTCGGGAACTGGTGGGGCCTACCGCTACCTGCTCATGCCGGTCCGTCTGTCCGGCTGACGCTCGCCCGCCGCCCGCGTGTACGTCGCCCACCTGTCACTGTCGGACTTCAGGTCCTACCCCGAGCTCGAACTGCCCCTGGACGCGGGCGTGACGGCTCTGATCGGACCCAACGGTCAGGGCAAGACCAACCTCGTGGAGGCGATCGGCTACGTCGCGACCCTCGGCAGCCACCGGGTGGCCAACGACGCACCTCTGGTCCGGTTCGGGGCGCAGCACGCGATCGTGCGGGCCAGCGTTGTCCGCGACGCGCGCGCCACCCTCGTCGAGCTCGAGGTCACCCCGGGCCGGGCCAACCGGGCCCGGATCAACCGCTCTCCCGTTCCCCGTGCCAGGGAGGTCCTCGGCCTGCTCCGGACGGTCCTGTTCGCGCCGGAGGACCTCGCACTGGTCAAAGGTGACCCTTCGGAGCGGCGACGGTTCCTCGACGACCTGCTGGTGGCGCGCACCCCGAGGCTGGCCGGAGTTCGAGCCGACTACGACCGGGTGCTGAAACAACGCAACGCGCTGCTGAAGACAGCAGGGTCGGCGATGCGCCAGCGCGGCGGTGGCCCGGCCACCTCAGACCCCTCGACACTGGACGTCTGGGACACACACCTGGCAACCACCGGCGCTCAGCTCCTCGCCGCTCGGCTCGAGCTGGTCGACCTGCTGCGACCGCTGGTCGCGCGCGCCTACGCCGCCGTGGCCCGAAGCGGGGAGGAGGTCCGCCTGGAGTACGTGTCCAGCATCGGGCCCGGGGTCCAGTCCAGCGACCGCGAACATCTCGCGGCGGCACTGATGACGGCCATGGCCGACCTCCGGCGGCGCGAGCTGGAGCGCGGGCTCTCACTGGTCGGGCCGCACCGCGACGACCTGCTGCTGACCTTGGGGCCGATGCCTGCCAAGGGGTACGCCAGCCACGGAGAGTCCTGGTCGTACGCCCTGGCCCTTCGGCTGGCGTCCTACGATCTGCTCACGGCCGACGGTGGGGAGCCGGTGCTCATCCTGGACGACGTGTTCGCCGAGCTGGACGTGGACCGCCGGCAGCGTCTGGCGGAGCTGGTCGCGGGCGCCGAGCAGGTACTCGTGACGGCTGCGGTGGACCAGGATGTCCCTGCAGCCCTTTCCGGGGCTCGCGTCGACGTCAGGGACGGGCAGGTGCACGTTGGGAACTGACCGCGTAGAGCCCCGCCCCGACGAGCCGGTCGGCGAGCCGCCGGAGCTGGCCGGCAGTGCCCCGGCGTCCGGGATCGACCTGGCACGAACGATGCTGGCGCAGGCAAAGGCGGACGCGAAGGCAAAGGGGATCCGCACCGGTCAGCGTCAGGCAGTGCGCCGGGGCGAGGTCAGCGGCCAGCCGCGCAGCGGCGCCCACCCCGATGACCGTGACCCTCAGCCACTGGGACGCTCGGTCGAGCGGCTGGTCGCGGAGCGGGGCTGGGAGACCGAGGTGGCTGTCGGTGGGGTGATCGGACGGTGGGACGTTCTCGTAGGAGCGGAGATGGCCGCTCACTGTGCCCCGGAGACCTACTGCGACGCCGTGCTGACCGTGCGCGCTGACTCGACGGCCTGGGCGACCCAGGTCCGGCTGCTGGCCCACACCCTGGTCGCCCGGCTCAACGCCGAGTGCGGCGACGGGGCCGTGACCAGGGTCCAGGTCCTGGGCCCCGGTCGTCCGTCCTGGCGAAAGGGCCCCCTGCATGTGCGGGGCCGAGGTCCCCGCGACACCTACGGCTGACCCACCAGACAGCCTCAGCAGGCCTGTGCGCCCCCCCGGTGCGTGGGGGGACATGTCCGGGGGGGAGTTCGGGCGCCACCTTCGCCTCCAGTGGCCCTCCCGAGCCGTTTCAGCACCCGTGCACGGCTAGGATAAAGGTTCATCCACCGACAGGAGCCCCGCCCCCGTGTCGTATGACGCCACGTCGATCACCGTTCTGGAAGGTCTCGACGCCGTCCGCAAACGCCCAGGCATGTACATCGGGTCGACGGGCGAGCGTGGTCTGCACCACCTGGTGTACGAGGTGGTCGACAACTCCGTCGACGAGGCTCTGGCGGGGTACTGCGACACCATCGTGGTGACTTTGCGAGCCGATGGTGGCGTCAGAGTGGTCGACAACGGTCGCGGCATCCCGGTGGACGTGATGGCCGGGGAAGGCCGGCCGGCGCTCGAGGTGGTGCTCACGGTGCTGCACGCGGGCGGCAAGTTCGGCGGCGGAGGCTACTCAGTGTCCGGCGGGCTGCACGGGGTCGGCGTCTCGGTGGTCAACGCCCTGTCCAAGCAGCTGGACGTGAAGATCTGTCGGGACGGGTTCGCCTTCACCCAGTCCTATGTCCTGGGCGTGCCCGCAGCGCCGATCGTCAAGGGTGAGCCGATCGAGGAGACCGGCACCGAGATCACGTTCTACGCCGACGACGCAATCTTCGAGACCGTCGAGTACGACTTCGAGACCCTCTCCCGCCGGTTCCAGGAGATGGCCTTCCTGAACAAGGGTCTGACGATCTCGCTGACCGATGAGCGGCCGGCCCACGAGGACGACGTCGACGGCCAGCGGGCAGTGTCCTTCAGCTACGCAGGCGGCATCGTCGACTTCGTCAAGCACCTGAACAGCAAGAAGGGCGAGGCGCACCGCTCGATCATCGACATCGAGTCCGAAGACACCCAGGCGCGGGCCTCGCTCGAAGTCGCGATGCAGTGGAACACCGGCTTCGCCGAGTCCGTCTACACCTTCGCCAACACCATCAACACCCACGAAGGCGGCACCCACGAGGAGGGCTTCCGGTCGGCGCTGACGACGCTGGTCAACAAGTTCGCGCGCGAATGGGGAGTCCTGAAGGACAAGGAGCCGAACCTGTCGGGCGAGGACTGCAGGGAGGGCCTGACCGCGATCGTGTCCATCAAGCTCGGCGAGCCCCAGTTCGAAGGACAGACCAAGACCAAGCTCGGGAACACCGAGGCCAAGACCTTCGTGCAGAAGGTGTGCAACGACCAGCTCGGCGCCTGGTTCGAGCAGAACCCCGGCGAGGGCAAGGAGATCGCCCGCAAGGCGGTCGCCGCGGCCAGCGCCCGGATGGCGGCGCGCAAGGCGCGCGACCTGGCTCGCAACCGCAAGGGGCTGCTGGAGTCGGGGGGGCTACCGGGCAAGCTCGCGGACTGCCAGTGGACGGACCCGGAGAAGTGTGAGCTGTACATCGTCGAGGGCGACTCCGCCGGCGGGTCGGCAAAGGGTGGGCGCGACTCCCGCTTCCAGGCCATCTTGCCGATCCGCGGCAAGATCCTCAACGTCGAGAAGGCCCGGATCGACAAGGTGCTGCAGAACAACGAGGTCCAGGCGCTCATCTCCGCCCTGGGCACCGGCGTGCACGACGACTTCGACCTGGCGCGCCTGAGATACCACAAGATCATCTTGATGGCTGACGCGGACGTCGACGGCCAGCACATCCGCACTCTCCTGCTCACCCTGCTGTTTCGTTTCATGCGCCCGCTTGTCGACGCCGGCAACGTGTACTTCGCGCAGCCGCCGCTGTACAAGATCAAGTGGCCCGGCAAGGAGCCGGTCCAGTACGCCTTCTCCGACCGGGAGCGAGACGGCCTGATCGCGATCGGTGTCGAGGCAGGAAAGCGCCTGCCGAAGGAGGACGGAATCCAGCGGTTCAAGGGCCTGGGTGAGATGCCGGCCAAGGAGCTGTGGGACACCACCATGGACCCGGCGACACGCGTCCTGGTCCAGGTGACATTGGACGACGCCGCCGCCGCCGACGACTTGTTCTCGATCCTCATGGGTGAGGACGTCGAGCAGCGGCGAGCCTTCATCCAGCGCAACGCCAAGGACGTGCGCTTCCTCGACATCTAGCCCCGTCGCCCGCCAGCCGCCCCCAGCCGGGACGGCTACCCAGCCCGCCCGAACAGAACGGAAGGACCGCAGCGTGGTCGACGAGAGCACGACCGGCCCCAGCCCGGACGGTTCCAGCCCTGACGGCGCAGCCGCCGGTC